>Ga0187875_10002396_pt1 | contig 13898 bp, 9 predicted proteins | sample June2016WEW_17_1_2_FD_132978 | JGI IMG/M metagenome (GOLD analysis project Ga0187875, IMG submission 132978) | Peatland microbial communities from SPRUCE experiment site at the Marcell Experimental Forest, Minnesota, USA - June2016WEW_17_10 | ecosystem: Environmental > Terrestrial > Soil >... | reverse complement strand
CCTGACTTTCTTATCTCCGGACTATCCCCACAAAATTCCAGTTTTGAAAATTGAGACTTTAAGGAAGGAAGAAATAAAAATCCGATTATCAAACCGGAAAAATTGTTTGTTACACCTACAAAGTCTTAGTTTTTCGAGGTTGTTAAAATTGAGGATAACGGGTTGTAAGTTGCGACAATTTATCAATTACATGATACAGTCAGAAAACTGCTTTTTGCTTCTGGGTTTGAACACTCAAAAAATCTTCTTGGTGGTGTTATCTCGGCAATCAATGGATCGTAGAAAAAAATGCTTTACATGATACCCCGGGGATACCTGATTCTGTAAAACATACCCCCATAGAGTCTTATTATAACTAAAGAAGATCTTCCATGTCACAGCACAGCGCTTTCGAGAGTTTAACCAAAAGGTCAACGCTGGGTGTTCGCTTGTCGTTTTCAATCTGGGAGATGGCGGGGATTGACACTCCACAAGCCTTTGCCAGCTTTGCCAAAGTAAGCTTTCTATATTCACGCCATACCTTGAGACGGCTGTCGCCGGAAGATAGACGCTTGACGAAATCATCAGGGAAAGTTTCTTCACCAGCGGCAATGGTGGCAGATATATTGCGCGCATCACGAATGTCTTCCATTTCTTCCATGCGTCCGATAATTTTCTCCCATTCATCAAACGGGATTATTGCATATTCCGGCGCTCCATTATGTTCGATTATCTGGATGTTCATTTATAAATATCTCCTCTTGATCCAATTTTAAGGACGTAGATTATAAGTTTATTTTTTACGATTTCACAGATTACCCTCCAGCTTCCTACACGCAGTCGCCAGAATGGTGACCCTTGCAATGGTTTCCAATCCCCTTCATATTTTGCGGGGCTTGCAGCTATGGATTCAAGCTCGGCGTCAATCCTTTTGGCAATATCCTTAGGCATTTTCGCTTTGATTTTTAGTGCCTGCTTGCTGTATTTGATCGCGAACATGGACAATATTAACTATTAGTTAAATAATAGTCAAGCTATTTTTAACGTGGATGTATCGCATAGGGTGACATATTATCCTTAAACTATAATATTTTTTCTTTGGAAACCAGAAATTCCATAAAATTTATGTCCTGATATTGACAAGTCTGGTAGATACTTAATAAAATAAGGTATTGTTTCAGCCCTCTTTCTGTAATGTGACCGCTTATTTTCATTCTCCGCCTATAAATCGCAAAGTATTTAATAGCATGCTCAGCATTATTATTATTCCACGGTATGCCGTTATAGTCTAAAAATGTAAATAATGTATTTTCGTTTTTTTGAAATCTTTTCTGGTATTTTTGAGCCAATTCAGACGTATAGTTCCGGCCGAAAATGTCTCGAAAATAATTAAGTACATTCTTTTTATGTCTGCTAAGCTTCGTTTTTTTAAGACCATGTTTATCTACTGTGGCAATTATTTGTCGCAATAATAGGGAAAAATCAACTACCATCTTCTTATATTCATCATCAAATGGATTTTTGCGTAAATCATCATTTAAATCACGGATTAAATGAATAAGACACTTTTGCTGTATCCATTCGAGTGAACAATACGCTCCGTAAAAATCGGATATTAAAACACCTTTGAAATTTTCCAGTAATTCTTTCAAGAATTCTCCTTCCCTTGTAGAAGTATACATAAAATAAACTTCTTCCATATTTGTGAAAACCCAAACATATCCGTTTACCCCAGGAAAGGACACTTGTGTTTCATCAACATGTATAAAACTTCCTCGTTTTATTTTATCGATAATCCCTTGGTAGGTTTCTTGGTAATATTCTGCGGCGATCTTCTTAAACCTTTGCAACGCTGAACCACTTAGAGATAAGCCAAAAAGGTCATCTAGCATGGACGCTATTTGATAAAGAGATTGGTTTCCCGCGACATTCTGATATATTACCCAGTTTATTAAGCCGTGTCCATATTTTTGCAGATTTTCAGGACATTCAGAACTGATTACTTTTTTACACTTAACGCATCTCGCTCTGCTTGTATAATAAATTGTTACCCATCTTATTATTCCAGCATTTAAAAACTTTAGGTCAAAAACACGCCGTGGATAATAGCCGTGACGATACATCTTACCATTACATTCTGGGCATTCTGGTTGACACGAGAGTATAACTTTTTTATTGATTTTATGTTTGCGTTTTTCCTTGGCTTTTCGAGTCGCTTTCACGCCTCTCAAATTTTTATTTGTCCTAACGAAGATTTTTTCTCTCTGATAATCAAAATATGCGCAGTTATTCACATAATCAAAATCCTTAAGAACGAAATCGACCTTTCCCCATTTACTTATAGAATCTTTTTTTATTTCGTCGGCACAGACAAAATCAGTGTCTCCATTGCTCGCTCCATTTGCTGTCTTAATAATTTTAAGTAACACATCAACAACTACTTTTAATGCCAAACAGTCCTCCAAATTGTACGTAATTAGCATGCTCTTGAAGACTTTGTCTTTCAAACACTCAAACCGCGCTCTCCAAACTAAACTGTTCAGGCCAGACGCGCTCTCACTCGTCCATTTAAACCCTAAATATGTCGCAATGTCCTTCAGTCCGTTCGAATATGTCGGAAAAAACACATGATTATATACAATAGACAGCACGTTAACTGCATTCTCGGTCATCCGTTCAATTACCCGAATATCTTCGGGGTCATTTGCATAAGATTTTACTCTTTGCAGAAATTTTGTTTCATAGCTTCCATAATGGTAGAGCCTGTAATCACGGTAACTACGAATACAGTTTACGAAAGCTAAACAGTTTGCTCCTTCTTCGACCTTGCTATCAGCCCAAAATGAATGTTTCTTCTCAATGCCATTCTCAACAATTACTACGCCGATTAAATAGTAAAAATCCCGCTCCGGGTCACCTTCGACATCAAAATAAATCTGTACCCTAGATATGGGGAGGACTGTGGTTCCGTAAAAATGTATTTTCTGCTCCCGTAAGGCCAGCGCTTTAAGATTGAATGGGTAGGCCTTTCTAAATTTCTTCCATGGACGGAATGTATATGAATACTGCGTAACTGTAAAAATGCCTCTTTTATTTTGCGCTTCAATTTCTTTTGATGGAATACCAGCAAGAAGACTCAGATCGTCTTTTTCAGTGGCCTTCGCACGGCATGCATTGGCAAACTCACAAAGATGACAATGGCGATTTAATATTAAATGTGGAACATTTGAATCGAACTTTTTAATATTGGCAACAACCTTACGCGCTTTCTCCATCTGATCGCCAATACGTACTTTTTTAGAACTATCACCATAAATTAATCGACCAAAATCCGGGCGTCTTGACTGAACGCTTTCTAAAACAAGCCCTACATAAGCAAAAATCATTCGATCTTCTCTAAAAATATTCCCATTGGCAGAAAACATGACTGGCGCATAATGAAAAGACCCTAGCGCAGATCCACCACTAACACGTTCAAAAACACAGGAAGCACTCATCCCATTACTCTCAATGCTCGTTCGATAAAGAATCCCTTTCTTTCCATCGGATTGATCTTGTATATTTTTAAACGAATATTCCATAATACCAAATTTCTTTAGTGCTTCGATATAATATTTCCCATCTATTTCGGCAAATACAGTTTCATATTCGCACTTAACACCAGATTTTCCTAGGGATAGCAAATAAGCTTTATAAGGACACTGCAGATAGCTTTTAAAGATTTCCTTAGTAATAAGCATGACATACTTCCATCTATTTTATAAAAAGGCCCTCATCTGTTTAGCATGAATGCTGTGCCATTTGCAGCTTCGTAGTATCAACGCAGTAGGAGATGAATATAGAAACTGCTAAAATTATAACTCCTACAAATATCTTCATTCTTTATTCTCCACTATTTTTTAACATTGTTTATTTGGATTGGTGTTAATATTACAAATGCCAAAAAATTATCTTATAATACTTTTTATGAAAATTGATTGTTTAACGATTACTGGTTGCAAGGTAGCATAAAATTGCAGATTTGAAAAACAAGGATTACAGGAAGTTATCAATAATCTTGACACTCAATGTCAGGTCAAATTATGTTTAGGTCAAATAATTGTTATATTATTGAGTAAATATTTTTATAGGAAAGTGAATCAAGGCAGCCAACGCATTCCTGTAGCGTGCTACAGAATAAGCAAGCGTTTATATAATTATAATATTCCTTAAGAATCGAAGCCTCTCCGCGGTTTATCGCGGAGAGCTTCAATTATGGTTTATCAAGTAAACAAATTCGATGATTTTTTTAATCCGATTATTTTCTTTACCTGTTTCATTAAACATTAAACATTTCCGACTTTTTAAGGCAATTTTATCTTTAATCCATATAATAATGGATCGGTAATTTTCATGTTATTAATTTTGAGCAATTCATTTACGGTTGTTGAATTATTCTTTGCCACAATAAAAAGAGTATCCCCCTTCTTAACCGTATAATATTTTGACGATTTCTTTCGGCTGCCGGACTTCTTTTTTTCGGCTGCCGATGCAGGGTTTGTATTTATTTTATTTTCGGTTTTGTTTGCGGGCACCATGATTTTTCTGCCGACAAAAAGCGGATCTTCCAATTTTAATTTGTTAAGTTTTAAAAGAAGAGCGACTTTTGTATTAAAATGCTTCGCCACTGAAAAAAGTGTGTCACCGCATTTTACTTTATAATAGGTTGCAGTTAATTCATCATTATTTTGTTTTTTGTCCGCCTTGCCGTTTTCATCATCCTTTTTAGATGCATCTTCGCTTTGCGCAACAGCGGAAGTGTCTGATAAATACTCGCTTATTGAAGAAGATATCGCTGTTGCCAGCGTTTTTTGAAAACTACTATTTTTTAATAAGATTTCCTCCTGAGGATTGGATATGTATGCTGTTTCAATTAATACCGCTGGAATATCCGGCAATTTCAACACGCGAAATGGCGCTTCCTGAACAATTTTATTTTTTATATTGCAAACCGTAGACAGGTGCCTGATTAAAATGCCGGCATAAATTTTCGATAAATTAATTGTATTGGTTTGAAACATATTCATGATGATCGAAGATGATTCATTGTTGCTTTCATTATCGGGAACGCCGCCCAGGATATCGGATAAGTTTTCATTCCTGGCCAGCAGTTTTGCGGCTTCATTACTGGCTCCGCCGGTAGAGAGGCAATAGACCGAACCGCCTTTCGCGCTTCGATTTCTTGCCGCATCCGCATGAATGCTGATAAACAGACTGGCGCCCAGATCCTTTGCTTTTTGCAGCCGCTTGCTGAAGGAAACATAATAGTCGCCGTCGCGCGTCAAAACAGCGCGATACCCATGCATTTTATTAATGGCTTTTTGAACTTCACGGCTAATGGAGAGCACAACATTTTTTTCATAAGTTTTCTTTTTTCCCACTGCGCCCGGATCTTCACCGCCATGGCCGGCGTCAATAACTATTATTTTTTGGGGTTTGAGTTCAATGATCTGATCCGCTGTTTTTACTTCCCTGGGACCTTGTTCCAAAAGAATATCCACAACAATCCGGTTAGGTTTATCCTGAAACTTCTTTAATTTAAAAACTTCAACTTTCTGGTGTTTATTCAGAACAAATTCGATTCTAACCTTTCTAACATTATTTTCATCCATGTGATGAAAAACGATCTTTGTAATTCCGGGTTTATTAATGATGATTTTGGCCGGTATTGATTTGTGTAATGAGGATTCCTTGAAATTTAGAAAGAGAAGATTTTCACTTTCATTAATTTCATAATCCGGATCGCCATCAACATCCAGAACAATCCGTGTATGATCCGGCGCCGTCCAATGACGAACATTCAATATTTCCAGAGAGCCGTAACATTTTGTGGAAAACAAGACTGCGATAAGAATTGTCAGGATGCAGGTAATTCCCTTTGAAATATTTTCTCCTCTACATATCATTGGTGAAAAATAGCAAATTTAATCAAGAACTGCAACTGTTAGATGGGAAAATGTAAGAAGACAGAAAAGATATTGACAAGTTCTTTTGATAGTGTCATTTTCTTGGCACATAAGTTATACCAATGCGCTTGTAATTACCTCCTTGTCGAAGCTGATCCTTTGAAAGCGAATGGTATTTGAGAATAGCTTAAGGATATTTATGCGGGAAAATAGTTTTAAAGAGGCTTTATTGAACCATCGTGTGTTTCCGGTCACCTGGGAATTGGTGCCGGGAAGAGGCGCAAGAGAAGCGTCTCAGGAAAAGGCCATAGCTTTGGCAGGGCAGGCCGCCCCCGGCGGGAAGATACAAGCGCTTACCGTTACAGACAATCCGGGTGGAACCCCAGCCATGTCCGCCGATTTTATGGGCGGCGAAATTCTGAAACTGGGTGTAGAACCCCTCGTTCATTTTACCTGCAAAGACAAGAACCGTAACCAAATGGAAAGCCAGCTTTACGCCCTGGATCGGGCGGGGGTCAGAAACCTGCTGGTTATGAGCGGCGACTACCCTGTGTCGGGTTATCAGGGGAGGCCCGCCCCGGTCTTTGACCTGGATCCGATCCATACCCTGCAACTGATATCGGAAATGAATAGGGGGCTTACTTATCCCGGTGTCAAAGGCGACATCCATCATCAACCCAGTGATTTTTTCCCCGGAGCCGTTGTTTCTCCCTTCAAAGCAACCGAAGCGGAGCAGATGCTTCAGTATTACAAGCTGAAAAAGAAGATCAATGCCGGCGCCCGATTCATCGTCACTCAACTGGGATACGATGCCCGGAAATTTCACGAGATACTCCTTTTTATGAAACAAAACGGTTTCGATATTCCACTTATGGGAAATATTTATATCCTTCCATATGGCGCGGCCAGGATGATGAATTGCAATGAACTGCCCGGAAGTGTCGTTACGGATAAACTCCTTGCCGAGTTGGATCGGGAGCGAAGCGGGCCCGATAAGGGAGAAGGAGCCAGGATACTGCGCGCCGCCCGAATGTACGCCCTGCTAAAGGGAATGGGCTACAGCGGAGTTCATATCGGCGGGCACAATATTAAATATGAACAGGTGGAAAAGATTATCAGTCAGGGTGAGGCTCTTGTTTCGCAATGGACTGATTTAGTAAAATATTTCGATTATCCTATTGCCGATGGCTTTTATTACTTTGAACGCGATTCGGCAACCGGTTTGAACAAAGAGACGCCGGTTGGGCGGCGAAACAGGCCGCCCGATGCTAAAATCGAATGTTCCTACGGGTTTTCACGGTTCTCTCATAAACTCATGTTTGAGCCGGGAAAGAAACTTTACGGGATTATGAATGGACTCAGCCGCACAGTGGCAGGGACAAAATTAGAGAGCTTTTTTTACAAACTGGAACACCTGACTAAAGTTGTGTTATATGATTGTAAAGATTGCGGAGACTGCGCCCTTGTTGATGTGGCATATCTTTGTCCGATGTCGCAATGTCCGAAGAACCAGCGCAACGGCGCCTGCGGCGGAAGTTTCCAGGGATGGTGCGAAGTCTATCCGGGTAAAAAGAAGTGTGTTTATGTCCGGGCCTATGCCCGATTGAAGAAATACAGGGAAGAAGCGCAGTTGGAGAAAAACATTGTCCCGCCATGCAATTGGGATCTATATCAAACCTCATCCTGGATCAATTTCCATCTGGGGAAAGACCACACATCAAAAAAACAAGGCGGCAGTCAGTCCTGAAACAGGTTTCGCCTACTTTGCCCGGATAATATTTAGTCGTTGCTCATAAATCCAATTTCCCGTGCGTAGGAGAACTGACGCTGCCATGGAATGCCCGGATGGACTTTTTCAAAGATATCCGATCCTGTCATTTTCAGAGATTCCGCATCCACGTCCGCGGGATTATAGCCGCCGATAAAGCCGTAATCAGGACCTATGATAGGATTCTTTCCCGGCAGGCAATCACATTCTACAGTGATATTAAGCAGGGCGTTGATGACGATAGCCTTTCCCTGAATCTTCTTCCAGACGGCAGCCGCTGTCTCCACAAGCTTTTCCTGAAAAACCGTCATATCGGAATTCCAGAAAATCTGGAGGGCTGCCTCCGGGCACATGGCAATACACTGAGCGCAGCCAATGCATTTTTCCAGATCATATTCGGGATAGTCAGGTTCGGAAATACTGGCTGCCTTAGTCGGGCAAATGTTGACGCATATGCCGCAGCGGGTGCAGTTTTCCCGATTAAGAACGGGATGATAATCGGCATGCATTCGCTGCTTCTGCGCGCGGGATGCAAATCCCATGGAGATATTTTTTATGGCTCCGCCGAACAAAGAAACCATGTGTCCCTTGAAATGAGAAAAGATGATAAACCCCTGCGCTTTGTCAAAGACAGATCCAACCTGAACTGTTTTGAAATGTTTGTAGCCTGCGGGAATTGAAACAACATCCCGTCCATCCATGCCATCGGCGACAATAACCGGACATCCGAGAAAATCGGCCGTGTAACCATGATCTGCGGCTGTTTTCAGAGAATCTTCCGCGGTGTGCCGGCCGCCGGAATAGAGTACCGTTGTATCAAAAATAAACGGTTTTGCTCCTTTTGTGATCAGCCAACCGGCAATTTCTTTTGCATAGTCGGGAGGCAGATAGCCTTTATTCCCTCGTTCGCCCCAATGGAGTTTGATCCCAACATTGTCGCCGGGAGCGAATGGATACCGGAATTGTTTCAATAGCTGCCGCAGAGATTTGATATAAGGTTTTTCCTTGCCCGTTACCGATTTAAATATAAAGTCATCCATTATGAAGTCCTGGTCTTGTCCTTTGCAGTCTAAGCGAATACTGGTTTGATTACTTCTTTTAACATCCAATCCATATACGTTCTTTCAATTTTTATTTTAACTCTTTTTTCTTCTGATTGCATCAAAAAAATTCCTGTCAGTTTTTCATTGACATCGCAGAGCACCCATCGTAAAATTTCAACAATATTTAAGGAGAGGTTCGGAGAATACTTATCATGAAGGCAAATAAAGGTGAAAGAAAATGATTCAGGATCGTCTTGACAAGATTGAAGAGAGGTTGAAGCAGAGCCAGGCGGTAAAAGAAAGTGATAAAGTTGAGCTATTGAATCTCCTGAAGACGCTGAGGACGGAAATTACTGATCTTTCCAAAACCCGCCACGAGCAGGCGGAAAGCATAGCGGGATTTGCCGAACTATCAGCCCGCGAAGCCACCCGCAGAGAAAAGAATCCGGAGCTCTTCAATTTGTCGCTTGCAGGTCTGACTTCATCGGTTCAGGACTTCGAAATATCTCATCCACAGTTAGTGGAGATTATTAATAGATTTTGCACAATGCTCTCTAATTTGGGTATATAGAGTCATTAATCCGGGCAACGGATCCCCTGGCATTGTTACTCTGTTTATGAAAATTCATGATCGCTGTGATCAAAAGATACAGCCCTGCCGGCCTGATATTGGCTTGATATTCCATAGTCCGGCACTATCCACCGGCACTGTCCACCGGCGCTATCCACCCGCACTATCCAATGGACAAGCAACCCGTTCTCGTATAGAATCCAAATCAACACATCACTGGAGGTCCAGCAGTGGGGACAGGATACAAAACCAGGCTTGAGCTTATCGACGAACTGGAGGCGGCCCGCAAGGAAATCAAAGCTCTTCAGTCGCAGGATCGGGAGTATGAACGGCTTGAAAAGAATTTGACCCATTCGGGACATTTTTACCAGACCCTGTTCGAGAATTCCGGCACGGCAACCATCGTCATCGAACAAGATACCACCATCTCCATGATGAACAACGATTTTGCCAATTTCACGGGGTATCCCCGCGAGGAGATTATCGGCCATACGTGGACTATGTATGTGGCCGAAGATGATGTCGAACGCCTTCTTGATTTTCACCGGATCAGGCGCAAGGATTCATCGGCGGCGCCAAGGAATTACGAATTCAAGATTCGGCACAAGGACGGCAGCCTTCTCCATATTTTTATGACGATCGCCATGATTCCGGGGACAACACAGAGCATCGCCTCCATGGTGGATATTACCGAAAGGGTCAAGACCGAAAAAGCCCTGCGCGACAGCGAGGAGAGATTCCGCCAGCTTGTGGAGAGTATGAACGAGGGCCTGGGCATTCAGGATCGCCGCGGCATCATCACCTATGTCAACGACAAGATCTGCAATATCCTTCAACTTCCGCGGGAGAAGATCGTCGGCAGGCCAAGCCGGGACTTTATCAGCAAACGCGACCTCGAGACATGGACACGAAACATCGCGAACAAGGATGCTCCCGAATCCTATGAAGTGACCTGGATGGATAAAGGCGGCAATCCTGTCTACACTCTTGTTTCGCCGCGTGCCGTCTACGATTCCCAGGGACATTTTATGGGGGGATTCGGAGTCATCACAGATATCACGGCCATCAAGAAGCTGGAAAAGGAAGTTCTGGATGTATCCGAGAGGGAACGCCAGAAGATCGGCTATGAACTTCATGACGATCTTGGCCAGCACCTGATCGGAATCGATGTAATGACGAAGGTCCTGCGCGACAGGCTGCTCCCGATTTCCGATGAAAACGCCCGCTATGCCGGTGAGATCAATCAACTGGTCAAAGGAGCAATTGAAAAGACACGGCGACTGGCCCGCGGGCTGTGCCCTGTCCATCTTACATCTCTGGGGCTTGAGGCATCACTGGAAGAACTTGCCGCTTCCGCATCGGACATCTTCAACATAAACTGCGTTTTTCGCTGCCCCCGGCATATCCCCATTAATGATAATTCCCTGGCCACGCACCTTTATTATATTGCGAAGGAATCGATTCACAATGCCATCGAACACGGCAAATCTTCCAAAATTATAATAGAGTTTCTGAACAACAACGGAACGGTCTCCCTTTCGATTCTCGATAACGGCGTCGGGATCAAGGACACAACTAAAGTTGGCGGCATAGGTCTTCGGATTATGAACTACCGCGCCCGCATGATCGGGGCGTCCCTGCGGATCGAATCGGAACAAAGCGGAGGCACACTGGTAACCTGCACTTTCAATCTTATCGAGGAATGACGCTTATGGCCGCGACCAAAACAACCAAAACAGATAAACATAGAATCCTCATTGTTGATGACCACCCCATCTTCAGGCAAGGCCTTGCTCAACTCATCAATCAGGAAGATGACCTGTGCGTCTGCGGAGAGGCCGAGGACTACCAGGGCGCCATGAAGGCCGTGGCGGAACTTAAACCGGCCATGATCATTGTGGATATTACCCTGAAGGATATGAGCGGCATCGACCTCATCAAGGAACTCCGCAAATTTCAAAAGGGGATAACCATGCTGGTCATCTCCATGCACGACGAGTCCCTTTACGCCGAACGGGCCTTTCGGGCCGGCGCCAAAGGCTACATCATGAAGCAGGAGGCCTCCGAGTCCGTTGTCAAAGCCATCCGTCAGGTCCGGTCCGGCGGCATTTATGCAAGCAAAAAAATGACGGATCAGATCCTTTCACGCTTCGTTGAAGGCCCCAAAGATGTTGCCGCATCGCCCCTTCATGCCCTGACAGACAGAGAGATTGAAGTTTTCCAACTCATCGGCGAAGGACTCAGCATCAGCGAGATCGGAGTCCGGCTTCACTTAAGCGTCAAGACCATCGGCACCTATCGGGAGCGCATCAAGGAAAAGCTGAATCTCAAAAACAGCACGGAACTCCTGCGCTACGCCCTCAACTGGGTTGAGAACAGCAGAGAATCCAAAACACCTTAAACGCGCCCTCTGTAGGTCATCGGCTTACCTTTTTTTAATCCCATTAAGGACAGACAAAACAGCTTCCTGCGGATTGTGCATCACTTCGCTTTAGCGGATCATATTAGCCAGAGAAAACTAAAATTCTAGGAGGGCTAACTATGAAAGGGAAATCTTTAAATGGAAATAAATACGGGTTTCAATTAACCATCAAAGAATTACTCAACGGACCAAGGTTAAGCGCGGGCAACCAGGAGATCGTTTACCGGAACAAGATGCGTTATACTTACAATGATCTGTTTGAGCGGATCAACCGGTTAGGCAGAGCCCTTGCCGGAATCGGCGTCAAGAAGGGGGATACCGTAGCGGTCTTCGATTACGATTCACATCGCTACCTGGAGAGTTTCTTTGCCGTTCCCATGCTGGGGGCCGTGCTGTTCACGGTGAACTGGCGCCTGTCTCCCGATCAGATCGAGTATACAATGAATCACGCCGAAGCGGACGTGATCCTCATCAATACCGATTTTCTGCCCCTTTTGGGTTCCATCCGGGACAAGCTTACCTCCGTGAAGAAGATCATTATTCTTTCGGACAGCAATGAACTGCCCAAGACGGATGTGGCCTATGACCGGGAATATGAGGCATTCCTGGCCTGCGCGTTTCCCGATTTCGAATTCCCCGATCTCGATGAAAATACGAAGGCCACAACATTTTATACAACAGGCACGACGGGCCTTCCCAAAGGCGTATACTTCACCCATCGCCAGATTGTCCTTCACGCCATGAGCGTCTGCATTGCCGTAAGCGGTCACGACAGTCCGTTGCGCTTTTCCACATCGGATGTCTATATGCCCATTACCCCCATGTTTCATGTCCATGCCTGGGGATTCCCCTTCATCGCCACAATGATGGGTGTCAAACAGGTTTATCCGGGCAAATACGAGCCGGAAATGCTTATCAAACTTATCGTTGGGGAAAAGGTCACCTATTCCCATTGCGTGCCTACGATCCTCCAGATGCTTGTGACAAGCCCTGTAGCAAAGACAATCGACCTTTCAGGATGGAAAGTCATAATCGGCGGAGCCCGTTTGGCCAAGGGGCTTGCTGTCGCGGCTATCGATCTGGGTATCCAGGTTATGACAGGTTATGGCATGTCTGAGACGTGCCCGGTCATCAGCGTATCCAATCTCAAACCGCATATGAAAAACTTTGATAACGAACAGAAAAGCGATATTGCCATCAAGACGGGAATGCCGCTTACGCTGGTTGATGTGAGGATCGCGGACCCCAGCGGTAATTTCCTTCCTAATGATGGCCACACCACCGGCGAGATTGTTGTGCGCGCTCCCTGGTTTACCAAGGGGTACTACAAAGACCCGGAGAAGACGGAAGAACTCTGGCAAGGCGGCTGGCTCCATACGGGCGATGTGGGCTATATGGATGCCGAAGGGTATATCCAGATCACAGACAGGCTCAAGGATGTGATTAAAACAGGCGGTGAATGGGTTTCTTCGCTCGACCTTGAAAATGCCATCAGTCTTCACAATGCGGTGCAGGAGGCTGCTGCCATCGGCATACCGGATGCCAAGTGGGGAGAACGGCCCATGCTGCTTGTCGTGCTGACGCCTCCGTTCCGCAACGACGGTATTACGCCGGAGGTACTCAAGACCCATATGAAGCATTGCGCCGAACAGGGGAAAATTCCCAAATATGCCATACCTGATCAGTATATCATTACTCATGAGATTCCTAAAACCAGTGTCGGCAAAGTCGATAAGAAACAGCTCCGCGCCCTCTATGTAGATGCATTATAATTTGAGATCATTCTCCCTCTCCTGGTTTTCTCTGATGAGGGGCCGGCCGATCACCAGCCGGCCCCTCACATCAGCAAAATAGAGCAGCAGGCGCTTGCCTCCTGCTTTTAGGATTGTGTCGCCTCATTAAAATATAACGGAATTGTTTACTTGATAAACCATAATTGAAGCTCTCCCTTCGCTTGCCTTGGGAGAGGCTTCGATTCTTAAGGAATATTATAATTATATATTCGCTCACTTTTTCTGTAGCACGCTTCAGGAATGTGTTCGCTGCCGAATTCACTTTTTTATTGATAACTTCCTGTAAGAAATAAATCGTTATCCTTGTAAGGTATGCTAACTTTCAATCCGTAATCACTAATGCTGTGTATTTTTCTTTTTAAAAAAAAAGAATATGT
>Ga0187875_10002393_pt1 | contig 13907 bp, 14 predicted proteins | sample June2016WEW_17_1_2_FD_132978 | JGI IMG/M metagenome (GOLD analysis project Ga0187875, IMG submission 132978) | Peatland microbial communities from SPRUCE experiment site at the Marcell Experimental Forest, Minnesota, USA - June2016WEW_17_10 | ecosystem: Environmental > Terrestrial > Soil >... | reverse complement strand
TGCCAATGATCTGTTCAAATCGGCGGCCCCGACGGTCTTGATCAACCACTTTCATTCGTTCGACTCCCAAAGCCTTCGCGAGCTAATCCTCCAGCGCGGATCGGACCATCTCTATTAGGACCGCGTTGTCGAAAGGTTTAGTCAAGAACTCCACCGCCCCGTCGCGCATTGCTTGAATCCGCATCTTGGCATCGCCATGGGCCGTAATGAAAATGATCGGGATTGCGCATCGCTCAGTTTTGAGCCTCGCTTGCAGCTCGAGACCGGATATGCCCGGCATACGAACGTCTGCGATCAGGCAAGCAATCTCCGAAAGTCGGCCGGAGTTCAGTAAATCTTCCGCCGATTCGAATGAGATTGCCCCCAACCCGGAGGCTTTGAGAAGGCGCCGTAGCGCATCCCGGAGCAAGTCATCGTCGTCGACGACGGCAACCAAGTTTGTCTTCTTGACGCTGCTCATACCTGACACGAATCTATCTCCGCCTTCAAGAAACGCAATTATGATTTCATATAGTCTGGTTATATATGGGGATAGGTATAGCCGCGATGAGCAGGATTTCTCGCCTAGAGGAGTTGGGGCTACTGTGGGAGTACAAGCCTTATCTATTTGCGGAAGGTTTCAGTCTTTCCGCCATACTGCCCAATTCGGCGGGAGAACCCGCCTGCATTTTATGCATTACGCGTCCCCGATGGACAGCGGCGGTAATTTCGCTCGTCCCGAGCACCGAGGCGATCTGCTTAGTCTGCATACCAGAAACTACGAGGTCCATCACTTTACGCTCGCGCACAGTCAGGCCTTTGTACCTTTCCTGCAATTCGGCCATCGCGTTCCGTTGTCGGCGCGATAGCTGGTCGCGCTGCAATGCCTGTTGGACCGCGTCCAGAAACTCCTGATGACGGAACGGTTTCGTCAGGAACTCAAAGGCACCCGACTTCATGGCCTTTACGGTCATGGGAATATCCCCGTGCGCAGTGATGAAGATGATGGGGATATTGATCCCCGCTTCAATCAGTTTCTGCTGGACCTCTAGTCCACCCATGCCCGGAAGACGCACATCCAATACCAGGCAACTCGGAACATCTGGAATATGCCTCTGAAGAAAATCCTGCGCCGTGGCGAACAGTTCTGCTCGCAAGTTGACGGTCTTCAGAATGCGCTGCATCGCTAGGCGCATGTCCTCTTCGTCATCCACGATGAAGACAATTGGAGAAGATGAAGTAGTCATGTTTCTACCTACATTTTGTGCGGCAATGTGAATTGGAAGGTAGAACCACGTCCAGGGTTGGAAGTCGCCCACAGGCGCCCCCCATGTGATTCGACAATAGAACGGCTGATTGCCAGACCCATGCCGGTCCCCTGGGGCTTAGTGGTAAAGAAGGTATCGAAAATCTGGTCAATTTTGTCAGCTGGGATGCCGACTCCAGTATCGCTCACGGAAATTGACAGGTGCCCAGCATCGGTGGATTGCGAGGTTATCGTCAGATCTCCCTTGGCATCGTGCATGGCCTCAATGGCGTTCAGCATAAGGTTCATCAACACTTGTTCTAATTGCACTCGATCTCCCACGATTTCTGGAAGGTTTTCTGCCAGTTCGAGCCGGACGGTCACGGAGTTGCGCCGGATGTCGTTCTTCAATAGAAGAGAGATTTCTCGAATGAGCTCATTTACATCAACCGCCTCACGCTGTGGGAAACTCTTCTTGAACAGTGAGCGGACATGGTCAATGATTTCCGCCGCACGCCTCGCACATCCGATTGTTCCAGAAGCAGCTTCTCGGGCCTCTAAGATATCGGGATGTTCCCCATTGAGAAATCCCAGACAAGCACCCGCATTGGCCGCCGCCGCGGCGATAGGCTGTTTGATTTCGTGCGCCAGCGCGGCGGCCATCTCTCCCATCATATTCACACGGTTGATGTGCGAGAGATCGGCCTCTAACTGGCGTAATCTTTCGCGCTCCTGCTCGGCATGCTTTTGTTCCGTTATATCCATCGTGGTGCCGACATAATCAGCCACTTCTCCGGAGGAACGGCGATGTCCTAAGGAACGAAAGAATCTGACCTCGCCATCGTCGGCGCGGCAAATCCGATATTCGATGTCGTAATCCGTTCCTGTGCGAGTAGCATTCTCCAGCGCCGCTCTGACAGCTGCTTGGTCCTCTGTATGAACGGTGTTGAAAAAGCGTTCGAATGGAATGGCTTCCTCAGTAAGATCGAAGCCGTGCATCCGAACTGTTTCGTCCGACAAATGAAAATTCTGCCCTGTGACGAAATTGGCTGCCCAACTACCGGTGTGAGTCAGCCGTTGCGCTTCCGCGAGGTACGCCTGTTCCCGCCGCAGTTCCTGCGTCAGCAACTCCTGCTCAGTAACGTCCATCGTGGTGCCGCGGTATCCATTAAACACTCCATCTTCTACGACTGGAACGCCGACGCACCTGACGTATCGAATCTCTCCATCGGGACGAACTATTCGGTTCGTAACATCGCAGCTGCAGTGCTCTTCATGCAGTTTCTTCATTGTTGCTGTCAACGAGGCTTGGTCCTGGGGATGAACCGCCCTCAAGAACTGCTGAAGACTGGGAGTTCCATTTTTGGGATCGAACCCGAAAATCTTGTAGACTTCGTCAGACCAGTAGATATTCAAATCCTCTGACCAACGGATGCCCAAATCTGTCGACGCCCAACTGCCCATGTGGGCAAGGCGTTCCCCTTCGCTCAGATAAAACTGGCTTTGCCGCAGAGCTTGTTCTGCTAGTTTTCGCTCGGTGATGTCCTGACCGGTCCCGAACATCGCATAGGCCTTCCCCGATGCATCTCTCCTTACAGTTCCGAGACCCAGGATGACGCGCACTTCACCATTGGGCAGCACAATTCGATGTTCCGACTTGGCGTGAATCCCGTTGCTAATGGCTTCGGCCGCTTCGCGGGAGACCTTTTCCCTATCCTCAGGATGAATTCTTTCAAAAATCGTACTCGCGTCAAAAGAGTCTTTCACGGGCGGTATTCCCCAGATACGGCAAAGCTCTTCAGAATACGTAACGCGATTCTCGATGAGATCCCACTCGTAGTGCCCGATGTGGGCCAATCGCTGAGCTTCTTCAAGCCTCGCGTTACTTTCCTGCAAAGCGTTTGATAGCGCTTGGCGATCTTCCTCTACACGCTTCCGGTCAGTGATGTCCTGGGTTGTGCCGAACATTTGAATTCGGCCCTGTGAAGTTTTTCTCACATCACCCAAGCTATGAACTACCCGCATCTCCCCATCGGGACGAAAAAGACGATGCTCACAGTCAACGCGTGTCGCAGTATCGATCGCCTTTTTAGCCGCCATAAATACAGCCTCCCTGTCATCGGGATGCATCATTTCGCGCACAAGCGCGACGTCAAAGGAACCGCCCTTCGGAACCAGCCCAAAAATGCGAGAGGTCTCATCCGACCAAATCACCTGATTGGTCTCTAGATCCCATACCCAGTAGCCCAGGTGAGCAACACGCTGGGCTTCTTCGAGCCAATCCTTGCTCTCCTGCAGATCGCGAGACAAGGCGTGACTCGCTTCTTCCGCCCGTTTCAATTCCGTTATGTCTTGAACGGTGCCGAAAAGTCTGTTGTGCTCTCTGGAAATCCCATCCCCCGGTCCCACATCCGTCGTCTTCCAGAGCTTCGAGGTAATAGACTGAACGGTACGCACTTCTCCACTTGGACGGACGATCCGATGTTGGTGAACGGGATGTACGCCGACAGCAACCTCCTCGTCTACTGTGCTGTAGAGAGCCCCACGGTCGTCGGGGTGGATGAGGCCGCTAACCGTTTCAATGTCCATAGGGCGTTCTTGCGGTTTGAACCCAAATATTCGATAGGTCTCGTCGGACCAGATGATCTCGCCGGTCTCAAGATCCCAATCCCAATAGCCGACATGGGCGACACTTTGAGCTTCCTCAAGTCGTGCTTTGCTTTCTTGGAGGCTGCGAGACAGTGCCTCGCGCTCGTCATCGGCCTGTTTGCGTTCGGTAAAGTCCGTTACTACGCCGGTGTATTCGAGGTTGCCGGAGTTGTCTCTTCCGGCATGTGCAACTACATGAACATGTCTGACGACTCCTTCAGGCAAGAGAATTCGGTGTTCAACATCCAAGTCCATGCCGTTCTGAGTAGCACGATCCCTGAGCTGTTGCAGGCGGTCCCGGTCCTCAGGGTGAACTCTGTCGAATACCAGGTCAAGCGTAGGATTGGTTTCTCGTGCGAAGCCCAGAATTTTGTAGGTTTCGTCAGACCAAACGAGTTCACCGCTCTGCACCTTCCATCCGAAGGTCCCCGAGTGACTCAGCCTTTGCGCCTCTGCAAGGTACTGCCATCGTCTTTGCAAATCGGCTTGCAAAGCTTTCAGACTTTCATTCGCTTTTTCAAGTGCGGATGTTCCCTCAGCGTCCCGATCCAGGGACCCTTTACGCGTTTTGACGAGCAGTCTTCGATCTCGGCGCCATCCACCTAACACGGCAATTAACGCAATTGAAAGCGCAAGAATGATTACAAACTGCATCATTGGCGATTGAAGCTCCGAATTCGATGCATCTTACCCTACCCGCTGGGGGCAAGACCAGAATCACCTGTGAAGCTGCAGCAGTTTCTGCGCTTTCAGGTAAAATGCTTCCCGGAACCGTAAGACTTTGTGCGAGAGGAGCAAGTCAAATGGACATGACGCGCCGGCAATTCGCCCTGACTCTTGCAGCTGCCACCTACCTGCGGCCCTCCCTGTTCCAGCCGCTTTCCCCATTAGGAGTCCCCCGCGGCGTTGTTCCCGGCCGAGTCACTTGGGCGCACGATCCGGCGGCTGTAACCTGGGATGGCACTGGTTCGTGGTGGACCGATGCCCATAATCACCAGACTGCAATTGACCGCATGGTTTCCCGGTCCATTTGCGGCCTTACAAATCAAAAAAGCGACGCCCAAGCATGGAACTCCATCTTTCAGTACTTCAATCGCACTCATGGTCGAGGCAAAGCCGGATACAGAACTGGGGAGAAGATTGCGATTAAGGCGAACCTGAACAACACAACGGATCATGGCACGATCGATCGTCTGAACTCTTCGCCCCATTTGATGCTTTCGCTTATCCGACAATTGACTGGGCCGGGACGAGTGCCACAATCATCGATCACGCTCTTCGATTCCAGCCGGTGGATCCCAAGCAATCTCTACGACAAGATTCACCGTGAGTTTCCTGGTGTCGTGTTTGTGGATCATATCGGAGGCGATGGACGACTAAAGGCCGAGTTCAAACCCAACGCGATCCCTTTCTCAATTGAAAGCAACAACGCCAAAGGACTCGACACCACAGTCGTCGAAGCCACCTACCTCATTGATGCTGCAGTATTGAGAGCGCATGTGAGTTCAGGTGTGACACTCTGCGCGAAGAATCTGTTCGGTGCTACGAGTATAAACACCGACTGGCGCAAGAACGCGCACGATGGTTTCCATCACAACACCGATGGTTCGGCAAGTTACTCCGCATTCACCGATTTTCTGGGTCATAAGGATCTCGGCGAGAAAACCATGCTTTTTCTTATTGATGGGCTCTATGGAAATGACAATGTGGATGGCCCGCCTCACCGCAAATGGAAGATGGCACCATTCAATGATGCATGGCCAAACAGCATTTTCATGTCGCTTGACAGCGTAGCGATCGATTCCGTAGGCTTCGATTTTCTGACCTCGGAATGGCCTGATCTCCCGGATATCGCAAATGCCGATAACTACTTGCGCGAATCTGCATTGGCGAACGATCCACCTTCGAAGACGTTCTATGATCCGGAACGCGACGGCATCCGATGCCGTAGCCTGGGTGTACATGAGCATTGGAATAATGGGACGGACAAGAAATACTCGCGCAATCTCGGAAAAGCGCACGGGATCGAACTTTTCCTGATCAGCTAAAACAAAGGAAGGACACAGTTGAACTGACGCGGCATCGCGGAGTTGAAGCGAGTGTCGTTCGTCCTGGAGGCTCGCCGAGCGGCCAGTCAGTTGATTCTTATGCATGGCACGATCGATGCCCACGGCAACTGGGGAATGAACCAGAGAGTGATGTCTGTATGTTTCGTGGTGGCATCGATATTATCGCCGCCTGCGTTTTCCCAATCATTCGCAAGCCAATATAAAGGCTTGCCTTATCACGACAGCCGCTATGGTGGCGGCCCACAAAAAATACCGGGAAAGGTGTTGTGCGCCTACTACGACCTGGGCGGCGAGGGAGTCGCGTATCACGACACCGATGCAAAGAATCACGGCAGCGGAGAGTTGAATCCGGCTGACGGGACCTATCTCAATGAGTTTCGTATCCATGAGGGAGTGGATACTTCCTACACGAAGTTCAACCGGAAGCCTGATCCGGTAGACGACAACTCCTTCGACAAGATTGTTCCTCCCGCCGACCTGCCGTATGTTGGCTGGACCGAGCCCGGAGAGTGGTTCAACGTCAGCGTAGATGTGAGACACGCGGGAACATATGCGGCCGATTTTCTTTACACATCAAACCGCGGCGGCACGATATCAGTGGATGTGAATGGAAAGGACGCGACCGGACCGCTGGAAATCAAAACAACAAACGATCCTGCCGACCCGCTTACCTGGCGTCAATGGCACCACTGGAATCTGGCGTCGCAACTTTTCAAAGTCCGTCTGAGCAAAGGTAAAAATGTTCTTACCGTGCACATATTGACGAACGGAAACATGAATCTGGCGTATTTCGATTTCAAACCGGTCCACGAATGAAATGGAAGCATTTCGGGAGAAGCACGCCTTGGTGTCGAAGTTCTACTTTGCCGATTGGAGAATCCAGGTGAATGCTTTACGATCTGGCCTCGCTCGCTAAACTAGCCGTATTCATGTCGATGATCATTTCGAGAGGCCAATTCTTGTAGGCAGCGCGAACTGTGTGTTGAATGGCAGCTTTGCTGGCATCGGAAAGCCCGGGATCTTTTTTTAGCGCGTTAGCGACCATGTCCCGAACAGCGTTGATATAAGCAACCTGCTCATCGACGATCGAAGGTGACCCTGGGGCGCCATGTCCCGCGTATAGTATCTTCGCCGAACCGAACCGGCGTTTTGCGTTATCCAGAGCCGCTAGCCAAAGCTCGGACCGCCCCTCGGCAAGCCAGGGATGTACGTGGTTGTAGACCAGGTCGGAAACAATCACCGCTTCGATCTGGGGCACCTCGATCGCAACGTTATCGGAGCATTCCGCGGGTCCGAAATCATTGACAATTAATTCGATGCCGTCGATGCTGAGATGCTCTCCATCGCTCACGATTACGTTCGGAATTGCGAATGTCTGCGGATAATTGGATCCGACGATGGGAGTCCAATAAGCGCGTTTAAGCTCGGCGGTCGCGCGGATCCCGTCGATTGTGGCGGCAGTTGCGTGGACAGGCGTTCCTGGGTGCTTCTCCAATATCGAGGCGATACCGTTGTAGTGATCGGGATGCGGGTGAGTGATCAGAATGGCAGCAAGGGGCTTTTCCAGTGCGGCGATTCTATTGGCGACCGACCGCGCCTCGGAGAGGACGAACTGGGTATCGACCAGAATGAGGCTGCTCTCGCCCTCTATGATGAACGAATTAACGAAGAACGCATCGGGCGGGGATGTGTAGATGTGAACTTTCGGAGATGTGGACGACATGAGCTCACCCGTTTGATAAACGTAAACTTAGCATACCAAAGCGCCTCCGCAGTTCTGGACTCTGGCAGGCAGCAACAATCACAGTTGCGGCACGGCGAGCGAGGCCCCGAGGCGCGCCAAAATGCCAGCCACGGTAAAAGGAATGCCACGGAGGCGACTCAGCTCACTGTTACGCGCACTGCCGTCGCATGGGAAACAGCAATAGAGCACTTGCCCTGCTTTAGCGAGTCGGCCTTCATCGATGTTGTGATGTGCGCTTCGCGGCTGTCCAGTCCCGGTGCGTGCAATGTCTCGGTTTGCACCACTCCACTCGCGTCGCGACCAAAGTCGAGTTCCACTTCAAGGTCTGCTGCCGCGTCCTTGTTCAGAATGATCACGGATGTGTGCCCGTCAGGCAGTTTCGCGGCATACGCCGTCGCGTTGACTCCCGTAGCCTGCAGCTTGGCCGAGAGATCGGTCTTCAACAGTGTTGCGCCGCTGAACGAGCCCGCAAACTTGAGCCCATACGCGACCGGCTCTAACCTGTAGTCGGAGCCAAATGTCCCAATCGGTGTATAGAAAGGATGCGGATGCGCGGCAATCTGTTCGGGAGTTTCGCCTTTCGCTTCGAGAAGCGCGTCGCCGGGCAGAGATCCGCCAACTGAATTGGCCACGGACTTGCCCGTGCCACCGTGCAGATTGACGCCGGAATAGTCATTACTGGCCAACAGCAGCGAATAGTCGGCAGACCAAAGCGCAGCGGCAAACACATCGGAGACGCCCGGCTTGCCTCCGCGATAGCACGTGTTACCTTCGGTCATGCGTACGCGCGCACCCATCCTGCTCGCTGCAGCGGATGCGATACTCGCCGTCCTCTGCACCTTTTGCATGGTCACCGGTTGCAGCAGATTCGGAACGTTAACCTCGGGATTCGTCGCCGGCCCTCCAAAGTAATAATGATGACTCAGGGTGGTTACTCGGGGCGGTGCCTGAATGGAAGGCCACCGATCCGCAATCTCGGTCAGCCATGACACGTTACTCGCAACATCCGGCATGCCGAACTTTGCCGCCGGCACTCTAGCTGCGATAGCCCGCGCCAGAGTGAGCCATTCTTCGAGATAGGTCTCGGCAGACCATGTTTTCGGATCGCGCAAGTGCCGGTCAAATAGATCCGCCTCGTTTCCGATCTGGAAGTACTGGAGGCGGTCGCCCAAAGTCTCAGCTACAAAGACCGCTTCGTCGGCAGCACGAGCCGGCGTATTTGTCCCCATCCCGATGCCGTACAGGCAAGTCCAGCCAGTGGCTTGAAGGAACTCCGCCAGATTCCTGACTGCCTCCGCCGTCACCGCGTAGTACCGAGCCTTCGGCTCGCCGGTGACCTCCCGCACCTTTGGATGCTCTGGTTCGGGAGAACCAGGCTTAGGTTTCCAGTAAGCGAACTCGCTGGTGTTGCCGCCAAGGCGCAGCACACCAGTTGACGATAGTGCTTTGAACTCGCGAATCAAGCCGCTGTTCTGCGCGGCAAAAAAGCTTGGTTGCGCAAGTTGCTGCACTTCATAAGACAGACCGACAAAATCGATCGGCATCCGAGGACCAGTCGCCTCAATGGGGATGCTGAGGACAACCCGGATCGTGCTTTGGCTCAGGGTGTGAAGACGTGCCGCAGCAATGGTGCAGACTACATTCGCAAGGAATTCGCGTCGTGTGACCATGAGTCTCTCGATTCGTTCTCCTGATGCTTGAGCGCCTCGTCTTTTATGGTGAGGTTAACCGAGGAATCGGCTAAAAACAAATCGGCTGCGTGACCCTTTGAGTTTGTGGGTAGCTGTCGCCAACATCTGCGAATCGCGGTCCAGCCACCCCCAAACACTCGGAGGAAGCACTCCCACGCCGACGAGGCGCCTAGTTCTGCTTCATGCCGTCGTCATGTTTCATATCGTCGTCATGCTTCATGCTGTCGTCCTTCTTCATATTATCTTTTTTCATTTTGTCTTTCTTGCTCTTCGCCTTCTTGTCCTTCTTCATGTTGTCTTTTGTCGTTTGATCTTGCTTCATGTCATCGTGCTTCATCTGATCTTGTTGCGATTGATCCTGTGACATGCTCCCTCCGGATTGCGCGACAACCGTGAAGGGTGCTGCCATCAAGCACACTGCTACTAACCTGTACAACTTCTTCTTCATGAGCTTTTCTCCTGGTGTTTTCATTGAAAGAGCTTCTACGTCCACCGCTGCAAAGAGATGCCAGGCGTTCGGGAAAGTTACTAACTATCCACGCCGGGCATATTGCTCAACAGCGCGGCCCTAACCTTCTTCCAGTTCCTAATGTTCGCCAAATGAAGCTCCGTCGTCTCTCCCGGGATTTTCGAGCACCAGGCTGCTGGCCGTGACGTTACACACGGCACGCATAGTGATTTCATACCCATTCGTGTATGGCAGAGATTCCCACTGTCAAAAAACGAAGTGGGTTCTTTTGGCTTAAGGCTGGATCCTCGCGGGCGCTTATCGTGTTACGGTGCTCTCCACTTCTGGAAACACGAATGTCTCTTCCTCTGCGATTAGGATGGTCGGGGTGCCTCCTGAGGAGATGGACAGTGCATGTGCGATCGTCAGCTTCCCACCCTCGGAAGCCGCACAAGCTTCCAAAGCCTGCATCGAAGGAAAGTAGACTTCGGCGATGCGGTGGAAGGCCGGCGGGCCCAGCGGAGAACCGATCACCTTGGTCGCCACGATCTTCGTTTTGCCAAGCATTTTATCGACTGCCATCGGCACATGTTCGTTGTTGTACACATCTTCAAAGGCCTCGACATCTTTGGGCGGCGGATACATTACCACTATTTTGAAAGCCATTTCATGTCCCTCGGAATGAATTCTTATGCTTGACACTCAGGGTGAAAACATGTGGGTTGCACCTACCGCTGCAACCCACATCGGGAAACAATAGTTAATTAGCGGCGATACCGTTGAACCCGGCTGATTCGGACAGACCGGCGGCATCTCCCAGGCTATTGAGCGTTCCGTCTGGTTGGATCGCGAAGATGCCGATCGTGCCAGTTCCGGAATTGAGCGCGTAGACGAACTTACCATCGGCACTCACTGTAATGTCCAGGTTTGTGCTTCCGCTAGGATTCGTTCCTACAACAGTCGGGCCAATCGGCGTCAGTGTTCCTGTGGCGGTAATTGAAAATCCCGAGATGGTTGATGAAGCTGCGTTCGACACGTAGACGAACTCGCCATTTGGGGTCACGGCATTCCAACAGTTCGCGTTGCCTAGGGTCGGAACTCCAGTGCTAATCGGAGACAGCGTACCGTTCGCAACTATTGAATAGGATGAGATCGCAGAGGCGTCATTGCCTCCAGCCGGACCCGTTTCCGAAACTAGCGCTGCTCCGTTGGGAGCGAAGCTAACCGAGAATGCTCCTGGATCTACGCTCGGATTAGCAACAACCGGCCCCAACGTGCCATCATCCTGAACATGGAACACGTCTATGTTGTTGGTTGCTCGTTCCGTGACTAGAAGAAACTGGCCGTCGGGACTGAAAGCCAACGATGCAGCCTCTGAATTGTTAGTGGTAAGAAAGCGCGTCGAATTAGGAAGTTGCCGGAGTTGCCCGCCTGCATTCAATGTAAATCCGACCACGTTGCTGCTGCCGCCTACGTTGAGTACGTAAACAAGGTTTCCGTGCTGGGCCACAGCGTTCGGTTCGGCGCCGCCAGAGACTACCTTGTCGACCAGCGAGAGATCTGACCCACGCACAAGAAACACAGAGATCTCCCCGCTGCCCCCATTTACGGCGAACAGAAAAGAGCGATCCTGACTCAACGTGAGCGAGCCTTGAGATTCAAGTGGGTCTGTCACACCGCCGGTTCCTCGACCGCCTGTGGCGAAGCTATGGCTTTCTTGTAACGAGCCATCTGCTGCCCGTTGAAAAGCAATTACCGCGTTCCCGTTCGCAGCATTCGTCATGACGAAAACTGCGTGTTTAGCGTTTGAGTCTCGATCCTGGGCGTTGCTTCGGGTTGTTGACACTACGCTCACAGCCAACGCCACTAACAGCAAAGTACGAACTGCCTTTCGCATTCTAGACTCCATGTTTAAGTGAAATGCGCGTCGTTGACCTGCGGGACTGCTCATATGAATTGTTACCGGCAGGTCGACGTCGCGTGGTGAATAAGAGCGAACAATCGACGACAAAGTTACAGGCTTGTCCAAACTATTTCACGTCTTGGTAATCATGCGAACTATCAGCCTCTTCAACCCGATGCGTAGCGTCGAGTTCCGCTACGAGTTGAGCCTTGAAGCCGCGGCGGGCCTCTTCCAACTGAGCTTTAGCCCGCGCTACGTGTCCCAACAATGCGTGCAGCTGCTTGGGACCCAAAACTAGTAATCCGAGCATTGCCATGAACAAGATTTCAGTACCCAATCCCACGATTCACTCCTTGGTTCCGTCTTCGTGGTCGCCGCGGGTAGCGTCCGGCGTGTCTTCGTCAGATTTCATGGCCGCCTTGAAGCCACGAATACCATCTCCCAGTCCTTTGCCAAGTTCGGGTAATTTCTTGGGCCCGAACACAAGCAGGGCAATTCCGAAAATCATCAGCAGATGCATCGGCTGAAACAGTCCTTCAAACATAAGCCTCCTTGGATCGAGAATGTAAGTGCCGTGCTTTGGAGAATGCGGGCGCTGCACCCGATGAACTGTTAGCAGCGCCCGTGAAACGGGGGAGGGGCTGCAACAAACTACGCGCGCTTGGCCGAATCGGCTGCGACTGCCATTGTCTGCAGTTGATTAAGGAACTTTGGGCTTTGGCCAATGAAGAGCCCATCTGCGATGAAACTCTTGATCGTTGCGACCGCGCCACCGAATTTATCGGTCAGCGGACGGATGATCGAGACACGGGGAAGGTTGGGTCTGAATTCAACCGGGACCGGGAAAATCAGGCTGGGCTGAATCAACGGGTTGAGTGGATTGAAGAAGTTCGGGAATTTCAGGTCGGAGATGGGGTCCGCGAATGGCGCCACCGGAGCTTGCACTCCGTTGCCCGCAAAATCGACCCATTCCAGAAAGTGAGCGATCTCATCGCCGCCAATGCCCAGCGTGATCGCAAGTACTTCCGGATCCGTCACTTTTTGACTCAGGGCTGCGTAAAGACTCGAGCCGCCTTGCTCGATGTATCCGAAGTGGAAAGCCGCTACATTGGCGATGGCCTGAATGTGGTCGTTCCCTGGAAAGTTGGGATTGGATCTGCCTTCGTAATCGGCATCGCTTCTGGGAATGGCGGTTACTCTATTGAGAGTGAGCGCTTGGGGAAACGTGGCACCCAGGTCAGGGTTGCTTGCGCTTCGGTAGCGGACGAACCAGCTGGTGTCAACGTTGAGGCTCATGAGGTTGGTCAGGCGTGAACTGCCCGTGGATCCCTCTGCTGTGCTTCCGGGCAAGGTTACGAACTCATCGAAGTTGACCGGTTCAGCTCCTCTGGACTCCAGATAAGCATTCAAGAAAGTAGCGTGGCTCACTTCATCCAGCGTATTGCTGGAAATGTATTGAGGGCCGTCGGAATCAAGGTTCGACAGGGCCACTTGATAGGGATTTAGCAGTTGGTTCGGGTCGACCTCAATGGGTGGATTATTGCCGATACCACCCAGCTCCGCATACTGCGTCCACAGGTCCGACTCGATCAGTTCCGCCGCCGCTAGAAAGCGAAGAATCGCGATATCACCCGCACTAAGGGAACCGCTTTCTTGAGTACGAGCTTGTGCGTGGGCCAATGGCGCATTCGCTAACAAACCAGCACCCATCGCGGCGCCACCTGCCAGAAGACCACCTTTCAGAAACGAGCGGCGGTCAACTGGACGACTAATACTGTAAGGGTGAAGCTTCTTCTTCATGTTTGTCCTCCAATTCGTGGCTCATGATTTTGTTTGAGCGTACTGTGCGTTTGACGCGGCTATCAGTCCGGAGATACATCGAGAATGTCATTTGATTGTCAACTCTCTCTAAGAAAGTAGATCGCCGACATGTGTCGAGGTCCCCTGTTCGCTTTCCGTCCAGATTCTGTCTCACACTATTTAAAACTCGGCTCAGTCGTCGTTATTCCAGGGTCCTCAATTGATATTCTTCTCGTGCGCCGAGATGAAGCTAAGAACGGTCAGTAGAGTTGCCGGGGAGACGCAGGCCAAAAAATGGACGGCCCGGGGAGGGCCGCCCTAGAACAAGTTCGCTTCGTTTAGAAGACGAACTTAGCCTGCAGTTCAATGACTCTCGGG
>Ga0187875_10002391_pt1 | contig 13909 bp, 10 predicted proteins | sample June2016WEW_17_1_2_FD_132978 | JGI IMG/M metagenome (GOLD analysis project Ga0187875, IMG submission 132978) | Peatland microbial communities from SPRUCE experiment site at the Marcell Experimental Forest, Minnesota, USA - June2016WEW_17_10 | ecosystem: Environmental > Terrestrial > Soil >... | reverse complement strand
GGGAGTCTTGATTGCTGCGCCGCTTCTTATTGCATTTGCAGACTACGTAAAGCAATCGGATTCTTTTGCAGTCCATAATTTCGGACTGGATTCACTTCCGTGGGCAGCTTTGCCAATCCTGATCGTGCCGTATGTGTTCGGCTTCGCGGACCTTGCTACTCAGTCGCCCGTACTGGCGGTGATCTGGGGAAACGCTGGCGGCTATTTCGGCATTCTCGTCATTGTGATGGCGCTTGTCGGCCTGTTTACCAAATCCACTCCGCGCGGCCTGAGGTACATTCTTCTCGCGTGGATCCTATTGTCGTTGGCAAAGACATTCGGTGTACAGCCGGCCATGGGACTGTTCAATTTGGTGCCACTTATCGGCAAGGCAAACTTCGGCCGCTACATGCCTCAATCGTGCGTGCTGGCCCTTGTTGTGCTGGCAAGTTATGGGCTCGATCAATTCAAGCTGGCCGCGCCACGCTTGCGTTACCCGTTTATCGTCTCCGTCTTTATTCTCGCCGTGAGTGTGGTCTTGGCTTGGCCATTACTCTCCTATGTGGACAGGCCAGATGCGTCGGCCTCTGGAACCGTTCTTTTCTTGGCGGTTTCTCTGGCATGGTCTCTTGCTGGATGCGCAGTTGCGAGTGTGGCATGGAAGAGGCTGCAGGGTACGAGCCGTAAGTCTGTCTTGGCTTGTTTGTTGCTCGTTGACGCCGCCGTGATGTTTATGGTGCCCATGTTGGCCAGTGTGCCTGCCGGTGAGATCGACACATCGGCAATTCAATTCCTGCGCGATCACCAGGGTCTTTCCCGCTTCTATACTCTCGGGCCCATTCAACCGAACTACAGCGCGTACTTCCAGATAGCCGGCATCGACCATAACGTCCTGCCTGTCCCAAGGCTTTGGTCGAATTACGTTGATCGCAGCCTCTTACCGGGATATAAGGCCATGGATTTCGGAATAACGTTTTGGCCGGCGGATCTTGATGAAGGCGCGGGAAAGCAGGCATTGAGTAAGCTGCGCAGTAATTATCTCGATCTCGGGGTGCGCTACGTGATCACCGATCATGATACTGACGGTCCTGCAACAGACCTAAATAAAGTGTATTCAGACAACTTAATGGATATATGGGAGTTTCCGAACTCAGCTTCGTATTTCCAGATTATTGCGGGCGGTCCCTGCGTGTTTTCTACCCTGCAGCGAGAACATCTCATTGCCGAATGCTCTTCTCCTGCTACCTTAGTGCGGAGAGAGTTGTATATGCCTGGCTGGCATGTTGCCATCAATAGAAAGCCGTGGGGGGTTACACAAGACGAACTCTTTGAATCGGTAAGCCTGCCTCAAGGACACGACGAAATACAATTCAGTTTTTCTCCACCATACGTGGAATTTGGATGGATCGGCTGTTGTATGGGAATAGCCGGCCTGTTATGGCAATTTATTCTGATCGCACGCGGCAGAAGGATTCAGCAGAGCTGAATGCCGAATGCAGGGTTAACGCCGGATGCGGAGCATGCGGCTGTAGAGGCGTAGGTGCTGGGGCAGGCAGATGCGGCGGAGATCGAGACGCTTGACGATGGTCTCGCGAGCGCTGGTGCGGACTGGCTGAAGTTTGGCGCGATTCTTGAGGACGTCGACGAGCTGGGCGGCGAGACCTTGGTAATCGAAGAAGTCGACGAGAAAGCCGTTGTCGCCGTGGGTGATGACCTCCTCAACAGGGGGTGTGCGCGAGCCGACGATGAGGCAGCCGAGGCTCATGGCCTCCGTCAGCGACCAGGAGAGCGTGAAAGGGTGAGTGAGGAAGACGTGCGCGGAAGAGACCTGCAGCAGCGCAAGGTACTGGTGATACTTGAGGCCGGCGAAAAAGTGTACGCGGCTCATGTCTAACCCTTTGCCCACTTCCTCAAGCATCTTCTCGCGATAATTCTTGTGCGTGGTGCAGGGGTTGCTGTAGCTGGTGTCATCGCGACCCACGATGACAACGTGCAGCTTCGAGCGGCGGCGCATCACCTCCGGAAGGGCACGCATAAAGGTAAGAAAGCCGCGATGCGGCTCCAGCGACCGCGAGCAGTAGGTGAGGACTTCATCCTGCGGCGAGAGAGAAAGCTCATCACTGACCCAGACGCGGGCGTTGAGGTTGGGTCGGAGACTGTCGGTATCCACCCCCTCATGGATGACATCGAACTTATTCCAGTAAATGCGCGGGAAGGAGTTGCGCTGGCACACGGTGGGCGCAAGTGCGCGATCGATGACGTTCAGCGAAATAAGATCGATGGCGCTGGAGGTTCGAAGCTCAATGCGTTCATCGCGGTCCATAGTCTGTTCGGGGTCGAACATTGCGCCGGGTTGAATGCCGTGGAAGTTTTCGAAGTAGCCGAGCAGCGGACGGTCCGGCCAGACATCGCGGAGATAGAGCATCTCACCCCATGCGGCATGGCCGATGACAAGGTCCGGCACAAAACCCTGTGCGGTGAGGCGGTCGAGAACGCCCGCAACGGCTTCCGCATTGGCCACGGCTTCGCCGTAGCGCTCAAGGAGATAGGGGTATTTCCTCTTGCGGGTCTTATAGACCTCGCGCTGGATCAGCTGAAGAGGTTTTTTATGCTTTCCCTTCCGGCCTTGAGAAATCGAGACCACGCGATGTCCAGCTTCCGCAAGTGCGCGAGAGGTATGGAGGAACTGCGTTGCGAAACATTGATGAATAAACAGAAAGTTCATAGCCTGATGGCGCCGAAGCCTGACAATTGCGGGTTTGATCAAATGAAATGCCGCGCGCAGTCGCACGCGGCATCTCGAGAACGGCAAATCTCAACTGCGAAGAACGGCAGCCCGTTATGACACTGACGTCCCACGCCATTCACTATTTACACCTTCGTATGACCCGGTTGTTTCTTTGTTGGAGGCTTTGTCGACTTCGTAGTCGAATTGACTGGGGCCATGCCCGCCGGTCCAATGCTTGCAACATCCTTGAGACGGAATTGGCCTTTGCAGTAGGTGGCGCCTTTTGCCGCTGCAGTCGAGCTGGAGAACAGAGACGGCGCGGCTTGGGGCGATGGCACGACATTCGCTTGCAGAGGTGCGGTGGGAATCGCCGCGGTGAGAGCGGCGATCATGGCTTTCAGGGGAAGCGGAATTTTCTCCATGGGTGTCTCCACAATTTGAGATTGATTGTCTGGCCCGAGACGTGGGAACAGAGCTTGACCCCTGAACGACCGACCGTGACTCGTTTCAGGAGTCTTCACCAGAAATATACCCCACAAAAGCATGGGCGAAAAGCCGAAATTGACGGAATATAAAGAATACATGCCTGATCGAGACCTCGGGGCGGAACGAGATCAACGAGAAGAGGATGCCGGGCGCCTGCCCTGTGCCCGAAGAAGCGGCCGCCTAGCCCAATCGTGGGCGTGGATCTTCGTGGCCCTGGTGATCCTGGCTACGGCGCTCCTTCGTATCCACCTGATTCACGCACCGCTCGAGCGCGATGAAGGTGAGTACGCGTACTCCGGCCAGTTGATGCTCGAGGGAATCCCGCCCTACAAACTGGCGTGCAACATGAAGCTCCCTGGAACGTACGCGGCCTACGCCTTGATCCTGACGGCGTTCGGACAATCCATTTCCGCCATCCACGCGGGCCTGCTCCTGGTGAATGCCGGCGCGATCCTATTCGTCTTCCTGATCGGCAGACGGCTGTTTTCTGCTCTCGCGGGGCTCGCGGCGTGCGCCGCGTACGCGCTGCTTTCCGTGGGCGAAGGCGTTCTCGGCACGCAGGCTCACGCCACGCATTTCGTAGTGCTGCCGGCTCTCGCCGGCGTGTGGCTGCTGCTGCGCTATCGGCAATCGTCGCGCTCGACGACGCTGTTCGCCAGCGGCGTGCTGTTCGGGCTGGCGTTCGTGATGAAGCAGCACGGCATTTTCTTCGGCGCGTTCGCGGTGGTCTACCTGGTATCGATCAAGCAATGGAAGAGGCTGCCTGCGTTCCTCGCGGGCGCGGTCACCCCTTTCGCGCTCACGTGCCTGATCCTCTGGCGCGCCGGAGTTTTCTCGCCGTTCTGGTTCTGGACGTTTACTTACGCCCGCCACTATGTCTCCGAAAATTCCCTGCACGATGGCGCTACCGCTCTGGCCGGCACATTCGGGCCGCTCCTGATGCAAAACGGAGCCCTGTGGGCTCTGGCGGCGGCCGGCCTGGTGCTGGCGCTGCGCGCCAAACGGTTTCTGGTCCCGGCGCTGCTTCTATTCTCATCGGCCGCGGTTTGCCCCGGTCTGTTTTTTCGCCCGCATTACGTAGTGCTGATGCTCCCCGCCCTCGCCCTGTTGGCCGGATCGTGCGTGCACGGCCGCCTCTCGGCCGCGCTGTTCGCCGCCGCGCTCGCGCTCTCCTTGTTCGTCCAGCGCGATTTCCTCTTCCACATGACGCCCGCCGGGATTTCGCAGGAACTCTACGATCAGGACGCCTTCAACGCGGCCATCCCGGTGTCGGCCTACCTCCGCGATCACACCGGGCCGCACGATCTCATCGCGGTGCTCGGCTCCGAACCGGAAATCTATTTCTACTCCCACCGCCGTTCCGCCACGTCGTTTCTGTATGTAGAGCCGCTGCTCGAGCCGCAGCCGTTCGCGCAGCAAATGCAGGACGAGATGATCGCCGATATCGAGCGCAACGCGCCGGCATACGTGGTGCGCTTTCCCATCGTGGAAACTCTCGAACTGGGAGGGCCTTCGCCCGCCCGCATTGTCGAATGGTGGAAGGACTACGGGCCCAAGCATTACCGCCTCGCCGCCATCGCCGACATTATGGAGGATGGCCGGGTAATTTACCGCTGGGATGCCGACGCCGCAACGTATCAGCCTCAATCGCTGTATCATCTGGCCGTCTACCGGCGACAGTAAGCCCACATGCTATCGTTACCTATGATTCGGCAGCCGGGCGCGCGCCACAGAATAGAGATTGTGGCGCAGGCCGCTATCTTCACTCTCGCCGCGGTTCTGCTCTTCTGGAACATCGCCGAGCATTACCTCTGGCAGGACGAAGCCGCCACCGCGGTGCTCGCCGTCCGAATGCTGAAGTTCGGCGAGCCGATGGCCTACGATGGCAAGAACCTCATCACCATCGACATGCAGGACGACCAGGAGGACGCCGAACTCAGTCGCCGTACGCGCGAACCGCAACCGGCCATCGATTATTTCGTCGCGCAGCGAAACTTCGGCAAGGACCTGGTTTGGAAATGGCAGCCATGGGGTCTGTTTGCGATCGCTGCAGTGGGCATCAAGCTGCTCGGACAAACCACCCTCGGCGCGCGGCTTCCTTTTGTCCTTGCTGGTTTGGCCACCGTGCCGCTGCTCTATCGCCTGGCGCGCAAACAGTTCGGCAGCTTCCCCATCGCCGCACTCTCCGCCCTGCTCCTTGTGTCGAACAGCTACTGGATTCTGCACCAGCGCCAGTGCCGCTATTATCCGGTATCGAGCCTCTTTCTGGTCCTTACTCTACTGGCCTACGCCCGATGGCAATGGGGCGGACACAACGAAGCCTGGTTCATCGTCTCAGCCTGGTGCTGGTTCCAGGTGGACTACGGGACCGTGCTCCCGGTAGTGGCTGTACTGTTTCTCGAAGCCTTCCTCGCTCATCCGCACGCCTTCTGGCGCAACCTGAGAGCGGGCGCGATTCTCGCCGCTTCGTTGGCCTGGTTCGTTTACTTCTACGACCTGCTGCACCGCGGCTCCGACACCGACAGCACGTGGCGCGAGCGCTTCCTGCAGAATCTTTTCAACACCAACGAATATGTCGTGCCCGCGTTGGTGGTGCTGGCGGCCGTCGCGGTACTGGTGTGGAAGTGGAAGCGTTTGCCGGAGGGCGAGCGGCGCCTTGTCATCGTGGGCTGCGCGGTAATTCTGGCCTTGACGCTCTGGATCCCCACCGTCACCGTATACTCGTTCGTCCGCTACGTCATTATCGCCGCGCCGGTGGGGGCCATGCTCACGGCGTGGGTGTTCGTGCGGATGTTGCCCGGCAAATTTGCCTGGCTCGCGGCAGTGCCGGCGGCGGTGACGATCTTGACTCCGTGGCTGGGTCTGCCGCTGCGTCATCTGGCGCCGCCCCCCGATTGGTGGAGTGGCAGCAAGCTGTACCGCGCGGAACTCAACGATCTGCGCGCCGAAATCTTCGGCCACTGGCCCGATCCCAACCGCCTGGTGATCGAATGGCTTCGCCGCAACGCCGCGCCCACCGACGAAATCCTCATCAGCTACGAGGATTTCCCGCTAATGTACTACCTGCCGAATCCCATTCGCGGCGGCATCGCCACCTTCCGCGTGGAGGACGATGCCAGGATGCCTCCGCGATTTGTAATCCTCCGCCGCTCGGTGGATTTCGTCCATTGGCCGGTGTTCGATCGCGAAGTGGCCCGCTATAAGTGGGAGGTAATCCCGCTAAAAGCGCCCGACGTGTTGTGGGGCGACAATCCCGACCCCATGGGGGACGACGATCCCAATGACGCGCCGAACCTGTATATCGCGAGGAGAGTGGACTGAGACGGCGATTCGCTGTTAGCGGATCGCTATTGCTTATAACCTCGGATCAAACGAAATGCCGCGCGCAGAGCACGCGGCATCTCGAGGAGGCAAATCTCACTTTCGAAGAACGGCAGCCCGTTATGACACTGACGTCCTCACGCCATTCACCATCTACACCTTCGCATGACCCGGTTTCTTTGATGTTCTTGGTTTCTGCGTGGCTGAATTGGCTGAGGCTGCGCCCGCCGGCCCGATGCTTGCAACTTCCTTAAGAAGGAAACGGCCTTTGGAGTAGGTGGCGTCTTTTGCCGCTGCAGCCGAGGCAGCGAAGACGGAGGGCGCGACTTTGGGCGATGGCGCGACATTCGCCATTAGAGGTGCGGTGGGAATCGCCGCGGTGAGAGCGACGATCATGGCTTTGAGGGGAAGCGGGCGTTTCTGCATGCATAGTCTCCTTCAAAAAGAATTTGAGATGCCGGAGGAACGTCTTGCTGGGTACTGCGGACTTACTGAAAGGCCGGCGACAAAGAATCGCGGATTCAAGATCGCCTCTTGACAGACAAATATACAGCACAGAGCCGGGTTTGAGAGCAAGAATTACGTCTGGTCGTCGCTGTCTGCGCCCCGGTAAGGCCCGCCGGAATGAACACCGCTTAAGAGTGGGCTAGGCCGTTGTAGAGGCGCAGGTGCTCGGGCAGGCCACGTATCCTCATCCAGCAAGCCTGGATGGCGCAACACCAAAGCGCGAACCGTCTCAAATCGCCCCGCAGACCCTCGCCTCCGATTCAGCTTCGACAAGGCCTTTGGTTTTAGTGCTTTGCATTCGAGCCCAATTCCGACTATGATACTTTCGTGTTAGTTGAGAGACACGATCGTGCTATCTTTCCCGGCCACACAACCGATCAGCCGGATTCCGCACCGATCGCAGAACAACGATCCCCCCATCGCTGATCGACTTGTCGAGAACGCCTCCTCCGGTTCGATCCGAATGCGGCCAGATGTGGGCTAAGCGCAAAGGACGCCAGGAAGCTTCGAGAAAGAGAACACGATTCTAAGGATTTGCTCAGAATTGCCGATAGAGAGGCTATACGCCCGGGTGCAGTACCTGAGTCGAAATTCACCTTGGCGCGGCCACCGAACGCGCTCCTTCGAAAACGGGTTCAATTGAACCGGCTCGCGCAGCGGCAGACCGATTCTGCTTCTGCTCAAACGCCGGCTCCAGGGGAAATGCGATGCGCAGCAAATTCGCTGTTTCCATTTTCGTGGCAGGAGCGCTCACAGTTTGGCTCGCGTCCCGTCCGGTTCATGCTTCGACAAGCATGACTTCCTTCGCCGTCACGGCGACTGTCGAGGCGGAGTGCAACATTTCTCCCGGAACCGCGTCGCTTGAGAGCGCCGGATCAGGGCAGGTTGGCGCTTCTGTTAACTGCAGCCTCCCGGTGTCGTATCAGGTTGTCGTCAACCACGTCTCTGGAAATGGAATTGGCGCGGCAGGCTTGTCGCGAACTGAGTCTGCTTCCGTTTTCGGAGACGCGAACTCCAGCAGTTCTGAACTCCTCAAAGTATGGAGTTTGCCTTACGCTGTCAGTCCCTTGATGGAGGAACCCTCACCCACACTCCAGGAGCTCTCCTATTTGGGCTCGAATGCAGGGTCGATTGCGGCTGCGGGTTGTTCCCTCTTCGGCGCGCCGACTGAAACGGTGACCCTCATAATTATCTATTGATCTCAACTCATCGCTGCGGACGAAACCGCTGAAACCCATTTCGGCTCTGCGATGGATCGCGCGGATGCGGTTGCCTTGCGTCCAAAGCGTCTCTTTAAAAAACAAGTCGCACTCTTTCAGCGAAAATCTTCGCTTGTCAAATCTCGTTCTCGGTGCTGTTGTTCAGGATTTAGCGGCGTTACCAAGTTGATTCCTCTTTCGAGCGGCCCTCTGGATTCAAACCGGGCAACGACCGAGAGTACACTTTGAACTGCATCTCGAAGGCCGGAATACCTCCTTCCAGTTCAATCACTTAGCGGCTGCCGGCTCAAATGCCGGACTTTCCCCTGCTCCAGCCGAAAAAACTAAAGTAACGCAAATGGGCTAGAAGTGCATCCCCTCGACGAAGAAGCGCCTGCACCAAAGAGCTATCGAAGAAATTTTCACCGTAAATATGATTTGCCTAGTCTCCCCCCAAATCTGTGTAAGGAGTAAGTCAATGAAGTACGAAAACAATGTGAGGTTCGCAACGTTTGCCGCGGCGGCTCTGGTAATTGCCCTGGCTTTCGCGCCAGCCTCCGCATCCGCAACCACCGCCACGGCGAATTTTGCCGTTTCAGCAACCGTAACCAACACCTGCACAATCAGCGCCGCGGCGCTGTCGTTCGGCGCCTACACTGGTGCGGCAGCGGTCACCGGGACATCCAACATTACCGTTAACTGCACCAACCTTGCCATCTATACCGTGGGACTGAGTTCGGGGACAGGAACCTACACAACCCGTACGATGGCGAACGGCACCTCGACGCTGGGCTATAACCTGTACACCACAAGCGCCGACACTACTGTTTGGGGTGACGGCACTGGCTCCACGGCTACAGTCGCGGGCACCGGGACTGGGTCCAATCAGACGCTTACGATCTATGGCAAGATTCCGACGGGCGAGAACTCGCTCTCCGGAACCTACAGCGATACGATCACGGCAACGATCACCTACTAATCTCGGAACGCTACGCACCCCAGGTTAGGACACTATGAACTCGCGAATTTGGAAGTCGCTCCAGCTCACGGTGGCGATCGAAGTCGTCGCCGCCGTGGCTCTTTCTCTTGCCGGCCATACGGCCAGTGGGCAGAGCTTGTCGGTCTTGCCCGTCAACGTTTTTATGCAACCGGGCCAGAAAGCTGCAACATTAACAGTCACGAATTCAAGCTCGAAGTCGACATCGATTCAGGTTCGCGTCTTTGACTGGGGCCAGAAAGACAATGAGGACCAGCTCACGCCAAGCAACATTGTGGTTGCGAGTCCTCCGCTGGTGACCATCGAGGCGGGAGCGTCTCAGGTGGTGCGCCTCATTCTTCGCCAGTCTGCGGCAGGCCGCGAAGCGACCTACCGGATCGTGCTCGACCAGATACCCGGGCCGGGTGAGCCGGGGGTAGTTCAAATGGTGCTGCGTCTTTCGATACCGATTTTCGCCATGCCGGCAACGAAAGCCGTACCCAAGGTTCAATTTCATCTCGAACGCGACGGCGACAAGCTCTTCCTGGTTGGAGTCAACATCGGCTTGAGCCATGAAGCCCTTCGCAACATCGTGGTAACGGCCGCAAACGGCCACAAAATGAGTGCGGCCTCGAACGTGTCACCGTATGTTCTCGCCGGCGTCAGCAGGCGCTGGGAGCTTGACGCGCAAGGATACGCACCGCAACCGGGAGAAACCCTGAAGTTATCCGCCGATGGAACCACTGGTGCCATTAACGAACAAATTGGCGTTTCATCTGCGCCATGACGGCGAAGTCCGCGCGGCCTGCACGCTTCGCCTCGCCGGGGTATTGATTCTGGCTTTAGTGGCAGTGCATCCATTGCCGGCCGATCCTGCAAAGGCTATTGATCCGCCCCCGGAGCCAAGTGCAAGCGCGACAGAACTTCCCATTGGCCAGGGCGAGACCTTGCTTCTCGAGGTCATTGTCAACGGCTATTCCAGCGGCCAGGTCGGCGAGTTCACCCTCCGCGGCGGCAAGTTGTACGTGCGTCCCCAGGAATTGCGCGATCTTGGTTTTCTCGTCGCGAGCTCCCGCCCCGGACGCGACGGTTTGATCGCATTGGACGACCTGCCCGGATTCAAGTGGAAAATTGACACCGCGAAGCAACAGTTGCTGGTCGCCGCCAACAACTCCATCCTTGCGCCCAACGTGATTGAACCGAATGGAATCGAACCACAAGCGGGCAGGAGACACATCGAGAGCGGGACAGGGCTGACGCTGAACTACGATACGGTCGGCACTTTCGCCAATGGCCAAAATGGTGGAAGCGGATCGTTTGACCTCCGCAACTTCAGCCCGTGGGGCACTACAAGCTCTGACTGGATGACCTATACCGGCTCGGCTCTGCGCGCTTCAGGAACCAAACCCTTTGTGCGCCTGGATTCCGCCTACACCTTTGCCAATGTGAATACACTGCGCCGCTACAGCGTGGGCGACTACATCAATGGCGGCCTGGGCTGGAACCGGCCCGTTCATATGGAAGGACTCCAGATCCGCTCCGACTTCAGCACGCGGCCCGATCTGGTCTCCTTCCCGCTTCCCACTCTCAGTGGATCGGCTGCAGTTCCCTCCACACTCGATGTTCTGGTCAACGGAAATCTCGCGGCCTCCAGTGAAGTGAACCCCGGCCCATTCCAGGTCCCGCAGTTGCCCGTAATCTCCGGAGCGGGAACCATCACCATGACCCTGACCAATGCTCAGGGCGGGCAGGTCACCGTCACACAGCCTTTTTACGCAGGCTCCATGCTGTTGGCCCAGGGGTTGCAGACCTATGCGGGGCAATTGGGTTTAGTCAGGCGCGAATGGGGCATCCTGAGCAACGAATATGGAAAGATGGCGGGGACAGCATTCTACCGCCGCGGCCTTTCGCAGTCTTTCACTGCTGAGGCCACTGTGGAAACCACTCCGGGCACTTTCATGGGCGGCGCTGGCGGAGCCGCCATTCTCTGGAACCGCGTGATGGTCAACTTCGATGCAGCCTTGAGCGGCGGGTCCGCCGGAGGAGGCGATCTTGTCTCAGCCGGAATCCAGCATACGGGAAGAATCTTCAGCCTGGGCGGTTCGGCAACTCTGACCAGCCGCAACTACCGCGATGTCGCCGCCATGAACGGATCGCCGATCGAGCGTAAACAGATCAGCGCTTTCACCAGCCTCTCCCTGCGGCGCTTTGGCACGATAGGTCTGGCCTACGCCGGCGTGGGCCAGGCCCCGTCTCCACTGCAGTTGCAGAACGCCATCGTTGCATCGGCGCAATCGGGTGTAGTTACCGCCAATTACGCGTTGCAAATCCGTCGTATTTCGTACTATGCCACCGAATTTCGCAATTACGATGTTGCGGGTTCGAGCGGCCTGCAGGTGGGCTTCACCATCCCGCTGGGCAGGCGCAGCTCGATCTCGGTCGGCGGAGCGTCAAATGGGACCGCGCAGGTGCAGGCCCAGCAGTCTCCGGCAAAGGTCGGTGATTGGGGTTACCAGGCCTATGCCTCGGCCGGAGATGTCTCTCATCAATTCGCTGTGGCGCAATACAAATCGCGCGTCGGTTTGCTTTCCGCCGGCGCCGACAATTCTTCAGGGCAAAGCACGCTGCGCGTGGAATCGCAAGGTGCGCTCTCGCTGGTGGATCGAAGCGTCTTCCCCTCGAATACGATCTACGATAGCTTCGCCATTGTCGACACGGCTCCGCTGGTGCACGTCCACGTTTACCAGGAGAACCGCGACGTGGGGACGACCGACAGGTTCGGACGCCTGCTGGTACCCGATATGCGCGCTTTTGATATTAACCACATCGGCATTGAGGCCAGGGATATCCCGGCGGATGCGGATCTCGCTCTCGACAAGCAGATTGTGCGGCCTCAGGACCGGTCCGGCGTCGTCGTTCGTTTCCCCATCCGCTTCAGTCACAGCGCACTCATCAAGCTGGTCGACGATGCGGGTTCCCCGATTTCTCTGGGCAGCACCGCAACGCTCGAGGCCACAGGAGCCCTCGCTCCCGTAGGTTACGATGGAGAGGCGTACCTCGAAGACCTGGGCCCGCACAACAGAATTACCGTCGACCTCATGAACGGAAAGCACTGCACAGCCGCTTTCGAATACAAGTCCGTTCCCGGCGACATCCCCACCATCGGGCCTGTCCGTTGCCAGGAGAGCCAGCCGTGATGCGGAGACTCGCTTTGGCAGTTGTGCTCGCACTGGCACTCTGCGCAGGGAAATCGGACGCGCAGACTTGTTCGAGTTCGATCACAAGCCCTCTCAGTTTCGGCACCTACACCGGCGCACAAATTCGAAGCTCCACGCCTTTCAAGGTGACCTGCTCGGGGAGCTGGTATTTGGGCCTCAACGCTGGAACCAGTGCGGGGGCATCGGGGACCACCAGGTATCTCACCGGTCCCGGCGGAGCCGAATTGAGCTATCAGTTGTATCAAGACAGTGCGTACTCCGTGGTCTGGGGGGACACTTATCCCACCAACACTTACAATGGCACCGGCAACTTGTCTGCGTACATTTATGCGCAGTTGAGCGCCAGTCAGGTAAAGCCCCCGGGCACCTACACTGACACGGTTTCTTCCAGCACCGCAAGTTTTAGCCTCACGGTGACGATTCAAGCCAGTTGCGCCATCTCCGCAAATGCGCTGAGCTTCGGCCAATACTCCGGAGCCCTGCTCAAAGTCAACACAACCCTCAGCGTCACATGCACCGATACCACTCCCTACAACGTGGGCCTGAGTGCCGGCACGGCGAGCGGCGCCTCCGTAACCAACCGCATGATGACCGGGCCCAGCGGGAAGCTCCTGCATTACTCCCTGTTCAGCAACTCATCCTATTCAACAAATTGGGGGAACTCTTCGGGCAGTTGGGTGGCCGGAACGGGAACCGGCTTAGCGCAGACGCTCACGGTCTATGGAGAGATTCCAGCAAGCCAGAACACCCTATCCGGAACCTATACCGATACCATCACCGCAACCGTCAATTACTGACGATCTATTGGCTTGAGCCTCGCCAAAACCTCACCCGGCCAGAATCGACTGATCTTTTTTTGAGATCCACCAGGCCTCCGCTACGGGACATCGTTGCGGCCGAACTCCTTGCGCTGCTTCCACATGTGCACTTTTGACCACGCGGAAAAGCCACTCACGGCACGCTGGCTCTGGTTGGCGTATGCTTGAAGCAGTAGTCCGTCTTTCCCTTCTCGCCTCCGGCATTCCAGGCTTCGCTTCAGACGAGCATCTTTCAGGTACGCAACCGATCCACTGGAACCGCCATGAGTTTCATCGACAAAAGCGATGTCAAGAACCATCTGTCGCCGCGCCTCCGCACAAAGATACATCTGTGCGTGCCCGTAAGCCAGCCCGATGCAACTGGCTGCTCCGTGGCCGAAAAGGACGCAATCGCTGCAAGTCCGTCGAACTTTGCTCAGGACTTCGTTGCGGAACATTCGTCATCTGGCGTAGCCGTTGCGCCGCCAACTCCGGTGACCGGTTCCGTCGGACCTCCGGCGGCCAAAGTTTCAAAAAGCGCGCGAGCGTGACGCCCCATTCCGTTTTCCTGCGCAAGGCGTGCATCCTGCCGGATCGTATGCAACCCATCCTGGAGCCGGCTGGCGAAAACTGGACCCTCTTGAAAGAGATCACGGCTCCGGTTTTCGACACCATGATTCGCCAACTGGGCTGGCACT
>Ga0187875_10002389_pt1 | contig 13915 bp, 11 predicted proteins | sample June2016WEW_17_1_2_FD_132978 | JGI IMG/M metagenome (GOLD analysis project Ga0187875, IMG submission 132978) | Peatland microbial communities from SPRUCE experiment site at the Marcell Experimental Forest, Minnesota, USA - June2016WEW_17_10 | ecosystem: Environmental > Terrestrial > Soil >... | reverse complement strand
AATCGCTCAGGAAAGCAAGAGAGCTTTTCAGCGGCCTTAATGATGAAAACGCAAGGAGCAGAATAGCCGACGTGAATGCGGCCGGAGACCGGGTCATCCGGATTCTGGCGGGGCAGAGCCATACCAACCTGGAAGATATTCGCGAACGGGTCATCATTATAGCTCACGATCTTTCACCCGCCGACGCCATCCAGTTGCAGGTAGGGCGGACTCTGGGCGTAGTTACCGAGATCGGGGGAAGTACTTCGCATACTTCGATTGTTGCGCGCTCGCTCAACATCCCGGCGGTCGTGGCAGCCGAAAACGCCGCCCATCTCATTTCGATGGGTGACATTCTCATCGTCGACGGTGGGACAGGAACAATAATAGTCAGTCCCAGCGAGAGCGATTTAAGCTTCTATTACGAACGTCAGGAAGAATTGGAAGCTTATGCCAAACAGATCACCAGGCATGCTCATTTGCCCGCTGAAACCCGTGACGGTCACAGGGTCGGCGCTGAGGCTAATATCGAGGTCCTCGAAGAAATCGTAGCTGCCAAAGACAATGGCGCCGAAGCCATCGGCCTCTACAGGACGGAATTTTTTTTCATGAACCGGCTGGCATTGCCGGATGAGGAGGCTCTGTACAGAGATTACCGCGATTTATCGGAGTTGATGGCGCCTTGCCCGGTCACGATCCGAACCCTGGACCTCGGCGCCGAGAAACTCACCTCCTGGTTCCCCGGACTGGAGGAAATAAACCCCGCGCTCGGACTGCGCTCCATACGCCTTTGCCTGCACTACAAGGAATTGTTCAAGAACCAGCTCCGGGCTATTCTGCGAGCCAGCGCAATCGCCGGCAACATCCGGCTGATGTTGCCCATGGTTTCGGGCGTCGGAGAAATTTTTCAGGCTAAGCTCATTTTAAAAGAGGTCCAGACGGAGCTGTCCAGAAAACGAATCCCTTTCGATCACAATATGCCCTTCGGAGTAATGATAGAAGTCCCCTCCGCCGTCGCCGTAGCGGATCTGCTGGCGCCAGAGGTAGATTTTTTCAGCATCGGAACCAATGACCTCATCCAGTACACCATTGGGATAGATCGATCAAACGAGCACGTCGCTTATCTTTACGAACCGCTCCACCCCGGCGTTCTCAGGTTCATAAAACAGGCGGTAGATGCCGGCCACGAAGCGGGAATCCCGGTCGCACTCTGCGGAGAGATGGCCGGAGAGCCAATGTACGTCCCAATTCTGCTCGGCCTCAAAATCGATTCTTTCAGCATGAACCCGATGTCCCTGCCTCGTGTCAAGAATCTTATCAGGCGCTCCTCCATGAAGGAATGTTGCCGGTTTGCCGGCAAAGTGCTCCGCATGAGGACGGCACACGAGGTAAACCGGTCACTGATAAAAATGTTTATGAGGAAGTTCCCGGAAGAATTCCGGGTATTCGAACCGAACTATCACGGGAACGCAGCCGTCTCTGCACGACAGTCTATGGGCATACAGGAATAAGGTCCGGTAAATGGGTGAAGTAGAAAAAATCAAAATAATCAGCCAGAACAAGAAAGCTTTTCACGACTTCGAAATAGGTGACAGGTTCGAGGCCGGGATCGTTCTGCTCGGCACCGAAGTCAAATCGCTACGGGAGGGACGCGCCAACCTGAAAGACAGCTATGCCAGGGTCAAGCGCAACGAGGTATTTCTCTTTGGCCTGCACATCAGCCCATATACTCACGCTTCCTTCGATAATCACGAACCCGAACGGGTGCGAAAGCTTCTCCTGCACAGATCCGAAATAAAAAGACTGCTGGGGAAAACTCAGGAGCGCGGGTTCTCACTGGTTCCCCTTAAAGTTTATTTCAAAGAGGGAAAGGCAAAAGTAGAAATCGCTCTCGCCAGAGGCAAGAAGGAATACGACAAGCGGGAAAGCCTGAAGAGAAAGGAAGAGACCCGCGAGATGGACCGCCTGAGAAAACGCCACAAAATATCCTGACCATCGGGTTGCGGGGCAGACAAGGCATCCCACGACCGCCCAACGCGCACGCTAGACCCTTCCGGGGATGCCTTATACCAAGTTGCGTTCAAGTTGATGTAGCTATAGGGCCTTGTGCCCGTCCGCACTTCCAAGCGCCCACAAGGGGCTATGCTACGTACATATCTGCTTCCCGTACATTGTTGAACGCAAATTGGTATTACGCGCTACGCGGCGCACCTTCCGCCTAACGGTAAATTGAATGACCAGCTTCCGGCAAAAGCCGGTAAGCGGAATGACCAGATTATTATCGCACAGGGTTGTTTATAAGTCTGTCATACGAGGTCGATGTTTTTGCTTTCATGCCCCTCACTTGCGGACTATGTCGAAAATTGTAACCTCTGGGGGGGCGAGGACCCTTATAGGGGGCCCCCAGGTACCTGAGCCCCTGCTTGTGTAAAGGATCGACCCTTTCGAAAGATAATAGGGGCCGTTCTGAAGGGGGTAGACCAACCCGGAGATATAACGAAACGGAAACAACTGCCCGTAATGAGTGTGTCCGGAGAGCTGCAGGTCGAAAAGACCGAGACTCTCGTCGGCCGGGTCGGGCCTGTGCTTTAGAAAGAGAGTAAAGAGGCCGTTTTGAGCCTTTCCCAGGATCGCCTTTTCATCCTCGGGTAGACCGGTCGCCGGATCGTCAACCCCGACGATGTTCAAAATATTGTCCACCGTTTTCACCTCGCCGCTCAGCACGGTGAAACCGAAAGCTCTTTCTGCCTGAAGCGACTCAGCCAGCCCGGCGTAAACTTCGTGATTGCCCGTTATGGCATACTTTCCGAGCCGAGGCCGCAATCTTCCAAACAGAGCCGGTAGGGCCTCCATTTGTTCCATGTCTCCATCGACAAGATCGCCTGTACTTACGATAATGTCCGGATTCTCAGCCTCAACCTTGCGCAGAATGCCAGCCATACGCTCTTCTCTAACCATTAGTCCCAGATGCACATCAGAGATTTGAGCTATTCTCAACCGGTCGGTTCCCACGGGAAGTTTGTCCGTTCTTATGACGATTCTTTCCACCTGTATGGACCGAGCCTCAAAATACCCGTAGATGTTTATGACAAGCGCTGCAGCAAGGACGCAAACGGCTGCGGTCGAGCCGGTGAAAGTGGGCAGAGAAGACCCGGCGATAAGGTTTCCCAGCTTGCAAAGGATTCCGACAGCACCTATCAGTAAAAAACCCCAGAAAGAATAAAAGACAAATCCCAGCCAGCTATATCCCAGAAGAGCACTTGCCCGCGCCAGTACGTAGTGGTCGCCTCTTTCGAGCAATCGAGTCCCGATTGGCGCAAAAACCATAAGGGCCATGAACAAAATCAGCAGAAAATGGACGGGCCACTTTACAGGCAAGAGGACCCTGACACGGCAATAGACGAATGCGTGCAAGAGCGAATAGATTGAGAAAAAAGCTATAAGGAATCTGGTCATGTCTAACGCCGGTCAGATAATGATGAACACCTGCGGTTTATCCCGTCCGCGCTTTCTGGACATTTTTCTGTGAAGGTTTTTGATCTACACCGAATCGACCGGTCCCGCAACTCGAAAGATCTCCTCGATTGAGGTCAGCCCTGAGCAAACCTTGAGCGCGCCTGTGATATGAAGCGGCGCCATTCCCTCTTTTATAGCCAGTTCCCTGATTTTTGAGAGATCGGAATCAGGCCTTATCAGGCTTCGAATGGCGGGGGTCATAGCGATCATCTCGTAGATACCGACTCGCCCAAGGTAGCCGGTTTCTCTGCACTCCAGGCAGCCCACCGGCCGAAAGATGGAATCGGTTTGTTTGATTTCCCAGGGGCTGATCAGTGACTGCCAAAGCTCCTCATCCACTGTCCCTGGATGTCGACAGTGGGGGCAGAGGGTTCTGGCCAGTCTCTGGGCGACTACTCCCAGCAGGGTGGCCCTTAATAGATAGTGCGGAACCCCGATATCCATTAGCCTGATAATGGCTGACGGAGCGTCATTTGTGTGGAGCGTCGAAAAAACAAGATGGCCGGTCAAGGCTGCCTGAATGGCCATTTCCGCCGTCTCGAGGTCCCGTATCTCACCGACCATTATGATGTCGGGGTCCTGCCGAAGAAAGGTCCGCAGGCCGCTGGCGAAATCCAGCCCGATCGCGCTGTGCACCTGCATCTGATTGAACCTTGGCTCAACCATCTCGATCGGATCTTCGACCGTGCAGACGTTTACTTCGGGTTTGGCAAGGTATTTCAAGGTTGAGTAAAGGGTGGTCGTCTTCCCGGACCCGGTCGGCCCGGTAACGAGGACAATACCATACGGAGAGCTTACCATCTTTTTCCATTGCCCAAGTTCGCGCTCTGAAAATCCCAGTTCCTCGAAGCTCCTCACGGTTACTTCCGGGTCGAAAATCCGCATTACCAGTTTTTCACCAAAAACTGAGGGCATGGTGGAAAGGCGCAGTTCGATCTCTCCTCCTGAGGGTCCTCTTGTCTTGATCCGGCCGTCCTGCGGACGCCGTTTCTCCGCAAGGTCCATTCTGCCGAGCACTTTCAATCGGCTGATTACAGCGCTCATTACAACCGTTGGTAACTGGTAGACAGGGTGCAGGACCCCGTCGATCCGGAAACGCACATCACTGTTGTCCCGGCGCGGTTCCAGATGAATATCGCTGGCCCTTTGCTCGAACGCATACTGAAGCAGCCAATCAACGATGTTGACCACATAACGGTCATTTGCGTCCAGTTTTCCCGTCCGTCCGAGTTCTAACATCTGCTCGAGATTCATGCTCGCACCCAGACGAGCGCCGTCCGCCTTTCCGAAAGCCCTCCGCACAGAGTCGGTAAGGGCGTAGAATTCAATAAGGTATCTGCCTATGTCATTAGGGTTGGCAAGGACTATGCAAATCTTTTTCCGAAGAATGCGCTCCAGTTCCTCTTTCCACTCGATATCGAAAGGGTCGGCTGTGGCAATAACGATCTTATCGGCCGTCACTTCAAGGGGCAGGATTTTATAGCGCGATGCGTAGGCATACGAGACAAGACTCGTAACGGCACTCACATCAACTTTCAGTGGATCGATTCTTACGTAATTCAGGCCGCTTTTTCTAGCCAGCCAGGCCACGAGAAATTCAATTGAAACCGGTTCGTGGGGAGGTGTGGCTCTGCTCAGTCCGGCCTCAGCTATTGCTGCCATCGGATGTTCGGTCAAAGCGGTTTCTTTCGGCCTCGGCCTGTCTAGAAATTTTTTTGCGTCCTTTTGAGTAAGGACTCCGTCGAGAACCAAATTGCGTAGAATGTTCTCAATGCTCAATTCAATAAATCCCTGAGCGCTCTGCCTTGCCTTTGCCTCTATTGTCACGGCATTTCTCCCTACGCCCTGATAGGCTTCGAAGAAATATAACGCCCCGGCGGGCATATCCTCATTTTCTCTTGCTTGTTTAATCGGCAAATCTGAGAAAAACTCACCCGTTTTTCTCTCAAATGCAGGACATAAGGAGGAGAAAATCCAGAGGGGTCTACCTTTAATTATTGAAGCCGAACCGGTTTATCAGCTTCTCGTAGAGATTTTTGCCCAGAAAAGTCCGGAGCTTTCGACTCTGCTCGCACCTGGATTCGTATTCCAGCCAAAACTCATCAAATCCATCCGGTCTTACATCCGAACCTGAAAAAATCTCGTTGAATTCATCCTGCCTGGCGTAATATTCCTTGAACATCTCACAGCCGGAGGCATCCAGAATAAGCATGAACAGCACATCGGAGGGCGTGATGGCGCCTTCTTCGACAGGGACGGCGACATAGACGTTTATTTCTTTCCCAGGCCGGCTGATCTGGCATCTATAGCGGTCCAGATCCATCTTTGGATGAGCACGGCCGGATTTGGCCCGGTTCACTTTCATCAACTCCATTGAGATGCCATACTGGTTCATAAAAGTCTGAATCGAGGCGCTTTGCATATTTCCCTCCGGAAAGCTATTATTTCGAATATACACTCGCCCTCTATTTCAAAGTTCATGAGACAAACAGTATTCATATGCACGAATACAACGGTCAAGAAATAATTTATATGGGGTGAACAAAGTATTTACTCAGATAAAAGATGTATTTTTATGGTGGGAATAGAGTAGGCTTGCTCGAAGTGGTTACATAAAATCTGCCAAAGGCAAGACTGGACGAATCCCGTTTTACTTCGCCGATAACTTAGGCAACCGTGGCGGAGCCTGAGAGAGCGCAAAGGATGTGGACGTGAGCAGCCGTTCGGCCAACAATCTGCGAGGCGTTCCCATCTCCGCTCCCGACCTGCCTCAAAAGGCCTGCCCGATACTGAAATGAAACTGATAGGGCGAAAAGGCGTGTTGCTCGGGGGGGTTCAGCTCATACCCCACATCGAACCTGAGTGGACCCACTATCGTAAGATAGCGCAGTCCGGCTCCGGCTGTGTATCGCGTGTCAGCCCACGAAAGGCCGCCTACCGTAGGAGCAACATTCCCAAAATCTGAAAAAACGGCTCCTTCCAGAGGCGGCCTTATAGGGAATCTCCATTCAAGGCTGCCCTCCAGCAACTCCATGCCTCCGATCGGATCTCCACCGGCGTCAAGCGGCCCGAGCTTCTGGTAAGGGTAGCCTCTTACACTGTCAGTGCCCCCTGAGAAAAACCGCTTAAAAATCGGGACCTCGGAAGTCTCCTCGAGGGGCTCAATTGCGCCGTATTTCACCTTTGCGGCAATGGAGCCGAAGCTAAATATCGGCAAATATCCCCTACCCTCCAGGGTGAACTTAAAATAATCCACCTGCGAGCCGAGTAATGAGCTGGCCCATTCCATATTCTGCAGAACGCGCCAACCCTTTCTGGGATCCAGCACGGAATCGACCCTGTCCCAGGTGTTCCCCGCTACAATCGAGGATACATAGTACGCCTGGTGCTCCTGGTCCTCAGGACTTGGCGGGATCACCACATGGCCCAGGTAATTGGCCTCGAAATTGTATCCCACATAGGACACCAGTCCATCGAGCCATTTGTACTCGTACTTCGGCCGAATATACTCTTTCAGGTTTTCAAAGGATATCTGACTCTCCCGCATGATGCCGCCATCTACAATCAGAGCGCCCTTCGTGTCCATGAAATAAGGTTGTACGAATCTGCCTTCCAGCATTTGCACGATCTCGCTTGCCTTGATGTTGACCTGAAGACGCCTGCCATCGCCCAGAAAATCCCTGATCTCATACTGCGCCTGTCCTCGAAACTGGTCGTCGGTGCCATAGCCAACCCCAAATCGAACGGTCTGCTTTTTTGCTTGTTTGACGAGGATCCGGACCGGCAGCACCGTTGTTTCTTTTTCCAGGTCCTCCACCGAGATATCGACAAACTGGAAAAGGTCCAAAGCGAACAGACGCTGCCGGGCTGCTTCAATCTTGGAACCATCGAATCGCTCACCCTGGTGAAACCTGATCTCTCGCATAATTACATGGCTGGAAACCGATTCATTCCCTTCCACACGAATGGCCCCGAAGCTACAAACGGGACCAACCTCAATCTCGACCATGACCGTGCCAAGGTTCGATACTTTATCCAGCCGGGCGCGCATATCCGCCTTTGCCTTCGGATAACCACGCTCGGCAAGAAATATCCTGGCGACTTTTTCGACGTCCTGGTATCCGGGTGTTGTAAATCTTTTTCCTGCCTTAATGGGAAGCATTTTAACGATTTCCTTGCTCCATTGTTCGGCAGATGGACCATCGATTTTCAGATTGAGATCTGAAACCATCATCTGAGGCCCTTCCTCCAGGCCGATGATTACCCTCACATTATTCCCAACCAGGGGCTCGATCTCATGAGATACAAGCCGCATATGATAGAACCCCTGGCTAAGATAGAACTGCGGAATTCTTTCCAGGTCCTCCGAAAAAACTTTTTCGTCGAACGGGGCCTTGAAAAACCAGCGGAATTTCCTCTCTTTTGTGCTGAGGATTTTTTTTAGCTCCGAGGAGGGGATAACTTTATTTCCTTCGAAACGGATCTCTCGCACCTGGAGTTGAGATTTTTGTTTATTTTCAGGTGCTTGCGATTGATCGCCTTCAGCAGCAAATACACAGCCTGCCCAAAGCAATAGGAGGATAATCAATAAAAACGCCCTGGCTGCAAACTTGTGATCCAAAGCTTTTCCTGGCTGAACCTGCGCTTGGAAGAAGAAAAGCACCGGAGTTCAGGCACGGACCGCAATATCGCCTAAAGATTTCAATTCCGAATTCCGACTTGGAATCTCCATCCACCCCAAGCAAAACGCGGAGCAAGCGAGCTTCGCGCTTTCTACATCTGCTGCAATTTCTTCTCAGCGGCCTGAGCCTGGGCTGTACCGGGAAATTTTTCTACAAGCCGCGTGTAGATGATACGAGCCATTGTGGTTTCACCCATCTGCTGCCATCCCATTCCCTGCTTGAGAAGGGCGCTGGCGGTTTTAGCCCCTTTCGGGTATTTGTCCACCACCTGCTGGAAAGCTTTAATCGCTTCCTCATAGTGCTTTTCCAAAAAGTAGCTCTCACCGACGTAATACAAAGCACTTTCTTCCATGTCGGATTTGGGAAACTTCGAGACGAATCCTTGAAATTCTTTTCTTGCAGCTTCATATTTCTTTTGCTGCATCAAGTTGAAACCTCTGTCAAATTCCGACTGTTCGGTGTTTTTGCCCTGAGCGTCCGGGGAAAACGACGGGGCGCCGGTCCGGGGAAAAGTCTCGGCAGCAGGCGGTGCTGACGGTAGGGCGGCTTGCGGTTGCGGCCGGGACGGCGGCGCTTCTTCTATCACTACGGTTCCGGAAGGAGACATCGAGGGTTGCGGCGCCGGCGTCTGGACAGCGGAAGCCTGGGTGCGCTGGAGTTGGTCGAGTTTATGCTCCAGTTGTTCGATCCTGCCGTTCAGCGCCCTCATCTGCGTTTGCAGCTCTTCCATCCGCGCGAACAGGTCCCCGCTTCTTCGAGATGTTCCTTCGGTGCTTTGAAGGCGCGCCTCAATAGCGGTCTGTCGCTGGTTCAAAATAGAGAGGTTTTCCTGAATGGTTGTGGTTTCCGACGTCGAGGCACACCCCGCAAGCAGTCCCGCAAAGAAAACCACCACGCAATACCGCAACAACCTATTCTCGATTCCACTCAGCATACATTCCCTTTCCTTCGAAGCCCTTGATCCGGCCGTCCGGGAATGGCCGCGCGGCCATAGCCCGGACATATATCTTCGGAGATTTGTTTCTAATGATGTACGGAAAATCGGATTTTGTCTTTAAAAAACCGGCCCTCATGATACATCAAGGAGACCGGTCTTTTAAATACCCATCGAAAGGGAAAAGGAATTTTTAATAATTCAAAACAAAGTGAGCGCGTCTGTTCTTCGCATAGGAGGCCTCATCATGTCCGACCGCCACAGGGCGCTCCTTGCCGTAGCTGACTGTGGTAAGCTTCAGGTTCGAGGAGTTCGAATTGAGTATGTATTGCTGTGCCGCATTCGCACGCCTTTCCCCCAGTGCAATATTGTACTCGGTTGTTCCCCGTTCGTCGCAATGGCCTTCGATGGTCACCGCCACCTTGGGGAATCTTTTCAGGAAGGCGATTTTTTCATCAAGAACCTTTTGTGCAGGTCCTGTAAGAGTATAAGCGTCGTAGTCGAAGTAGACATCCTGGTTTTCGAAGGCCTTAGCTCTATCCAGAAACTCTCTTTTTTCAGTTTCCGAGTTGATGCCCAACTCCCGCCACTTGGCCTCATCCATCGGCCCCCCTGCGGGAGCACCGTACTCCTGCCCCGGAGCTCCGTAGCCGGGCGGAGGAGGAACATTTTTCTTCGAACATGCACTAATTGCGGCTATAAACGCGAAAATCATCAAAACGAGAAAAACACTTTGTTTGCTTTTCATTCCTTTTCCCTCCTCGTATGATAGACTTACATAGTACCCTACCGAAAAAAAATAACCATTCTGCGTCGTGCGAGCGCGTAGCGGGCAGGCCGACCACGCGACACGTCTATCTGGCGCGTTGAGCGTTCGCGGGAGGCCTGGCGATTCGGCTCACTGGCGATTCCTTCTGGGTGACCAGTCAGGCAACTCCTGCGCCCCGCTCTGCCGCGTTAGCTGCCAGTCCCCAGTCCCATTCGAATACATTATCCGAATTGCGGGCCCCCCCTGCTTATTAGAGCTGTACGCAATCATCCGCCCATCCGGCGACCAGCGCGGACCTTCATTCCTGCCTCCGTGTGTTAGCGCATGATTCTCACTGCCGTCCGGGCGAATGATGAAGATGTCGAGTTCGCCCCCTTCCCTTCCGCTGTAGGCGATCCAGTCACCTTTTGGCGACCAGCCCGGAGACGTATTGTAATTGCCGCTGAATGTCAGGCGTTTTTTTTGGCCGGTCGTAACATCGAAAATGTATATTTGTGGATTCCCGGAATCATTGGAAACATAGGCGAACTTTTGGCCATCCGGCGACCAATCGGGAGACACACTTATCGAAGACCCGAAACCTACCCCGAATTTCCGTATGACCTGGCCTGTCGGGCTTACCAGATAAATGTCCTGGCCTCCATCTTTTGTCAAGGCAACAGCCAGCTCATTTCTTCCCGGTCTCCACGCCGGAGTGATATTCATCCCCGGAAAACCGCTGATCAGGTATCTGGAATTGTTGGACACATTTACCCCGTAGACTTTGGGGAAGCCGTCCCGATAGCTCACAAAGGCGATCTGGCTCTGGTCGGGGCTCCATGACGGAGAAAGCGCGATGCTGTTGTCCCTGGTTACCTGCACCGGATTGAAGCCGTCAAAATCGCAGTAGAAAATCTCCTTGGCGGTTCCCACGCTCTGAACGTAGGCAATCTTTGTATCGCATACTCCACGCTCGCCCGTAAGCATCAACATGATATCGTCTGCAAAGGCGTGCACCATCTGCCGCCAGGCCCGCAATTCGCCGTCATAGCTTTTGGGCGTTCCCACCATTTTTCTGCCCGCAACATCGAAGAGCCGGCCGTCCAACCTGATTGAATTCCCCTGGACCTGATAAGAGCAGCGAGCCAGAAAGTCTGCCCCCTGGCGGCGCCAATCCTGGAACTTGATCTCGGAAGCTTCAAACCCCATTACCTGAGGATCTTCGAGAAACCCCTTCCGGTCCAGGGGCCGAAAAACGCCTGAGATGCTGAGATCGTTTGAGAGCACGTCGCTCATCTCCCGGGCCAGTTGGGTCTGCTCCGGGGTCATGTATTTGAAATCCGGGACGGCAATTGGAATTCTCTGGAAGCTGGGCTTGGTAATATCGAGATAGATGGTTTGGGTGGATGCTACATCCGATAATCCGCAAATCCCGAGAAAGAGAAAAAAACATAAAAACAGGAACCTGTTTCTGACAGAATGCATATTACGGATAACCCTTTCTGCGCCGTGCTAAGATACCTGCCCAGGCTTGAAAGTCAGAATCAATTTCGTGCTGTTCTGAAAAATGGCTTCAGGGACTGGCGGAAGCGGCGCAGCCCTGTCTACGGCGCGCACCGCTGAATCATCGAACAGCTCGTTGCCCGATTTTGCCATGACCCTGATACTGACAATTTCGCCTGTCTTTTTTATCTGGACCTCAACTATAGCCTTGAGGCCGCGTATTCCTTGGTCGTTTACCAGCTTCCATTCCCGCTCGATCCGCTGCCTGATTTCTTCGCCATACAAGCTGGCCAGCCGGTTAGATGCGCTACTCCCTTCAGGCGTACCGGACGTGCTCCCCTGGGTAGTCCCCCTAGGGCCTCCCTCGGCCGCGCCGGCCGGAGTTCCACGGGTCAGCTTTTCGCTCCCCGGCTGGTTCTTTGCCGGCGCCGGGGCCGGCTGAGCCGGGGCTTTGGGTTCAGGCTCCGCCTGCTCCGCCGATGCCGACGAGGTGCGCGGGATTACTTTCGGTTTGGCAATCAGCTTATCCAGGTTCTTTTCAATAGCTTCAAGGCTCTGCGGCTTTTCAGGCGCAATGGGGACCTCTTTGGGTTCAATTTTCGCGATCTGCGCTTCCGGTTTTCTTATCTCCTCATCGATTGCCAGGCGTTTGATCGGCGCAACCGGCTCGGATTTTCGGCTCGGCTTGTCCGAAGTCACCGCTTTCTCAGAAACAACCGCCTCCTCAGCCGCCTTGGGGTTGCCCTTGAGCTCCGGCAAACCAGCTCCCAGATCTTTCATGGACACCAGATTAACCGTGCAGTAGGGAGGCTTCAAAGGTTTGTGCGGTATCAACAATGCCCAGATAAAGGCGGTGCTGAAAGCCAGCACATGGACTAGAAGCGAGGTCCCGATCCCGGTCACCAGGTCCTTTTTGGGAATTCTCTTATCAGCCAGTACCAAGGATTCCATTCATCTCCCCTTTCACCGGCAGCCATGCGGCAGCCGACCGTGAAGGGAAATCAAATCCTGCCCTTGCCCTTTTGTTTAGAATTGTTAGCAGGACTCTTCGCAGATTCGGTCACCATCCCTATCTGATCGATTCCAGCCCCTCTTATCAGTCCCATAACTTCCATTACATACCCATATGGAATCTGCTCGTCGGCTCGCAGAAAAACTCCCTTCCTATCGAGCCGGTTCTGAGTAATGGCGGCCAGCTTGGATTCCAGGTCGCCGGACTCCACCAGATTGTCGTTGATATAGATTTTGCGGTCCTGAGTAATCGTTACGACCAGCCGTTCATCATCAGACGGGATGGCCGGCGCTGAACTCTCAGGCAGCTTCACATCAACTCCCTGCGTCATCATTGGCGCCGTTACCATGAATATGATGAGCAGAACAAGCATTACGTCGACAAGCGGCGTAACGTTAATATCAGAAACCATTCTTTTTGAGTTTCCGTTGGCTTGCATCAGCCTCTATCCTTTAAGTTCAATCCTGCAAAACAAACTTCTGTTCCGGGGCATTGCCCAGCGCCGATTCTTCCTGTCTGCCCTTCCGCATCAGGTCGCGTTTGAGCATATTAAGATAATCGGAGGAAAAATGGCTCATCTCGTTTTCGATTCCCCTGATTTTAGTGGAAAAGTGATTGTAGGCCACCACCGCAGGAATCGCCGCTGCCAGACCAATGGCAGTTGCAATGAGCGCCTCCGAAATTCCCGGGGCCACAACGGCCAGGTTGGCGGCGCCCTTGATGCCGATTTGCTGAAAACTCGTCATAATGCCCCAAACCGTTCCAAACAAGCCGATAAAGGGGGCGGTGCTGCCGGTTGTGGCAAGCAGAGGCAAAAAGCGCTCCAATCTTTGCCGCTCCGAACTCATTCCGCCCTGAATCGCCCGATCCACGTTCTCCAGCAGGATTTCAGGGTTTGCAGACAACTCCAGCAGGTTCCTTGTTTCCAGCGATTTCCCGAGCCTGCTCAGTTCCGCATAGCCTACCCGGAAAATCTGCGCGAGATGGCTGTCTGCCAGCTTTTCGCTGTCCCGGTATAGCGCAGAGTAGTTCTTGCGCTGTCTGAAAAGGGATATGAATTCACCCGACTCCCGGTTGGCCCGGCGGATCAGGCGGTATTTGAGCACTATGACACACCAGCACGAAATGGAAAGCGCCATAAGGATCAACAGCACGAACTTTACCATCGGTCCTGCATTGAAGATCATATCCATCACGTTGTCTGCCGATCTCTGATAAGGCACGGCGAAATCGGGGGCGGCATATGCGGTTGCTGACAAAAATTGCATAACCATCAATTTGTATCCCCTGCATGCATCGATCTGACAATTTTCATAATATTCCTGAGAGCCACTGCGGCGGACTCCATAATGTGTAATTCCGTTATCCGATCGGACAATTCGGAGGCAACCGGATTTATTTCCAAAACATGGGCTCCCCTGCTTTTGGCAATCAGTGGAAGCTTGGAGGCGGGAGCAACCCTTGCCGAAGTCCCGACTACAACCATCAGATCGCACTTCTCCGCCGCATCGAATGCGCACGAGTAAGCTTCTGCAGGTATT
>Ga0187875_10002378_pt1 | contig 13948 bp, 11 predicted proteins | sample June2016WEW_17_1_2_FD_132978 | JGI IMG/M metagenome (GOLD analysis project Ga0187875, IMG submission 132978) | Peatland microbial communities from SPRUCE experiment site at the Marcell Experimental Forest, Minnesota, USA - June2016WEW_17_10 | ecosystem: Environmental > Terrestrial > Soil >... | reverse complement strand
GTACCAGACAGGGGCGCAATTTCGCTCAGGTTGGTGCTGACAGAAGAAGAGTGGCCGGCTGGGGGGAGTGTCCAATACCCCGCGTACCAGTCGCCTTACCCGCTGAGCATCACCCTGGTACCGACGCCAGACGGTGGCACTCAGGCGCGACTCGACGCTCCCGATGGTGCGAAGAACAACAATTTCGTAGCCGCCATCGCTACTCGGCTCATTATTCTCTCTGCGCAGCGCAAGACCTCGAATGAATCGCCACAGGCCAGCGGACAGCCAGTCGGCGTTCCCTGGGATGGCCAGGGCTTCAAGAACTGGCTGAACCGATTGGACAGCGGTAGATCGGTCACCCAGCAGGCGCGCGCGGTGGCCTTCCGACGCGACCTGCACCGTGTGGCGGGCATGGAAAGCCTCAACCCGACGGTGCACGCGAGCGAGAACAACTGGCTGGATGTGCTTCTCGAGGACGGCGGCGGTTTCCGTGCCTCACTAGAGGACTGCGGGACGGGACTCGAGACGGTGCTCTTCGTCCTTTCTGCGCTACATCGTGGCGATGGATCCGTCGTTCTCGTTGACGACCCCGAAGCCCACCTCCACCCCTCGGCGCAGGCGACGTTCGCTCGTGTCGTCGCCGAACGAGCCCGCGAGTCAGGTGGTCAGGTCATCTTCGCCACCCACTCACCGGCCATCCTTGACGCCGTTCCGCCAGACCAGGTCTTCGAGGTAACGCGTTCGAGCGGCGTGTCCCGTGTCAGACAAATGGCGACGACCGAGGACGTCTTCGCCGGCCTACGGGAACTGGGCTACCGCCCCTCGCTCCTGCAGATGGCGGATGCCGTCTTGTTCGTAGAGGGACCGAACGACGTGGCCGCGATCCGGATCTGGTGGCGGAAGCTCTTCGACGAGGAGCCGGAGCCCCTCGTCGCGCTACTCGTGCTGGGAGGTTCGGCGATGCACTACCTACAGTCGGTGACCGTCAAGGCCCTCGGTCGACCCTGTTTCGCGCTCCTCGACAGCGACCGATCGGCTAAGGAGGACCCGCCAAAGCCGGAGGTCGTCCAATTCGTCGAACGCATGGGTGAGGCGGTCGAGGTGCACGTTCTAGAGCGCCGCGAGCTGGAGAACTACTTCACGGCGGAAGCCGTCCGACGCGGTTGCAATCTTGACCAGCCACCCGCGTTCGGACCATTCACCGATCTCGAACATGAGGTCCCTGGCTTCTCGAAGAAACGCGTCGGGGCCGTCGCTGCGGCCATGAAAGCAGACGATATTCCAGCTGAGGTGGTCGACTTCCTCCGACAAGTGCGGGAAGCCTCACGCGCTTAGTCCTCGACACTGCGGCTGGGACATGAGTGGCGCTTGCCTCGCCGTGCGCCTACCTCTTCCGCAGTTTGTCGAGTAGAGCATCCAAGCTTTCTACACCCTGTCTGCCGAGCACCTTGCCGAGAGTGTCCTCGTTGCGGAAGTTCCTTAACTCCGGATACTCACCCTTTAAGTTCTTGATCTTCGTATTGCCGTGTTTTCTCTCGATCCGCCCATTCTCATCGCGGTGACGGCCATCAAGTCCTGCCATGGACAACTCCTTTTGATATATCGGGTTTAGAGACCCGCAGCGCGACTCAGGAGCGTCACGGCAACATCAGCGGAGACTCGTCCACCGAGTCCACAGTACTTGCACACATCAACGTAGTTGTGGTCCGCGAAGTCGTGCTCGAAGACACACTCGGCCTCTCCCTCGAGGAAGATCAGCACAATCAACCTCTCGTCCGGCCAACCTACCTCCACCGTCGACACGCTCATATGTGGGCATTTCAGGCCTGGCAACACATGCTGCTGGGTCCAAGCGGCTGCGCGGCCTACGTGTTCAAACCGAAGAGGCCGGTGAGATGGAAGCAGCCAATTGCCCACCAAAGACCTGCTTTTAGCCGGCTGGAATGACCGCGAGCTCGTAACCATTGACGCCCTCGTCAACCGCCACGCCCTCTTCCTGCTCGAGAACGCGGTTGATAAGCTCGCCGGCCCAGTCAATGCGGACCCTGTCCGTGTCGTACTTGTTGCCGCCGCGATGCGCGGCCGGAAGGATGGCGACCCGAAGAATGTTCGCCCGCAGGACTGCTCGTTGTTCGACCAGCGTCAGACCATCCCACCAGTCGACGAGATCGTCTGAGCTGCCGGGTCGAAGACGGTCGACGGCGATGTCCCCCAGCAGGGCGAGCTGCTGCCGGCTGAGGGGGTGGGCCCTTGCCTCGTGCCGAGCTCCGCACTGCCCCTCAACGAGATGTGTCCCTCCTCTGCCGGCGTTTCAGGCCACGTCTCGCTATTACTTCTCTCGCTTGGTCATTATCAGTGTCGGCACTTTCGCTGCCGCCGCCTTCCACGCCTCGGCGGGCCGCCGCACGGCCTCGATATCGGCCACACCTGTCCTGAGATTGGCCACCAGTTTCTCGACGTTGAGGCCATACGGCGGCCCGCCCAAGGAGGCGTTCAGCGTATCCCAACGCCATTCGAACTCAAGACGACTATCAGCTGACTGGGTCACACCCTGACGGGCTGGGCGATTTACCTTGATCTGCCGAACGAGACTGAGAATCGTTGCCCGTTGGTCCTCGGTAGACATGTCGTCCCAACCGTCGTGGACCCGCCCGTTTAGACGCCCGAGTGCCGATTGACCCCGCAAGCTCGCCAGCTGTGTACTCCGAGTCTCGACCCTGTCCCGGATCCGCTTGGTAAGCCTCAGCCACTCGTCACGAGGCAGCGCACCATCGGCGTAGTCGTCGCCGAGCTGGGCAAGCTTTGCCTCGTCGGCAGCGTTCTCGGTCACCAGTACTCGAACCTGGTCGACGTCGCGTGCAGCCTCCCGCGACAGCTCCTCACGTAACCCGGGGACATCAGCCAAGGCGATGATGACGGTCGTTACGTAGGCCTCGACCCGAGGCGCTGAGATGGCGACGTGACCACATCCGCCCGAGTCCTTGCGGCATCCGTAGATTCGCCTATCACGCCGGGGCACTGCCACCAATGCACGCCCACATTCGCCACACACGAGCACGCCCCGCAGTGGGTACTTGAGAGAAGGTGGTGGTTGTCGTCGTGAGGGATCTGTCAGCACGACGCACACCGCATCCCACGTCTCCTTGTCGAGGATGGCTGGCCAGACGGCCTCCCCCAGGACCTCGCCCTGGTGCTGGCGCAGCCCGGCGATCCGTGGCCGAATGAGGGTCCTTCTGATCGACTGGACTGACCATGGCTTACCGCTGACGGTCGGGACACCGCGCTCGGTCCAATCTTTGCGGATGCCATAGAGCGTGCCACCTTTAAGGATGCGACCGGCCGCCTCCCTGATCAGCGCAGCCTCGTCCTCCCGAACGGTTATTCCGTCAGGCTCGAACCCGAAGGGCCGAGCTCCACCGCCGTGGTAGAGGCCCTTTTCGGCCAGCTCTTGATGCTTGCGCCGAATTCGCTGGCCTGTCTTGCGCGATTCCTCAGCGGCCACCGCGCCTTTGATCCGTGCGACGAGTAGCCCGTCTCCTGTCCCGATGTCGACGCTCCCGCCGATGAGTGCCAGCCTGGTCATGCCCGCTTGCTCGCAGGAGCGGACGAACTGTTCGAGCTGCAGTGGTTGGCGGGTCAGGCGGTCGAGATCCCACACCGCTACAGCGTCGAGCTCACGGTTGGCTATGTCTTCCAGCAGCCGCTCGTACTCGGGTCTGGTGACACCCTCGGCTGATGCGCTCAGGTTGTTGTCGACGTACTCGGCCACGATGGTCCAGCCCCGCTCAGCACAGAGCTTGCGGCAATCGGTCAGTTGGCGCTCGACTCCGAGGGCTTCACCGTCACGGTCGGACGAGATGCGGGCGTACACACCCGCCCGCACGGTCTTGAGGGATGTGGTCATATGTACCAGTCTACACTCTGGCACCGTCGGGTGTCCGAAAGACCGGTGCCGGTCTCGACCTGCCGATCGCCGTCGGGCTTCTCGTCGCGACCGGCGAGCTCGATACGGCCGCGATCGCCGGCTGTGGGTTCGTAGGAGAGCTCGGCCTCGACGGCACGATCCGCTCGGTGCCGGGGGCCCTACCTCTGGCCGATGCCCTCACTTCGTCAGCCGTCGTCGTGCCGCCGGCGTGTGTTCCCGAGGCCTTGCTCGTCGGTAAGCCGGTCGTGCGCACGGCACGATCGCTCCGCGAGCTCGTCGATGCGCTGTCGGGACGGATCGCCTGGCCCGAGTTGAGGACGGTCTCTCCGGCGGGCCCGGCACAGGCGCGCAAGGTGCCAGGAGCTACAACCGCCGACCAAGCGTGCGGGCAGGGCCGTGCCGGGCCTCTCGACCTCGCGGACGTGCGGGGCCAGCCGATGGGGCGCCTCGCGATCGAAGTTGCAGCCGCCGGTGGCCATCACCTCCTGCTGTCGGGGCCGCCAGGCTCGGGCAAGACCATGCTGGCCGAGCGGCTGCCGAGCGTTCTCCCTCCCCTTGACGAGGCTCAGCTCCTGGAGACCTATCGGGTCCATTCCGCAGCTGCCTTGCCTTTGCCGCCGGCGGGCGAGCGCCGTCCCCCTTTTCGGGCTCCGCACCACGGGATCTCGGCACCGGCGCTCGTAGGCGGCGGCTCGTCGTGGATGCGTCCGGGCGAGGTCAGCCTCGCCACCAACGGCGTGCTTTTCCTGGACGAGCTAGGGGAATTCCCTTCGCCGTTGCTCGACCTGCTCCGTCAGCCGCTCGAGGAGGGAGTCATCCGAGTCGCTCGTGCGAGGGCGACTGTCAGCTTTCCAGCGAGGTTCCTCCTGGTCGCGGCGATGAACCCCTGTCCATGCGGCGAACGACGAGGCATCGGCAGCTGTGTCTGCTCGGCCGCTCAGCTCGCCCGCTACTCGAGGAGACTCTCGGGACCGCTCTTGGACAGGTTCGATCTGCACGTCGCAGTCGGCAGGCCCAATGTCCGTGAGCTCCTTGACCTGGTGCCGGCCGAGTCGAGCGCCTCTGTCGCCCAGCGTGTCGCCAAGGTGCGGGAGCTCGCGCACCGGAGGGGTGTGACGGCGAACGCGGCCTTGTCCTCGGCGAGCTTGGACGTGCACGCCCCCCTCACCAAGGCCGCACGCGAGCTGTTCGAGCGGCAGCTGTGCTCGGGTGCGCTCTCGGCCCGCGGTCTCGATCGCGTGCGGCGGGTTGCCCTGACGCTTGCCGACCTCGATCCTTCGAAGACGGCCGTCGACGAGATCCACGTCGCGATGGCGCTAGAGCTCCGGGCTGGCCGCGCTGCCTTGCTGGGCGGACCGGGGCAAGTGTGACCAGCTCAGAGGGCTCTCTGCACGATGGAGACCGCTTGCCTGATGTGGCGTATGCGGCAACGTTGGCAGGGCTCGATTCGATGACGCCGCAGCGTCTTCAGCGCTTGCTCCGCGGCCGGTCGGCAGAGGAGGTGTTCGCTGATCTGCGCGCACCGAGAGCGCGTCTCGTCTCGCGCTTGATGCATGCCGAGCAGGCCCCGGGCCACCGCAACCCACGGACCGCGCAGATCGTCGATACCTGGCGGAGGGCATCGGCCGACACAGATCCCGCCCTTGTCTGGGAACGATTGGTGGCATCGAACACGGTGGCCTACCGCCGGGGGTCGCCCGGATACCCGTCCCGCCTCGTTGATGACCGGGCTGCACCCGAGGTCGTGTTCTCCCGCGGGTCGATCGCTCAACTGGACCGGCCCTGTGTGGCTCTCGTGGGCACCAGGTCAGCGACGCACTACGGGTCTGGTGTCGCGGCCGAGCTCGGAGCGGACTTGTCGGATGCCGGTGTGGTCGTCGTTTCCGGCCTGGCTGCAGGCATCGACGCAGCGGCTCACGAGGGAGCGCTCGCGCCCGAGCGCCCTGCACCGCCCGTGGCCGTCGTCGGTGGGGGAGTCGACGTGGTCTACCCCGCCAGCAGCAGCCGGCTCTGGGCCCGTTTGGAGCTCGCCGGGGGCATCCTCTCAGAAGCGGCACCGGGAGCGGCACCGGAAAGGTGGCGCTTTCCCCTTCGCAACAGGCTCATCGCGGCGCTCGCCCATGTCGTAGTTGTCGTCGAGTCCCACAAGGGGGGCGGAGCGCTGCACACGGTGACGGCTGCGGACGAACGCGGGGTTACGGTGCTCGCGGTGCCGGGATCGGTGAGGAGCCCCGCGTCCGAAGGCACCAATTCCCTCATTGCAGACGGCTGCGGCGTGGCGCGAGACGCCGCCGATGTGCTCGCGGCGCTGGAGCTCGCCTGTGCCGGCAGCAACTACGCGCTTGGTCCGCGCACCGGGCCATGCGGACAGAGGGGCTTTGCTCGGCATTCCCCTCCGGCGGTCACCGCCCGTCTCTCCCCGGACGAGCATGCGGTGCTCGAGGCTCTCGAAGATGTTGCGACTCCGTTCGAGCGCGTGTGCGGGCGCTCCGGCCTGGGACTCGCCCTGACGGCGGTCACCCTCGAGCGTCTCGCGACGGTCGGTCTGGCCGCAAGATCGGGTTCCGGCTGGGAGCGCAGTGCCGCCGGGAGGCGATAGAGCTGTCCCGCGGCGTCGGGGCCGCCAGGCAGGTGTCTCCCCGTTGCTCTGGGCCGTGCGCCTCAGCCGGACACCAAGCTCAGAGGGTCGACCCAGTCGAGGTCGAGGGCGGATGCCACCGCTGCGTTCGTGCAGCTGCCGCGCATTGTGTTGATACCGCCGCGGAGCACCGGGTCCGCCGCCGCCGCCGCCCGCACCCCTCGCTCGACGAGCTCGACGAGGTAGGGGAATGTGGCGTTGGTGAGCGCATATGTCGAGGTGTGCGGCACCACGGCGGGCATGTTCCCGACTGCGTAATGGAGCACGTCATGCACGAAGTAGGTGGGGTTCTCATGCGTCGTCTCATGCGTCGTCTCGATGCATCCACCTTGGTCGACGGCGACGTCGACGATGACCGCTCCCGCTCTCATGCCGGCGACCATCTCGTCGGTGATCACAACCGGCGCCCGCCCACCGGCGACCAGGACGGCACCGATGACGAGATCAGCCTCGGAGATGGCGCGCTCGATCGACCCGCGGTTCGATGCGAGGGTCATGATCCGGCCCTGGTGAATCTGGTCGACCCACCGCAGCCGGTCGATGTCCCGGTCGAGGAGCAGGACCTCGGCCTCCATGCCTTGAGCGATCCACGCGGCGTTCCATCCCACGTGGCCGGCTCCGATGATCACCACGCGAGCCGGTCGTACGCCGGGGACGCCACCGAGCAAGATGCCTCGCGTTCCGTGTGGGGCCTCGAGGAAGTGCGCGCCGACCTGGGTCGCTATCCGACCGGCGACTTCGCTCATCGGAGCGAGAAGGGGCAGGTCGCCCGAGGGGAGCTGCACGGTCTCGTAGGCAACTCCGGTGGTCCCGGCCTCGAGCAGAGCCTTGGCCACGCCCGGGTAGGCGGCGAGGTGGAGGTAGGTGAACAACACGAGGTCAGGCCGCAGATACGAAAGCTCGGATTCCTGTGGTTCTTTCACTTTGCAGACAAGTTCCGCAGACCACGCAGTGTCCGCGTCGACCACGGTGGCTCCGGCGGCGGCGAAATCGGCATCGCTGAGGGACGACCCGGTGCCGGCTCCCGTCTCGACGAGCACCTTGTGGCCGAGCGACGTGAGTCCCCGGACGCCGTCAGGCGTGATGGCGACTCGGCCCTCCGCGACCTTCACCTCGGCAGGGACCCCGACGATCATGACAGGTCCGCCTGCTGTTGGCGCGCCGTAGCTACGGCTGCTTCAGTGATCATGACTGCCACCTTCTGGTCCCCGACCGCTCGATAGTTCTGAACGCTGCAACGCTACCTTGGTGCCCGCCCGGCTCGCTCCAACGGCTCGAACGCCTGTGTACCATCGCGGCGTGCCGCTCATAGGAGGTGTGGCGGCGCTCGCTGGTAGTCGCGTCGCGATATTCGGGGCAGGCATGGAAGGTCAGTCCTTCGCCCGGCGCGTCGGCCCGACCTGCGCCGAGCTTGTCGTCGTCGACGACATTGCGGGCGACCCCAGCGGACTTACGGGACCTCGCCAAGCGGTCGAGGCCGAGTCGGCCGGGATCGATGTGCAGCCTCCGTCGGTCCTCGAAGGTCGCCGTTTCGACTTCGTCGTCCACTCGCCGGGGATCTCGCGCTACGACGAACGCCTTGCAGCCGCGGCCCGGCTCGGTGCGGTGGTGACGACTCCGACAGCGCTGTTCATGGAGGACTTCCGGGACAGGCGAGTAGTGGCCGTGACCGGTTCCAAAGGCAAGACGACCACCGCGATGCTCACAGCTGCTGCTCTCGGCGCCTACGGTCTCGACGTCGCTCTTGCCGGCAACATCGGCCGTCCCTTGACCGAGCTGTACGAGGACCACGCCCATGACGTGTTCGTCCTCGAGATCTCGAGCTTTCAGGCTGCAGACGTGACGGTGTCGCCCTCGGTCGGCGTTCTCACGCTGCTGGCACCGGACCACCTCGACTGGCATCGGAACCTCGAGAACTACTACGAGGACAAGCTCCGCCTGTTCTCGCATCGAGCGGATGTTCCCGTTGCGGTGAACGGATGCTGCGACGAGGCCGTGGCCCGGAGCTCATCGCTGGCAGGCAGGGTCCTCTACGGCAACAGTGGTCCGGTGCGCCTCGACCGAGCCCAGGTCGTCGCGTCCGATCTCGGTCCTTTGGACCTCGGGGCGTTTCAACTGTTGGGCGAGCACAACCTCGTCAATGCCTGTGGTGCAATTACGGCCGCTTTCCTGGTCACCGGGGAGCTGCCCGATCAGAAACGGCTCGAACGCGAGCTCTCTCTCGTGACGGCGCCCCGTTCGAGGCTCGAGCCGATCGGCGACGTCGGCGGCGTCAGCTACATCGACGACGCGCTCGCGAGCAACCCGGAGGGGACGGTTGCAGCAGTGAAGGCTTTCGCCGGAACACGAGTGGCGTTGATCGTCGGAGGGCACGACCGTGGCCTTGACTACGCACCGCTTGCCCGGGTGATCGATTCAAGCCTGCCGCAGCCGGTCGTATTTTGGATCGGGGACGCCGGCGCCGCGATCGCGACGGCACTCGACGAGATCTCGAGCCGCGTCCAACGCCAACAAGTGCCGTCGCTCGAGGTTGCGGTCGACCTGGCGTCTTCCCGTCCGGACATCGCGGTCGTGCTGTTCTCGCCGGCATCGCCGACTCCCCGTGACGAAGGCTCCTACATCGATCGCAGCCGGCGATTCAGGCAGGTCGCCGGCATCGGAGAAGGCCACTCGAGCCGCGTGGGGACCCTGTGACGGCGCCTGAGTTGGCGACCGTCGAGACGTTCAGGATCGTCAGCTTCGACTTCGATGCTGCACGCAACATTGCCCGTTTCAACTACGCCTTCGACGGCACCCATAGCTTTCAGGAGGTCGTCGAGTTCGGTGGGTCTCCGCTCGGTTCGCGTGCAGGGCCCGGCATCGAGAGCGCGTTACGGCTCCTGCATCTCGCTGCGGGCGTCAGTTACTACAAAGCGGCGGCGCCGGGAAGGATCCTCATCGAGACCGGCCCACTCAGCAGCGGGGAGGCGGGGCTCGTCCACGACTTGTACGACAAGGGCCTGCGCGAGTTCGCGGTGACGAACGGCCTGGACGTGCCACTTCAGTTCGAGGTGGAGGCGGAACACGAACCAGGATCGGTGGCCGGGGCCGAGGCACTCGGCGAGGCCCCAACGTCCCCGCCGGCTACAGGACACCGTCATGACGCCCCCGGGGAGGGAGTCGCGGTGCCCATCGGCGGTGGGAAGGACTCGATCGTGCTGGTCGAGGCCCTGAAGGCAGCGAACCCACCATCCGGGCTCGCGACCTGGCTGGTCGCGGTCAACCCGAGACCCGCCATGAAGCGCACAGCGGACGTTGCAGGCCTGCCGCTCGCCTCGATCACAAGGACCGTCTCGCCCCGGTTGCTCGAGCTCAACTCGGCCGGGGCGCTCAACGGCCACGTGCCGATCACAGCGATCGTGTCGCTGATCGTCGTGGTAGCGGGGTACGTCTACGGATATGACACGGCGCTCATGGCACTGGAACGCTCGGCCGACGAGGCCACCTCGTTCGTCGAGGACGCCGCGGTCAACCACCAGTGGAGCAAGAGCACAGAATGCGAGCTCGGGCTGCGGTCTGTGATCCGAGAATCGGTCTCCCATGCGATCGAGTACTCCTCGCCATTGCGCTCGTGCGGTGAGATCGAGATCGCGAGGTGGTTCGCGGACCTGCCCGCCTACCACGCCGGGTTTCGAAGCTGCAATCAGGTGTATCGCTCCGGCGCTCACTTCGATGCCTGGTGCGGGCGGTGCCCCAAGTGCCGGTTCGTGTTCCTGATGCTTGCCCCGTTTCTCGAGCCCGATCGCCTCGCGGCGATCTTCGGTGAGAACCTCCTCGAGAACCTCCAGCAGGTCGAGGGATTCAGGGACTTGTTCGCCGCCGGGCGCAAGCCTTACGAATGCGTCGGAGAGCAGCGCGAGTCGTTGCTTGCTTTCCTGTTCCTGCTCGAGAACCCCAAGTGGCGAGGCGCCGCCGTTGTCGTGGCACTCCGGCCCGAGCTCGAGCAGAGTCGTCGGGGTGTCGTTGTGGATCTCGATGGCGATGTCCCTGTGATCGAGAGTGCAGAAGCGACCCGAGAGCGAGTCGTGAGGTTCGTCGCGCAGCTGCTGACGCGCGATCGAAGTCCGTAGCCGTGAGCTTCAGGCACGCCGCCGCCGCGCACCAGGGTCCGTTCCGGCACTGCGGTGGGTCGGGCCTCGACACGTATGGACAGGGCGACCGGGTGGTCAGTTTCACGCTGCGCCGGTCCGGTAGCCTGAAGCTAGGCGCTCAGTCATGATCCTCGACTCCATCCACTCACCTTCCGACCTCAAGGCCCTCTCGCTCGTCGAGTGCGACCAACTCGCGGCCGAGATCCGCGACTTCATCGTGGAGGCGGTGTCGCGTACCGGTGGGCACCTCGGTTCGAACCTCGGTGTTGTAGAGCTGACGCTTGCGCTGCACCGGGTCTTCAAGTCGCCCGAGGACATTCTCCTGTTCGACACCGGCCATCAGGCTTACGTCCACAAGCTCGTGACGGGGCGCCGCGAAGGCTTCGTCGGCCTCAAGCAGGAAGGTGGGCTCTCGGGCTACCCGTCGAGGGCGGAGTCCCCCCATGACTGGGTCGAGAACTCCCATGCCTCGACAGCTCTCAGCTACGCGCACGGCATCGCCACGGCTCTTCGTCTGGAGGGCAGGAGCGATCCGGCAAGTGGAGGACGTCACGTCGTGGCGGTGGTCGGCGACGGTGCTCTCACCGGCGGGATGGCCTATGAGGCGCTCAACAACCTCGGCCATTCCGGCACCAGGGTGCTGGTCGTGCTCAATGACAACGGTCGAAGCTACGCACCGACGGTCTCGAGGCTGTCGGTCTCGCTGACCCAGTTACGGCTGGACCCGCGCTACTTGCAAGTACGTGATCGGGTGCGCCATCTGGTGGAGGACCTTCCGGGCGGCGTCTCGTCGCTCGCGTTCACTTCGTTCCATGGGCTGAGTGCGGCCATCCGGGAGGTCGTCGAGCCGCGGATGTTCTTCGAGGCGCTCGGAATCCGCTACACCGGACCCATCGACGGCCACGACGTCGGCGCGCTCGAACAGGCCGTGCGCCGAGCCGCGAGCTGGCAAGGCCCCATCGTCCTTCATGTCGTCACCACCAAGGGGAAGGGCTACGCGCCTGCAGAGGCTGACGATATCGCCTGCCTCCACGACCTGAAGCCTGAGTCGCCGGCACCGGCGAGCCGGTCCGGCGGACACCCGTCGGCACGTCCGGGGTCTCAGCAGGTTGCCGGGTCTCAGGTGACGGGGTCGACCGACGACGACGGGTTGCCCGGCCCCCTCGATGCCGGGGAGAGCTACGCCGAGATCTTCTCGACTGCGCTCGTGGACCTGGCCGCCTCCGACGAGCGCATAGTGGCGATCACCGCAGCTATGCCCGGCCCGACCGGGCTTCTGGCGTTCCAGGATCGTTACCCGCATCGCTTCATGGACGTCGGCATCGCCGAGCAGCACGCGCTCACAGCCGCGGCTGGGATGGCGATGAGCGGCCTGCGCCCGGTCGTTGCCGTGTACTCGACGTTTCTCGGCCGAGCGGTGGACCAGTGGAACCTCGACATCGGGCTTCACAAGCTGCCGGTCGTGATCTGCGCCGGCCGGGCGGGAGTCACCGGGGACGACGGGCCGAGCCATCACGGCATCTACGACCTTGTCCAAGCGCTGCAGATACCAGGCTGCACGATCTTCTGCCCAGCCGAGGCCGCCGAGATCGCCCCGATGCTCGCCGAAGCACTCAAGCTCGACGGTCCCTCTTTGATCCGGTTCCCGAAGACGCCGTCGCCGGGTCCGCTCGCCACGCCGGGAACTGGGCTCAAGGCGCGCAAGCTCCGAAAGGGGACTGGCGAGGTTGTCCTCGTTGGCGTCGGCAAGATGACGCGTGCGGTTCTCGCAGCGGCGGAGGAGCTTTTCAACGACGGCATCGAGACAGACGTCTTCGACGTCAGGGTCGTCCGCCCGGCCGACCCTGACCTGCTGGAGGCGATCGCACGCTCGAGACTCGTTGTCACCGCCGAGGACGGGCTCGCTCATGGTGGAGCCGGTTCTTACCTCGTCGGCGAGGCCGATCGCGTCGCCGACGCCAGCGCGCTCGATGGACCGCGCCAGGTCGTGCTCGGCGTCCCGACGGAATTCTTGAGGCACGCCAAGCCTGACGTGATCCTTTCCCGGCTCGGGCTAGATGGCGCTGGAATCGCGGAGGTCACGCGTAGGGCGCTCGCGAGGCGCCGGCGGATCGAGCGAGCGCAGCAGGCCGAACCGCTCAAGCAGGGCTGACAGTCCGAGCGGGCTGAGAGCTCTGGTCGGCAGGACGATGACGGGCAACGCCGGCGGCCGGTCAGAACAGGCGGGCGTCACCGGGCTGTTCAGTTTCACCGGGCTCTTCCCCAGCGATGGGCTCTCCTAGATCGGGCCCTTCCTCACGTGCGTCGTTGAGCCTGGTCGACACGCGGAACGTCTCGAGTGCCCCCGGCGGCGCAGGACGGATGAACCGGCCGAGCTCGCCTGGCGGGAGTGGCTCGGGTGACAGCCACTCCTCGAGATCCTCTTCGGCGATCAGCACGGGCATGCGGTCGTGGACGCGAGCCACGAGCTCGTTCGCGTCCGTGGTGAGGATCGTGCAGGTGTGAAGGGGCGTCGCAGATTCGGCGTCTCGAGGTCGCCACTGCTCCCAGAGACCGCCGATGAGGAGCAGGCCGGAACTTGCTGAAGCCCGGAAGCACCAGGGCTGCTTGCGCCGGGTCGGGTCCCCTCTGGCCGCCGGGGCCCACTCGTAGAAGGCGTCAGCGGGAACGATGCAGCGCTGCCGGTCGACTGCGCTGCGGAACATCGGCTTGTCCTTGACGGTCTCCGCCTTCGCGTTGAAAGCGCGGGCCCCGATCGACGGGTCCTTCGCCCACCACGGCACCAGGCCCCAACGGAAGGCGGAGAGGCGCCGGAGCCCGGGATCCGCCAGAGGCACTGTCACCGCGAGCACCGTCGCCTGCGGTGCGACGTTCCAACGCGGAACCAGAAGCTCGGCAGGGACGTCCACCTTGTCCACCTCGAGCAAGCGGGCGATCTCCTCGACAGGGCGGCTCGCGACGAAACGACCACACATCGGCTGGAACGCTACCGGTACGCGCGCGCCGGGAGCGCAGCGTCATTCTGGCGCCGTGGTGAGTCTCATTCGACTCTGCGGTGGACCGTGTCGACTGCGCAGGTGTCCACGACATCCTCTGCGCAAGGCTCGCATTCCATCTCCAGGGTCGCGTGCGCAACATGGAAGCGGTTGTGGACCGAGGTCTTCACCCGTTCCCCGACGACCTGGGCCTCTTCGAGACTCGGGTGCCCGTCGAGCACGAGGTGGGCTGAGAGGGCCCTGACGTCGCTCGACAGGCTCCAGCAGTGGAGGTCGT
>Ga0187875_10002377_pt1 | contig 13952 bp, 11 predicted proteins | sample June2016WEW_17_1_2_FD_132978 | JGI IMG/M metagenome (GOLD analysis project Ga0187875, IMG submission 132978) | Peatland microbial communities from SPRUCE experiment site at the Marcell Experimental Forest, Minnesota, USA - June2016WEW_17_10 | ecosystem: Environmental > Terrestrial > Soil >... | reverse complement strand
GGATCGTCTGTTCGAGGTGAACGATGGCTTCTGGAATCTTGTTGGTTCGCAACAACGCCAGGCCCAGGTTGTAGTGCGCGTCCACCATCTGGGGATTGGTCCGCAGCGCCAACTCCCACTGTTTCATCGCTTCCGGCATCCGGCCCGCCTGCGCCAGGGTGGCCCCTAGATTGCAGTGCGCCTCAGCGGAATCCGGCTCGATCCGCAACACCTGTTCGTACTGCGCGATCGCTTCCGGCAGCCGGCCCAGTCGGGTAAGGGCGATCCCGAAATTGATGTGCGCCTCGGTGTAATCGGGCTTGATCCGCAGCGCCTGTTCGTACTCCTGAACCGCTTCCGATATCCTGCCCGCGACAAACAAGGTGACCCCCATATCATAGTGCGCCTCCGCGAAATTGGGATTGACCCGCACCGCCTCCTCGTACTGCTGCTTCGCCTCCGTCAGCTTTCCCAGTTTCTGTAGCACGACCCCCAGATTGCAGTGGGCCTCGGGATAATCCGGCTCAAGCCGCACCGCTTGTTCGAAGTGCGCCCTCGCCTCCGCAAGCTTGCCGGCCCGCAGTAAGGCCGTCCCCAGATTGTTGTGCGCCAGCCAGGCGTTTGGATTCTTGGTCAAGGTATCCCGCCAGAGCGTTTCGGCATCGGCATACACCCGGCATTGTTGCCACGTGAGAATCATAAGGAGAAGCAGTATTACGGCGGCGAATCCAAGGAGCATCGCCGGGATGAGGAAATGCCTGGCGGCCCGCGCGACCAGCGCGACGCCAAGTGCGATCAGCCCGAGGCTGGCGATATATTGAAAGTGATCAGCAACGTAGGAGTACCGGAACGGGTATACATCAAAAAAACCTAGTGCGGGCACGAGCGTGATTGCGAAGAACAATACCGCCACCAGCGGCCCCCTTCCGATACGCGAGCGCATCTTCCACAAGGCGACGACCACGGCCAGCGCGGCCAGGGGAAACAAATACTGCCAGACCGCGCCGGCATCGATTTCCCAGCGCGGGTAAATGAACGTGAGATCGTGCGGCCAAATAAGTTTGCTCGCGTAAAACCACAACGCCCGTCCCGCGACGAGACAACGCTGGACGAATGACAGCTCCCACTCCGCTCCGCTGGCTCCCAAGCGCCGCTCCATCCATCTCGTCATGAACCCCGACGCAGCCCCTAGGACAAACCATGGGGCTAGCGTCAAACCGTCCCGCTTGTCCAGCCGCCCTGTTTTCCACCAGATCAGCAGCACCAGCACCGCCGGCAACGAACAAGTCACCGTCTTGCTCAACAGCGCACACGCGAATAACCCCAGGGCCACCCAGTAGAATCGCCAGTCCGGCGCGCGGGCTGTCTCCCCGGCCGTCAACGGCCGAAACCGAAGCCACGCCAGCGCGGCCAGCAGGTAGAACAGTCCGGAAAAGGTGTTCTTGCGCTCGGTGACCCAGGCTACGGACTCCACGTTCACCGGGTGAAGCGCGAAGATGGCTGCGGCCCACCACGCACCCGGGAGTCCAAGCCGCCGCAGCACGCGCCACAACAACACCGCGTTCGCGGCGTGGAGCAAGACGTTGACCAGGTGATACCCGAACGGCTGCAACCCCCAGAGATGGTATTCCACCCAAAAGCTGGTAAAGACCAATGGGTAGTATTGGACCGTCGTCCCGGGCCTGCTCCATATCCTTTGTAACCCGTCCGCCGAACGGAGCGCCTCATTCTGGGTCACGTAGCGATCGTCATCCCAGATAAACCCCGCATGCCACACTGGCTGATAGGCAACGAAAGTGGCCGCTAGCAAAGTCAAGGCCACCAACCACGCCTCGTGCCGAGGCAGCCGGTTCCCGGCGCCAGCCGCCTCCGTAGCCCCATCCGGTGTCGTCCCGTCGGTGCGCTTTGGCTGCATCATCATCTGGATTATAGCGTATCAGGCGCAGTCGGCAAAGCCGAGCCATGCCGGCCATGGCGGCTTCGCGTTCGCGTAACCGCTTCACCTCGCCAGCGCAAGAGTTCGCACCTTGGATACACGCTCTAATATTCGTATTGACGCGGGTTTTGCCAACTGGACAATATGGTCAAATCATGGGACGGGTTCTTCTGACTGCGGCTTCTTTTCAGGACGCGCCCGGCGGCATCACCATCTCCCGCGCCTCTATCGAAAGTGAAGCGCTATGCCACTGAAACTTCGCGACAAATTCGCATTCGACCAGCTTTCCCTCGGCGAAATCATGTTGCGGCTCGATCCCGGCGAGGGACGCATCCGCGCGACGCGCGAGTTCAAGGTCTGGGAAGGCGGCGGCGAATATAACGTCGCGCGCGGATTGCGCAAATGCTTCGGCCTGAAGACCGCCGTGTGCACCGCCTTCGTGGACAACGAGGTCGGCCATCTCATCGAGGATTTCATCATGCAGGGCGGTGTCGCCACCGACTACATTCTCTGGCGCGCCGATGACGGCATCGGGCGCTCGGCGCGCAACGGGCTCAATTTCACCGAGCGCGGATTCGGCCTCCGCGGGGCAGTCGGCGTGTCGGACCGCGGTCACACGGCCGCCAGCCAGCTCAAGCCCGGTGATTTCGATTGGGAGAAGATTTTCGGTCAGGTCGGTGTGCGCTGGTTCCACACCGGCGGCATTTTCGCCGCGTTGAGCGAGAACGCCGCGGCATTGACCATGGAAGCGGTCAGGGCCGCCGCCAAACACGGGACAATTGTGAGCTACGACCTGAATTATCGGCCCAGCCTGTGGAAGAGCATCGGCGGTCAGGCCCGGGCCCGCGAGGTCAACCGCGAGATTGCCAAATACGTGGATGTGATGATCGGCAACGAAGAGGATTTCACCGCGTGTCTCGGCTTCGAGGTCGAAGGCATGGATCGCAACATTACGAAAATCGAAACCGACGCCTTCAAGAAGATGATCCAGAAGGCGGTGGGTGAATTCAAGAATTTCAAGGTCGCCGCCACCACCCTGCGCAAGGTCGTTACCGCGACCCGGAACGATTGGAGCGCGATTTGTTGGATGGACGGCAGGTTTTACGAGAGCCGCCAGTATCCCGGGTTGGAAATTCTCGACCGTGTTGGTGGCGGCGACAGTTTCGCCAGCGGCTTGATTTTTGGTTTACTGAAGACGGGTAACCCGCAACAGGCGGTGGACTATGGCGCGGCGCACGGCGCGCTGGCCATGACCACCCCCGGCGACACCTCCATGGCCACGCTGAAGGAAGTGGAAAAGGTCATGGGAGGCGGCAGCGCCCGGGTCCAGAGATAAAACAACCGGCAGCGGGGCGCGTGCGCGGACCGTGCAGGGTTTGGCGCTTGGTATTTGTGTGCGCGGCTGCCATAGTAAGGAAGGGATTGAGCCTCGATCCATGGAGACGAGAAACACACCGGATGCCGCGCGTTATCCGCGCCTGACCGCCGACGAGTTGCGCGCCGGCTACCTCGTGCAAAACCTGTTCCAGCCGGGGACGGTGCAACTTGTCTACACCGATATCGATCGCGCGATCATTGGCGGGATTGTTCCGACCGCCCAGAAGCTATCGCTCGGAACATCGAAGGAACTCGCATCGAATTTCTTTGCCGAGCGCCGCGAAATCGGCGTGATCAACATCGGCGGGAAAGGCGCGATCACCGTCGACGGCAAAAAGTTTGCGCTGGCGAAACGGGATTGCCTCTATATCGGGCGCGGCAGCAAACAGATCGAATTCAGCAGCGCGAACTCGCGCGAGCCGGCGTGGTTCTACCTGGTGAGCTATCCGGCCCACGCGGCGCATCCGACGCGCCTGGCAACCATCGCCGACGCTGAAGCCGTGGCGCTCGGCGCGCAACGTGACGCGAACCAGCGGACCATCCGCAAATACATTCACGGCGGCGGCATTCCGAGTTGCCAATTGGTCATGGGCTTCACCGAATTGAAGGAAGGCAGCATTTGGAACACGATGCCGCCGCACACGCACGCGCGGCGGTCGGAGATCTACCTGTATTTTGACGTGCCGTCGGATGCGGCGGTATTTCATTTCATGGGCGGTGCAGCGGAGACGCGGCATCTCGTCGTGCGCAATGGCGAAGCCGTATTGTCGCCGCCATGGTCCATTCACTGTGGCGCAGGAACGCGGCATTACTGTTTCATCTGGGCAATGGGCGGGGAAAACCAGGAGTTCACTGACATGGACCAGATTGCGGTCGACGCGCTGAAGTAAACCAACATCGAGGAGAGAGAAACGAGCATGGCGATTCTGGATCAATTCAAACTGGATGGCAAAGTGGCCATCGTCACGGGAGCCGGGCGCGGCCTCGGCCAGGGAATCGCTTTCGGCCTCGCCGAAGCCGGCGCGGACATCGCGGCGGTGGATTTGATCGAACAATCCGAAACCAAAGCCGGCGTGGAAAAACGCGGGCGACGTTGCGCCGTCATTCATGCCGATCTCTCGAAGGGCGGTTGCGTCCCGCCGATCATCGACGCCACGCTCGCGGCCTTCGGTCACATCGACATTCTTTTCAACAACGCCGGCATCATTCGTCGCGCGCCGCTTGTCGAGTTCTCGGAAAAGGACTGGGATGACGTCATCAACATCAATCTGCGGACGCTGTTTTTTCTCAGCCAGGCGGTCGCGAAGGTCATGATCAAGCAGGGCAAGGGTGGCAAAATCATCAATACCGCGTCGATGCTCTCGTTCCAGGGCGGCATTCGCGTGCCATCGTACACGGCTTCCAAGAGCGCGGTAATGGGATTGACCCGTCTCATGGGCAACGAACTGGCGCCGCACGGCATCAACGTCAATGCCATCGCGCCGGGGTACATGGCCACGGACAACACGACGGCGTTGCGCGCGGATGAAAACCGCAGCGCCGAAATTCTGGCGCGCATTCCGGCCGGGCGCTGGGGCACGCCGACGGACCTGCAAGGGGCCGCCGTGTTCCTCGCCTCGCCCGCGTCGGATTACGTGCAGGCGTACACGATTGCCGTGGATGGCGGCTGGCTGGCGCGGTAGGACAACATGACGAGCAGAGGATAAACAATGAGATCTGATATGACCACGGCAACAGGTTCCACAACGGTGCCCAACGCGCAGAGAATGACGAACTATCGATGGGTGATCTGTGCACTGCTGTTCTGGGTCACAACCGCCAACTACATCGACCGCAGCGTCTTCGCCAATCTCGCGCCGGAGATGCCGGGTCGACTGAACGTGGCCAAGGCGGACTGGGACGTGGCCTACTGGAACATGCAGGTGTTCTTTCAAATCGCGTACGCCATCAGCATGTTGGTCATGGGCCGGTTGATGGACGTTCTCGGTCTGCGCTGGGGCTTTGCTTTTGCTTGCGCGTTCTGGGGCGTGGCTTCCATGTCACACGCGTTTGCGCCCGAGATTGGCAGTCTGTTCGGCGGTCCCATCGCCGGCTTCCTCGTTTGCCGGATTCTTCTGGGTTTGGGCGAAGGCGGCAACTTTCCCGCGGCCATCAAGACCACCGCCGAATGGTTCCCCAAGCGCGAGCGAGCGCTGGCCACGGGCCTGTTCAACTCCGGCTCCAACGTCGGCGGGCTTCTCGTGCCGGTCATGCTTCCCATTGTCATTGCGTTGAATATTGCCGGCCACGTCGTCGGTTGGCGGGGCGCGTTCTTTATCACGGCCATTGTCGATCTCTCCTGGATTATCGCCTGGCTGTCCATCTATCGAAGACCCGAGGATCATCCCAAGGTGGGCAAGGAGGAGCTGGCTCTCATTCAAAGTGACGCCGCCGAACCCACGGTCAAGATCCCGTGGAGGAAACTTCTGCCGCATAAACAAATGTGGGCGTTTTCGGTGGGCAAGTTCATGACGGATTGTTTCTGGTGGTTCTACCTGTTTGGCAGCCCCGATTTCTTCAACCGGAAATTCCATCTGGATCCCAAGGGCCGTGAAGTCATGATCATGATGATTTATGTTGTCGCGTCCGTGGGCAGCATCGCCGGCGGCTGGCTGGCGGGTTCGTTCATGAAACGCGGCTGGTCCGTCAACAAGGCCCGCAAGATCACCATGCTTATCTGTGGGGCGTTTGTGGTGCCGGTTGTGTATTCAGCGATTACGGAGAACAAGTGGGTGGCGGCGGTGCTGATCACAATCGCGGCTTCGGCTCACCAGGCATGGTCCGCAAACATGTTCAGCCTGGCGGGTGACATGTTCCCGCGGCGCGTGGTCGGCTCGGTCACAGGCCTGGGCGGCATGATCGGCGCGGGCGGCGGCGTGACCCTGTTCTACATCACGGGAAAGGTTCTGAAACAAACGGGTAATTACCTGCCGGTCTTCGTTCTGGCCAGCCTGGCATACGTTCTTGCCCTGCTGATTATCCATCTGATCGTGCCAAGATTGGAAACGGCACAGATTGAAGAACCGACTTCGAGTGGGGCTGCCACCGTTTGAGCTAACGACCCTGCTTTTTCCGGCATCGGTACGCGTGACGTGAGATTTAGCCAATCTCACGTGGACGGTGAACTTTTTCGGTCCGGCTTGCAACTACGGAGAGAGAGGAGACAATCTCAGGCAGGTGCAATCCGACACCGATACCGTAGGCCGGTTGTACGGGCAGCACGCCGGCGAGCTGTACCACTACCTCGCAAGGCGGTGCCCCGATGCCGCGACCGCAAGCGACCTCTTGCAGGAAACCTTCCTGCAGGTCGTCCGCCAGTCTGATCAACTGGCCAGGGTGACCATGCCCCGCGCCTGGCTGTTTGCCATCGCCCGCAACATGTTGGCCCGCCACTACCGCCGCCAGCGCGATCCGCGACCCGTCGCCCAGCTCTGGTATGAACCCGCCGAAGAGAAGGACGACCGCCTTGCCGTCATGCGGGAGGCCATCCGCAGTTTGTCCGCCGAGTTGCGCGACACCCTCGAATTGCGGCTCGAACAGGAATTGTCCTACGAAGAAATCGCCCATGTGCTGGATGTCCCGGTCGGGACCGTCCGCTCGCGGTTGCACAACGCCGTGCGTCAGCTGCGCGATCTCATGAATCGGCCGGAGGAAACCAAACAATGAAACCCGATGTCATCGAACGTTTGCTACTGGACCGCGCGTTGGGATGTCTCGATCCCGACGTCGATACCTTGCTGGCCGATTACCTGGCCAACGCCGCGTCCGCGGCGACCCAGGCCCGGGAACTTCAGGATGTGGTTCATCTGGCCCGCAAGGCCGTTCGTCAACCCGTACTCGCCATCGAGCCGCCCAATCAAATCCATCAACTCGTCTGGCGTCATCGCGCCGAACGGGCATTGGCCCTCGCCGCCTCGTTTGTGATCGGTGTGGGCATCACCGCCCTGGCGCTCCGCGCCAGCCTCCGGCGCGAGGACAACGCGGTCGCACTCGCGCCATCGATCCAAAGCGAGCCGACCGGGTCACGCCAACAAGAGGCCAGCGTGAAGACCAAAATCGAGTCCCTACCCTTCTGGTCAAACCAACGGTTGTACCTGCTGGCATCGGCGTCCACCGCCGACGCCAACGCAAAGGAGACGGTGAAATGAATCCCGGCCAATGGCTCTCACACCGATTTCTCCTGGCAGCCTCCGTCCTTCTCGTGCTTTGCGCTGGCTGCGACCCGCAGGACTGGATTTGCTGGGCGCCGGACGGCGAGCACGCGTTCGTGCAGGGAGCGGACAACAACACCTTCCTGATTGACCGATCCGGCAAGTTCCTCGGCAACGCCACCGACGCGCGCGCCTGGCTTCCTGACTCGCGGCGGGTGATTGCCGTTCACGTGGTGAAACCCACGAGTTGGAATGAATATGCCAAATTACTCGGCGTCGACCGTGCCGAGAGGACAACGAATACCGCCGCCAGCCTGGTGCACGTGATCCAAGCGTATCATGGTGATTGGGCCAGGTTCGGCGATTCGACCGAATACAAGGCATGGGAAAGCAAAGTGGTTGGGCATACGTTCCATGCGGAATGGCTGACACGGGCGATAACACTGTATCTCGAACAAACGAATCCGCAGGTTCTGGCCCCCATCTTCAACGCCAGGTCCATCTCCGTAACGAATTTTATCTCCGATATCTACGAACTCAGTGTCCGCAACGTCCTGCCGTCTGACCCGCCCGCCGAGCAGTTGCTGGCTCGTTTCCCGGACGAGATTGTATCAGTGTTCCCCTCGCCGAGCGGGCAGGTGCTCGCGTTTGCCGTGGCTGAACCCGACCGCCCGGCTCTCTACGTCATCCTGCAATCCACGAACAGTTCTTCCGTGTTGGTGGACGAAGGAGCGACCGAAGCCGCTTGGTCGATGGACGGCCAGAGCCTCGTGTACGCCAAAACCACGGTTCCATACGAGCTCCTTCAGAACAGCATGCAATTGGGAACCATCACGAGCCGACGCGTTTGCGGCACCAATGGACAACTGCTGGCCACGTTCGAGGATCCCAAAGACCTCGCCGGAATAATCTTCGGACAAGCTTCCACTCGCGTGGCCTGTCTCCCCGACGGCCGGATTCTCTTCGCGGCGGCCCCCATTCGCCTGCCGGCGCTTTCCTCCGACCAGCCGAACCACCTGACGCTGTTTGCCATCCGACCGGGCCCGACGCCAACCTTGGAGTCGATCGTGCGCCCCGCGGACATCTCACGGCTTCCCGACCGGGTGGACCGCTTTGCGTTGAGCCCTGACAAAAAACGTGCGTCCATCGTCGACGAACAGGGGCATGTGAGTATCGTATCTCTGGACACCGGGGAATTGCTGGCGATTCAGGAGACAACCGTCTATTCCAACACCGACAAATACACGCAACTCATCCCCACGTGGCGCACCACCAACGAAGTCACGTGCCTCGTCCCGATCGGCGACCCTGCGGGCAGCACACAACGCGTCGAGGTTGTCTTGGCGAACCTGAACCGTCAAAAGACCGCCATCAGTCTGTCGTGGTCGAACGCGACGATGAGGGGATTGCTGCTGCCAAGCGAATGAACCCCGCTCAACGGGACGCGCCGCGTGGGTTCCGGCCTTCGCCGACCGACTTCGGGCTCTTGCCGACAAACTGCTTGAACGCCCGGCTGAAATCGTTCGGATGCTTGTACCCCAGCGCGTACGCAATTTCTTTGACGGAGAAGCGGTCGGTTTCCAACAACTCCTGCGCCCGCGCCATTTTGAGGCGCTGGTGATACACCGCCGGCGATTCCCCGTGATGCGTTTGAAACATCCGTACGACCGTGGCCGGAGAAATCTGCAGGTACTCGCACAGCGCCGTAACCGGATTCGGCTCAGCCAGGTTCTGGGCCATCCAGCGCACGGCCAACTCCATCCGCAGCGATGGTTCGGGCGGCCCCACCTTGCGCTGGACATGCCGGGCCACGGTGACGTCGATGGAGAGGTGCAACTGCTCAATCGCGAGTTTGGTCAATTCGTCGGGCCGTTCCACTTCCAGGCGACACAACCCGTGAAGATGTTCCAACTTGTGCCACAACCGTGTGCCAATCGTCCACTGCCGATACGAACCGGATTCCACGGCGCACTCTGAACAACGCGGGCCCGTTCGCCAGATCCAGACAAGCAGGTCCGACACACCATCGGGCCGGTCCGTCCAACCGCTGGCGCAATCAGGGTCGATCACCAGAAAGTCGCCGGCATTGAGTGTTTTCTGCTCGCCCTCGAGGACCAAAGTCGGCTTGCCCCGATTCACCAACACATAATGCCAGCCCGGGTGGCGGGACACGGGGATCGGGTTCTGGCCATACTGACGATGGCCCCACGCCAAATACAGGAGATCAAGCTGCGCGCTTTCCGGACGGACCCAACGCGGGCGCCCCGGCGGCGGCAAATGTAACGCCTTCGGAAGCAAGCTCATACAGATATCCAGATAGTCTCAACAATCATGACGCAACAAGATACTCAAATCGCATTGGCGAGTGACCCGGCTCGCCTTAGAATTTAGTCGCATCGAGACCTGTCCCTCAATTATCGTGAGCACAATGAATACGACATCACCTACTGGCCCCGCAACAAGAAAAACAACCCCCGCCGCCCCACTCGCCGGCAAAACCGTGGCGTCCCCCACGACGCTTGGTCTCGTGAAATCTTTTGGTTTCGGTGATCGCTTCGGTCTGGCTACGCCGGGGCACCTCGCCGCGGCGCGGAAATTCGATTTCGCCCCGATCTTCGCGCAGCAATCCATTCGCGAATTGGAACGCACTCAGCGCACGGCCCAGCAGGTCGTCAAGGCCGCCACCACTGCGCTTGCGCAGCACGGCTACGGCGGCAAGTGGGGAGCGGATGCGGACCACTTGAAAACGACCGAACATGTGGACCGGATGGCGGCGGCCGGCTTCTGCTTCTTTACCATCGATCCCTCCGAGCATGTCGGCAAAGGCGCGCTCACACCCGAGTTGGAGTCAGCGTACTTGGGACGCACGTTCGATGTACCCAACGTCGGGAAGCTGAAGTTCGACGCCCCGTCACTCCGTAGTGCCGCGGTAAAATACGGGCGCGCCATCGAGCACGTCGGCCTCATGGGCCGTCACATCGCGAAGACGATGGACTCGCGTCCGTTCGAGATCGAGGTCAGCGTGGACGAGACCAGCGAGCCAACGACCGTGCTGGACCATTTGTTCATTGGCTTGGAACTTCGCCGGCTCGCCGTTCCCCATGTGATCAGCGTGGCGCCGCGGTTTATCGGCGAATTTGAAAAGGGCATTGATTACAAGGGCGACCTGAAGAAATTCGAGGCGTCCCTGCGCCAGCACCTGGAGATCGCACGGTTCTGCGGCCCCTACAAGATCAGCGTTCACAGCGGGTCGGACAAGTTTGCCATCTATCCCATTGTCGGCCGTGTTTGCGGCCAGTTGCTCCATGTGAAAACATCGGGAACCAGTTACCTCGAAGGGTTGCGGGTCGTCGCTCGCACGACACCCCAGGTGTTTGCCGAGATCGTGGAGTTTTGCCGCGGCCGGTTCGAGACGGACCGGCAGAGCTACCATATCTCGACCACGCTGGCGCACGTCACGGCCCTGCCGAAATTCAGCGGGCCCAAGGAAGAACCGGCGTTTCTCGACGAAGTAGCGGGCCGGCAACTGCTGCACGTGACCTTCGGCTCGGTGCTCACGCATCCGACGTTCAAGCCGCGCATCCTGGAAACTCTCGAGAGCCACGCCGCGTTACACGAAGAATTGTTGGAGCGACATCTGACGAAGCACCTTTCGCTGTTGGCGAAAGGGTGAGTCCATGCGGGCGTTCATTACCGAGAATTTTCTCCTGCAAACCCCGGTCGCGCGCGAATTGTATCACGAACACGCGGCGCACGAGCCGATCTTTGACTATCATTGTCATCTCCCCCCCGACCAGATCGCGGCGAACAAGCAGTTCCGCAACCTGTATGAAATCTGGCTGGCGGGCGATCATTACAAATGGCGAGCGATGCGTTCGGATGGTGTGCCCGAGAAATACTGCACCGGCGATGCCAGCGATTGGGAAAAATTCCTCGCCTTTGCCCGCACCGTTCCGCACACGCTACGCAACCCGCTCTATCACTGGACCCACATCGAGCTGAAACGCTTCTTCGGCATCACCAAACTCCTCGACGAAAACACGGCGAAAGAGATCTGGGACGAGGCGAACGAAAAGCTGGCCTCGATGCCCGTACAGCGGATCCTCGAAACCAACCGCGTCGTCGTGGTGTGCACGACCGACGATCCAACCGACTCCCTCGAACATCATCGACGAATCCGTGAGTCGGGCACCCTGCGCACCCGGGTGTATCCGGCATTTCGTCCCGACAAGGCGCTGGCGGTGGACCAGCCGGCCGCGTGGACGGCATGGGTGAACAAGCTCGGTGAATGCCCGACGTTGTCTGCGTTCCTTGGGGAACTGGTGAAGCGACTCGATTTTTTCCACACGAACGGCTGCCGATTGTCCGACCACGGGCTGAATCAGGCCTATGCCGACGATTGCACCGAAACCGAAGCGGCGCGGGTGTTCGACGCGGCCCGGGCGGGACGGACGGTATCACGCGCGGATGCGGACAAGTTTCGCAGCTTCGTCCTGCTGTGGCTCGGCGAACAATATCAGGCACGCGGCTGGGTCATGCAACTCCACCTCGGCGCCATGCGCAACAACAACACCCGGATGATGCGCACGCTGGGACCCGACACCGGCTTTGACTCGATTGGCGACTGGCCCCAGGCGGAGCCGCTGGCCCGTTACCTGGACAAGCTCGACCAGAAAGACCGTCTGCCGAAGACCATCCTCTACAACCTGAATCCCGCGGATAATTATGCGTTCGCCACGATGCTCGGCAATTTCCAGGACGGCAGCGTCCCGGGCAAGCTCCAATTGGGCAGCGGGTGGTGGTTCCTCGACCAGCAGGAAGGCATGGAGTGGCAGATTAACGCGCTGTCGAACCTCGGCTTGCTCAGCCGGTTTGTCGGGATGATTACCGACTCGCGCAGCTTCCTCTCCTACTCCCGTCACGAATATTTCCGCCGATTACTCTGCCACCTCATCGGGCGCGACGTGGCCAATGGCCACCTGCCGCACGACATGAAGATGCTGGGTGACCTCGTCCGCAACGTTTGCTACCACAACGCGAAGAACTATTTCGGCCTTGAACCGGGCACGTTGTAGTCTTAGCTCGTACACATGCGGAAGAAACAAAAGTGGGTTCTCGCCGCGCTGGGATGGTACGATCTCCGCCTGCATCGGGGCATCGAAAAATTTGCGCAGGAGCACAACTGGCACCTGACGATCAGTCAGGCGCGGGAGAAGATCTTCCCGTGGGGATGGGAAGGAGACGGAATTGTCGCCTGGCTGGGCGCCGGTGATGAGATGGCGGAATTCGTGGTGCGGGCCCGCAAACCAACCGTTGATTTCAGTTTCCGTCGGTCGCATCTGCGATTTCCGCGCGTGCTGGAAGACCACGCTCACGCCGCGCAGTTGGTCGCCGAGCATTTTCTCTCCCGCGGGTTTCACAACTTCGTGTTCTACAGCATCACGGACAACTGGTCGTTCGAGGCTCGCGGCGAGGGATTCATACAGGCGCTAAAGGCATCCGGGCACCGGTGCACGTGGTTGCGATGGCATCCATCCCCGGCGACCTATCCCAACGACCGCGAGCAATGGAGGCACCGCCGAAAATGGCTGCTGTCCCAATTGCAGGCGGCGCCCAAACCCCTGGCCATATTTGCGGCCAACGACGAGCAGGCCGTGGATGCGTTGGAAACCTGTGAGACTGCCGGTTTGAGCGTACCCGAGCAGGTGGCCATCGTCGGCGCGGAGAATGATCTCCTGTCCCCGGACACGATGCGGACGCCCATTTCCAGCGTGGACACGAACCTTGAGACCCTCGGGTACCGCGGGGCGGCGTTGTTGGATGACCTGATGAACGGGAAGAAGCCCCCCAGGAAACCCGTTCGGATCCCTGCCAAAGCCGTGGTCGTGCGCAAGAGCAGCGATTTGCTGGCGATCAACCATAAAGGCGTGGCCAACAGCCTCCGCTTCATCTGGGAGCACGCCGACCAACCCATCGGCGTCAAAGACCTGGTCAGCGTCGCCGCCATGTCACGGCGGGGACTCCACAAGGCGTTTCTGGAGAACGTGGGGCGGACTCCCGGACAGGAGCTTCAACGCGTGCGGATTGAGCGAGCCAAACGCCTGCTCGCCGAATCGAACCACAAACTCGAAGTGCTCGCCGGGTTGTGTGGCTACCACAGCATCAACAGCTTCTGCGTGGCGTTCAAACAAGCCACCGGCATGTCGCCAAAACAGTTTCGGGACAGCGTCGTGCAGTAGAGCCGTGCCCGGCCGATGCAAACGTGCCGGAACCGCCAGCCGACACTCACCCTCTCTCCTCGCATCGAGAGACCGGGCTACGGCAACAACACGCGCACGCGGTAGTAGCGCGATGGGACATTCGTCGCCCCGCCGGAATCGATCATGTTGGTTACCGCGCCGTAGCCGTTTCCTCCGCTGAGGATATTGGTCTGGCTGGTGGTCGCGAAGTTGATGTTGGAGTACCCGCCG
>Ga0187875_10002372_pt1 | contig 13964 bp, 9 predicted proteins | sample June2016WEW_17_1_2_FD_132978 | JGI IMG/M metagenome (GOLD analysis project Ga0187875, IMG submission 132978) | Peatland microbial communities from SPRUCE experiment site at the Marcell Experimental Forest, Minnesota, USA - June2016WEW_17_10 | ecosystem: Environmental > Terrestrial > Soil >... | reverse complement strand
CACGCTGGGCTTGTCGCCCCGGGTCGGGGCGATGTGGATCAGCGCCTTGAGGAGTTCGTCCGAGTAGCCCTCGACCGGCCGGACGGCGTAGCTCTGGAAGAGGTTCGGGAACGCGCGCCGCATCGCCGCGCGGTTCTCGATCATGTACGAGACCCCGGACGGGCAGCGCAGGTTGTCCTCCAGGACCATGTAGCTCCCGTCGCGGCCGCGAATCAGGTCGGTGCCGCAGACGTGGACGTAGATGTCCCGCGGAACCGAGAAGTTCATGAACTCGCGCCGGAAATGCTTCGCGCTGAATACCTGCGCGGCCGGGACGACCTTGTCCTTCAGGATCTTCTGCCCGTGGTACAGGTCGTGGAGGAAGAGGTTCAGGGCGTTGATTCTCTGGACCAGGCCGGCCTCGATGCGCGACCACTCTTGGGCGGGGATTATCCGCGGGATCAGGTCGAACGGGAAGATGCGCTCGGTGCCCTCCGCGTCGTTGTAGACGGTGAAGGTGACGCCCCGCCGCAGGAAGGCGAGGTCGACCGCGGCGCGCCTCCGGTCGAACTCCTCGACCGAGAGCGATCCCAGGCGCTCGGAGAGGCGGCTGTAGTGGGGCCGCACGCCTCCGTCGGCGGCGTACATCTCGTCGAAGAACTCGCCTGCGTCGTAGGGGGTGTTTAGGAGCGACACGTGGATTCTGTCTAGGCCGTCGCAAACGCTTCAGCAAGTCCCTTGCCAGACCCGCCCCGGGGGCGCGGCCCCGCGCCTTTACTTGCTGCTTGCCGGAAACTTGAACGGCATCTCCATCCTCACGTCCACGGTCCGGTCGTCCGCGGCGGTCGCGGGATGGAATCTCCATTTTGTGAGCGCGGTGGCGCAGCGCCTGCCGATGTCGTCGTCCGTGGTCTTCTCCACCTTGACGTCGATCACCGTTCCGTCGCGCTGCACGACGAACGAGAGGAGGACCTCCGCGTTCGCGTCGACCTGGCTCGGGCCGAGCTCGGGCGCGGGCGACTCGTAGCTCACCGGAAGGGTCTTGACCTCGCCCGCCTCGAAGATCCTGTCCCTGCGCAGGAGGTGGGCCGTGACCTTGAGGGTCTGGCCCTCCGGAATCTCGCACGAGAGCGGCGTGGGGTCGTAACCCGGCAGGGTGAGCTCGAACGAGGCCGCCTTGGGAGTGAGGTCGTGCAGGACGAGGGGCGTCGAGCCGAGCCGCATGCCGTCCTTGTCGACCCACGCGCCCGACGGGTCGCTCTCGAGCTCGAGCGAGCCGTCCAGGTATTTGGTGTCGACCGGGGTCGTGGCGCCCTTTGCGACCGTGGCGCTCTCCACGTGGTCGTGGCATCCGGGGCGGGTGAACGTAACAAGGTAGTCGCCGCGCGCGACGTCGGTTATCTTCGCGGGGGCACGGCCGGCATAGACGGGCTTGCCCGTCGGGTCGGCGGCCGTGTGCACCACGAAGGCCAGGCCGTCCGGGCTGCTCGTGATCTCGAGCCTTCCGAACGAGGACTTGAGGCTGACCGTGCCGAGATCGGTCGTCCTGGACGAGCGCACCTCCGCGCTGATCTCGACGGGGTCGTGCCCGGCGAGCGCGATCCGGACGCGGTGGGTGCCGGGGGCGATGCCCTCGGCCCTGACCGGGGACGGCAGCGGCGCCGCCCCGTCGATCGAGACGGACGCGCCCGCCGGCACCGTTGCGACCGAGATGGCCCCAGGGAGGATGACTGGCCTGGGCGCTGGGCCGGCCGGCGGCTTCCCGGTGGGGGCTTCCTGCGCCGGCGCCACGACGGGCGCGGTCTCGGCCTCCCTGGCGGGCGTCTCGGGCTGCTCGCTCCTTGAGAGGGGGGCCTCCTTCACCCGCACCTCCGCCAGGTGATGGGCCAGCGCCTCCTGCTGCTCCCGGTCCTTCTCCTTGATCTTCTGCATCCGGTAGTCGAGGGCTATCGCGATTGCGGCGAAGATGAGCGCGCCGGCCGCGATGGCCCCGACGTAGAACCCCACCTTGCTCTTGGGCTGGGGCAGCTCCCGCTGCGCGGGTTCGGCCGCCGCAGGGACCGAGGTCCTGATCGCGCCAGGCACGCCGGGGACCACGGCCGCCCCGGGCTTGGTGCCTGGGGCTGCCGGAAACGGAAAGGCCGGCGGCTCGGCCGGGGCCCCGGGATGGGCGGCGGCGGGCTCCGGCGGCGGAGCGAGCGCCGACGGGGAGAACGCCGGGGCGGGCGGCATCCGGGCGGGCGTTGGCTGGGCCGCGGGCCGCGCGGCCGGCACGGCCGGGGCCGGCTCCGCCTCCGGCGCTGGCGCCTCCTGCTTCGGGGCGGCGGCCTGCTTGGGCTGCTTAAGGACGACGGGCGGCGCGGGGCCGCCTTCGGGGGTCAGGACGGGCTTCGGCCGGGCGGGCGCGGGGGCCGGCTCCTCGACGGGCGGGGGCTCCTCGACCGCCACCGGGGCCTCCGCGGCCGGAGCCTCCGCCTCTGCCCACGCCGGCTTCCATGCCTCCTTGGCGCCGAGCCGCAGGCTCAAGAGCCCAAAGACGCCGATCGACGCTGGCGAGAACGAGGCCTGCACCGCGTCGTCGGCGAACGTCAGCCCGAAGTACCCGGCCAGCGACTTTAGGTCGGGGGCCCACGCCGACGTGCCCGCCGCCGCCGCGACCTCGCGGATGAACCAGGCCTGCCTGCCGGTCAGGCCGACGCAGGCGAGCTCCGGGGGCGTCTCGGTCTGGGGCAGCAGGGCCAGCGCCTGCTTCAGGCTTGCGCCCAGGATGGCGCCGATCCTCGGCCCGGGCTCCGTGAAATCGTACCCCTCGTTGAAGAAGAGCCGCGCGCCGGCGCCCCGGAACTTGAGCTTGAGGGCCGTCTGCACGGCCTCGAAGGCCGTGTTCAGGCCGATGGCGCACGGGGCCGCACCGGCGACCCCACCGGCGGTGACCAGCAGGAGGTGCGACCGTTCCGACCCGAGGTCCCAGAGGGCGACGCAGCCCTTGCCGGCTGCGCGAAGCGCGCGCGCGATTCCCCCGGCCTGCGCAAAGGCGGCGGGCGCCGCGCCCCGGGCGGCCACCTTGCAACCCGCCGCGCCGCCGCAGGCGCGTGCCAGCGCCTCACGGGGGCAGTGGGCGAGGACCCATTTTTCGGTGCCGTCGGGGGTGATCGCGCCCCCGTCTTCGGCGCTGCACGCCGCGTAGGAAAACGGGTACTTGGAGGAGCCCTGGGCGGCGCCGGCGATCGCGCGAAGCGCCTCGGGGGTCCTGTCCAGCATCGCCTCGGTGTCGCTCGACACGTGCCAGTCGGCGCCGTCGGGCCACACGGACTCGACCTGGACACCGTCCGCCTTTCCGGTCGACGAGACCGCGCCTAGGAGCGCCTCCAGGGCCGGCCCGTTCTCCAGGGCGCACTCGCCGCCGGCCTCCGCCGTCCCGTTCACGGCACGCAGCGCGTGCAGCGTGTGGTGGGTAAGTTCGACTATGACCTGGACCTCTTCCGCCTTGGGCATGTTCGGCGATCAATCGGGGGTCTTCGGCCGCGTCATGCCTTCACAAAATTCTTCATGTTCTCCTGGAGCTGGCGGTGGCGCTCCTCGAACATGACCTCCTTCGCGGCGAGCGCGGCCATTTGAGCCTCCATTTTTGCGCCTTGCTCTGTGATCTGCGCCTCGGCCTGCGCGAGGGCCTCGGCGCGGGCCTGCAGCTTGGCCCTCTCGGCCTCCAGGCCCGCCTCCTTCCGGTGCACCTCTGCCTCGCGCGCCTTCACGCCGCTCTCTATCTCGGTGCGGATGATGGCCAGCTTGGCCCTCAGGTCGGCGAGGGCCTTGGCCTCGGTCTTGAGCTTGGCCTGGCTCTCCGCGCATTCGTTTGCGAACGCCGCGCGCTCGGATTCGAGCGAGGCGCGGTCGCTTGCGACCTTCGCGCGGGCCTCCTCGAGCGCGGCCGCCTCGGCGGCGCTCGTCTGGTCGCGCTTCGCGAGATCGGCGTCCGGCTGGGCGAGCCCGGCCGCGGCCCCCTCGGCCCGCAGCCTGGTGAGCTTGCCCTCCCACTGGGCGCACTCGGCCTCGAGCTGCTTCAGCCGCTGCGCGGCGTCGGCCTCAAGCGCGCGGGAAATGGTGTTCGCGGCCTTGGACGCGGCCGCCGAGGCCGAGATGTCGGCCTCAAGCGCGGCCCGGTCCTTCTCGAGCTTTGCATGCAGCCGCTCGGCGGCTGCCTCGCGCCTCAGCAGGGCCTCTTCGCGTTCGCTTGGGTTCATGTTCGGTGGCGCCGCCTCCCTGAGCCGGGCGCGCGCGGGCGGGGTCCATGGGCCGATGCAACATGGATCCGGTCCGCACCGGTCGGCTTCATAGAGGCGGCAGACAACGTGTTAGCGGGAGTCAATTTGGCTTGTATGGGAGCTCTCGGCAAGCACTGCGAGACTCCCCCTTACCGCCGCCCGTGTCAAATAGCATGGATTGCCGCTTTGGATACCGCGAGCCCGGCCTCCTTCAGCACCTCGCTGAGCGTCGGGTGGGCATGAATCGTGCGGCCAAGGTCCTCCGCGCTTCCGCCGTATTCCATATGGGCGACCACCTCCGCGATGAGCTCCCCGGCGCCGCGCCCGAGTATCTGCGCGCCCAGGATCCGGTCGGTCCGGGCGTCGGCGACGATCTTCGCGAACCCATCGGTCGAGTCGTTCGCGATCGCGCGCCCGTTGGCGCCGAAGTTGAACTTGCCGACGTTGACGGGCATCGACCGCGCCCTCGCCGCGTCCTCGCCCATCCCCACGCAGGCGACCTCCGGGTCGGTGTAGACGATCGCGGGCACGAGGTCCCAGTTGATGTGGCCCGCCCGTCCGGCTATCCATTCCGCGACCGCGGCCCCGTCCTCCTCGGCCTTGTGCGCGAGCATGGGCCCCGCGACAACGTCCCCTATGGCCCAGATCCCGGGGGCGCCGGTGCGCAGGCGGGCATCCACCTTGACCCGCTTCGCCTCGTCAAGCGCGACGCCGGCCTTCTCGAGGCCGAGCCCGTCCGTGTAGGGCCGCCGGCCCACCGCGACGAGGACCTTCTCCGCCGGGAACTCCAGCGGCCTGCCGTCCCGCTCGGCCAAGAGCGCGGCCGCGCCGTCCCCGGCCCGCAGGCCGGTCACCCTCGCGCCCGCCTCGATCTTGATTCCCTGCCTCTGCAACAGCCGGGTGAACGCGCGCACGATGTCGTCGTCGAAGCCCGCGATGATCTTCGGCAGGAGCTCGACGATGGTGACGTCGCTGCCGAGCCGCGCCCAGACGCTCCCCAGCTCGAGCCCGATGGCGCCGCCGCCGACCACGACGAACGGGGAGGGCGCCCGCTCGAAACCGATGGCCTGGTCGCTCGAGACGACCGTGCGCCCGTCGAACCTCATGAAGGGCAGCTCCGCGGGCGCCGATCCGGTGGCGATGACGAAGTTCCTGGCCGCCACGGGGACGGACCCGCCCGGGCCGCTGACCGAAAGCCCCGTCGGCGACGTGAACGCCGCCTCGCCCGTCAGTACGGCGACCTTCCGGGCCTTCGCGAGCGAGGCCACGCCCCCGACGAGCTTGGCGACGACGGCGTCCTTGCGCCTGAGAAGCGCCCCGATGTCGGGGGTGACGGCCCCGGTCCTGATTCCGTGCGCGGCCGCGTGGTCGCGGGCGAACACCAGCTGCTCGGTCGAGTAGAGGAGGGCCTTGCTCGGGATGCAGCCCACGTTCAGGCAGGTCCCTCCGAGGGTGGGGCGCCGGTCGATCAGCGCCACCCTGAGGCCGAGCTGCGCGGCGCGGAACGCGCAGACGTAGCCCCCCGGGCCCGCGCCGATGACCGCGATGTCGTAGGGGTCCATCCGGGTGCGCCCGTCAGATCCCCAGAAGGAGCCTCGACGGGTCCTCGATCTCCTGCTTCACCTTGACAAGGAACGTCACGGCCTCGCGGCCGTCGACCACGCGGTGGTCGTAGGTCAGCGCGGCGTACATCATGGGCCGGATGACGACCTGGCCTCCCGCGGCCACGGGCCTGTCCTTTATCGCGTGGAGCCCGAGGATGGCGCTCTGGGGCGGATTGACGATCGGCGTCGACAGGAGGGAGCCGAAGGTGCCCCCGTTCGTGATGGTGAAGACGCCGCCCTCGAGGTCGGCCAGCGTTATCCTGCCGTCGCGGGCCTTTGCCGCCGAGTCGGAAATGGCCCTCTCGATGTCGGCAAGGCCGAGGCCGTCGCAGTCGCGGATGACGGGGACCATGAGCCCGTTCTCCGTCGAGACCGCCACGCCGATGTCATAGAAGTGGTTCTGCACCAGCGTGTCGCCATCGATCTGCGCGTTTATCGCCGGCACCTCCCTCAGGGCCTGCACGACCGCCTTCACGAAGAACGGCATGAATCCAAGCTTCATCCCGTTCCTCTTGACGAAGTCCTCCTGGTATCTCGAGCGCAGCTCGACGACGGCGGCCATGTCGATCTCATTGAATGTCGTCAGCAGGGCGGCCTCGTGCTGCGCGGCGACGAGGCGCTCGCCTATCCGCTGGCGAAGCGGGGAGAGCTTCCTCCTCGTCTGGCGGGCGCCGGGTTCGGCCGGGGAGCCCGGCGCCGCGTCCTTGGGCGGGGCGGCCGACTCGCCGGCCGAGAGCATGTCGGCCTTTGTCACGCGCCCTCCCTTGCCCGTGCCCGCAACCGCGGCCGGGCTGATGCCGGTCTCGTCCGCCAGCCGGCGCACCGCGGGCGACAGCACGTCGGCGGCCGGCGCGACGGCCCTTGGCTCCGGCGCCGGGGGGGCCTCCGGGGCCGCCGCGGCCCTTGGGGAGGGGCCGGCCCCCGGCTCGATCGAGGCCACGACCTGGCCGATCCTCACCTCGGCCCCCTCCGCGACCCTGAGAGCGATGACACCCGACGCCTCGGCGGACGCCTCGGAGGTGATCTTGTCCGTCTCGAGCTCGAAGAGGGGCTGGTCCCTCCGCACCAAGTCGCCGTCCCTCACGTGCCACTTGGCGAGTATGCCCGTGCTTATGGACTCCCCCATGGGAGGTATCCTGACCTCGATTGGCATGGTCAGAGTGTGTACGCGTCCTTGAGCAGGCTGGCGAGTTCGAGCTTGTGGAGGGCGAGCGAGCCCACGGCAGGGGAGGCGGAGGCGTCCCGGCCCGCGTAGGCGGGGGCCCTGCCGAAGAGCCGCTCAAGCTGCGGGGCGATCCAGGACCACGCGCCCATGTTCTGCGATTCCTCCTGGCACCAGACGATCCTCGCCTGGGGGGACCTCGCCGCGATCTCGGCGATGCGCGCGCCGTGCAGCGGGTAGAGCTGCTCGACCCTGATGATCGCCGTGTCCTGGACCGCGTTGCGCTCGCGGTACTCGCACAGGTCGTAGAACACCTTTCCCGAGCAGAGGATCAGGCGGGCCGGGCGCGCCGGCGGGGCGGGCTCCTCAAGGATCTCCTGGAAGCCTCCCGCCGTGAGCTCGCCGATCCTCGAGACCGCCGCGGGGTGGCGAAGGAGCGACTTGGGGGACATGACGACCAGGGGCTGGCGGAAATTGCGCCTCACCTGGCGGCGGAGGAGGTGGAAGTACTGGGCCGGCGTCGTCGCGTTCACCACCTCGATGTTGTCCTCGGCGCACGCCTGCAGGAAGCGCTCGAGGCGGGCGGACGAGTGCTCGGGGCCCTGGCCCTCGTAGCCGTGGGGGAGGAGCAGGACGATGCCGCACGTCTTCTGCCACTTCGACTCGCCGCTCGCGATGAACTGGTCGATCACGACCTGGGCGCCGTTGGCGAAGTCGCCGAACTGGGCCTCCCAGAGGCAGAGCAGGTCCGGATAGTCGAGCGAGTAGCCGAAGTCGAAGCCGAGGACCGCCGCCTCCGACAGCAGGGAGTTGTAGACGCAGAAGCGGGCCTGCTTCGGGTCGAGGTTCTTCAGGGGCGTGTAGGTCTCGCCGGTCTCGCTGTCGGCAAGGACCGCGTGCCTGTGGCTGAAGGTCCCCCGCTCGGTGTCCTGGCCGCTCAGGCGCACCGGCGTTCCCTCGACGAGGAGGGACCCGAAGGCGAGGGCCTCCGCGAAGCCCCAGTCCACCGGGCCGCCGTCCCCGTGGGCCTGGGCCCGGCCGTCGAGAAGCCGCCTGATCTTGGGATTGGCGTTGAAGCCCGCGGGCAGGGTGGTGAGGCCGCGGACGATCCGCCCCATCTCGCCCTCCGGGACGCCGGTCTGGACGGGCGTGTGGTGGTAGTCGGGCTGGAACTCGGCGGTCGAGCCCTTGAACGGGTTGGCGGGCCTGGACCGCCTCGCGCCGCTGCTCGCCTCCCGCGCCTTCGCCTTGGCGAGGCTCTCCTCCAGGGCCGACGAATACTCCGCCTTGATGGCGTCGCCCTCGCCGGCCGTGATGGTGCCCTCGGCGACGAGCTTGTCCGCGTAGATGGCGGAGACCAGCGGGTGGCCGGCGATCCTCTTGTAGAGCAGGGGCTGCGTGAACGACGGCTCGTCGGTCTCGTTGTGGCCGCGCCTGCGGAAGCAGTACATGTCGACGAAGACGTCGCGCTTCCAGCGGACGCGGAAGTCGAGCGCGAGCTGCGCGACCATGCACACCGCCTCGGGGTCGTCGCCGTTCACGTGGAAGATGGGCGCCTCGATCATCTTGGCCACGTCGGTGCAGTACCGGGTCGAGCGCGCGTCGCGGGGCTCGGTCGTGAACCCGATCTGGTTGTTGATGACGAAGTGGACGGTGCCGCCCGTCTGGTAGCCGGGCAGCTGGGAGAAGTTCAGGGTCTCGGCGACGATCCCCTGGCCGGCCAGGGCGGCGTCTCCGTGGACCAGCAGCGCCATGACCCGCCTGCGCTCCTCGGAGTCGCCGCGGATGCGCTGGCGGGCGCGGGTCTTGCCCTCGACGACCGGGTCGATGATCTCCAGGTGGGACGGGTTCGGCGCGAGGCGCACCTCGACCTTCCTGCCGGACGTCGTGGTCAGGACCGACTCGTAGCCGAGGTGGTACTTGACGTCGCCGTCGCCCTCGACCGTGTCGGGGATGTAGTTCTCGGAGAACTGCTCGAAGAGCTGGTCGAACGACTTGCGCATCACGCTGGCCAGCACGTTGAGCCTGCCGCGGTGCGCCATGCCCATGTTGATCTCCTCGACGCCGGCCCCCGGGCAGTGGTCGATGACCGCGTCGAGCGCCGCGATGATCGTCTCGCCCCCCTCGAGCGAGAAGCGCTTCTGGCCGACGTACTTCGTGTGCAGGAACTTCTCGAAGAGCTCCGCCTTGTGCACGCGCCGCAGTATCCTCACCTTCTGGGCCCGCGTGAAGGCCGGCTGGAGGCTCGTGGACTCGATGCGCTCCTGCAGCCAGAGCCTGCAGTCCTGGTCCTGGATGTGGGCGTACTCGACGCCGACATGCCCGCAGTAGGTCCTCTCGAGCGACTTGATGACGTCCCTGAGCTTCATCTGCCCCCCGCCCAGGTAGGTGCCGACGTCGAATGAGACGTCGAGGTCAGCCTTGCCGAGCTGGAATAGCCCGAGGTCGAGCTTCGGGACGGGGGGCGGCGGGCCGCTCAGCGGATCGAGGTGGGCCTGCAGGTGGCCGATCGCCCTGTAGGCCGCTACGAGGTAGTGGACGTGCGACTGCTTGAGGCTGTCGATGATCGCCGCGCTGTCGTGGCCCTCGAGGGCGCCGCCCATCTGGGCGCCGTTGGTGCCGAGCGAGAAGCCCTGGAAGAACGCCCTCCACGTCGGGTCGACGCCGTCCGGGTTGTCGAGCCAGAGCCGGTACATCGCCTCGATGACGTCGGCGTTGGCTCGGGTGGGCAGGGTCGTTGGATTCATGCTGAAATGTGCCGGCGCCCCGGGGCGCGCCCTCTCGGGCAGTTCCGGGTCCGGCGACAATCTGCACGCGACCCTCCCGAACTCAAGCGCGCGGGGATGCCCGCGGGGCCGGTTGCAATCGCGCTTCACAAGCGCCGCTTCGGCATTAGTGTGTGTTCTCGCGACCGCAATGGAAGACAGGATCAGGGAGTCACTTATCGGCCTCTTGGACGCAATAAGGCGCGCCGACGGCGGCGCCGTGGCCAGCGCCATGGGCGCCCTGGACGGGTACCTAGAACAGGGCCGCGGCGCGCTCCATCCCCAGCTTGTCCATTTCCTGGAGCGCCGAAGCTACGCGAAGGCGCTCATGTTCCTCGGCGGCGCCCCCGACATCCCGGCGGGATCGTGCGGGGGGACCTGAGCGTGGCCGACCCGATACCGACGGACGGGGGCAGGGACCTGGTGCACAATCCGTTCGGCGCGCTCGGGGGCGCCGGCCTTCCGCGCGGCCCCGCTCCGGCCCCCGCGGGCCCGGCCGGGCCGGCTCCCGCGGCGAGGAACAGGGGGCGCGTCGACGTCACCCGCGAGGTCGGGGGACGGGCGGGAAAGACCGTCACGGTGGCCTCCGGATTTGTCGGCATAGGCCTTCCCGAGAAGGAACGCCTCCTCAAGAGCATGCGCGCGGCCTGCGGGTGCGGCGGGACGGTCAAGGACGGCCGAATCGAGATCCAGGGGGACCAGCGCGAGGCGGTTTGCCGGATTCTCGGCGAGGCGGGCTTCAGGCCGGTGCTCGCCGGGGGCTGAGCCCGCGGCACGGCTACGCCGCGAGCCCCGCGGCGAGGGCTAGCGCGCTCTTTGCGCGGTTCAGGATGTAGAGGTGGTAGCCCGGGGCGCCGCGGACGACGAGGTCGCGGATCTGCGTCAGGGCCCAGTCGATCCCGACACTCTCGAGGATCTCGGGGGCCTCGCCGGCCGCCTCGAGCCTGCGGACAAGGATCGCCGGGAGCGAGGCCCCGCACATCGACGTGAAGCGCCGGATCTGTTTTAGGGAAAGCACGGGCATGAGGCCCGGCACGATGGGGACCGAGATCCCCGCCCTCCCGCAGCGCTCGACAAACCGGTAGTACACCTCGTTGTCGAAGAAGAGCTGGGTCGTTACAAAGGCCGCGCCGGCGTCAACCTTGCGCTTCAGGTTGGCCAGGTCCTCCTCCTCCGTCGGCGCCTCCGGGTGCTTCTCCGGATAGCCTGCCGCGCCGAGGCAAAAATCCGGATGGCGCGCCTTGAGCAGGCTCACGAGCTCGTTCGCGTGGCGCAGCCCGTCGGCGGCGGCCGCGAAGACCGCACTCCCCTTGGGGGGGTCGCCGCGCAGGGCCATGATGTTGCGGAAGCCGTCGCCGTGGATCCTGTCGGCGATCTCGTTGAGCTCCGCCCGGGAGTGGCCCACGCACGTGAGGTGGGGAACGACCGTGTAGCCGAAATCGGCCTTGAGCAGCGCGCTCACCTGGGCCGTCCGCTGGCGGGTGCTGCCGCCGGCGCCGTATGTGACCGAGACGAAGTCGGGGCAAGCCGGCTTCAACGCGGCCGCCGTCTGCCTGAGCGCCTCGACCCCCGCATCGTCCTTCGGCGGGAAAAACTCGAAGGACCGCAGCGGGCGTCGCTGCGCAAAGAGCTCGGAAACGGGGCGGTCGGCTGCCAACACATATCAACGCATCGCGAAATGTTGATATGCGTAAAGGAAAATCACCTTCGGTAATTATCCCTTGACATCAAGTAACCTTTGTGCATGCTTGGAGCCATGAAATACACCATCAAGGACTTCCAAGCCGAGTTTAAGACCGACGTGGATTGCCTGAATTACATCTTCAAAATGCGTTACCCTGATGGCGGTACGTGCAAGTGCGGCAAGGTCGATTGCTTCTATCCCGTGACTGGACGCCGCTCCTATGCCTGCTCCTTCTGCGGCCATCAGATCTCCCCTACAGAAGGGACGATCTTCCACAAGTCGCCCACATCGCTCCGCTCTTGGTTCTTCGCTATGTTCCTCATGTCGGCCTCCAAGAACGGCGTGGCCGCCAAGGAACTGGAGCGCCAGATCGGCGTGACCTACAAGTGCGCGTGGCGCATGGCGCACCAGATCCGCAAGCTGATGGACCAGGGCGGCAACATGCTCTCTGGCGTCGTCGAGGCCGATGAAACCTATGTAGGCGGCGTCCAGAAGGGAATGAAAGGGCGACGTGCCATCGGCAACAAGGCCCCCGTCATCGGCCTGATGGAGCGCGGCGGTGCGATGAAGGCCAAGGTCGTTCACAACGCGGATTCGGGAACTTTGACTCTCAACGCGCTCGAAAACGTGAAGCAGGGATCGACAATGTGCACCGATGAATGGAACGGGTACAACTACCTGAAGAAGTACGGATTCACCCATTGCCGAGTGAACCATTCGGCTGACGAGTGGGTTAATGGAATCGCCCATACCAATTCGATTGAGGGTTTCTGGAGCCAGCTAAAGCGGTCGATCAACGGGACTTTCCACCACGTCTCGAAGAAGCACCTCCAGAAGTATGTGAACGAGTTTGTGTATCGCTACAATCGGAGGCAGTCGGCTCTCCCGATGTTTCATCACCTACAGGGTGCCGTTGCTCTGCGAGTGGCCGGGCAGACCGCTTGAGCAGGCCGAAAAAATCAGCCCTTTCGGTTTCTTTTACGGGACTTTTTTTCATCTTTTCGTTTAATTATCATTGGTTCGTCTGGCTCTAATTTCTTGCGCCGATTTTCTTCCTCCATTTGCCGAAGTTCGTCGATAATTGCTTTCGAGATTAACCCTTGGAATTTTTGCCTAACCCTAGTGGATGCTTCCGTGAATTGTTTGATCGCCGTGTGCCAAAATTCGATAGCCCCACCATGCATTTCTTTGTCCAGAAAATAGTGCTGAAAGTCTCCCCCGCAGGCCCGGTCGAATCTCTTGCACGCCTCGACCGTGAAAATTGAAAGGGATATGGCGTCGGATAACTCAAAATCTCTGAAGAGGCCTCCAGAAAGAATAAACCCGGCGATATTTGCTCCACTTCCAATAGCTACAAACGGAAGATCGCTTTTCCTGGGCACCCCGTTGATCGAACTAAACGTGTAAAGGCATGGTTTTTGCCCGTGGTAATAAGCGAGAATCACCCGATATAGATGATTCTTTAGATGATCTGCTCGTTGACTCGGCGTGGAGGCCCCATCGTCGACGAACTTGAGAAGCTTTAGGCGGGTTTGCTTCATGGCCTGAGATACAATTTCAGGCAGCATTTCTGAGGAGCTTATTGGGCTATACTCTGTCGCATTATCGAGCACCTCACGGAAATAGGTCGCTGCAGTAAGATCCCCTGAAACCGCAATAGATGCGACAATGGGAACGGATGTTTTCAGCTCAAAAACCTTTCGTTCGTCGTATCTCTTGAAGGATTCTCCCGTGCTCATTTGGCTATCGCTAGCCAGAATGATACCCCGCTTACAGACGAAGCCTAATGCAATTGTCACAGCAGGCTCCTCTATGGGCAGTTCTTCTTCCCAAGGCGAGTTGTCGTTGATCGGCTCATCTGGACTATCTTCTTCAGGGAAAGGCTCATCGCAAGCCTTACTTGACCCCAAGGGATAATTGCCTCACCTTCCAGGGAAACCGGGATGGACGGCATCCTCCGGTTCTGTAATCTTTGCCGACAGTTTCGTTGAATAGTTACGATGCCGTGAGATCAAAGGATCCAGATCGCAGCGTTGGGGGCATGATTTTTGACGTGTCCCGTGCCGTGTTGAACCGGTACCATGCCCGGTTGGCTCTGCTCCGCATCGAGGAGGGCGAGGACCACTGTCAGGTCTGAATCCTCCACGATCCCCGCCAAACATCCCCGGCCGATTCTCATCGCAAACGAACGATCCGCAACATGAAGAACCAACCTGTTAACGATACCGACAAGGGTCATTTCTTCGGACTCATCGGCAAGTCCGCCCAACCGCCCTCAGGGCCGCATCTTCTTGCAAATGTGAAGAATATGGGGCCCCGGAGCTCCGGCGCTTTTGGCGGCAAACAGATCCAAGCGCGCAACTTTGGAGGCGCTTCCGGGAGGCATGGCGGAAGGTCCCGTTGACCGACCGCATTAGCGGCGACCCGAACCCATGTGCCGAGCGGGCAGTCGTCTGCCGGCCATGCATAGGGCGCAGAAGGCGCGAAATGCGTCGCATTGGCACGGAT
>Ga0187875_10002368_pt1 | contig 13976 bp, 11 predicted proteins | sample June2016WEW_17_1_2_FD_132978 | JGI IMG/M metagenome (GOLD analysis project Ga0187875, IMG submission 132978) | Peatland microbial communities from SPRUCE experiment site at the Marcell Experimental Forest, Minnesota, USA - June2016WEW_17_10 | ecosystem: Environmental > Terrestrial > Soil >... | reverse complement strand
GCGGCGGTGGATTGCAGGAAGAGGCGTCGCGTAGGCATGATGAGAATCCTTTATAGCGCGCCGCGGAGGAAACGCGGTAATAGCGTTGCGGGAGCCGCTGCCTGGTTGCTACACTGGGATTCCCCGGCCAGGTAGCTCAGTTGGTAGAGCGCAGCCCTGAAAAGGCTGGCGTCGGGGGTTCAATTCCCTCCCTGGCCACCACTTATTCATTGTTATCAGCGGATTACGAGCTTTCTGTGTCACCTTGGGAGTAACGCCGGTGCACGTACGCTCTGAGCAAGCAACCTGCCGTATATCAATGAGATGGATATCGGTGCAGCGCAGCCCAGCAGGGGTTGGCGTCCGCCAACAATTACGGCAAGTCATCGAAAAATCGTTGTTATCACCAGCACAGGAGACGCGCGGCCAAGCAATGCTTCCGACGTCACCTGCGAACCGCGACCCGCCGCTAGGCGAGCGCGGCGTTGGGCCGGAGTCTTTCTGGAAAGCCTAATGGACAGGCCGATGAAGAGCCGGCTTCCCGTGTGGTGCAGGCTCCCGACGCGATAGCCGAATTATTATTCCTCAAGAGAGCGGTCGGGCCCATATCGCGCCGCATCCGTTCATTCCAATCGCCTGGGGTGCTGGCAAATTCTATTGTTTGGCGTGAAACTCCAAATTGTCTCAACCGTTACGTGAGCCGATCAATGAAGGTAGTCCATGTAACCGTAGTGGAATCAATTGCAGACCTGATCGGCTATTAACCTGCTCCCCGGTCTCGAACGATGCAATTTGGTAGGGGATTCTGGCCGATGCACGCGTCGAAGGAGGGGAAATGTCGCACCAAACGAAAGTTCTAGTATTGGCGGCCGCTGTGGTGGGATCTGTTTACGCGCAGTCCCAGCCCGCGCCGAACGTTTTCAATGTGCTGTCCTGGTCTTCGGTTTTCAACCAGACCGTGTTTAACTTGAATAACGGCAATGAGCAAGCGATCGGAGTGTTGAAGCAAGCCGTTCCGAGCGTATATGCTTATGGCGCCAATGGCCTCAATGGTCCACTCAGCACGGCCGCACTTTCGTCAACCTCTAGCTTTAAGGTCGATACCTCAATCGTGCAATTGAACAATGCGGTCAACAGCAGTATCGCCACCGCACTGGGCGTGATCCCGCTGGCTTCGCCGGCATCCGGCGTCATCTTTCAGACCGATCCGCAGACGGGCGTTGAACTCCCTGCCGCCAGCACACTCGGTCCGGTCTTCACGGAGCGCGGAGAGACGATTGGCAAGCACAAGTGGTACATCGGCGTGACGCACGACGACTTTCACTTCACCAGCTTGAACGGTCACTCTCTCAACGACCTCCAGGTGCTGTATAAGGGTGGAGACCAGTCCGGCATCGTGGTTAATTCTTCCAACCTTACGTCGTATCCTGCGACCTTCGATATGGGAGCGGATATCCGGCTATCGCAGGACGTGGCGTTCATCACCTATGGAGTTACCGACCGGTTCGACGTCTCAGTCGGTCTTCCCGTGGTTCACGCCGCGGTCGCCGCGCGGACCTATAACGGCATCCTCTATGACGGCGGTGGTACAGGCCAGCAGGGGACGAATAATCCCGCCAGCCCTAACAACATTGATTGCTGGTGCGCCGGCACATTCAATCCCGGAGCGTTTGTAAGCCCGTTCAGGAACTTCACGGAACCGATCATCGGTCAATCCAGCCTGGGGAAGACAGGTTTCGGTGACTTGTTGCTACGCGTGAAGGGCACGGTTATACACAACCAACATTCAGCGGTGGCGGTGGGCGCGGATCTCCGGTTCGCAACTGGAGACGCTCAGAACTATCTCGGGACTGGCACCAACTCCGTCAAGCCGTTTATGGCCATGTCACTGTATACCTCGGCGAAGCACGGCATCGTCCTTGCGCCCCACTTGAACGCGGGATGGCAGTTTAGTGGGCAGAGTGTTCTAGGCGGCCAATTGCAGCCAAAGACGTTAAGCGCCACGATGACCGATGGCATTTCAACCCTCACCTATGACGGAGCGCCTTTGACGGCGACGAAAGGCTACCTTCCGGACGTGTTTTCGTGGGCTCTGGGGTCGGAAATTGCATTCGGACGCCGCAACACTGTAGTTGTCGATTTGCTAAGCAATGATATCGGCTGGATTCACGGAGCGCCGGGACTGGTCACTGGCTGCGCGCCCACACCTGGGTTCGCGCCAATCAATCTCCAGAGCGTGACAGTTTGCGGTCCGACGGGCATCCCAACCTCAGCCCCAACCTCACTAACGGCTCTCCAGAGCGTGACGCCTTCTGGTCTGACGGGCATTGGTACGACGGGCACCGGCACAACCTCATTCTCCCAATACAGCGGCGCATTCGGGTACAAAGCCCGTTTGATCGGCAACCTGGTATTCACGTTTAACGCTCTCGTACGCTTCGACAACAACGGCCTGACAGCGCGCTTCACACCGTTGTATGGCCTGGGTTACAGTTTCTGAAACGGAATTCCGCCATAGGAGAAGAACCAGAAGATGGAGTAGTCGATCTGGGTACGGGAGGCATGGCGCACCTGACATATTTCATCAAGGATGCTTACCTGGTAGGCGATATTGGATTGAAGCATTTTCAGTTCAAGGCGGTATCGGGAGGCTACGCCGGAAGCATTCCAGACCGTACTGTCGGCCATGTGGCCAACAATCCATATTTGGCGGCCAAGTGGAGAACGACGCCAAGGATATTGCGGGCGGACCTTTGCCGTGCGGTGCGTACTTGCTGCGTCCTGATCTCAATAGGCGTAGCAAGACCGATCCCAAGAAGACAATAAAGTGGATTGACTTAGTTCCGGCGCAGTCCACGCAGATGGGCCGCAGGACGGGTGGTTTCGCTATCCACGGCCACGGAGCGGAAGGGAGCAATCGCTGTATTGTTCCATCCAATGCCAACGACCTGAATGACCTGTTCTATGCAGTGTTGCACCAGTTGAAATCGCGTTCGGGCGAGGTCAGTTTGAATGTTGTAGCTGGAGAACTTGACGACCAGACTGCGTAGCAAACAACGTCGGTCGGCACCATCCTGATCTAGTCAGATTTACAGCCAAGGTGCCCCAGCAATCACGGTGACCCGCTCTACCGGTTGGCTTCCACCGATAGGACAATCCAGTCGTTGCCGCTTTTTTGCAGGGTTATTTTAACCTGCTGTGTCTGAGTGGAACTTCCGGTCTGAGTGCCACATAGGACTGTCGCGCGGTCTCCCTCAATGCTGGGTGCTTGCGAGGCCTCGAGTTTGTAGAAAGTGTTCGCGCCTGCCGCGTCGAGAAAGCGTTTTGGTGCGGTTGGCCAAATCGCTTTCAGGTCCCGCGGTTTGTGGCGTGCGAACGCGGCGTTGAAGCCATCGAGGACCCTGAGGATTCTCTTGGACTCCTCCTGCCTGCTTTGCTCCCTCGTTCGCCGCTCGTCGGCGTCCCGGTTTTGCTTTTCGAGCTGTTCGAGGATGCCTTGTGCCTGCGATCTGTAAGGGCCTTCGGGATTCTGCTGTATGTACGAGCGCACCGCATCCAGCTTGCTCTTATCGAGGCCACTCCAAGCCAGTTCCGCAATTCGTGACCTTGCTTCCCCGGCGTGCGGGCCGTTTGGATATTTGTCCAGGTAGGTCTGAACCTGCGTAGGATCGGCGCTTACACTCGCCGACAACCAATCCTGCTCGGCGGGACCTGGCTTGGCAGGAGCCGGAGCGACGGTCTTCGGAACCGGGGCCCCGTCGGTTAGACCGGTCGGCTCCGCGTCGGCGCGCACATCCGCGCCGGCACCCACCGCCGGTAATGGTGATCTTGCGACCTGCTGAGTCAGTCCGAAAGCAATCGACTGTGAACTGTTCTTCGTAATTCTGACCTGGCGCTCGGGTGGGGTATCGTACCCGCTTTTCTCTACTCGCACTCTGTGGGTCGTTGCATTGAGTATCACGCTTTTGACCCCACGGCTATCGGTGCGTCCCCACGGCGTTTCGTCTACGAGCACCAACACACCCGGAAGCCCTGCCTGTACGGTAAGGGTCCCCGTTTCTTCAGTGGCGCGCGGGGGAGGAGGAGGAAGAGGTTGCAGCGTGAAGTCCAGGGAACCGGAGTTTGCTTTTGCGTCGACGATCAGCGTGTTCTGTGCAGATGCGTAACCGTTCATCCGGGCCTGGACATTGTAGCGGCCCGGTGACAGGTTAAGCCGGCAGTTGGGAGTCACACATGACTGGTCGCCTATCTGGACAAAAGCGCCCGCCGGATCGGTTCGGATCTCGACGGGAAGCCGCGAAGGGACGGGAGCGGGCGTCCGATGAGCAAGGACCCAAATGCCAGTTCCGACGATTGCTATTGCCACACCCACCAACTCGCGTCTTCGACGGAGGAGATTCGGCCCAGGCTCTCTCGATGGGAGCGCTTTCGAGGCGGCGCTCTCTTCAATCCGCGCCAGTACTTCCTCCAGGCCGGCATCCGCTCCCAGACGTGCAACGGTTTCCTGATGGAGTGCGCGTGCCTTGGAAAACTTACCTTTTGCGCAGAGGCGTTGGATCGCTGCCATGGCGCTGCGGCGCTCGCGATCGCGAACCGCAGCGCGGAATTCCTCAGCCGCCCGATCGATCTCCGGGTGCTGGGGAAATTCACGACGGAGTTCTTCAACCGCGCGCAGAGACCGCGCGGGGTTATCATTGGCGGTTTCGCGGGCCGATTGAATCGCCTTGGCAATACGCTCGCCCGCAACCGCTGCGCGGCGGGTCTCCACCTGCTGGCGCGCAGCCTGTAGCTCTGCCGTCTCCCGATCGGTCTGGCTCAGTTTGGCGGCGGCTTCCGCGAATCTACTCTGTTCGCATAGCCGTTCCGCTTCCCGGATCAGCGTGCGTTCTTCGAAACTGCGCAAAGACTCGCGAGCTTGGGCGAGTTGCGCCGCTATCTCCGGCCGGTCCGGACATTGCGCGCAAAGCCGCTCCATCAACGCAACGGACTCAGCCGGCTTTACGCTCAAAAGTTCCCGTGCCCGGCCAAGTGACTCTTGAATTCGCCGCTCGGTCTGGATCGCATCCCAGTCTCGCCGGGCCGCCTCAATCGCACCCTGGAGCTTAAGAAGCTGCGGATCGGCACCCAGTTTCCCCAGCGACTCCTCCAGAACGGCGGAGGCGCGGTCATACTGGTGCTTCGCGATCAGGGAGGTGACCTCGCCGATGGTTTTCGCACGATAGTCCTCCCGTTGCTTGGCCCCTTGGGCTGCAACCGCCTCGGTGCGAACGGACTTTAGCGCGGCTTCGAAAGGGAAGGGCTTCAGTCCCCGGTCGATCACATCGATCGCGCCTTGAAACTCTCCGCGATTCGAGAGGGATCGCGCCTCGGCCACGATGGACGCAACGGCCTCGCGCTTCTGTTGCGCTGCGAAGGCAGCCTCTGCGGCGTTCAGCAGGCCGCGCAGATCCTTGCTCTCATCGACCACGGACGGGACTTCCTGGAGCAGCCTGATCGCGCCTGCGTGATTGCCTTGTTCCAGCAGGCGTCGAGCCTCAGCGGCAAGCTCATGGATCCGCGCTGCGTGGCGAGCCCGTTCACGGTTGCTCTCGATTGCCTGTTGGCGCGCCGCTACGCGGAGATCGCCGCCATACCGCTGGACGAAGGCTTCCAATGGAGCGAGAGCGTCGTCGAAGCGGCCTTGCTGCTCGAAAGAGCTCGCCGACGAAATGGAAGCCTCAAGCGCCGCTTCAAGCTCAGCTTGTTTGTGAACCTGCGTCTCGGCCTCTTCCCGAAGGCGGGTGATGTCGGGATGATCTTTGAAATAGCTAGGTGGCGATCCAAGAATCTGTGTCGCCTCTAGCGCTTTCCCCTCCGCCAGGAGACCCCTGGCGCGACGTACCAGGCGGTCAGACTCTTCAGCCCGGCGACGCGATTCTTCGCGGTCCCGTTGAATCGATTTCTCGAATTCGGCAGCCGTCGGATCTGTGCCGTAGCGCGTGATGAATGCCGCAAGCACCTGCGCAGCTTGGTCGAAGTCGCCTTGCTGCCGAAAGGCATTCGCCGATGCGAGCGCATCTTCAAGCGCAGCAGCGCGCTCCATCTGGCGGTTTAACTGTGTTTGCGCGAGCGTTAGGAGTTCCGTTATCTTGGGGTCATTCTTAATTGCGGAGGGAGGCTCCTGAAGAATTCGCGTCGCTTCTTCGGCCTTGCCCTGCACGAGCAGATCGTTGACGTGGCGAACCATTTCGCGAACTTCCGCGGCGCGCCGAGCCGCTTCGCGATCTCGCGCGATGGCTTGGTGAAGCTCTTCCATCGCCGGTTGCGGGCCGTATACCGAGGAGAACGCATCCAGCGCAGTGATGGCCTCATCGAAGCGCTTTTGCGCCTGAAGTGCTCTCGCCGAGTTCAGCGACTGAGACAACGCAGCCTCTCGTTCGGCCTGCTGTTTGGCGGTCGAGACCGACCGCAATTCGCGCTGCAAGAGCGGATCAGTGGGATAGCTGGCAAGCCCTGACTGGAGAATTCTTGCGGCGTCGGCGAAACGGCTCCCCTCCACCAACGCGCGGGCGGCGCGGAGGGTGCGGTCGACCAATTCGTTGTGCGTCTGCGCCTCAATCTCCGACGTCGCGTATCGAAATAGCTGTTCGACGTCGGGTGCATCCGGGAATTCGGCTCGCAATGCGGCCAAGCGGTCCCTGGCGGCTTCGAGGCTGCGCGCTTGGATCTCCTGCCGTGCGGCCGCCAGTCCGGAGGTCAGCTTCTGCTGGCGCTCGTCCGCCAGCCGTCCGCTGTCGAGCGTTCGTCGAAGTAGGCGAATTTCGCCAAGCTGACCGAATTCCCGCTCGATCCCATCGAGCAGGGACGATGCCGCATCCCAGGAGCGGATCTCAATCAGGCGACGGATCCGCGCCAGACCTTCGGCAACGCGGGCCTGACGTTCCTGCTCGGCAACGGCAGCTTGGGCCTTCGCGACAAGCTTGAGTACTCGCGCTTCGGTGGGAGCCAGTTGAGCGGCCTGTTGTGCGATGCGATGCGCGCCCGTCAGATCGCCGGCGTCGAGCGCTCGCTCGCCATCGGCCAGCAATCGCGCAACCTGGCGGGACAGTTCGAGGGTCGCCTTGGCCTTTTCGAGCCACGAAATCAGCGTGACGTCGGAAGGGTCCAGCCGAGCCGCGGCTTCGAACCTCTGGACCGCCTCAGCGGGATTTCCGGCCGCTAGTTGCTCGCGGGCTTCACTTGCCAGCGCCTCAACGCGTGGGCGGACAGCGAGGCGCCGCAGCTCCGTCTGTAGCCGCTCGCGGAGTTCACGAGCGCCCGGGTAAGATGGGTCGAGTTCCATCACCTGGCGGCTCAGGGCTTGCGCCGCCTCGAGTTGGCGGTTCCCATAAGCCAGACCGGCCTCTTCGAATAGATCGTGCGCTCGGGCACGTTTGAGTGAGAGGAGGATCGGCTCGCAATCGAACAGGGTGTCTTCAAGGCTTTGGTATCGGAATTCCGGATCCTTCTGCAGCAGCCGCGCGATCACCGGCTGAATCTCTTCGGGGCAGCCTGGACAGGCTTCGTGAATAGGGACTGGCTCCAGGTTGAGGACGTTGTACATCAGCGTTGCCGGCTCTTTGGCGTGAAATGGATGGATGCCGGAGAGTAGCTCGTAAAACATCAGACCGAAGGCGAAAATGTCGCTGCGGGAGTCTTGCGCCGATCCGCGAAACTGCTCCGGCGCCATGTAACGCAATGTTCCGATGATGGCGCCTCTGGGGGTCAGGCGGTTCTGCGTCTCTTGTGACACTAGCGCAATGCCAAAATCCATGATCTTCGCGTTGCCATCTGGCAGCAGCATCACGTTGGCTGGTTTTACGTCACGATGGACTATCCCGTGAGCGTGCGCGTACCCCAGGCCGGAGGCGATCTGGGTCATGATTTGGATTTTGCGCCACAAAGGGAGGGATGTATGGCTATCGATGACGCGCTGTAAGTCCTGGCCTTCCAGCAACTCCATGACGATAAAAGGGATGCCCTCATGCTCGCCAAAATCGTAAATCGTAATGATGTTGGGATGGCGCAGGAGCCGCGAGGCGGCGGCCTCATTACGGAAGCGCGCGAGCATGGCGGCGTCGTTATCGACAGCCAGCGTCTTGATGGCCACCATACTCTTCAGGGTGGGATCGAAGGCGCGGTAGACTTGTCCGAATCCGCCGCGCCCCAGCTCGGACACAATCTCGTATCTGCCGGCACGCTTCAGCATTTTGCTAGCTAGCTAATCATCGATCATACTCCGCGCCGGAAGCCGACTGTGCATTCGGCTCGGAACTCTTGTACCGAAAAGCTTGTTCTGTCTTGCAAGTGTGATTCCAGAAGAGTCCGTGCGGACGTTTGACTGGTGGGTCACCACGGTTTTGCGCGGGTTCACCCCGCAGTACGTATCCACGCCCCAACGGCCCTGAAGATGTCGGGCGCCGGCGGTCCTTGATTCTTTAGGACGCAATGCTCCGCTTGTCGGGAGGCGCCGGAGACCCACGCAATTCCGTCTCCCCCCTTGGAACGCCGCCTACACTGAGATCGGAGACGCAACGGGGACAGTAAGGGGAGAGGGCAAACCTTGACCGGCCAGAATCTCTTGTCCCATTCTTGTCCCAATAAATAGGCTGTTTTCGGGACATTTAGGCGTGGCTTTCATCCTTCGTTTTGAGAGTGATAGCCCTCGACGGGTCCAGCCCTGAAAAGGCTGGCGTCGGGGGTTCAATTCCCTCCCTGGCCACCACAGGCATTACATTCGAACCCGCCACGTCAATTCCGCCAGAAACCTTGAAAACCCTCCCGGAGGGTTTGTCCTCTGGCGTCAGCACCAACTGCTTGATGTGCTTCATGAGGGCTGCCTTTGCGGTCGGCGCGTCCCGCCGCAGCAGGCTTCGTAGTTGCATCACGTTCGTCGTAACAAAATCTTGGATCTCCTCAACGCTAGCGGCCACGTCCACCGGCCTATACGTGGCGATTTCCCTTTCCACGCGCGTGAGGTCGGCTTCGGCTGTCGTCAAGCGGGAGAGCAGGGCCGGCGAATGCCCGGCGTCGGCAATCGCGTCTGCCAGTCGAGCAGCCTGGGCTTGAAGGACGTCACGTTCCTTGTGGAGTATCGCGAGTTGGGTTGATTGCGCGGCTTGCTCCCGTATCTCGGCGAGACGCTTCCGCAATTCCTGCTCGAACCGCTGGAGGGTGTACTGAATCATTTCCGGCGTCAAAATGCGCGTCTCAATTTCGCCCAGAAGTTGCTCTTCGAGCCGGTCCTGTCGAATGGTCAGCTTGTTATCACACACCCCCCGGTAACGGTGGCTGGGGCAGCCGTACTTCACGTATCCGCGGATCCCGCGACCACTGATAATCACCATCCTGGAGCCGCAGTCACCGCAGACCAGCAACCCGCTAAACAGATATTGCCGGCTGTTTTCGGTGCGGTTGAGCCCACCACACCGGGAGCGTCCTATCTTTTCGTTGACGGCTCGGATTTGGGCATGAGCTGCGCTCCAAAGTTCTTCAGGAATGATGCGCCATTCGGCGACTTCAACTCGCACCCGTTCCGAAGGGGGGCGGTCTCGACTAATCTTCCGGCCGGTCTCGGGATTGCGCTGCTTCTCAGTCCGGTTCCAGATCTGGACGCCGCGGTAGCGCTCGTTGCGAAGCATCTCCCGTATGGACGAAGGGCACCACGCCCGGAGTGGTCGGGTCCGCGGCGGCTGCGGCGGCGCCACGCCCTCGCCGTTCAGTCGCTTGGCTACCATCGCCAATCCCTGACCATCGGCGTACATCTGAAAGATGCGCCGCACGACGGCAGCTTGCTCCTCGTTGATTTCCAGCCTGACGCCGCTCACCGCGGGCCTTCCGTACTTGCCGGGCCTGCTCGGGTCTTCGATGGGAACATTGATGTAGCCGTAACATCTACCGCCCGGATTCAGGCCCTTGAGTACCCTGCCTTCCTGTCCGCGCCGCACTTTATCACCCAATCCCACGAGGTACTGTTCATCCATCATTCCATTGATCGTGACCAATTGGCGGGCGCTCTTGTCCATGGTGTCGATGCCCTGGCTAACAAAGCTCACGCCAACACCGTGGAACTTCAACGTCGCTACCATCGTCAGCGCTTCAGCCACGTTGCGCGCCAGCCGCGATGTGTCGTCTATCAGGATGCGGTCGAAGGGTCGAGGCTTTCTCTTCGCATCGGCAAGGAGGGCATTCAGTGCGTCTCTGCCGGCCAGTGCTGCCCCAGAGATGGCTTGGTCGTAACGCACATATTCCTCCAGAATCGTCCACCCATTCCGGGTGGCAAACTCGCGAACCTTGCGGATCTGATCTTCAATCGAGGTTTCCCGCTGAAGGTCAGAAGAATATCGAGCGTAAATGGCACATCTCATGGTTGTTGCCCATTATGCGACTTTTCCGTTGGAGGTGAGCATTTATCTTGCAGGAATTTCTCCACCAGGGCGGGCACGATGGATTCGTCAATAAGGCCTCGAAGTGCGGCGTCACTGATGATGCTGCTGGGAATATCCAGGGCCGGGTCGGAGCGCTGCTGCCGCCGTCGGCGAGCCATCTTCCCCGCTCCGGCTGGCCCGCGGCGTGCCTCGGCCAAAAGCATACCTATCCCGCCAGGTTCGATGGGCGGTACGCTTTGGCCCGTGGGATTCATTCAGATTTTCTCGTTCAGCCGTGCGTTCTCTGGGATATTCGCCGGGGGTAACACCGTTGCCGCCGCAATCCGCCCAGTCTGCCCGGATGTGCCTCGTTCCTGAAAGGGCCTTTTCAGCATGGATATTTTCCACTCGGCCCATAGAATGCTCGCCCGATGTGGCAATGCCGATACAGCCGCTAGGTTCGCAACGGAGGATTCAGGAGAACCTGTATGCAAAAGGTGCAAAAGTGGGTCAGGATCGGCTCTGCTGGGGGCTTTTGCATCTTTTGCATACGCCATCTCAGAAATTGCGCTTCTCAGGGCCTCTCGCCAGTTCATAGGCCGGTTTCCATCCCCATCGGGTTCACTTCCCAGACTTCGCTTGGGCGGTACGGGACTTTTTCCTTCGGGCCTTGGCGGATGTAGGCGTGCTCTTCGAGCAGGTGCAAGGCAGCGTACATGCTTTCGACTTTCTTGAACCGGGACTGATGAGCGCAGAAACACTCTCGAACAGTGAAGGTTGGCCGCCCCTCCCTGCGAATCCAGCCCAGAATCTTCAGCCCGTCATCAATCGTCGGATCGCGGTCCATCAGGTTGAACACGGCCAAGGCGTGGTCTATGAGTAGCGTTGCTAGATCTAGCGCTTGCTCAATCGTTTCCCTCTCGATCGTCGAGTTGGTGGCCGGATCGTAAACGACGCAGTGGAGTACGCCGGACATCCGCAACGCCGCGCCGGGCAACTTCGAAGCCCAGTCCTTAACCGAGTGGAGCTTAGCGCCTTCCCGCATCAGAATCTCGGTATTCCCCTGGAACTCTTTCCATGCTTGATAGGCAAGTGGAGAGAACCCAAGGCACCAAGGCTGCCAGACGTCGCCGCCGTCGGGCGGCGTGAGTCGTAACAATCGCTCGATGCCGCGCGCGTAAGCGTCTTCGGTCCTTGATGGTATCGGGGAGGGTATTAGGCTCCGCATCCCTAAGCGAGAAGTCGGCAGGCCGTAGAGAAACCTAGCCAAGAGACCACGTCCGCGAAATCCGGGCTTGTCGGATAGGCTCTGCAGGACATCCGGTTGCGGCGATATGCCCACAGTCAGAATTGGATTTTGCATTTGTATCGGGGGTCTGGAGCGGTCGGTTCGGTCCACTCGGACAGGAGAACCTGAATGTGCTTGAAGAAACAGATCGAGATTCGGCATGTTCTGGCTGTAGCGCCCAGCCAGCATGTCGAAAACGCCACCTTCATCGGAAAACAGCGCAATTCGCTCGCCTTGCTCTGCCATGATTCCGGCAAGCCTCTCGGGCGTAATATCCTGCACCCAGAGCCTCGGCAATATCGGGACCACAGGCCGGGACGCTTCAAGCTCAATAATCTCGGCCATCATCTTTGAGTTATTCGAGGTCCGTGCTGCCTTTTTACGCAGGCTTTCAATTCGGAGATCCAAGGTCTTTCGCTGACTTCTGATGCGCTCATATTCCGGGGTCAAACGTAGAGCTTCGGCGTGTTCAAATTCCATGAAAGGTTTCGTCATGTGGTTGACCACAGCTGTCTTCCTGTTACCGCTTTCCATGCCAACCGCGGTGAAGATATTCACTGGTTCTACATAGCCCGGTTCTGGAGAGACGATTACCTTCCGTGCCACTGACGCAGAAACTACGGACAGGCCCAAAAGTGTTGCGAGTTCTACGGGGGTCTCCGTAGCTCTCGCGACCGCATTCACCATGTCGCCAAGAAACCCCGGCAGTAAGTCTGCAGGGAATCCGGGGGCGGTCCGGGTTAGGAAGGGCACAGGATCCGGCCATTCTCCGAATGCTTCCGCGCGCGCTGCCGCTCCGTTCGGCTCCGCCGCGGCGGGTTGGGTCGAATTGGAAAGCACTGGCGGTAGCCATTCCGGGTCGCTCACGAAACCCTCCAGTGCCGCGAGCTGCGCACGATGCGCCTGATATTCTCGGGAGTTCCAGGCCGCTCGCACTGCTTCGCGTTGACAATCTGCAGGCAAGCCTCGATTGCCTCTTCGCACAGCCGCCGGGCGCGCAACGTCCCGGCAATGCTGACTAACATCGAGTGTTGCTGGCCGTAGGGGATTCTGCCACCTTCGAGCGGCTGCAACGGCCAACTGTGCCGCTTCGCTAGCCTCAGGTGCTCATAGAGCAAGAGCAAGTCTTGTTCGTGGTGCTCCACCTCCAGCGGCGCGCCGCAGAAGGTTCGGCCGGTCACCGTGAAATAACGCGCGTGGTCATACATCTCGACCTGGCCGTTTTCCACCTTCACGCCAGGAAGGTTCGCCGGCAGCGAGCCACGAGCCCAAATCTTCAAACCGCAGCCGCTCGGGGAGACCTCCGTATAGCTATCAGAGAATCGCTCCACAATTCCGGCTGCCCAGGGCTTAATGTTGGTCTCCCCGTCAAGGCAATCATCCAGGTCGATCCCGACAAACTGAGCCGATTTCTCGAACACCCAGCCTACACCTGCATAGCGCTGCGGATCTGCTCGCCATGCTGCTAGCACTGCTTCAAGCGTGTTCCACGTTTGCCGATCGGTGCTGCTGGCAAGCTCGCCATTCACCTGGTGGGGAACTTTGGCTCTCCGACTGGCGCGCTTTTCATCGCGCCAGAGCACCCACTGATCCAGCTCCGAAAGATCATCAGGTACTCGGAAACCGAGTCCTGTCACCGCGCGCCCCACTGGACTATTCGGTCCGCTGGCTTCAAATGCTTTGCAGTTATCGATGTTGTATTCTGACCTCATCCGGCGTCTCCGTGTCGGTCAACGAAGCCACTATTACCCCGAGCCCGCCGTTGCAAACCGGTGGGCTGCTCTGTTTCAGACAACATGGTCGGAGAGCTCAAGCGAACCAAGGGTCTCAATCTGAGCCGAGGTCGTTCGCTGCAGTACGTTCTCGATAAGCAGGATCTCTTCTGCCGTGAGAGGATCGTTGCCGAGTTCCCACATGATGTACCGGTAGCGAGACACGCCCGCCATTCGAGCCAGTTTCACCTGTGAGAGTCCGAGGTGCTTTCGATGTGTTTTTGCGCAGGTAGGGTTCATACGACAACAAGCGTCGCATGAGGCGAGAGAAGGAAACCAGTCACTCAGTTCATGTCAGTTCGCTTGAGTTCACACTATTTCTTGGGTCTGAGCATCTCGTCAACCGAAGAGGTCAAGATCCGGATAGCACCGCGCCTCTTGTTGGTCATGGCCGCCCTCTGCAATTTGCCATCCTGAACCAAGGCGTAAATGTCAGTGCCGGGATAAAACACCCGCAATTTTGCCGACTTTGCCGATTCGCTCCGCCGTCAGCCTGGGTGGGGACGCGGTAGGTACTCTACAGTAGTTTCTACATCTTTCCGTTTCACACTG
>Ga0187875_10002361_pt1 | contig 14003 bp, 10 predicted proteins | sample June2016WEW_17_1_2_FD_132978 | JGI IMG/M metagenome (GOLD analysis project Ga0187875, IMG submission 132978) | Peatland microbial communities from SPRUCE experiment site at the Marcell Experimental Forest, Minnesota, USA - June2016WEW_17_10 | ecosystem: Environmental > Terrestrial > Soil >... | reverse complement strand
CGGTGGTCGGGACCGGCGTCGATCCGGTGACCTCACGCTTTTCAGGCGCGCGCTCTACCAACTGAGCTACCCGACCGGGTAACCGGGCTCCACCGCACGGGACGGGACGGAACCTGGTGGCGGACCTGACGGGATTTGAACCCGCGACCTCCGCCTTGACAGGGCGGCGTGCACTCCGAGCTGCACCACAGGTCCGTGGCGGTGATGGCCGTCATGCTCCGCGGTCGGGTTTGATGCCTCCCGTTGAGCAGCCCTTCACTGTAGCCGGTCCCCGGTTCGGCCCACCCCCGGCTCGGCGGTCCGGCGGGTCCTACGGGGTGGCGGCCCGCAGGGCCTGGACCCCGGCCTCGAAGGAGGCGAACTTTCCGGCGTCCAGCGCCTGGGCCAGCGACGCCGCACACAGCCGGTCGGTCGTCTCCTCGGCGTCGTCGTGCTTCGCCTTGATGGCAGCGACATCGGGGAAGGGCTCCGGCCAGCCGAAGAACTTCGCCTGCCCCACCCCCTCGTTCGTGAGGATCGCCTCGAGAGGGGACAGCCCGGCCGCCGTGGTGGCCACCAGGTGGAGGCCGCCCCGCCACTCCCGGAGGATCTGCATCAGCTGGGCGGCCCGGCCGGCCGGCGTCTCGCAGCGGGCGGCGTCGCGCCACCCCACGAAGATCGGGATGGCCGAGCCCTCGAGGCCGTCCACCAACTCCTCGGTGACCGCGACGATGTCCTCCAGGGCCTCCACGTCGGCGTAGTGCTTCCGGCCCCACTTCGAGTGGGCCTCGGCCATGCGCGCCGCGCCCTCCGACGCCGAGGCGACGCCGACACCCTCGGTGTACATCGCCTGCACCGCGTTCGGCTCGAACCACCCGAAGGTGGATGTCACCACGTCCGCTCCGACGTCACCGAGCATGCCGCCACGCCCTGCGAAGTAGAAGCTGAAGGGGTTGGACCATCCCCACTCGGCCGCCCATCCGAAGACGTCGGGACTGAGATAGATGGCGGTCCCGATGTCGTGGATCGGGACTGACGTGCGCTTGACGACGCCGAGCGCGGCGCCGTCGTCGCTGCTACCCATGGGGCCTCCTTGTGTCGGTCCGGAATCAGGGATGTGTCGAAGCCACGTTGACAACGCGTCGCATACCCGGAATGTTGCCGACGACCTCTTCGAGGAGGCCGACCACAGCGGCAAGCTCCGGCGAAACGTCCTGCAGCGACTGGGTGGCCTTGGGGAGTTCGGTCACCAGTTCAAAGGCGATGGTGCCGACACGCTCCGTGACGGCTCGCATCACGGAGGCGGACTCGGTGAACAACGGCATCGAGGCGTTGAGGGCGCCCACCGCCTGCTCGAACCCCGAGGCAGCAGTCGAGATACCGAGCGCAGCGAGATCGAAGCCGGTGCCGGCCGTATTCATGCCCCCGTCGATCCGTTCGAGCAGGGGCATCAGGCGGTCCAACCGATCGGATATGTCGTCGATCGCCTGGAGTGCCGCCAGCGTCGCCGAGGGGAGGCGAAGCAACGTGCTCGGAAGGCCGACGATCGTCTCGAGGATTGATTGAGATTCCATCATCTTGATCATGTGTCGGATCGTGTCGGGTGTCCAGTATCCCCGGCACCGCCGGTCGAGCGATCAGGCCAGTTCGGATTCGATGGCGGCCCGAAGCTCGGTGAGGACGTCTTGGCGGGCCCGCCGCTTCGTGGCGGCGTGCGCCGCCCGGTCCAGGGTCGCCAGGTCCTCGGCCGCCGCGAGCGCACAGGCGTCGAGCTCGTGGGCATCGACGACCGTATCGAGGAGTCCCGCCTCCCGTGCGCCAGCCGGATCGAACATCGCCCCGGTGACCGCGGCGTGGTCGAAGTGCGCCGGGCTGAGGCGGTGGCGGGCCAGGACGATGGCGAACCATGGCAACGTGAGGCCGATCCTCACCTCGTTCAACCCGAGCCTGAAGGGGCCGTCCGCCCCGATCCGCGTGTCCGCCGCCATGAGGAGGAAGGCGCCCGCCGGGTAGGCATGGCCGGTGCAGGCGACGGCGACGGGCGCCGGAAAGGAGAGGATGCGCTCGGCCAGGGTCGCTCCGAGCCGGAGCATGACCAGGGCGTCCTCCTGAGAACCCTGGAAAACGTTGAGATCGAAGCCGGCCGAGAAGCAGCCCGGCCGCCCGGACAGCAGCGCGACCGTGCCGTCGCGCTCCACCTGGTCGAAAGCCTCGTGGAGCTCCCGCAGCATGGCGATGGAGAAGACATTGACCTTGCCGTCGTCCATCGTGATGGTGCTGACCCGGTCGGAGCGGCGGTAGGTGATCAGCTCGGGCATGGCGCCTCCCAGGGGTACGACCGGGCTATTCTGAAACTATGTTTCGGAACACTGTTTCAGAACTGACGACCCACTGTCAAGGACCGCTGCTCGGGACCGGCTGATGCCCCGCACGAAGCAGCGCACGCCCGAGCTCAAGGACCGCCTGGTCGCCGCCGCCGTCGGTCTCCTGGCCGAGGAGGGCGCGGCGGGGCTCACGGCGCGCTCGCTCGCGGCGCGGGCGGAGACGTCGGCCCCGGCGCTCTACGAGCTGTTCGGGGACAAGTCCGGCGTGGTCCGCGAGCTCTACTTCGAGGGCTTCCGCCGGCTCCTGGCCGATCTGGCGGCGGCGGCCGAGACGGACGACCCGATGGCGGACCTGTGGGCGCTCGCCACGAGCTACCGCCGGTTCATGCGGGCCAACCGCGAGCTGGCGGACGTCATGTTCTCCCGGCCGTTCACCGACTTCTCGCCCGGGCCCGACGAGCTCGCCGCCACGAGCTCGGTGCGGATCCTGATCGTCGGCCGGATCCGCCGGTGCATCGATGCGGGTCGCCTCCGTGGCGACGAGACCGATGTCGCCCACGTCTTCGTGGCGATGATTCAGGGCATGGCGTCCGCCGAGTCGGCGGGCCGGCTCGGGAACTCCACCGAGCCGGTGGAGCGACGCTGGCGCCTGGCGATCGGCACGCTGCTCAACGGCTTCGGTGCCCAACGCGGCGGCACGCCTACCGCCTGATGACGGAGGCTCCCCGGGTGAGGACCGTCTGGTAGAGGATCGCCGGCAGCCGCGAGACCAGGTCGATCACCTTGGCGTCGGGGCCGATGAGGGCGCGCCGGCGATCGTGGCGCACGGCGGTGAGGATCTGCTGGGCGGCTCGTTCCGGGGAGGTGATGAACATGCGCTCGAAATCCCGGATTGCCTTCTCGGCATCTCCCGCCACTGCGGACATGCTGGCGTCCATCCGGGCATTGCGTGCGATGTTGGTCTTGATCCCACCCGGGTGGACCGTCGTCACGGACACGTCGGCTCCCTCGATCTCGAGCTCCATGCGCAGCGTGTCGGTGAACCCCCGCACGGCGAACTTGGCGGCGTTGTACGCCGACTGCGACGGCACGCTGATGAGGCCGAAGACACTCGACAGGTTGACGATGTGCCCCTCGCCCGATGCTTTCAGATGCGGCAGGAACGCCTTCGTCCCGTAGACCACGCCCCAGAAGTTGATGTTCATCAGCCACTCGAAGTCCTCGTAGGACATGGCCTCGACGGTGGCGCCCAGCGCCACGCCGGCATTGTTGACGATGAGGTTGACCTTGCCGTGATCGGCCACCACCCGATGGGCCCAGGCGTACACGTCGTCCCGCACGGCGACGTCGAGGTGCTGTGACGTGATCTTGACCCCGAAGGCCTCGCAGCGCCACACCGTCTCGGCCAGCCCGGCGTCGTCGATGTCCGACAGCGCGAGGTAGGCGCCTCGCCGCGCCAGCTCCACTGCGAGGGCCCGGCCGATGCCCGAGCCGGCCCCCGTGATCGCCGCCACACGGCCACTGAAGTCCTTCACGTCGACGGTCCCTCTCGCCGGTGGCTCACGAGGCCACGGAGGCGGCGGGCTCGGCGGGCACGCCGGGACCGGAGAATTCCATGACGGAGTCCTCGATGTCGCTCATCTTGAGGGCCCGGTAGTCACGGAGATAGCTCTGGTGGACCTTCCAGGGGTGCGCCGAGCCCTGCTTGGGGAGCAGGTGGGCGGAACGCTGGATGTACCCCGACGTGAGCCCGAGAATCGGGCCTGCCCCGACGGAGCCGTCGTTGTTGCGCGGCACGCACGCGGTCAGGCCGTGCCCGTGCATGTGGTTCAGCAGCCGACACACGTAGTCGCACGTGAGGTCGCACTTCAGCGTCCACGACGCGTTGGTGTACCCGATGGCTATGGCCATGTTCGGGACGCCCTCGAGCATCATCCCCTTGTAGGTGAGCCGCGAAGCCGGATCGACGGCCTCGCCGTCCACGCTCACTGCGATGCCACCCAGGAAGAGCAGCTCGAGGCCCGTGGCGGTCACGATGATGTCCGCCTGGAGCTCGTCACCCGACGCGAGCAACAGCCCCTTCTCGGTGAAGCGCTCGACGTGGTCCGTCACGACGGATGACGTCCCGTCGCGGATGGACGTGAAGAGGTCGCCGTTGGGCACGGCGCAGAAGCGCTGATCCCACGGGTTGTACGGGGGTGTGAAGTTGGTGGCGATGTCGTAATCGGCCGGCAGCTGGCGCTCCAGCCCCTTCAGCAGCATGCGCCGGACCAGCTTCGGGTAGCGCCGGCTCATCACGTAGAAGGCGTGGGTGGTGAGGGCGTGGAACCACTTGGTGGCCTCACCGGCCTGTGTGGGTGGCAGGACCTTGCGCAACCACGGAGCGACCGGGCTCTTGTCCGGCAGCGACGCGATATAGGTCGGCGAACGCTGCAGCATGGTCACGTGCGCCGCCGAGCGAGCGAGTGCCGGGACGAGGGTGACGGCCGTCGCACCGCTGCCGATGACGACGACGCGCTTCCCGGCGACGTCGAGGTCCTCGGGCCAGGCCTGCGGGTGCACGAGGGTTCCCGCGAAGTCCGCCATCCCCGCGAAGTCGGGCAGGTAGCCGTGATCGTAGCGGTAGTAGCCGGTGCAGGAGAAGAGGAAGCCGGCGGTGACGTGCACGATCTCGCCGGTGTCGGTCCGCTCCGCCGTGACGTGCCAAACGGTGTCGTCGGTCGACCAATCGGCCGCGGTGATCCGATGGTTGAAGCGGATGCGGGTGTCGACGCCGGACTCGACGGCGGTGTCCTTGATGTACTGGAGGATGGAGTCGCCGTCCGCGATGGACTTCTCCCCGTCCCAGGGCCGGAACGAGTAGCCCAGGGTATGCATGTCCGAGTCGGAGCGGATGCCCGGATACCGGAAGAGGTCCCACGTGCCACCGATGGTGTCGCGGGCTTCGAAGATGGAGTAGCTGGCCCACGGGCACTGTGTCCTCAGGTAGTGGCCGGCGCCGACGCCCGAGAGGCCGGCCCCGACGATGAGGACGTCGAAGTGCGTGGTCCCGTCTCCCGTTGGTGGTGCCATCAGGCGGCAGCTCCGATCCGCTCGTCGTCCAGGGTGCCGTGCTCACCGAGGAGCGCGGTGCTCCAGGCTCCCATCAATTCCGGGTCGGTGAGCCGTTCGACGTGGCGGCCGTCCTCGAAGCCACCCTGACCGGGCGCGCTCGGCAGCGCACCGGTGCGCCGTCGTCCGAGGTCAGGGACAAATCGGGCCAGGGCTGATTCATGACTCTGACGTTAACGTTAAACTTCGGCGAATGACGACGACTCTCTCCAACGGGAACGGCCGGGCACCCGCCCGGGACCTGCTGGCCCCGGAGACGTCCAACTACCGGTGGGTCGCCCTGGCGACCGTGACCCTGGGCACGCTGATGGTGTTCATCAACCAGTCGATCGTGCTCATTTCGCTGCCGGACATCTTCCGCGGCATCGATCTGAACCCGCTCACGCCCGGCAACACCGGCTACATGCTGTGGATGCTGATGGGTTTCATGGTGGTGCTGGCCGTGCTGGTCGTCAGCCTGGGCCGGGTGGGCGACATGTTCGGCCGGGTCAAGATCTTCAACCTCGGCTTCGCCGTCTTCACCGCCTTCTCCGTCCTCCTGGCGGTGACCTGGCTCAGCGGGACCCAGGGTGCGATCTGGCTCATCACCATGCGGGTCGGCCAGGGCGTGGGCGGCGCCATGCTCTTCGCCAACTCGTCGGCCATCATCACCGACGCCTTCCCGGCTCACCAGCGCGGCCTCGGCCTCGGCATCAACAACGTCGCCGCCATCTCCGGCTCCTTCATCGGGCTCGTCCTCGGGGGGTTGCTCGCGCCGGTGCAGTGGCATCTCGTCTTCCTGATCTCGGTGCCCTTCGGCGTCCTCGGCACGGCGTTCGCCTACGTGAAGCTCGAGGACCGCGGCGTCCGCACCCCGGCCAAGATCGACTGGCTCGGCAACGTCACCTTCGCCGTCGGCCTGATCTCCATCCTGGTGGGGATCACCTACGGCCTCCTCCCCTACGGCGGGCACACGATGGGGTGGACCAGCCCCGTGGTCCTGGCGGAGATCTTCGGCGGCATCGCCGTCCTCGTGGTCTTCGGTGTGATCGAGACGAAGGTCGCCCAGCCGATGTTCCACCTCTCGCTCTTCCGCATCCGCGCCTTCAGCGCGGGCAACGTGGCCAGCTTCCTCGCCTCGCTCAGCCGCGGCGGCCTGATGTTCATGCTCATCATCTGGCTGCAGGGGATCTGGCTCCCGCTGCACGGGTACAGCTTCGTCCAGACACCCCTGTGGGCAGGCATCTACATGATCCCGCTGACGGTCGGCTTCCTCGCCGCCGGCCCGGTCAGCGGGGTGCTGGCCGACCGCTACGGGGCGCGGCCCTTCGCCACGGGAGGGCTGGTGCTGGTGGCGCTGACCTTCATCGCGCTGATGCAGCTGCCCGTCGACTTCTCCTACTGGGGCTTCGCCGCGCTCATCTTCTTCAACTCGGTGGGGATGGGCATGTTCATCGCGCCCAACCAGACGGGCATCATGAACAGCCTCCCGGCCAATCAACGCGGCGCCGGCGCCGGCATGGCGGGCACCTTCAACGCCTCCGCGCAGGTGCTCTCCATCGGCATCTTCTTCACCCTCATGATCCTCGGCCTGGCCTCGACGCTGCCGGCCTCGCTCTACCACGGGCTCACCGCCCAGGGCGTCAGCCCGGTGGTGGCGACCAGAGTGTCGCACCTGCCGCCCGTGGGCAGCCTGTTCGCCGCCTTCCTCGGCTACAACCCGATGCAGGTGCTCCTCGGACCAGCCGAGCTGGCGCACCTGCCGCACGCTACGGCCACCTACCTGACGAGCCGCCAGTTCTTCCCGCACCTCATCGCCCCGGCCTTCTCCCAGGGGCTGACCGAGGCCTTCACCTTCGCCGCTGCCGCGTGCCTCCTCGGTGCGGTGGCCTCACTCCTGCGTGGTGGCAAGTACCACCACCAGGAGGAGACGGAAGTGCCCTCGGACGAGCCCCTCGACTGGGTCCCGGCGCAGGAGGCGGTGGCCGAGACCGAGCCGTTGCTGGTGGACTGACATGGCCGTGACGACCCAACGCAAGGAGCCCGCAGCCCCCGCCGGCGACGACGTCGCCGAAGCGGGTATCCGCATCGGTGACGCCGCGACCCGCGTCGGCGTGTCGGCGCGCACGCTGCGCTACTACGAGGAGCTCGGACTGCTGACGCCGTCCCTGTACACGGCCGGCGGTGAGCGTCGCTACACGCTCGACGACCTGGCCCACCTGCAGCGCATTCTGGAGCTGCGCGAGGTCCTCGGCATGAACCTCGAGGAGATCCGCGAGTTCTTGTCGCTGGAGACCAGGCTCGACCAGTTGCGCGCGTCGTACCGTGCCTCGGAGGGCGCCACCACCAAGAAGGCGCGGGCGGAGCAGAAGGCGACCCTCCAGGAGGCCATGGAGCTCAACGAGTCGCTGGCCCGACAGATCAACGCCAAGCTGGCACGGATGGACGGCTTCCGGGCCAAACTTCTCAGCGACGCCCAGCGCTGTCGGGAGCTCCTCGGCGAACTGGAGTGACGGTCCTGTCCGGGCCGGTGCCACCTGGGGTGGACCGGGCCCTGGCCGTGACCCGATGCCGACGCGCCCCTGCCGGCCGAGTGCTCGGCCCTCCCGCTTGCCGGCACGTCGGGGCTCGGTGAAGATGAGTGCCGGCCTATGACCCAAACCGCCGCTCCGTCGGTACCCGCTCCGAGCAGCACTCGGCCCGGCGTCCGCCGGTGGCTCAGGTCCAAGGACCCGGACCTGGTGGTCATCAAGCGCTCGGTGAGGGCCGCGGTGGTGATGCCCGCCACCTTCGCCATCGCGCACGTGGCCTTCTCGAACCCACAGGTCAGCCTGTTCGCCGCCTTCGGCTCGTTCGCGTTGCTCCTGCTGGTCGAGTTCACGGGCCCGATCCGTACCCGCGCCATCTCCTATGCGGGTCTCTATGTGGCGGGCTGCTGTTTCATCGTGCTGGGCACGGTCGTCTCGACGCAGAAGGTCGCGGCGGTCGCCGCCATGGCCGTGGTCGGCTTCGTCGTCCTCTTCGCGGGCATCGCTTCGCCACAGGCGGCGACGGCGTCCACCGCGGCGCTGCTCACCTTCGTCCTCCCCGTGGCGGTGGCCCAACCCGCCTCGGCCGTGGGCCCCCGCCTGGTGGGGTGGACGCTGGCGGCTGTGTTCTGCATCACCGCCTGCCTCCTGGTCTGGCCGGCTCCATGGCACGACAACCTCCGCCGGCGCCTGTCCGCGTCGATCTCGGCCATCGCCCGGCTCGCCGAGGCCAGGGCCCGAGGCGTCCTCGATCCGAAGGCGCACGCCGAGGTCACCTCCGAGCTGGCCCTCCTGCGCCGGCAGTTCACCGGGACGCCGTACCCGCCGACGGGGGCCGCAGGAGGCGCCGTGGCGCTCTCCAAGCTGGTGGGCCGGGTCGAATGGGTCGCGGGCAACACGGCCATCGTCGGCGACCAGCACTGGTCGGTGGAGCAGCAGTCCGCCCAGGCGATCACCGAGCAGGTGGCGGAGACCCTGCACCGGACCGCCGCCCTGATCTGCGACAACGGCGGCCACCCGGTCGGAGATCCGGAACGGATCAAGGCGGTCCAGGACGCCAGCCGTGCGCTCGACGAGCTGATCGACGCCGCGCTGCGCGCTGACGTGTCCGCCGTCAGCGAGGCCGTGGCGGATCCCGCTGAGACGGGTGGCCCGGTCGCCGGTCCGCCCGGCGCGGACGAGGGCATCGCAGGGTCGCTCGACCCCGGGTTCCATGCCCGCGCCCTCGGCATCGCCACCGAGATGGTGGCCGAGGCGGCGCTCGAAGCGAGCGGATCGAAGCAGGTCGTCGACCGGCCACTGGGGGCGATGGACACCTCGGCCCCACACCTGTTCGCCCACCGGATCCTCTCCCATCTGTCCTTTCGCTCGGTGTGGTTCCGCAATTCGCTGCGCGGCGCCGTCGGGTTGGCGCTGGCGGTCGCGGTGATAGAGGTCACGGACGTGTCGCACGGATTCTGGGTCGTCCTGGGCACGCTGTCGGTGCTGCGCTCCAACGCGCTGGGCACCGGGGCGACGGCCCTGCGTGCCGTCGGGGGCACGGCGCTCGGCTTCGTGGTCGGCTCGTTGATCATGATCGGGGTGGCGGACCACTCCGACCTGCTGTGGGCGATCCTGCCGTTGGCGGTGCTCGTCTCGGGCATCGCTCCGGCAATGATCTCCTTCGTCGCCGGCCAAGCCGCCTTCACCGTGACGGTGGTCATCCTGTTCAACATCATTGAGCCCGTCGGCTGGAGAGTGGGGCTGACCAGGATCGAGGACGTCGCCATCGGGTGCGGCGTGAGCATCGTGGTCGGCCTCCTCTTCTGGCCGCGTGGCGCCACGGCCGCGCTCGGGCGAGCCTTGTCCGACGCGTTCGTCGCCAGCTCCGGCTACCTGGCCGATGCCGTGGACCGCCTCACCACCACCTCACGGTTCGTGGACACCGAGCCCGGGCAGCAGGCGTCGAACCGGGCCTATTTCCTGCTCGACGACGCCTTCCGCCAGTTCTTCGCCGAGCGCGGCGCCAAGGTGGTCTCCGTGGAGGCGATCTCCCGCCTCTTCACCGGGTCGAACCGCCTCCGGTTGGCGGCGTACACCTTGGCGACGCTTCCCGTGCGCCCCCCCGCTGCCGGCTTGGAAGAGGTCGAGTCCGTCGGCGTCGCCGAGGCCGTGCTCCGGGACTCCTACGCCTCGACCCATCGCTGGTACCAGGAATTCGCCGAACTGCTCGGCGATCGTCGTTCCACCCTCGACCCTCCTCTGCCGCACAGCGACGTCCTCCACCATGTGCTCCGCAGGGCGTTCGATGACGTCCGGTCGCAGCAGCGGTCCGACCGGGTGCAGACGACGCTGCAGATGCTGTGGGCGGACGAGCTCCTCGAGAACCAGGTGCAGATGCAGGACGACCTCCTGGCGTCGGCCGACCTCTTCGTCACGCGCCGGCACGGGGGCATGTTGATTTAGTCGCCGGGCTCACGGCGTGCGTTGTCCGAACATTGTCCGCCCGCATGCCTACGGCTCGAGGCCGGTGCCAGCGGCGCGGTCTACGGGTTCGGTGACGACGTGCCGAGCGGCTCCGCCGCACCGCTGCCCCTGAATGCGCCCGTCGTGGGCATCGCCCCACTCTGAGCGGGCCTGCACGCCGGTTGGCGTCGTCCTGAAGGCGGGACGTTCACGGCACCCTCCACCCGGCCCGGGTGTCTCCACCCGCGCCACGCGGGCACTCTCCGGGGCCTGGCGCGTCGGGCTGGCTACAGTGATCCGACTCGGCGACGAACGACCGGAGACGTGAGAGGGGTGCGGTGCCGATGAGCTTCACATGGCGGGGGACCGGCATCGCCGCCGCACTCGCCGTCTGCAGCCTGACCCTGCCGAGCCTCGCGGCCGCGGGTGCCACGACGACCACCACGACCACGACGGTCGTTCCGAAGCCCTCGACCACCACCACCGGGCCTCCGAGCACCACGTCGACGACCAGGATCTCCTCGTCGTCGACCACGTCGCCGTCGACCACGTCGACGACGGCAGCGCGGGCCACGACCACCACCGGGGCCCCCGTGCCCGCCCCGGTCTCACCGGTCACCACGACCACGACGACGCCCCAGCACGTGGTGAACCAGCCGAATCTGAACGCCCTCAGCCCCCACATCGACGCGTTGAGCGGGACCGGCGTCGAGTACCAGTTCAGCTCTGGCGTCTCGTCGCAGAAGACGGTCGCCGGGGTACCCAGCTTCATGACCTCGCCCGGTGGACCGTACATGTACGACGCCGACAACCGCGTGGTGCTGCTGCACGGCACGAACGTCGTCTACAAGCACGCTCCGTACATCGCGTACCCCGACCCCGGAGAGCCGTGGAACTTCACCGCGGCCGACGCCGCCAGGATGCAGAGCCTCGGCTTCAACATCGTCCGGCTCGGCATCGAATGGCAGGGGCTCGAGCCCGGCTCCGGTGGACCGAACCAACCGGGCATCTGCACGCCCGGCGCCCCGGGAAACCCGCACGAGTTCAACCTCGCGGTGGCTGACCGGTATCTGGCGCACGTGGCCGCGACCGTGAAGCTCCTGAGCCGCTACGGCATCTCCACGCTGCTCGACATGCACCAGGACGTCTACAACGAGAACTTCCGCGGCGAGGGAGCGCCGGACTGGGCCGTGTGCACCGACGGCGTGCCCATTGTGGCCAAGGGCGGGCGGTGGTCGAACAACTACTCCAACCCCCAGCTCGACACGGCGGTCCACCACTTCTGGACCAACGACGTGGTCGGGAACCTCCAGGGCCAGTACGACCTGGTCTGGGCGACGGTGGCGAAGTACTTCAGCGCCAACCCGTGGGTCGTCGGCTACGACCCCTACAACGAGCCCTTCTCGACCGAGACCCAGACCGCCGCCGGGTCGACCTTCACCGGCAACCTCGAGTGCTTCTACACCGGGAAGTCCCACACCGGTTTCCTGGCCAACGGGACCTCCCCGCTGGTCTGTCCCTCCGACGTGCCGAACGACGGGGTGATCCCGTCGATCCAGGCCGTGGACCACCACCACCTGATCTTCCTGGAACCGGACATCTACTGGGTCTCCGGCGGGAACATCCCGTCACAGCTGGGGCCGATGCCGTTCCAGCGCCTGGTCTTCAACTTCCACGTCTACTGCGGTGACCGGAGCCCGGTCACCGGCAATCCGACCGATCTGTTGCAATGCCTGCAGTCCGAGCAGACGGCGGCGTCCGAACAGGACATCACCCGCCTGTCCATGAGCTCGCAGTACCAGTCCAGCGGGCCTGCCATCTTCATGAGCGAGTTCGGGGCGACGACGAGCACGGCCCTGGCCGGGTTCGACACCGAGTGGGCCGGGTTGAACCAGGTGGGCTGGACCTACTGGGCCTGGAAGTACTACGACGACCCGACCGGGTCGTCGGCCGAGGGCCTCGTCCTGCCCGACGGTGACTACTCGCCGATCGTGACCGTCCTGTCGCGGACGTACCCCCAGGCGGTGGCGGGGGTCGCCAGCTCCGTCATCTTCAACCCCTTCACCGGCTCGTTCAACATGACCTACACACCCAGCCTCTCCGCGCGCGGACCGACGGTCGTCGACGTCGCGGCGTCACAGCACTACCCCGACGGGTGGTGCGCGGCGGCCAAGGGCGGGAGGATCACCTCGAAGCCCGGCGCGACGCATCTGACGATTCAGACCACGGGGCACCCGGTGCAGGTCTACGTCTCGGTGACGGCGGGAGCGTGCCCGGCCTCCTGAGCGCCCACCGGCGGGGTCAGAGGTCCTTCCCCGTCGTCCCTAGGTTTGGGCCCGGATCTCCTGTCGTATCCGCTGCTGCTGGGCCGTCATGAGCGCCTCGGCGTGCGGCGGTATCGCCGTGAGCCGTGCGTCGGCGGGGGGGAGCGATCCGGCCGGCAGGTCCGTGCAGGTGGTGTGGAACATCGCCTGCTGCGCGGTGGTGATGGAGCCGGGCGGGAGCGCGGCCGGGCTCGAGAACGGGTTCTTGGGTGCCGCCAGCATGGGCGGATCGGCGAAGGGGGGCCGCTTCGCGGTGAGGTCGAAGAAGTCCAACATGTTGTCGGCGTTGGCGTCACGGTAGGACAGCGCCGGCAGGTTCCACTTGGTCTCGACCAGCTTCAGGATCGACGTGTGGTCGAAGGTGCGGTGCGAGACGTAGTCCTTCTTCGACCAGGCCGAGACCACGCAACAGGGGACACGGAATCCCGTGTAGTCGTACGAGCCGGGCGTGTCGCCCGCCGTCAGCATGGGTGGCACGTCGTCGGGCTTCACCGCCGGCCGGGGGGGCACGTGGTCGTACCAGCCGCCGTGCTCGTCGTAGACCCAGACCAGAGCCGTCTTGTCCCATGCCGGCCCGCTCATCACCGCATTGACGAAGAGTGCGGCATACCCCTCGCCCACCGTGATGTCACCGTCCTCCTCCGAGAAGTTGCCGTAGGGGTCGACCAGGCTGAAGGCCGGAAGGCTCCCCGACGCGGCGTCGGCGAAGAACTCCGTCATGTGGACCGCTTTCGTCCGGTTGTTCAAGAACACCGGTTCGAACAGCGCGCAGGTCGGCAGGTCGGCGTAGTAGTCCTTCCAGGAGATGCCGTGCTCGTTCAGGCGGTCGAAGATGGTGCCGTTCGGAGCGTCGACCTTGGAGATGCCGGTGACGTCCGTGCTGATGTTCCCGAGGGCGGTGCCGGCGATGAGGAAACGGCGATTCGGATAGGTCTGGGCCATCACGGAGGAGAAGTACCGGTCACCGATGGGGAACACCCGGGCCATCGAATGGTAGAAGGGGAGGTCGTCGCCCTCCCAGTACCCCATGGCCGCTCCACCGCACCCCTTGACGAAGCCCATGTTGGTGCCGCCGTCCCAGCAGGTGTGGGATGCGTTCCATGACTGCGTGATGCCCGAGTCGCTCTCGCCGCACGTGTTCGGGTTGTGGAACGAGCGCACGTATCCACCGGAGGGATCCGGGTTGTAGTTGACCGGCTTGCCGTCGGCACCGGGTGTCAGTCCGTCGCCCCGGCCCAGCGTGCCCAGGTGGTCGTCGAACGAGTGGTTCTCCATCATGAGCACGACGATGTGCTCAATCCGCGGCAGGGTGT
>Ga0187875_10002358_pt1 | contig 14009 bp, 8 predicted proteins | sample June2016WEW_17_1_2_FD_132978 | JGI IMG/M metagenome (GOLD analysis project Ga0187875, IMG submission 132978) | Peatland microbial communities from SPRUCE experiment site at the Marcell Experimental Forest, Minnesota, USA - June2016WEW_17_10 | ecosystem: Environmental > Terrestrial > Soil >... | reverse complement strand
CGCGCTGCTCGGCGATCTCGATCGGGCGCTGTGGCAAATTGGCAACGCGATTGCGTGAATATGGCAATCGACGGCGCGCCGTGTTGACTCGCGCTTTCGACAGGCTAGTGTTTCCGAATGGCTTCCGGGTTAGCTTCGAAGCCGATAAAGCGCGTTGCGCGGCGAAGTGGGCGCCGCGAGGGGCGAAGAGGGGGCGAGAATGTCGGAATTGACCAAGGACACCGGGCTGGAAAGCGCTGACCGCGCACTCGCTTCGGTCGACGTGGCCAAGCGCGAGACCCTGCGCAAACTGATTCTCGGCGCCGCTTTCGTGATTCCGGTCGTTGCGACGTTTTCAGTCGACGGACTGGTGTCGAAGGCGCACGCCGTATGTAGCCCAAACAGCGTGTACTCGGGCAAGTGCGCGATCTGATTCCGCGACGGGGTGGCCAGCGCGCTGCTATGTAGCCGCTGCGGCGGAGCTGTGACCGCGTCGATTTCCGCGACGCTCATCGTCCGCGACGAAGAGCGATTCTTGGGGAGTTGCCTGACTGCGCTCGCGGGAGCCGTCGACGAAATTGTCGTCGTCGACACCGGGTCGCGCGACGGCACGCGCGCCATCGCCGTCAGCGCCGGCGCCAAGACGCTCGATTTTCCCTGGATCGACGATTTCGCCGCGGCGCGTAATTTCGCCATCGAGGCGGCCTCCGGCGACTGGATCCTTTACATCGACGCCGACGAGCGGCTGAGCGCGCCCGCCGGCGCGCGGCTCGGCGACGCGCTCGCCGATCCGGCGGCGGTCGCAGCGACGCTGCGCTTCCGGCCACGGCTCGCGGCGACGCCCTATATTGAGACGCGGCTGTTTCGCAACGATCCGCGCATCCGCTTCGTCGGCGCGATCCACGAAACGGTCTTGCCGGCGCTCGACGCGCTGGTCGGCGAAGGACGGCGAGTCCTCGCCACGCCCTTCGCCATCCAACATCTCGGCTACGAGGGCGATCTCACCCACAAGCACCGCCGCAACCTGCCTATGTTGCTGACCATGGTCGAGCGATGGCCGGAGCGGCTGTACTACTGGCACGACCTCGCGCAGGCGCTGGATGGGCTCGGCCGACGGGACGACGCAATCGTCGCCTGCCGACGCGGCCTGGCGGCGGCCGATGCGCGCGGCACGGGCGCGCCGGATGCGATCGCCGCGCTGATCGCCCATACGCTCGCCGTCCTGTTGCGCGGCCGTGGCGAGGATACGCTTCCGGTCGTCGCCGAGGGCCTGCGCCACTACCCCGGACATTGGGCGTTGCGCTTCCTCGAGGCGCGAGCGCTGGTCGACGAGGCGCGTTTCGACGAAGCGTTGGCGATCGTCGAATCGCTGCTCGCCGTCGACGCCGAGACCTTCTGCGACCCCGCCGTCAGCTACGACGAGCGCATATTTGGCGTCGACGCCCTCGAGCTCAAAGCAGTCGCGCTGCTGCGTTCGGGCAACCGCGCCGCAGCCGGACGCGCCTTCGCCGAGGCAAGCGCGCGGGCGCCCGACGAGCTTTCCTACAAGGTGAAGGCGGCGGCGCTGCTCGGCGGGGCGGCGTCCGATCAGCGATAGGGATTCTTCGGCAGCAGGCTGACGCCGGCGCGCCAGCCCATCGCCAGGCGGGCGAACGGGCCGCCGTTCGGCGCGATGCGGGCGGCGCGCTCAGCGTCCCAGCACATCGCCAGCTCTTCCGCGTAGCCCGGATACTTCCAGCGATCCGATCGTGCGCCGGTCATGCGGGCGCGAATTCGCCGCCAGCGCTGTGTCGCGTCGACGTAGACGCAGAGCGGCGCCGCCGGCGGCAGGGCGAAGAAGTCGTGCGCGGCGGCGAGCCACAGGTCGAGCGCCGCGAGCACGCGGGGATGGCGGCGCGCCCGCTCGGCCAGCGCAGCGCGGTCGTCGGCGTTCAGTCCCGCGACTTCGACGGCGAATTCGTAGAGTCCCTTGAATTCGACGAGGCCGCGCGCATCGCCGCCGTGGCCGACGTGATGATGCACGAGCGCGTGCAGAATATGGTGGGGCGCCGGCAGGACGCGGGCGCGCGCGCCACCAGGGCCGGCGCACATTTCGGCGACCGATTCGAGCTCCGGCGTCGGCAGCAGTGGGTCTGCATAGCGATTGCCGCCGCGTCGATGAATCTCGATCGGCCCCGGCGCGTCGCGGCGCAGCAGCGGCGAGAGGTGGTGGCGGTTGGGTCGCTCGGCGAGGCCCGGGGCCTCGACATAGCCGAGCTCTTTAACGATGCGCTGGACGCGATCGGCGTCGGCGCCAGCGGCGAGAATGTCGAGATCGAGCATGGCGCGCCAGCGCGGCGCGCCTAGCCATAGCGTGCGCGCGCCCTTGATCAGCAACGGCTCGACCCCCTCGCGGTTGCAGGCGGCGACGATCTCGCCGAGCCTTTCGGTCAGTGTCGCCCGTTGCCGCTGGTGTTCGGCGAGTTCGTCGGCGATCAGCCGTGTGATCGAGCGGCGTCCATCGGGCAGGGCGACGGCGGGAATGTCGGCGAAGACGTTTCGATCGCGCAGCGCCGTCGCCAGCGCCGGCTTGAGGCGGAGCAGATCAGCGAGAGCGAACAAGGGATCGGCGCCGATGCGTTTGACGGTCTCTCGCAACGTCGCGACATCTGTCCCCGTCAGGGCCAGACACGCGGCGAGCGCTCGGATCGCTTCGGGGTCGAACGGGCCGCGTGTCGACGGCGCGGCGACCAACTGGATGTTGCTCAATTTGATCGGCTCCGCAGGCCGAGGCGGTCGGCCGAGCCGGCTTAGCGCATCGTCGCGCGACGTTCCAGGCGCCCGGCCGCGGCCGTCGCCCCGCTTGCGCCGACGGGGACGAACATCGATGAGCGGACTTTGTTGCGACTACCCTCGGGGGGCAGCGCGCGCGCCACGCCAATCCGTTGATCGTCAGCGTCACTCTTCTGCCGCCGTTCCGCCATCACGGCGATCAGCGAGCGTCCGGGCAGCTCCAGGCCAGTTGGAGCCGTCGAGCGGGCCACCTCCTGAATGTCCGGATCGGAGGCGCAGCGGCAATCGGCTGAACGACCAAGTTGGGCGCGAAGCGGGTCGGGCGTCTGTCGGCGGCTCTCAGCCTCGCGAGCCGTTCAACCGACCGCTGCGAGAGATGCAACTCGCGACAGCAGCCTGTTGCTGCCAATCCCCACGAAGTTCGACGCAACGCACCGCGCCATTTGCCGCTCTCCTCGACCAGCATCCCGGCTCTAATACTGTTCCTGCGGGCCCCTGGACGTAACGACGAACTTCCTTAAACCGTCCGCGACCTCGACGCTCGGGACAATGCGGCCGTAGGGCCAAGCGCGCTCGGCAACGCGAGTCGGGCCGGCCAAGAGCGGCAATCCGCGCAAGGTCCGTTGCGCCAAACCCGGCGCCTGGGTCATGTCGTCGCACCAACTATGCTGGAGTCGCGACCCGCTGACCCGAGGAACGCGAGCAAATGCAGGCTACAGCGGCGATTCGCGGTCGCTCTCACGGCCTTCTTTGTTAGAGCCGTGCAAAGACTTGGCGAGATGACCGCAACCCAAACGTTAACGACTTGGAGACGGACGAAAGCCTAGCTCGAAGGGCCCAACCATCTTCCGTCACAACCATCGGGGCGTGGTCACTTCAGGGGGAATTGAGCATGCCGGGTATTTCTCGACGCACCTTCGGGGGAATTGCCGGAGCCTTCGCAGCCTACGCGCTGACAATTGGCAAAGCCGGCGCTCTGACGATCCAAGCCCGACCCAAGAAATACCCGATCGAAGAGAAGGCTTCGACGACGGCGGAGCGAACCATCGTTCCCGGCCCAACGCCTTCCGTCAAGATTCGCCCCGACGCGGTTTCCCAATACAAGCAATACGGCTACGGCGCTTGGCGCTATGGTTCGCCTCTGAAGCATGAGAAACGGCTCGACATCGTCTCCGCGACATACACCGGCGCGGCCGTCACCAACGACGAAAAATTGCTGCGGTTCTTCACGATCAGCGACGTCCATATCTCTGACAAGGAATCCCCCTCTTCGGCGATCTACCTCGGTCTCAAAGACGGCATTTCTCCCGGCTATTCGGCGGTCATGCTGGATTCGACCCAGGTTCTCGACGCCGCCGTCCAGACGATCAACGCGCTCCACAAGCACAACCAGTTTGACTTCGGCATTGCGCTCGGCGACGCCTGCAACGACACCCAATACAATGAGTTGAGGTGGTACATCGACGTCCTTGACGGCAAGGCGATCACGCCAAGCTCGGGCGCTCACGCAGGCGCTTCCACCGTCGACTATCAGAAGCCCTATCAGGCGGCCGGGCTCGACAAGTCGATCAAGTGGTATCAGACCCTCGGCAATCATGATCACTTCTGGATGGGGACCGCCCCCGTCACCGATCACATAAGACAGACCTACGTCGGCGAAGAGATCCTCGCGCTGGGAGACATTTTCGTTGAGCCCGACGGCATTAATAACCGCGAATATTATATGGGCGCGCTCGACGGATCGACCGTTCACGGCGACATCATCGGCGCGGGACCTGTCAGCAATTTCAAAACGCCGCCGAAGGTTGTCGCGGATGAGAACCGTCGTTCGCTGCTGAGAAGGCAGTGGATGAATGAATTTCTTACGACGTCGTCAAATCCTGTCGGTCACGGGTTTACTCCGGACAACGTCGCCAACGATTTTGCCTGCTACAGCTTCCGCCCGAAATCTGACTTGCCGCTCAAGGTCATCGTCCTCGACGACACCCAGACCGATCAGGATATCAACCCGCCGCATTCCGAGACCACTTCTCCGGGCTATGGCCACGGTTCGCTCGATGAAAGGCGGTTCATCTGGCTGGTGAAGGAACTTGCGGACGGTCAGGCCGCCGATGAACTGATGATCATCGCCGCCCACATTCCGATTGGCGTGGAGCCTCCGAGCTCTTTTGTCGGTTGGAACTCGGCCGCCTACGTCTCGGAAGAGAAGCTCTTTGCAACGCTTCACCAATATCCGAATCTCATTCTGTGGGCTGCCGGGCATCGCCACTACAATACAGTCACCGCCTTCAAGTCGCCTGACCCGGCGCGGCCTGAACTTGGGTTCTGGCAAGTTGAAACGGCGTCGCTCCGGGATTTCCCGCAGCAGTTCCGGACCTTCGAGATTGTCCGAAACAGCGACAGCACGATCTCGATCTTTGCCACCGACGTGGATCCCGCCGTCAGGGAAGGGACGCCCGCCGCGGCTTCGCGGACTTACGCGATTGCGTCGGCCCAGATTTACGGCGCCAACAAGCTGGCCCAGAGCGCGCCGCCTCTGAAGCCGACGGGTTCGTACAATGCGGAACTCGTGAAGCAACTCAGCCCGGAGATGCAGGCGAGGATGCAAACATTCGGAACGCCGATCCGCGGGTAGAGGCAAAGCGCGTGTGATCCGGCTCGGAAGCCGCCGCTTCCGCTCTTGTTTTGTAGATGATGTTCCTCTTGAAAGGGACCGTCGATGAGTTCGGATGCTTCGTTCTCCGCTCTCAGCCGCCGCGCGCTGCTCTCCGCCTTGGCGGCGCTTCCGGCCTTGTCGACCCTCGTTCCCCTTTCTGCGACGGCCCAAGCCGCGGCGGCAAGCGACCCGCTGCCGTCGTGGAACGACACGGAGACCCGGAAGGCGATCGTCGCCTTCGTCGACCGGGTGACGAAGCCGGGCTCGCCCGACTTTGTGCCGGAGGCCGAGCGTGTCGCCACTTTCGACAACGACGGAACGCTGTGGGCCGAGCAGCCGATGTATTTCCAATTTCTGTTCGCCATCGACCGTGTCAAAATTCTGGCGCCGAGCCATCCGGAATGGACGGATAAGGAGCCCTTCGCGTCGCTGCTGAAGGGCGACATGAGGCGAGCGCTCGCAGGCGGCGAACCCGCTGTCGCTCAGTTGTTGAACGCCACACACACCGGCATGACGAACGACGCATTCCTGCAGATTGTCCGAGACTGGATCGCCACCGCCAAACACCCCGTCACCGGGCGGCTCTACACCGAAATGGTCTATCAGCCGATGCTGGAATTGGTCGCTTATCTGAAGGCGAACGCCTTCAAGACTTTCATCGTTTCAGGAGGCGGCATCGAGTTCATGCGCGCCTGGACCGAGAAGGTCTACGGCATTCCGCCTGAAAACATCGTCGGCAGCAACGCCAAGGTCCGGTTTGAATTGCTCGATGGCAAGCCGGTACTGATGCGCCTGCCGCAAGCCGAATTCTTAGACGACGGACCCGGCAAGCCGGTCGGGATCAACGAGCATATCGGTCGCGTCCCGACTGCGGCGTTCGGCAACTCGGACGGCGATCTGCAAATGCTTCAATATGCGACGGCGGGGAGCGGTCCGCGCTTTGCCCTCCTCGTGCACCATACCGACGCTGAGCGCGAATGGGCCTACGACCGCAAGTCCTTCATTGGTCACCTCGACAAGGCCCTCGACGAAGCGAATGCGAAGGGCTGGACCGTCGCCGACATGAAGAACGACTGGAACACCATCTTCCCATTCGGGAACAAATGACGACGGATCAGGCGAGGCGCGCCGCGTTCCACCGCTGAAGCGACGGAAGCTCGATACGGCGCCTCTCGCGGGACCGCGCGTCCTTGGATTGCGGGCGTGATCTCGCCCGTACTTTTCCGTCACGAATCAATCCACGCCTCGCCGCTTCCGCCGTCGGCGGCTGAAAGCGGCGCGGGCGAATTCGCCTCCCGCCGCGATCTGGAATGGCTCGCTCAGAAGACGACGTCGAGCCTGCCCTTCACCGCATTGTCCTCGTCGCGCGCGGCGAGCGAGCCCGAATAGAACACGCCTATCGTGACCTGGCGCGTCATGCGCCACTCGAGCCCCGCCTCGATGGCGAGGGCGTCGCGGGCGATCGGCGCGCCGGCGACCGCGAACGGGATCGAAGGCGCGCTGGCGAAGGCCAGCGTCGAGTTCGGCGTCACGTCGCCAAACATATGTCGCCAACCCAGCATGCCGCGCGCAATCAGCGGCGTGTCGTCGAACAGCGCCGCCTCGGCCCGCGCGCCCAGCGTCGTCGCGGCATAGTCGTAGCTGGCGGCGGCGCCGTTCAACGCCGCCGCGCCGCCTGCCTCGCTGAAGCTCGCAGTGTCGATGTGCATCGCCGTCGCGCCGACGAAAGGCTCGATCGACGCCTGTCGTGAAAAGCCCGGCAGGCCGATGCGCCAGCCAGCCTCGCCGAACGCCTGCAACGTGTCGCCGCCGTATCCCGCGCTCTCCGCATCGTTGAAGCCGGGAAAGACGACCGAGCGGTCGGTTCCGTAGCGGTTGTAAGCATAGAGCGCGCCACCGCGAAGCTGCAGCGCGTTGAGGCTTGCGCCGCCGTAGACGCCGGCGAAGGTCGAGTCGACGTGGCCGCTCGAAGCCCGGGCGTCGAGGCTTAGAGCGGACTGGCTGTATCCGCCCGCCACGCCCAGGCGATAGCGATTGTCGAGGCTGGCGTCGGCGCCCAGCATGAAGCCGCCGACCGAACGATCGAGGGTCGCCGCATTGCCGTCGCCGCCGATGCTGCCGAACGCGCCGAAGACCTGCCCCCACGATGCGAACGCCTGGCCCGGCAGGCTCGGGGCCGCGATCGCGTTCGTCGCGGCGAAGCCTGAGGCGGCGCCGGTTGAAGGCGCGTCAAACGGGTTTGCCAATCGGTCCAGAACCGCCTCGCGCGGCAGGCGCGCATCGTCGAACGTCGCCGAGACCGCGCTGGCGTGAATCTCGCCCGAGAGCGCGTCGAAGGCTTGCCGGGCGCCGGCGGCGGATTGGGACAGCAGCGCCTGAGAGAGGTCGCTCCCGGTCGGTCCGGCGCCGATCGCATCGGCTGTCGCGAGTTGGTTAGGCGACGTGGCCGCGCTGCCGAAGGCAAGGCCGTTACGCGTCAGCGTGAGGAAAACGTCGTTCGAATCGTAGCTCAGCGACGGCGTCAGAAAGGCGAGATCGTCCGTAACGCTTCCGAACGCGCCGATGACGCCGCCGGTCGCGGTGAGGATCGTGTAAGGACTGCCCAATGCCGGATTGGCGCCGACGCCAGCAACGGCGACGGTCGCGCCGGTTAACGTCGCGACGCCCCCGACTTGAACCAGGTTGGCGCCGTTGGAACCGATAGCCGCCTGATACGTGGAGCCGGGGAGCAGGTCTAACCAACCGCCGACGACGCCGTCCCCGGCGAAAGTCGCGCCGGACCAAATCGCCAAGTTGCCGGCCAACGCGCCGGTGACCGCCAGCGTGCCGCCTTGCACATTGGTGTCGCCAGTGTAGGTGTCGTCGCCGGCGAGGATCAGCGTTCCGCTTCCTTGCAGCGTCAGGCCGCCGGGGCCGGAAATGTTGTTGCTCCAGACGTCGAAGGCGTTCAAGCCGCCGAGCGCGGCGTTCATGTCCACCGTGACGTCGTTGGCAAACGCGCCATAGCCGCCGGAGGCGGCGTAAAGATTAAGGCGCGCCCAACCGGTGTTGTTGTCGATCGGACCGCCCGAAGGCAATTCGGTGGTGGCGAGGATCTGATTGAGCTGCGCCTCGTTCAGGTAGGGAAACCGCGTGGCGATCAAAACGTAGGCGTCCGTCGGCACCAATGGCGCCGAGTTTGTGGGGCCGACCGCCGGCATGTCGTAGGTCAAAAATTTGATATAGTTCTGTGCCGTCAGGCTGTACTGAGCGGCGGTCGGGATGACGCCGTTGGCGATGCATGTCGCGACGCCGACAGCGCAAGGCGCCGCAAATGGCAGACTGCCGCCGCCGCCGAAATACCCCTGCATCGCCTGGCTGAGCGCCGGCAGATTGGCCTGGGTGAACGTCGCGCCGGCATAGGTCGGTTCGCCGGCGAGCGTCTCGGCGACCAGGTAGGTGCCGAGAATTCTTCCAGCGATCACGTCGAGCGGATAATGCACGCCGTTGACGTTCAGATCGTAGGCGAAGTCCGCCGCCCCTAAGACGAGCTGCTGATAGTATCCCGGCGCCAGAATCGCGTAGGTCAGGGCGTCGATGGTGCTCGCCATCGTATGCGCGCTCGGGAAATTGCCGATCTGCGAATTTCCCAGCGCCCAGTTCACACCGTAGAGGCCGGGCGTTTGTTGATTCTGGTAGGCGAGAAGGGACGAGTTGGCAGGCGTGAAGGGATCGTCCAGGATCGCGCTCGACACCTGATACGGCGGCGGGTTGCCAAGCGTGTCGGTTTGACCGGACACATACGTGTAAGCGTGGCCATAAACGTTGGCGTCGCCGAAGGTCGGCTTCATCGCGTTGATCTGGCTGTTGCTCTCGACATCGTTGACCGCGTTGGCGATCGAAAGGGGGAGAGCGGGGGCATTGGGCCAACCCGCTTGATCATAAAAGAAATTCGGATCGTTCGGGAACGCGCGGATTAGCAGATTGGCGGAGATGTCCGGAATGACCAAAATGGTCGCCGAGGCCGCCTTCTGGGCCTTGGTCGCGTTTAGATAGATGTCTTCTTCCTCTTGGAGGTTCGTCGCGAGCACGGCCGCGTCCGCTGGATTTTGCGGACCCGAGGGGTTCCAAAGCAAGTTGAACGGCGCAAGAAGCGCGACCTGATCCGCACACTGCCCGGTGCACGTGGGATCTGCAGAAACCGGCGCGCTCATCATGGCCAGCATCGCCGCGAATGGGACGACGCACAGCAGCCAGCGCCGAGATCGCGCGGGGCGCCCTGGAACGAAATGCTCGGCTCGCCGGGACACAGTGTTATGCCGGACGAAGTCGCGCTTAGGCGTCTGCGAACGTTCGAGCCTGCGCCTTGTTTGCGCCGCCGGCGCGGACAGCGCATCGCGGCGGCTTCCGAAGGCGCCGATTGCGACCGCCGAAAGCGGCATGACGCGGACGAGGATTTCGGCGGCGACGCGCAGATCGCGCAGGAATGACATCGGGCAACCCCAGTCGTTGCGAAGACGCATTCACGCGTAAGCGATGCGAGCCTCACACCGTGTGACCGCCCAACCTGTCTCGGCTGCCCCCCAGGATGGCCGCTGAGATTCGATTCGTACTGCGCCGCTTTGGATTCACCGACAAGCCTGAGAGACGAAGGCCTCTTGCCGATCGTCGGCGGGCCGGAACGACCGCCGTCCTAAATTTTCGCGTTATGTAACCTTTTGTTATTGCGTCATAATGCCGACTTGCTGATCAGGCTGGCGGTCTTCGTGTCTCGGCGAATTCCGCGCGACCCCTGCCGTTGCGGCAAGGTGTCGCAAGACACGACGTCAAGGGCGTCGATCACACTGCTTCGCGCAATCGAACTGCGTTCGAATGCGGGGTCGTTGCGAGTCGGCCCGATTGCATCGCGGTTGGCTCGACGCATCGTCGCGCTGATCGAGGCTTGCGCGAGGCTGAATTTGGGAAGGCGCGGTTGATCCCGCGCACTTTCCGAATCACACAACCTCGCTAGGTGAGGAACGGGGTTGGCTGTGGCTCGGGGGGACACCGCAATTGACGCCAGATTTCCGGCTGGCCAGCCACGATTCTTTGGAATGCTGTCGAACCGCGCGCCGCGATGGCGGCGGCGCGTCGTTCCGCTTGGCGCGCTGGAGACGGGCCGTCGCTCTCAGGTCGAGTGCGATCGCGATGATCGCTTCGGCCGCCGTGCTGGCCGCGACGCTGGCGTCGGCTCAGGCGCAGTTCACCAGCATTACCGGCTTCGGCGACAGTTATGCCGATACCGGCGCGGCTCCGGGCGGTGCGTTCCAGCTTGCAGGCATTCCCTGTATCTACGCCCCCAATTGCACGTTTACCGGCACCACCACCTTCGTCCAATCGCTGCAGTCGATCTATGGCCTGCCAGGGATGACTAATTATGCGATCGGCGGCGCGCGAACTGACGACACCAACACGCTCTCCAACTACGGCCTGAACGACGGGTTCACTTACGAACTCGATCAATTCGCCCTCCAAGGCGGCCACTTCGCCAATAGCGACTTGATCGCGCTGTCGATCGGCGGCAACGACCTGTCAGCCGTCAATAGTACTGTGCCTGCGGTGATCGAAAGTGACGCGATCGCATCGGCCGGGCGCGAATTCGCCGGCGTGCAGCAGTTGGTCGCGGCCGGCGCCCACAACATCGTCATATTCGGTACGGGCAGTTCAAAATATTTTCCCGAACCGCCCTCCGGCCTGAACGGCTTGGCGTTCACCGTCACGGAGCGCGACGACTGGGCGAACACCTATTATCTGACAACCGAGCAATTGCTCGCGCCGTTGGCGCAATCGGGCGTTCGCATCTTTCTGTTCGATTTCGCGGTTTTGCAGGCGGGCCTCGCCGCCGATCCCGGACAGTATGGGTTCGTCAGCGCCACCAATTGCGAGGCCGGGCCACCCTCGGCGACCACTCCCGTTACCGTGAATACAAATTTTTCAGGCTGCTTCTACGAAAACTCGGTGCATCCCACCGGCGCTGGAATGGCGCTGGTCGCCAACTACATGGCCAATCAGATCGACGCGCCGACGACGGTGGCCTCCCAGGGCGCGATCGCCACCGCCCTCGCGACGAATTTCACCGGCTCGGTATTCGGCCGCCTCGACGCCTACCGAACCTTCAACGAATTCGCGACGGGCGCCGCGTCGGTCACGGCCAACGCGGCGCCGGCCAAGGGCTTCGGAACGGCGGCGCCGGAGAACCGATGGTCCGTCTATGGCGGGGCCAATTATTCCGGCGGCAGCAGCGAGCAGCAATTTCTCGCCCCCGGCTACGACTACAATGCCGCCGGCGGCGACCTCGGGCTCGAGTATCGCGTCGATCCGAGGCTGCGATTGGGCGCCGTGTTCGGTTACGCCGCGCCCGACGTCAACCTCAACGTCCAGAGCGCCCATGACCACATCGATTCCTATCAGTTCGCCGGCTACGCTTCGTTCGCTGACAAGAACTGGTTTGCTGACTCTTTATTCGCCTATGGTCGCGACGAATACGCGCTCGACCGCCAAGGCGTGATCGACGTCATTCACGGCGCCACCGCCGCCGACGTCTTCTCCGCGGCCGCCCAGCTCGGTTATCTCGTCGACGTCGGGCCGATCCGCGCCGGGCCGACCGCCAGCCTCGACTACACCCACGCCCTCATTCACGCCTATACCGAAACCGGCGACAGCCTGCTGACCATGATGGTGGGCCAGCAGTCTGTCGACGACTTGATCGGCGACGTCGGGATCGAGCTGCGGTCTCCATTCGTGTGGCGCGGCAGTTTCTACAGTCCATTCGTCAATGTCACCGCCGAACAGGACTTCCTCGGCGCCGACCGCGTAGTCACGACCACCCAGGTGACGACGCCGCTGCTGCCCGTGCTCACCCCGGTCCCGAGCGACAACCGGGTCTATGGAAAGATCGCCGCCGGCGTCGCCGCGAACCTCGGCGGCGGCGTCAGCGCCACGCTCAACGCCGCGACCACGGTCGCCCGCGAGGGCGGCAACGATTTTTCGTTCGGCTGCGCAATCACGGTCGCGTTCTAGCGATGAAAATCTCTCACGAGGGGCCCGCGTCGAGGAGGCCTGACATCGCCCGCTCGGAAACAATCGCGATCGGACGCATGATTGGTCCTCGGGCAAAGCTATTCGCGCTGACGGCGGTCTTGTTGGGCGCAGCGGCGAGGACCGCACCGAATGGGCTGCAGCCGCCCTGCTGACGCTGCTCGGCGTAGAGAAAGAGCCGGTGACGGTCTGCAGGCGTGATCAAAGGCTTCGTCGTCGCAGGGGGCGACCGCGCGATCGCCGAGGCCATCTTTGGCGTCAAGCCTGAGTATCTGGAGGCTTCCTTCGACGAGACGCAGAAGCGCTGCGGGACGATTGAGGCCTACTTCGCCAGAGGGCTCGGCATCGACGCCGCCGGACAGACGGCGCTGCGCGATCGTTTCCTGCGGAGCAACTGAGGGATTGCGGCGTCAGCGGGTTTTCTCCGCCTGTTCGTCGCCCGGGGTTCGAACGCCGTTCTGCGTCGTAACGCATTAAGACGATTGGCCGCCACTAAGTAGGAACCCAGAGCGGAATTCGCGCCGCGGGGCTCGAGCCCATCCGCGTCAGAACAGGCAGGTCAAGTTGCCCTTGATCGAGTTGCTCGTGACGCGGTCGCCGTATTGGCCGGAATAGGACAGTCCGACCTCGGCTCGCGGGCTGAGACGCAGATCGAGCCCGCCCTCGAAAAGGGCCGTGTCGCCCGCGATCGGCAGGCCTGCGACCGCGAAGGTCTCGCCCGTGCTTTGGAACGTGAGCGTTTCCGTGGGCGTGAGCGAGCCGAAGGCGTGCTGCCAGGCGACCGAGACGCGCGGCGTCAGCGTCATGCCGTTGGCCAGGGGATAGTCGACGGCGGCCCGGCCGCCCAGCGTGGAATAGCCGATATCGAGATGGGCTGCCGAACCGCCGAGCGCGGCGACGCCGCCGCCGTTCTCAGCGAAGCCGTCGACGCCGAGATGCGCGAAGGCGAGCCCGCCGAACGGTTCCACGGCGATCTTGCCGAGCGTCATGCGATAGCTCGCCTCGCTGAAGACTTGCGCCGTGACCGCGTCGTAGCGGGCCGACGCCATCTCGGCGAAGCCGGGAAACGCGAGCGAGCGCGTGGCGTCAAGGGCGCTGACGCTCGCCGCCGCAGCTGAGCGCAAGCTCCAGGGACCGAAACTGCCCGCCACGTAGCCGGCAAGATGCGCGGCGCCGATGTCGGCCGCGCTGCCCCGGTCGCCGACACCAATGGAGGAGTCGGTATATCCGCCCGCGACGCCGGCCAGCCAGTTGGAGTCGAAGCGACGGTCGACGCCGGCGAACAAGCCGCCGAGCGAGCGGCTCGCCGTGGCGGCGTCGCCATCGCCGCCGAGCCGGCCCCATGAATCGATCGCCTGGATCCAAGCATACGTCGCCGGAACGGCCGCAGGCGGCGCCCTGGGCGAAATTGTCAGCCTTCCGCCAGCTGCATCGGTCAGGGCGGACGCCGCGGGCGAGGAACCGAGGTCGTCCGCGTAGGCCGTCGTCGTCGGGCCGCCGGACGCGAGCGCCGCCGTCGGTCCGTCGACGCCGGCGAATGAGGCCT
>Ga0187875_10002352_pt1 | contig 14028 bp, 9 predicted proteins | sample June2016WEW_17_1_2_FD_132978 | JGI IMG/M metagenome (GOLD analysis project Ga0187875, IMG submission 132978) | Peatland microbial communities from SPRUCE experiment site at the Marcell Experimental Forest, Minnesota, USA - June2016WEW_17_10 | ecosystem: Environmental > Terrestrial > Soil >... | reverse complement strand
TCAGACGGGACTCTTAGGCCCTTCAACCCAGGAAATCCCCGCCGGGTCGCACGTGCCTGGGCAGAAGGAAAGACAGCGAATCGTCCTTAATTTCGAGAAAGCCGATATTGCCGAGGTCACCAATCAGATATTCAGCGATCAATTGAAGCTCAGTTACGTGATGGACCAGACCCTTCAGGGCCGGATCAGCATGTATATCGACGGTGATTTCGAAAACGACGAGCTCCTGCAGATGGTGACAAGGGCCTATGAAGCAAATGGGATCAGCATCATCCCCAAAAAAGGGTTTTATTTCATTCAGGTTGCCCAGAAAACGGGAGGCAGCGGTCTTCCTGTAGCCAACGCGCAACTGCTCAAAGACGAAAAAGGCTCAAGGCCGCTCATAGTAATCTATCGGCTCCGATTCATGGAGCACAAGCAGGCGATCAACCTGCTCACCCCTTTTCTGACCCCGGGCAGGAAGATCGTATCCGACCCGCTTACCAACAGCCTTATCTTCATTGAAGATACCGATAACGCCCGCGTCCTTATCAATCTTCTCAAGACGATTGATATAAATGTTCTTCAGGAAGTCAGCATGGAGATCATCCCCCTTTCTTCGATAGCTCCTCAGGACGCCGTTCAGGGGATGGAATCTCTCATGGGCAAGCTTGGCGGGTTCAAGGAGAGCGCCATCAAGAACAGCCTGGCGCTTATTCCCCTGAACAATTACAGGGGCGTGCTGGTTATGGCTCAGAACCCCGAACTGCTCAAATCGGCCCGGCAATGGATACAGGCCCTGGATGTGCGTGGGTTGGGGACCCAGGAAGAAATCTATGTGTACTTCCTCCAGAACGGCCTGGCACGAGACATTGCTCAGATCGTGGGCTCGGTGCTCGGGATTAGCAGCGGCGGTGGGATGGGACAGCAGATTGTGCCATCCGGGCGCACCGCAACCAGCAGCGCCTTTGGCACGACAGGGGGCGGCGGCAGCCCCTTCGGCACGACTGGGGGCGGGGGCGGCCCCTTCAGCGGCGGCACTCCTTTCGGCGGGGGGACTTCCGGCAGCACTTCTCTGGCAGGCGGCAGCGGTCCGGTGGGCGGTGTCGGTTCGACCGGGGCGGTTTCCGGAAGCTCATACGGGAGCACCTCTTCGCGGACCTCGGGCGCCGGCGGCGGCGCAGCGACGACCGGAGCGTCGACCGGGGCGTCGTCCGGGCCGCCAAAGCCCGGAGGCATCTTCACCGGTGAGGTGATGATAATTGCCGACGAGGTCAATAACGCGGTAGTCGTCCGGGCTAACGCCGTCGATTACGGAAAGATAAAAAAGACGATCGAGACCCTCGATATCGTTCCGAGGGCTGTGCTGATAGAGGTGATGGTTGCCGAGGTGGACTTGACCAAGGATTTCAGTTATGGGCTGCAATACTATTTTCAGACCCATCCCTCCACCAACGCGGGATACAGCCTCTCTTTCGGCGGACTGTCCAATTCCTCAACCACAACTACCAACGCATCCGGCGGCACATCGCCCCCGTCGATCGCCGGCCAATTTCCCATTAATATCGGATCGGTGGCCGGGTCCGGGCTCGGGCTCGCCTGGGTCGCCAATTCACAGAATATAGCGGCGCTTCTGAGCGCTCTGGCCTCCAAAACCAACGTCACCGTGCTTTCCACTCCCACGCTGCTGGCCACCGACAACACAGCGGCGACCATTACAGTCGGCGGCAGTGTGCCGGTACCGACCGGTTCGTATTCCACCGCCGAGACGGGGACCTTGGCGAACTCCGTTTTCAGCACGATCCAGTACGCGGAAACCGGCGTCATCCTGAACGTAACGCCGCATATAAACGCCGGGGGCCTGGTCCGGCTCGAATTGGAACAGACGATTCGACAGGTGAGCACCACTGCTACGGTCGGTGCCAACAATACCGCGCCAACCTTTACCGAAAGGAACATAAAGACCACTCTTCTTGCCCAGAACGGCTCAACGGTGGTAATCGGCGGAATAATCCAGTCGTCGAATACTGTCACCAAAAACGGGATCCCCTTTCTCCAGGACATACCACTGCTCTCGCCTCTTTTCTCCTCCAAGAGCACCGATCTTCAGCGGACCGAACTACTGGTGGCGATTACTCCGCACGTAATCGACCAAAAAGGTTCGGAAGCGACCCTGGAACTCCTCCAGAAGCTCAACAACCTGAAGCGGCAAACCGGACTGTGACGGAGGGTGGGAGGGACTGACGCGGGGAGAAAAAGACCGACGCGGAGACGCGGGGACACGGGGACAAAAAGACTGACGCGGGGACGCGGGGACGCGGGGACGCGGGGACGCGGGGACAAAAAGACTGACGCGGGGACGCGGTGACGCGGAGATCAAATGCAGGCGATCTCTCCGCGGAAGAGGGGGAGATGGTTAGCATTCGGCACTTTCGAGAGCCGGGCGTCTACCAATTGGCGATGAAGACATCCATGATATTATTCGAATAAACTCGATAAACAATACGAATACATACAGGGCAAGATAATCCAAATGCTCTCCCATCCCGATCAGTGGTGTATCCGCTAAATGCCCTCGCGTCCCCGCGTCCCCGTGTCACCGCGTCAGCCTTTTTGTCCCCGCGTCTCCGTGTCTCCCCTTCACCGTGTCAATCTTTCCCGGGCCACCTGCGCGCGATTTCAAAAAGGGTCCTTACCCCGAAGCCGGTTGCGCCCTTTGGAGAGAAGCCGGTGTCTTTGTCGGTCCATGCGGTGCCGGCAATATCGAGGTGCGCCCAGGGGATTTCCTTGGGTACGAACTGTTTGAGAAACATTGCCCCGATGATCGCCCCGGCGCTGCGGTCCCCAACGTTTTTCATGTCGGCCACATCGCTCTTCAAAGCCTCGAAGTAAGAGTCCCACAGAGGCAGAGGCCAGAATCTTTCCCCAATTGAGGCGCCGATCTGCTGAATGGAGCGGACCAGCCCTTCGCGATTGCCCAAAACTGCGGCGACATCCCTGCCAAGAGCGATGATGCTCGCCCCTGTAAGGGTGGCGATATCGACCATGAGTGCGGGTTTGAAGCGGCGGGCGGCGTAGGCCAGCGCATCACAGAGCACCAGCCTGCCTTCAGCGTCTGTGCTTATGATTTCGACCGTCTGCCCCGAATAGGAGCGGAAAACGTCTCCGGGCTTATATGCCCGGCCGCCGGGCATATTTTCCGTGCAGGGAAGTATGCCCACCACTCGCCTCACAAGACCGGTGCGGCCGATCACCTCAAAGGCGCCCAAAACGGATGCTGCCCCGGCCATGTCCTGCTTCATGTCTTCGAGCTTATCTCTCGGTTTGAGCGAAATGCCTCCCGTGTCGAAGGTGATGCCCTTGCCGATGAAAACAATCGGAGGATCGTTTGCGGTCCCGGGCGGCGCATGCTCGAGAACGATGACAAAAGCGGGTTCGGTGCTGCCTTTGGCGACTGCGTCAAAGGCCCCCATGCCCATGGATCGCGCCGAATCCAGGTCGATTATTTCGATTTGGAACCCGAATTTTGCAGCAATTTCAGACGCGGTTTCGGCAATAAATCCGGGGGTCGCACGGTTGGCCGGAGATATGGTCAGGTCTCTGGCGAGCACGATCCCGGCGACCTCAGACCGGGCCAGGGCGGCAGTTTCCCGCAGAACGGGGCCCGGATCGGCATCGCAGACAAGCAGGATGGACTCGGGGCCTTGAGGGGCATCCGAGTTTTTGGTCTTCATTTCACTGAAACGATGAAGCCCGGCCATCGCGCCGGTCAGACCCTCTCGCAGCAGACTCTCTACAGTGCATGAAGACGACTCGCAGGGAAACCCTTCGAAGGCCGATAAGGGAATCCCCGGCCTGTTTATGCCCATCTCGCGGCACTTTCTCAGAGCGAACGCGGCGGCGTTTTTCAGCTTTTCGATTTCGAACTGTTCTGCCGGGCCCAGACCCGCAAGTATGACGCGCTGGACCCGCACCTCACCGGCAGGCGCATAAACGACGGCCACCTCAGAGGGCTTGCCTTTAAAGTCGGGCAAGGCAGCGGACACAGCGAGCCACTTTCCCTCATCTTCCAGAAACCCCCTCAAGCCCGGAAGATATTCGTTGGACTTCTCGAAAACAAAGAAGACCAAGGCATCGGCCTGCCACTCATTACGGGGAGCAATTTGCCATTCAATCTGCATTTAAAACTCCAATACCTGATCTCCAGGTCAACTTTTCAATCCTATTTAAAAATAATAATTCGAGAAAGGAATTGACAAAAAAAAGCATCGGTGGATAGGTAAAAGCTTCAAGGTCCTATTCACCCGTTTACGATTAAGCGACAGAGGAGAAAGACCCATGACCCAACGAGTCTTAAACTTCAATCCGGGACCGGCTGCCCTGCCCCTCGTTGTGCTCGAGCAGGTAAAGATGGAAATGCTCGATTTTCAAGGCTCAGGCATGTCGGTGCTGGAAATAAGCCATCGGTCCAAGAGTTTTGAAACCGTTCTGGAAAGCGCTGTTCAGAGGGTCAGGCGCCTGCTGGGCCTCGACGACAGCTATCAGGTCCTTTTCATTCAGGGAGGCGCAAGCCTCCAATTCTCCATGGTCCCGATGAACCTCGCGGTTGCCGGCAAGCCCGTCGATTACGTGGATACCGGGACCTGGTCGACCAGGGCAATAAAGGAAGCCCGCGCACTGGGCAAAGAGGTGCGTGTGGTAGCAACCTCCCAGGACATGGAGTTTACCTGCATCCCGGAAAAGGTCCCTCTCAATCAGGATGCCGCCTATCTGCACATAACCTCGAACAACACTATCCGGGGCACCCAGTGGAGAAGTTTCCCCGGCCCGGGCGCTGCTCCTCTCATCAGCGACATGTCCTCAGACATATTCAGCCGCAGGTTCGATCCCCGCCCCTTCGGGCTGATTTACGCCGGGGCGCAGAAAAACATCGGCCCGGCGGGGGTTACCCTGGTCATTATTCGCCGGGACATGTTGGAAATAGTTCCCAAAGAACTTCCAACGATGCTCAAATACACGACCTATTCTGAGAACAAATCGCTCTACAACACACCGCCCTGCTTTTGTATCTACGTATGCGAACTGGTGCTCAAGTGGATTGAACAGACCGTCGGAGGTCTGGACCTCATGGAGAAGATAAACGACGAGAAGGCGCGGATTCTCTACGATTTTATAGACAGCCAGGACTTTTACCGGGGAACGGCCAGGCAGGATTCGCGCTCCCGCATGAACGTCACCTTCCTGCTGCCTGACGCCGAGTTGGAGAAAGGATTTCTCGCAGGGGCCGTTGAAGCCGGATTGGCCGGGTTGAAAGGACACCGCTCGGTCGGAGGCTTGAGGGCGTCCATCTATAATGCCGTAACCCTTGAGGCGGTCAGGGTGCTTGTCGATTACATGAAATATTTTGCCTCAAGACACGGATAAACGCACAAAGGACTGGACGAATTCAACCGCAGAGCTTCCAGCTAAAGCCGGTAAGCGGATTGACCAGATTATGGGACATGGTCCGGACAGGAAGAGAACACAGGGACCAGACACGGAGATACGGTGACACGGAGATACGGAGATACGGAGACAAAACCCTCACCGCCTCACCCCATCTCCCCCTCCCCCCATCCGTCTTTTCTCTCCCTGCCCGGACTATGCCCCGCCTCTGTCTCGAAAAGTTGCTACGACTTTTCATGGTTTCAGGGTGTCCCAAAGGGACATGAACAACTGCTTCGAAAAGGCCGCCCACAAGTTTAGGGGCTAGAGTACCGTTCGTTCTGGCGCCTTTTCGTGGTTTTGGGTTTCCCAGAGGGACATGAGTTGCTGTGGTGGAATCTTTTGCGGTGAACCGCTGTCTCGGCGCGGGGGGCAAACCCCGCGCGCTCCTCTATTTAAAGCTGGTCCTTACGGCTGTGTTTTGGGGCGGGACCTTTGTCGCCGGACGTATAGCATCCCGTGAGGCTGGCCCCTTTTCGGCCGCCTTCCTCAGATTTTTTGTCGCATCCATTTTTCTTCTCATTTTCGTACTGAGATCAAACGGCAGGACGGACCCAAGGGTGCTGTTCGCGCCAGGTAAATTTTTTTTACTGCTCCTGCTGGGCCTCACGGGTGTCTTCGCTTACAATGTCTTTTTTTTCTCCGGCCTCAAGACGGTTACCGCCAGCCGCGCCTCCTTCATTATCGCCGCAAATCCAGCTTTCATCGCGCTTTTTTCTGCGCTGCTATTCAACGAAAAGCTTGGCCTCGTCAGAGCGGCAGGGATTTTCATTTCTTTTGCCGGAGCGGCGGTAGTCATTTCGAAAGGCTCTTTTGCGGCCCTGTTGCAGGGCAGGCTGGGGGGTGGAGAGCTTTACATCCTGGGTTGTGTTGCAAGCTGGGTGTCCTATTCCCTGCTGGGCAAAAAGGCCATGAGAAATGTATCGCCCCTGGCGGCCGTGACCTGCTCCTGCGTAATGGGGACCGTATGTCTCCTCGCGCCCGCCCTTTGCGAGGGACTTCCGTCAGAAATCGCAGCCCTTTCCTCCTCCGTCTGGCTGGCAATCCTCTACCTCGGCTTCTTCGGGTCCGCTCTGGGATTCACCTGGTATTACGAGGGCATACTTGCTCTAGGTCCTCCCAGGGCAGGGGTCTTTATCAATATCGTTCCAATCAGTTCGGCGATTCTGGGCTTTGTGCTCCTGCACGAGTCCATCGACATTTCACTGGCCCTGGGAGCAGTCCTGACTCTCAGTGGGGTCTTCATTACGAATTACAAGTTGAGGATCAGATAAGCTCCGGTTTGTGCTTATCCGGGTCGAAAGGCTCTTTTTCCCTGTGCTTTAGCCCTTCATGACCGATATCAAGATCGAGGACCCCGCCAGGTTCCCCGGCAGAGTCAGAAAAACCGACCGCCACACTCTCCCCGCTGATGGACTCGCGATTTCGGCGGCGCCCGGCCAGGATTGCATACACAACCAGGCCTAAGCCGGCCACAGAGATAGCCGAAAACAACAGGGTCAGACAGATTCGGGCCATACAAAACTCCTCGGCATGATGTTCCACCGGTTACCCGGATAGATTTTTACCTCGATTACATAGTAGCCCAGGTCATTCGGATACATAACCGGCCGAGCGGACGAATGCATCGTCTCCAGCTTTAAGACGGCGCCCCGCCGTGAGTTGATATTCCTCGAAAAAGTGAAGTGAACTCTTTGGTCCACCTGTCCAACCGGCTGCACATTCACCATTATTCTGTCACCCGAATGCACCCGCGCCACATTAAGTCCGCGATGCCGCGCCGGATCGAAATTGAACCTGATCACTACAGGCTGCGCGCTGATAGCCGGAGGCGTCCTGCGCGCATAGCGCTCCGATTCGGATTTGAGGTGGGCCTGCCGGCGCTTCTCGTCGAATTTTGGTTTTCGAGTTGTCTTATCGTCCTGCGAGAGTTCCTTCTGGACCTGAACCGGGGAGGACCGGGGTTGCGCAAATTGATCCTGTTTCGGATAACGGCGCTCGCTTTCGCCTGCCTGCGGGGCCGGGGCCGGTTTTTCGGCCGCAAGGTCTCCGGACGGGGGTTGCTGCCCCTGAACGGCACTCTCTTTGAGGTTTGCGCCGGTTTCGGTCCCTGGTCCCACCCCGGATTGAGGGGCCGGTACGGCAGCCGGCGCAGTTTCGTTCACCAGGCACTGGGATTGTTGGCTGCTTGCAGGCGCCGGTTCGAGCGTTTTCACTTCGGGTGGTTGAATCACTCCGGTCTGCACAAGACCCAGACCTGTAAGGCCAATGACAAGAATGGCCGTTCCAATGCCGATAATAGTCCCGCGCTTTATCACGTTAGTCCTCCCCCTTTTGGGAAAAGTTGTCGAAAAGATCGAATCCCTGTTTATTTAGACGCTTAGACGTTTGCGGGAGTATTTTAGTCGACAAAAAAAGGCGCGGGAAGCGGAAAGCGAAAAAAAACAGAAGCGTTCACCGCTGAGAAGCAGAGGACACTGAGCAGCCCTAGACCGCAACGAAACAGAAAAACAATCCGCAAATTACACAGATAATGGGAAGAACACATACCGCTAATCGGCAAAGCAAATGCAGCGCTTGCGAGATATGACGGCATCCTGCAAAGCATCGTCAATCCAGCCGTGATGCTCTCACCTCTTACCACTCAGGAGGCCGTCCTCTCATCCAGAATTGAGGGTACGCGGGCGACCCTTGAGGAGGTTCTCGAATTCGAAGCCGACCTCAAAGAAAAGATCACCCCCGATTGGCTGTGGTCAAGGCGCAGTTTGAGCTGATCCATCCTTTTCTCGGTTCTATTCTTCCAGGAGCTTCTGCGGATCACGGAAGAAGTTTGAGTCGCATCAATGACACCCAAATGCATTTGTATTGCATAAAATCAAAGATGTGCAACACAAATCAGCTTGGGTGGATCGTATGCGATACAAGGGACTAAGTTCAGCAGCGTTGACAAACACCCAACTTCATGCTGGTTCACGCCACTCCAATCTTGCCAAAAGTCCAAAAACCGCAGGCACACGACAAATTCGACCCCCCTGTGTAAGTCACGATAATTACGGCTTTTTTATGACTATGTTTGCTTATCCGGCAAAAACTCACGGATCACTTCAGATGTGCCTGCTCCATGCTTCCCGCCTTCCTGAATTGCTGCTCTTTTATTTTGCCCCCGCTCTCAGGAGCAGTTTCTTAACCTGGCGGTGGCCGCCCTGGGAGGCAAACATCAACGCGGTACGGCCGTTTTTGTCTCTCGCATTGACGAGGGCCTTTTTTGCGAGCAGCAGCTTTACGACTTCGCGGTAGCCATCCGTGGCGGCAAGCATCAGGGCTGTTTGGCCGTTGTTGTTCCTGACATTGACGTCGGCCTTTTTTGCGAGCAGCAACCGCACGACCTCCACGTGGCCATACATCGAGGCATGCTGCAACGCGGTTGCGCCGTCCTTGTCCTTGTCATTGACCCCGGCCCCTTTTGCCAGCAGCTCCTGAACAATCTCGGCGCGGCCATTGCGGGAGGCGAGCATCAGGGCGGTAACGCCGTTATTGTCCTTGACATTGACTTGCGCCCCCCTGGCGAGCAGCAGATCCAGGGCCGCCAGGTCGCCATCAGGAGCGGCGAGCATCAGCGGGGTTGCGCCGTCCTCCTTGGCGGAATTGACCTCAGCGCCTCTGTCGAGCAGCGCCTGTACGACATCCCGGAAGCCCTGCATGGAAGCAATCATCAGCGCGGTGAAACCTTCATTCATCCGGGCATGGATTTCAGCCCCCCTGTCAAGCAGCGCCAGCACGACCTGGAGGTTGCCGTTTCCGCAGGCAACCATCAGCGCGGTTTCGCCGTCGTTAGCCCTGGCATTGACCTCGGCCCCCTTATCAAGCAGCGCTTGGGCGATCTCGCGGTCGTCATTCATGGAAGCGGCCATCAACGCGGTCCGGTCGTCGTTCCTTCTGGCATTGACCTCGGCCCCCCTGTCGAGCAGGACCGTGACCACGTCCCGGTGACCGGCCTGGCAAGCCAACATGAGCGCTGTGTAGCCGTCCTTCTTTTTTGCGTCGATCTCGGCCCCTGCCGCGAGCAGCGCTTCAGCGATCTCGCGGTGGGCGTCCTCGCATGCAATCATAAGCGCGGTGTAGCCGTCCTTGTTAGCCGCAGAGACCCTGGCCCCTTTGTCGAGGAGCGCCTGCACGACCTCCAGGCTGCTGTTCTGGGAGGCCGCCATCAGCGCGGTTTGGCCGTCATTGGCCTCCGCATTGACATCGGCGCCCCCGGCGAGCAGCGCTTCCACAATCCTGGCATAGCCCTTCATGCAGGCAAAGATCAACGGGGTTGCGCCGTTATTGGCCCTCGAATTGACATCGGCCCCCCTGTCAAGAAGCGCCTGCACGATCTCCAGGTGGCCGTACCGGGGGGCAAGCGTATCCAGGTGGCCGTAACGGGAGGCAAGCGTCAAAGCGCTATCGCCGTGGTCGTCTCTGGCGTTGACATCGGCCTCCTTTGCGGCGAGCAGGACCTGCACGACGTCTGGGTGGCCATATTGTGAGGCAAGCATCAAGGCGGTTGATCCCTCCTTGTCTTTGACATTGACGCCGGCCCCATTGGCGAGCAGCGCCTGCACGACCCCGGCGTTGCCCCTGAAGGAGGCAGCCGTCAACGCCGTAGCGCCGTCGGTGCTGCTCTTGGCATTGACCTCGGCCCCTCCGGCGATCAGCGCTTCCACGACCTCTTTATAGCCGCCCCAGGAGGCGGCCGACAACGCGGTCCAGTCGTCCCTGTTGGCTGCATTGACCTCAGCCCCCTTGCCGAGCAGCACTTTGACGATCTCGCTGTACCCGTTTTCGGAGGCGATCATCAATGCGTTTATGCCGCTGCTGTTAGCTGCGTTGACATCGGCCCCCCTGTCAAGCAGCGCCTTCACCGCTTCGAGCTTGCCGCCCTGGCAGGCGAGCATCAGCGCAGTCCAGCCGGACTTGTCTTTGGCATTGACCTTGGCCCCCCTGCCGATCAATCGCTGGACCGCAGCCACATCGCCACGCATTGCCGCCTGGCTCAAATCCTCATTAACTCCAGCGAACGCGCCGGCCGACCACAGCAACACTGAGACCGCCATCACGGTTGCCGTAATTTTCAACCTGAAGCCGCCTGAATACATCTTTTTCCACCTCCATTCAGAGAAGACCCCTCGGCTTGATGTTCCAACGATTGCCCGGATAGATTCTCATCTCGATTTCATAGCCGCCCCACCTCTCGGGGCGTAGAGATTGAACCGCCGGGCCGTGAGGGTAATTGGTCCCAAGCTTCAAAACGGCGCCCTCCTTTGAATCGAGCTTCCTTGTCAAAGCGACTCCAAAATCCCTGTCAGCCGTCAAAGCGATCCGGTCATTGTCCTGTATCGGGGCAACAAACGTCCGTTTAGGCCCGGTGCTCCACTCGCGCCAGGCGTCGGTCTCAAAAGTATCCGGAACAGTGAAAGCGAGATGGAGCCCAAGATTTGCTTGCCCTAAGCGCTGCACTCTCAGGCTTATCGAATCACCGAGATGCACCTGCGCCACATTGATTTCGCGCTTTTCCGCCGGATCGAAATGGAACCTGATCACCACAGGCTGTAACGCTTCGGGTGACGGGCGACTCGGCGCTTTGCTCAAGGCAAGCGATGGGTTTCGGGTTGTCTCGGCGCCCGGTCCCGCTGTCCCCTGTGGTCCTGTCTGACCCTGTTCCTCGCCTTTGACTGCCTGCGGGACCAGAATCGCCTTTTCAGCCGCCAGGTCTCCGGACTTTAGTCCCTGCTCGCCAACTCCATTTCCCGCAGAGCGTTGATTTATCGTCCCGGAAGCATCCCCTGCGGGGACAGCGGGGCGCGGTGTCCGGGGTCCCTCCACGGATTGAGGCGCCGGGACGTGCTCGGTTTGACTCCCGGGTCCAGGGGTCTGGTTGATGCCGTCTGCAGGCCCAGGAAGCTCCCTTCGCTCAAGGCCGGCCTGGCTGCCGGAACCCTCCTGCGAGGGGACTTGCGGTTTTACATCGAGCGGACCGATCTGCCCTTTGGACGCCGGCCGGTAAACCACCTCTGTCTGCCAAAGAGCCAGGCCTGCCATACAGATGACCAGAAGAACTAATCCAATACCCATAACGGCGCTGCGCTTTATCAACCGATTCCTCTCCCCCGGTTTGGCGGAATCATTCAGCCTCTGTCCGGATTCGCTTAAATACGTAGTACAACGCACCGTCCTTCACTAAACGCCGGGACCTGCCGATGCATGGACCGCCGACTTACTGCGGGTGAAAAAACCCACGGCAAACAGAACGCCGGCGCTGACCACAAGTCCAGGGTAGAGAGGGTCCAATCCCTTTGGGAACACTAAATGCCATACGAGATCGGTTAACGGTCCCAATATCGCAGCCGATATACCTGCAATCGGGGTGACAAAGCGTTTGAAAAACATCGCTCCCAGCAATGGGAAGAGCGCGCTGCAACCTCGCAGTCCCATGGAGAGGAAGGAAAACCCGAGGATCAAGCCGCCTGCATTGCTGCTGACCGCTGCGATAGTGACGGCGCAAAGACAAAGTATTAACACCCTTTGCACGAGCAGCGCCTTTTTATCATCGGCTTGTTTATCAATATAGCGCTTGTAGATGTCACGGGTAAGCATGGTGGAAATCCCGAGGTTCAAGCCGGCCCAGGTCCCTATTACCGCTACAAGCAAGGTAGCCAGGACCACGCCGCCGAGCAGCGGCGGCATGTAGTGCAGAATGAAAGTCGGTAAAACGTCGCCCGATTTCAACCCTGGGAAGTCGGCCACATGCGCCTTCATATACAGGCCGACCAGGATGCCGCCAATACCAACCGGTGGAATAAAAATTGCCGAAATCAATGCGCCTTTGCGGGCATGGGCGAAACTCCTAGCCGATAGAACAGCCTGAATGTAGGTCTGAGTAGAGAGCACCCCAACCACCAGCGAGAACCCGGCCGCAAAATCCAATGAAAAGCCGCGGCCAAACAAAGAAAACCAGGGGAACCGTTCAGGGAAGGCTTCGAATAACCCACTCATTCCGCCAAACTTGTAGAGAGCGATTCCACCGGCAGCTATAACCGCCCCATAGAGCAGCGATAGCTTGATCGTTCCGACGATTCCCGTACCCTGGAGCCCGCCGGCCAATACATATGCCAGGACCAATACCGTGCTGATCACCAGGGCGACGGTAATGCTGACATGAGCCATCGCGCTCAGCAGGGCCACCGCTGCCAGGCCCTGGGCAATTACATTGATAAATATCCCGATTGATGTGAACACACTGGAAATAGGTCCGATCACCGGACCGTATGTGTCGGTCAGGTACTGAGGAATTGTCGATCTGTTGCTGCTGTAGAGAGGCCTGAGCATAAATGTCCCCAGAAAGAGGCAACCGATCCCTGCTCCAAGCGTAAACCACCAGCCGTCCAGACCGTATTGGAATGCTAATTGTGCAGTGCCGATGGTGGACGATCCACCTACCAGGGTCCCCATGATAGTTCCGGCGACAACTGCCGAGCCGGCCTTACGGGATGCGCCCGAAAAGTCTCTTTCGCCTTTGACCTTGGTTCCGGCATAGATGCCTGCGCCGACAATGATCAACAATGTGACGACCATACCGATAATATGGCCCGAGGTAATTGCTACCATCAGTCGCCTCCTGTGGGGTCAATATCAATTTGAGTCCATAAAACGACATCATGACTAAAGTTCATCCAGGCTGCAGACTAACCTTTTAGGACCATTCTATCTGGATCACACTGTGTTCGAAGAATGTTGAGTTCGTGTTCGGTTGGAGGGTTCGCTTCAGTTGCCCTGGTCAAATCGATCTTAAAACCGATCTCCTCCTGGATAGCTTGCGGTGTAAAGCCCGGATAGCAACTATGGAGATACATTTCTTTGCTCGTATCGTCAAAACGGAAACAGGCCTTATTGGTTATGACCAGTGCAGGGCCGCCGCCGGGCAGTCCAAGTTTTTCACGTGCTCCCGGTCCTTCCAGGAAGCCGGGGGTGGTTAAATAATCTACCTGTTCTACGAACCTTCGTTTCCCTAATTCCATGAAGACCCAAAATTGACCGGCCAGCGACCCAATGTCACATGCTCCACCGCTGCCGCTAAAACGCACCTTCGGTTTGCGGTAATCTCCTATTGCCGTGGAATTCAAATTTCCATAGATGTCGATCTGGGCGGCGCCGAGGATGCTTATAACGTTACGCCCGGTAGTCCGATTTTGGATCATATTGAAGGACTCGGCCAAGCCTGCCAGCCGTATCGCTCCCTGCATAATTCTTGGATCGGCCAGGCTTAAAGGTATTTGCGCAAACTGCACGTCTACCGCTCCCGTCTCGAAAAAAATCGAGGCCCGTGGCGCAGTAATTTTCTTGGCGGCTATAGCGGCGAGCATAGCTATCCCCGTACCGCACATGACAATGTCGGAGTTTTTAACTTCTCTTGCCGCAATAATCGCCATCATCTCTTGAAGGCTATACTGAGCCATCATCCTCACCTCCGGTTTAGACTTGGATTGTATCCGGCTTCCTTATCAGCCAGTAGAGTCTGAAGCCTGT
>Ga0187875_10002349_pt1 | contig 14033 bp, 13 predicted proteins | sample June2016WEW_17_1_2_FD_132978 | JGI IMG/M metagenome (GOLD analysis project Ga0187875, IMG submission 132978) | Peatland microbial communities from SPRUCE experiment site at the Marcell Experimental Forest, Minnesota, USA - June2016WEW_17_10 | ecosystem: Environmental > Terrestrial > Soil >... | reverse complement strand
TAGATTTGATGGGCTTTTTGTTGGCTTTCTAGTAATCATGGCAGCATGCTTTCCTATCCACTACAAATTGATTGTGCGCCTTATGGTGGAAATTATCTGCAATCACAGGAAGCAGAAAAGCGGTTGGTTGAGTTTCGTGGTTTCCCATGTCTGAAAATCCAGACATGGGGCACCCATCATTTGTGTTCAGACCTGCGCCACCCGCCGATGTCTGGCCGAGGTTTCAGAGAACGCTCGCCAGAAGTTTCCACTTAATACACTTATGGCTGGTACTTCCACAGATCGTTTAGGTAACCCATTCCACCGGTAGAACTGTAACCCTCTCCACCAAAGAGCCACAGATTTCCGGACGTATCCGTCCAGCTAACGGCAATCCCTCGCGCACCTGGAATACTGCTTGCCGAGTCCATCCCTTGTGTTCCATATGTTCCCAGTTGATTGGCCGCGTCCGATCCCCCGATCCATGTCCATTCGCCTTTACTCGGGCTATACTTCCACAAATCGTTATATGCTCCTAGGCCTTGCCCACCAAAGAGCCAGAGATTACCGGCAGCATCGGTCCAACTCACAGCCATATACCGTGCTCCCGGGACATTATTGGGGGCGGCAATACCCTGCACCCCGTAGGTTCCAGACGCATATCCCGTACTCGAGCCTCCCATCCATGTCCACTGGTTCTCACTGTACTTCCACATATCGCCGAGTAAAGTACGTGATCCGGTCGAGTCGAACCCCCACCCGCCGAAGATCCATAAACTTCCGGATGCGTCTATCCAACTAGCGGCGTCAAATCGCGCTCCCGGAATGTTGCTGTAAGAAGCCGTACCCTGCGTTCCATAAATTCCCATCTGGCTTCCAATATTCGGTCCTCCCATCCACGTCCATTCGCCCCCACTATATTTCCATAGGTCGTTGAGATAACTAACTGTTGTGGTCGAGTCATTCCCCAATCCGCCAAAAAGCCAGAAATTTCCAGACGCATCGGTCCAGCTATCAGCATCGAATCGCGCTCCTGGAACATTGCTAGACGTGGTCTTCCCCTGTGTCCCATAGATTCCAGGTTGGCCAACGAATTTCGATCCACCCACCCACGTCCATTCTCCACCGCTGTACTTCCATAAGTCGTTAAGTATTCCCCAAACTCCGCTCGAATCGTAGCCATACCCGCCGAGAAGCCAGAAATTTCCAGATACATCGGTCCAACTAGCCGCACCATATCGCGCTCCTGGAATGTTACCGGGGCCAGCCGTCCCCTGAGCGCCATACGAACCTATTTGATTTATGATGTTTGACCCGCCCATCCACGTCCATTGCCCACCGCTAAACTTCCACAGATCATTGAAATGTAATTCAGTCCCTGCTCCTGCCGGGTCTAAGCCTATTCCGCCGAAGAGCCATAAATTTCCGGCTTTATCGGTCCATGTAGCTGAACCACCTCGTGCCCCTGGAATGTTGGACGCAGCAGGCGAACCCTGCGTCCCGTAGCTTCCCACCTGAAAGGTAAGATTCGAGCCGCTCACCCACGTCCATTCGTTATGGACGGTTGGTCCGCCGCAACTTGTAGTTGTGATGGCCGCAATGGCCGCGAAGATAAATACGCAGGAGTTCTTCCAGCTTCCCATTCAGCAACTCCGATATTGACTGCAATTTGAGATGCTGACCATCATAACGGATGCAATCAAGCTACGACAGCACTCTACCGAGAAATCCCTTGAAGCCCCAGCGTCCCAGCACCGCGTTGAAAAAGAACAGCGCAACGATAATGCCCCACCAGGGCATGTGCGCTATGCCGGGAGTGACGGCGGCGCGGAGACCTTCGCTCATGTAGACGATGGGATTGAAGAGCACGGCTACCGCGAGCCACTTGATGTTCTTCAAGAGGCCAGCCCAGGGATAGTAGACACAGCCCAGGAAGGTGGTGGGCACAATGATGATGGAGAAGACCAGGCCGATCTGTTTGGGATTCACCGTGGAGCCGATGACCAGGCCCAGGTTGCCGGCCAGAAGACTGGCCAGCAGCAGCACCAATGCGAAGAGGAACCAGTTGTGTATGTCGGCGCGCACCGGAGTGGCGGGAACGTAGTAGGCCATGGGGATTACGAGCATGGCAGCGATGATGCTTTGCATGGCAGAGAAGCAGACCTTTTCCAAAGCCACGCCCCACAGAGGCAGTGGGCACATGACGCGGTCGTCGATTTCGCGGGTGATGCCGAATTCGCTGGAGAGCGGGAGGGCGACGGCGGCGATGCCGGAGAACATGATGGCCACTGCCATCAAGCCGGGGAGCAGGATGGTGCCGAAATCTACACCTGATCCGGATGGGCCGCCGGCTACGGCCATGGGGTTGCCGCCGCTCATGCGCGGAAGAATGAAGGTGAAGACGAAGAGAAAGAGCAGCGGCTGCATTCCCACGCGGAGAATGAAAGGGATAAACTCGCGCGACAGGACGCGCAGGTCGCGCAGGAAAAGGCCGAGGAAGGATTTGAGAAAGATACCCGGGTTGAGGTGTTGCTCATGGATGAGGTGGGAGGGAGTTGCGAGTTTTTCTGTTAGAGGCCGCGAGTTAGCTTCCGCTTCGCGGAAATCGCGAGTTAGCAAGTTAGCGGTTTCTGATTCCTGACCACTATTCCCTATTCCCTGTTCCCTATTCCCTGTTTTTAAGTTATTCACGCAGGTCCCTCCCGGTGAGTTCAATGAAGACCGTTTCCAGGCTTGGCTCGGTGATGGTGAGGTCGCGCAGGCCGTGGGCTGTGGCGGCTTGCACCAGATCGGGCAGCAGGCCGTCGGAACTGGCCGCGATGACCCGCAGGCCGTCGGCGGTAATCTCGGCGCTGGTCACATCCGGTCGCGCCTTGAGGCTGGCCACGAGCGGTTCAAGCCCTTCATGCGACTTGAGTTTCAGATCGAAAATGGTATGCGCGCCGAGGGTGGATTTGAGCTTATCCGGCGCACCGAGGGCCAGCACGCGGCCATGGTCGATGATGGCCAGCCGGTCGCTGAGCGAGTCGGCCTCCTCCATGTAATGCGTGGTCAGCAGGACGGTAATGCCCTCCTTGTGCAGCTCCTGGACAGCCGACCACATGGCCATGCGGCTCTGCGGATCGAGGCCGGCGGAGGGCTCGTCCCGGAATAGGACGGTGGGCCGGGGGGCGATGGCGCGGGCAATCTGCACCCGCTGCGCCAGGCCGCCGGAGAGCTGCGGCGGATAAACGTCTTTGCGCTCGGAGAGCATGAACTGGTTGAGCAGCTCCAGAGAGCGGGACTTGGCGTGGGCCTGGGAGAAGCCGAAGTAACGGCAGTGGAAGTAGAGGTTCTCATAGACTGTCAGGGAGCGGTCCAGCGTGTTGAACTGCGGGACGACGCCGATAAGCCGGCGCGCGTGGGCCGGATGCAGGACAACGTCGATGCCCGCGATGCGAACCTGGCCGCTGGTGGGCAGCGTGCGGGTGGTGGCGATGGAGATGGTGGTCGTTTTTCCGGCGCCGTTGGGGCCGAGCAGGCCGAAGATTTCGCCCTGCTGCAACTCCAGGTCGATGCCGTCGACGGCCACCACGCGGAGCTTGGACTCATAAATCTTGGTCAGGTTTTCAATTTCAACAATCAAGAGGTTCACCGGCGCGGGAAAGGGAAGTGGGTACGTATTCCAGACTATCGCATTAGACTGTCCGGCCTGGGCCAGCGCCACCGCCCATTAACCCTGCACATAAAGTAAGCTTCCGTGTTACAGTGGGTTAGCTCTTTGTATTTCTTTCCCTCCCCCCAGAGAGAGTCAGGCCGGCTGCTGGTTAGCAAGACGTTGATAGAAGTCCAGCGCTGGTCGGACCAGGATAGGCAAGGTCCGGCGTGCGCAGTCATGGCATGAACGAGGCCAGCCAATTGCGACTGACTTTCCACAGAAATAGTGGAAGGTTTTTTCACGCGGCTTGGGTGGTTTATGCAAGGATATGCGCAGCATTGTAAAGCGCTGGTTCTGTGAGTGAGGTTCAGGTATGAACGAGATACCGGTCTCTGCGCAGCCAATCATCCTGTATGCCGAGGAATGCGACCGCGGGATTTTGCGCGAAGAGAATCAGGACACTGTACTCCATGTGCGTATCGCCCTGGGCGACCTGCTGATGGTCGCCGACGGCATAGGCGGATACGCAGGAGGAGCCACTGCTTCTCGGATGGTGGTAGAGAATTTTTACGCGCACCTGGCATCCCTGCCGGAGGACTATCCGGTCGACAACGCCATCCGCGGCGCCGCTGCTCGCGCCAATGCACAGATCCTGGCGGCGGTCCTCGCACCCGGCTCGCCCTACCAGCACATGGGCTCAACGGTGGTGGTGGCCGTGGTGCAACAGCGTGCCGAAGGAATCTGCGCCTGGGTCGGCCACGTCGGCGACAGCCGCGCCTACTTGCTGCGCGCCGGCCGCCTGCATCGGCTCACTACTGATCACTCTGCAGTGCAGGCACTGCTCAGCCGCAATATGATCACGCCTGAAGAGGCTAAAAACCATCCTGATTCCTCGGTGCTGACCCGCAGTCTGGGCCATCAGCCGGAGGTGGAGATCGACATCGAACAGCACCCGCTGGCGATGGGCGACACGCTGCTGCTCTGCTCCGACGGACTGTGGGGATTCGTCTCCGAACTGGATATCGAGAGGGTGGCAGACGCCCCGGGCCTGACGCTGGAATCATCCGCCCATGGCCTACTTGAGCTGGCGCTGGCGGCAGGCGGTCACGACAACATCGGCATCGAAATGGCGCGTGTGGTTGGGCTTCCCAAGGTAAACTTTCCTCCGACATCCGACCCTCAAGCTATCAGCCGCCACACCGTACTCTGGGTAGTTTTGACGGTGTTTGTGCTGACTTTCGCCGGTTTCTGCGTGTTGGCCTACTTCGCCCTGTGGCACTACTAACCGGGCGCACCTGGCGGCCCATGCGCCGGATGCGCTAGCATCTCCCGGTTGGCTGCATGACCCTGTATTTCATTGTGCTCGCGTCGCCGGAGCTGCCCAGGAGACCTCCCTATGAATGAAGTTGTCATTGTTTCAGCAGCGCGTATCCCGGTGGGCCGGTTTCAGGGCTCGCTGCAGAGTTTTTCCGCTCCGCGGCTGGGAGCGCTTGTGGTGCGCGAAGCGGTGCGCCGCGCCGGGGTTGAACCCGACTTAATTGACGAGTGCATCATGGGCTGCGTTTTGCAGGCCGGCCTGGGACAGAACCCTGCTCGCCAGGCTGCACTTTACGGCGGATTATCGAACCAGGTGGCCGCGCTCACCATCAACAAGGTCTGCGGATCGAGCTTGAAGGCTGTGGCCCTGGCCGCGCAGGCCATTCAAACGGATAATGCCGCGATGGTCGTTGCCGGCGGCATGGAGTCAATGACCAACGCACCTTATCTACTGCCCCATGCCCGTTCCGGCTATCGCATGGGAAATGGCGCGCTGGTGGACTCCATGATCCAGGACGGACTTTGGGAGGCTTACAACAACTTCCACATGGGCATGGGAGCGGAGAAGATTGCGGCCCGTTTCGGCATCAGCCGGGATGAACAGGACGCCTTTGCAGCCGAGTCGCACCGCCGCGCCGCCACGGCCACGGCGCAGGGCTTTTTCCGGGACGAGATTCTGACGGTCGAAATTCCGGCGGCAAAAAAGGGCGCGGGGCCGTCATTTTTTGATACTGACGAGCCGGTCCGCCCCGAGACTACAGTAGAAATCCTATCCCGGCTCAAGCCTGCTTTTCAGGAAGGCGGCACGGTGACCGCGGGCAACTCTCCCGGCGTGAGCGACGGGGCCGCGGCCCTGATTGTCACTAGCGACAAGAGAGCTCGCGAACTTGGTGTCGCTCCGCTGGCCGTGATTCGCGCACAGGCCACTAGCGGCGGCGAGCCGGAGTGGTTTGGCCTGGCGCCCATCGAAGCCGTGCGCAAAGTGGCGGCAAAGGCCGGCTGGCCGCTGGACAGCGTGGATTTGTATGAGCTGAACGAGGCCTTCAGTGTGCAGGCGCTGGCTGTCAATCGCGAACTGGGCCTGGACCCGGCGAAGGTCAACGTACAAGGCGGCGCTGTGGCTATCGGTCACCCCATCGGCGCCAGCGGAGCGAGGGTGCTGGTCACGCTGCTGTACGCCTTGAAGCGGCTGGGCAAAAGCAAGGGCATTGCCGCGCTGTGCCTGGGCGGCGGCAACGCGGTGGCGCTGGCCGTCGAGCGCATCTAGTCGCAGACGCTCATACCGACAGGAAACATTTCCCCCGCATTGTCTTCCGGCGCTATGACTGGCTCTGTGCCGCTTGCAAGCTGGGCCGTGAAGAACGCGTCCACCTGGGAGAGCACCTCGGCCCCGGTGCGCGCCTGGTAGATGGCTGCCCTCAGTTTGGCGCCGCCCGGCACGCCGTGGGTGAACCAGGTGGCAAACTGTTTCATCTTGCCCGAGGTTTCGCCCAGCCGCGCGGCCTTGGGCAGATCCTTGGTGGCTTCGGCCTCGTCCAGCAGCATTTGAAAATAGGCGCGGATCATGCGGTAGCGGTTCTGCACTGTGGGCCGCTGGTAGCTGCCGGTGGCCGTGTACTGCGCAATCTGGCGGAATATCCAGGGATTCGACGGCGCGGCACGGCCGATCATCACCGCGTCGCAGCCGGTTTGCGCCACCATGGCTACAGCGGCCTCCGGAGAATGAATGTCGCCGTTGCCGATGACAGGAATTTTAACTGCCTGCTTGACCTGCGCGATCCACTCCCAGCGCGCCTGGCCGCTGTAGCCTTGTTCGCGTGTGCGGGCGTGCAGCGCCACAGCGTTCAGTCCCTCGGACTCGGCCATGCGCGCCAGTTCCAAACAGACAATATCATTGTCGTTCCAGCCCATGCGAAATTTCACGGTGAAGGGAATCGTCACCGCCCGGCGCACGGCGCGGAAGATTTCGCCAATGCGCGGCAGATCGCGCAGCAGGCCCGAGCCACCGTTGGAGCCGACCACCCGCTTGGCCGGACAGCCCAGGTTCAGGTCCACCAGGTCGAAGCCGGTCTCTTCGACAATTCGCGCCGCCTCGGCCAGCGTCTCCGGATTTGCCCCGAAGAGTTGCGCGCCGATGGGATGCTCGTCGTCGTAGAAGGTCAGATAGCGCTGGCGCTTGGTCTCCCGCATCCGGGCGAGACCGTCGGCCGAGGTGAACTCGGTCATCAGAAGCCCGCAGCCGGATTGGGTGTTGGTGACGGCGGCGTCGATGGCGGAGCCTGTCTCCGGGGCTAAAGCCCACGTTGATTCTGTTGGCATTATGCGGGGATTAAAACCCCCGCCTCCCTCCGGTTCCTCTTTGCTCGCAATTTGAACGGATGTGAACAAACTGGCGTGGCGGATGAAGCGGCGAAAGACAGTGTCTGTGACCCCCGCCATGGGAGCCAGCACCGTGGCTGGGGTCACCAGAACATTGCCAAGGCGCACTTCTGCCGGCACGCGCGCCTCGGCGGGCATGGCGTAATCCCTGGGGTTGTCCCAGTTCTTTCTCACGGTAAAGCCCTTGCCGGCCATAAAAACCTCTTTACTGCCTGCATTATCAAATATCCGGGAATGCCGAATACGGATCAACAGTTATGCCAGCCAGTAGGTGCGATGAAGTTCACAGTTTCACAGTTTCACAGTAAAAGGGGTGGAGGGGGGGGTAGCTTTCCCATTCCCGCCTGGCTTGCGCCCTCACTCGACAATAGTCTGGTCTCTTCACCCGCACAGGTCCTCATTGACATTGTGCGCCAGTGGAAGTGAATTATCTGCAAACCAAATGCAAATTCCGCAACGGAAGGGAAAACATCCCGCCGTCCACCGTTTCCGGGTACGGAAGTGATGAAACCGCCTGAGAAACTATTGGCGGAACGAAGTTGGGCCTCCGCCATGGCGGAGGCCCAATCGTAGCTTCCGGTTGCCAGGACGCGGTTACTTGGCTGCCGCGGCTTCCTTGGCTCCGTCGGACTTGGCAAACTTGCGGCGGAAGCGCTCCACGCGGCCTGCCGTGTCTACCAGGCGCTGCTTGCCGGTAAAGAACGGGTGGCAAACCGAGCAGATTTCCACGTGTATGTCGCCCTTGTGGGTCGAACGGGTCTCAAAGTTGTTTCCGCAGGCGCACTTGACATGAACCGCGGCATAGTTGGGATGAATCTTTTCCTTGGGCATCGCTGAAGACAAACCTTTCCTGCAATATCTCTATTGTAGGGGGATTGGGGCGGTTTAGCAATTCAGGACAGCAAGCAGCTTACAGCTAACAGCGGACAGTTCTATATTGCGCTCAGCCAACAGTGTGCTCTTAGCTGTTAGCTGTCAGCTATTTCAGTGCCTTTGCGATCCCCGCCTCGACCAGCGGCGTCATCACGGCGAACCCCGCAGGCAGCGGATGCACCCCGTCCTTGCTCAGCGTCGCGGGCAACCCGTCCCGCTCGTCCTTCATAGCCGTGTGGAAGTCCACGTAGACGTAACCCTTCTCGGCCGCGTAGGCCTTCATCCAGGAGTTAATGGCCACAATCTTAGGCGCCGGCGTCAGTCCCGGACTCCACCTGTAATCAACAGCGGGCAGAATCGAGCACAGCACCACGCGAATGTGGTTGGCCGTCGCCAAGTCGGCCATCGAAGCCAGATTATCTTCAATCTGCTCCAGCGTCTCCGGCCCGGTGTTGCCGGCTATGTCGTTGGTCCCGGCCAGAATCACCACGACCTTTGGTTTCAGATCAATCACGTCTTGCCGGAAGCGCACCAGCATTTGCGGCGTGGTTTGCCCGCTGATGCCGCGGTTGATGTACGGCTTGCCCGGGAAGGAACCCTGCGGCCCCGTAAAATGCCAGCCCTCTGTAATCGAGTCGCCCATGAAGACCACACGGTTTTCGCCCTCGGCCGGCGGCGCCAGGGCAGCGTCTGCCTCCTTGAACTTTCCCAGCCAGCCGAAGTCGACTTTCAGCAGTTCATCGTGCTTCCTCCAGTAATCGTTATCCGGATGAGACACGGGGGTTGCCGTTGCAGGGGCAGGCGTGGATTGGGCAGACGCTGGAGCTTTGGCATCCGGTTTGCTTGCGGGCTGCTGGCCTGGGGATTCGACCGAGATCAGCAGGCAGCAAATGGCAATTGCGGCGAAAATAGTGCGCAATACGATTCGATTCATGGCTTGGTCTCTATCCTTTCGCGGGTCAGAAGCTATTCTATCCACGTGATTCCGATTGTAGGCAATTGTGCCGGAGTCCAGGGAAGTTCTGATTAAGCCTTCGGTGTGAGTAAACATTCCCTCAGGGGCTAAAGCCCGACATTCGTTTTGATGCGTTTGCGGCACGACTGAAGTCGTGCCCTGACGCTTCTTGCTCCACCATTTGCATTTTTCCGCAAGCTGCTTAATACGGTGCAATACGATTCGATTCATGGCTTGGTCTCCATCTTATAGATTGGATAATCGGAATTTCCACGCGGCTCCGATTGTAGGCAACCGCGCAGCGCTCTGGCAAAACGCCTTTGACTACCGTGCTTTTCCACAATAGGGCACCCGAAGCGCACCGCTGCACAGCGGCGGCCTTTGCGCTAGGCTTGAATCCAGATGAGTGAATGTACGATCTGCGACGGAGTGGGGCTGGTGCGGGTGGTCAACGACCAGGGAAAATGGGTTTCGCGCGCCTGCGAGTGCCAAGAGATGGAGCGCGAGGAGCGCCGCCTGGCCGCGGCCCATATCCCCGAGCGTTATCGGCAGTACACCCTGGACGGCTTCACGACCGCCTTTCACGGCGCTGATGCCACGCTGAGCCGGGCGCACATGACGGCCCGCAAGTTTGTTGAGGCCTATCCGGTGGACACTGCCGGCAAGGGGCTGCTCTTCACCGGCTCCATTGGCGTGGGTAAGACTCACCTGGCGGTGGGTGTGCTGAGGCGGCTGGTGGTGGAGAGGGGCGTTAAAGGCCTTTTCTGCGACTACCGCGAGCTGCTTAAGAGCATCCAGAATAGCTATAACCCACAGGTGCAGACCACGGAGTTGGAACTGCTGCAGCCGGTCTTTGCCGCTGAGGTGCTGGTGCTGGACGATCTGGGAGCGCAGAAGCCCAACGAGTGGGTGTGGGACACGGTGGCCCTGATTCTGAATACCCGCTACAACGACAAGCAGACCACTATCATCACCACCAACTACCCCGATCTGCCGGCAGGCGCCGGATTCAAGGCCGACGAGAAGGGCAACAAGCCCGCTAAAAACGAGGACACGCTGGGCGACCGCATTGGCGACCGCATGAGATCGCGGCTGGCGGAGATGTGCGTCCGCATCGAGATGGTGGGCGAAGACTTCCGCCAGACCGTCAAGCGAGCGCGATTCGGGTGACCACCTGCCACCTGCGGTGGGGCCAGCCGCTCGCTATTCGCTCGCAATGGCTTATATCCGCCCCTGCGGGGGGACCAGCCGCCTTTGGCTGATTAGCGTGAGAAAAAGGTGCGGGAACTGGCTGAGTGTATTGTTTCGATACAGAGACATTGGAAAGGCAGGCGAAACTGTAGCGTTTCAGGGCAACTGTAGGATTCCGATACAGCCGCCAAGGAAGGGACTTTATGCGCAAGACGTTGGAAGCAATCAGCCTCGCGGCATTTGTCTTCATGTTCTGGCTCTATTGGAACGCCTGGTTCGGGCCTGGCCGTTTGCCGGGCCTCATCCCCACGCACTTCAACTTCGCCGGCCAGCCGGACGCCTGGGGCAAGCCGCCCATGCTTCCGATTTTGCCTGTCGTGGCCCTGGTGCTTTACCTGCTTTTAACCGTCCTGGTGCGGTTTCCCTCGATCTTCAACTATCCGGTTGAGGTAACGGCGGAAAACCGTCCTCGGCTGGAGGCGCTGACCCTGGACATGATCGCCTGGCTCAAGATGGAGATGGTTTGCCTTTTTGCCTGGATTCAGTGGTCGACGATTGAAGTAGCGCGCCAAGGCCGGGGCGGCCTCACTCCGGCGCTGCTGCCGATCTTCCTCGTGATGCTCTTTGGAACCCTGGCTTGGTTTATTGTGGCTATGTTCCGGGCAGGGCGCGCGGGATCAAGCTCATAGCTTCCCGGCCGCGTCCGTCAACAGCCGGCCTGAACCATCAAAATACCCAGAGACTTGCCAGCACCAGTAGAATTGCGGCGACCGTGAAACCCTGGTACACAAGATCCTCTGTCTGCCGGGAGCTTCTTTGCTCGCCCGGGGGCGTTGCCATGGAGATGGATGCGGTTGGGGAACATGTCTGCATCGCTGGTCTGCCTTTCATAGCCTTCCGGCAAGGGTTACGTATTCTGGACCTGGCCGGTTCTCACGCTTGCATGCTTAGACACAGAATATTTCTGAAAGTCGCAGAACAATGTGAAGAGCCGAACAATATTTGACGCTAATTTTCTTATCGGTAAAGAACGGAAAAGCTTCTGCCTAAATTGGGACGGGGGATTCCTTCGGTAACTAGCGCAAAATTTCTTATCATGCGCACGGAGCCGGGACTCGTACCTGTCCATGAAAAGGAAGTATGGGAATGCCTGCCGATGGATTTGGCGATTGCTGAGCTATGCGGGTTGCCGGCGGACTGGCTCATGAGCCTGTAAGACGAAAAAACCTCCGTCAGGGGGCGCGGTCAGCGCATCATGCTATCCAGATATCCAGCTCCCTATCCAGGCCACGGCGCGGGCGATGGGCCCTAACGGGGGCGGTTTCAGCTCATCCTTCCAGCTTTGAGGGAGCTCTGCGTCTGGTGCGATATATGTCGGGGTATAAGGAGTATAGTTTTTACGCATAGACTTCTCGTTATTCAGTAGTTCAGCAACAATCGGGTCGCCGCCCTCATCTCTTGCGGCCTTCTCAAATTCATCTGCCCTTTCCCGCTGTGCAATCGCCAGGTCCGTCAATAACCGGGCCTCTTCCTGCCGGTCCTCAGCCAGAGCCTCTTGCGCGCGCGCAAACAGATTCTTAGCCTCCTTGTTGTAGATGCGCGCAATTTCAAGGTACTCATCGGCCGACGAGCGGCCCTGGAAGGTGTAGGCTGGCGCACGCTGGTGAGGATTTTTCTGGGACATCCATTCCTCCTTGCCTGAAACACCTATAAGTACTTGATTATCAACTAGTATATCGACTTTCTATATTATTCCTCAAAACACTGTGAATATGGGAACTTGTTCGTTAACGGGTGTAAAATTTCACCCGTGAGCATTGGTCCCGTATTCGCCCCATCCGCCGAGAAGGAAACACGCAACTGGCAGCCTCTGGTTTTGGCCACAGCGGGTGTCCTGATGCTTTCTGCCGCGCTCATCCTGGGTCTGGAACACGGGAACGCCCGCGGCAAGGCCACAGTGACGCCGATCTCCGCGCCCCTGGACCCCTATGCGGGCAACCTCTCGTTGACGCGCCTTGCCATGAGCGAATCCGGCAACCTGGCCGGAGGCAAGGTAACCTATCTGGATGGCCACATCGTCAACCAGGGCGCCCGCACTGTCACCGCGATCACCGTGCAGGTGCTCTTCCACGATTTAGCCCACGAAGTGGCGCAGAACGAAACTCAGCCGCTCAAGCTCATCCTCATGCGCGAGCCCTACATTGATGTGGGACCAGTCTCCGCGGCCCCGATCCCCCCCGGCGGCGAACAGGACTTCCGACTGATCTTCGATGGGGTCACGCCCCACTGGGATCGCGCCTTCCCGGAGATTCGCATTCTTCACGTCGAGACGAAGTAGACTCAATATTATTTCCGGAGCCTTGTTGCCCGATTTTCGCCGCCGCGGTGTCCAATGAAATACAAGCTCACGGATTCGTTCACGGGAGGAATGCCATGGACAGAAACGATGCGGGGTTAGCAACTGGACGGCGGTTTGCGGCCATGGGGGCCTGTTTTGCGGCGCTGTTGATTGTATTTGCAGGTCTGGCGGCCGCGCAGGAGGCTGCGGAGACAAAGCCCAAAGTGAGTAGCCAGCCGCTCACCGCCGAGCAGCTTGGGATCTACCGGACGGTTCTTCACGGGTGGATGGACAATGAACTGAGCATGGTCAACCTGTCAATTCAGACGATCCCATACCCCACCAGCGGGGCCTTTGACGCCGGCGATTGCGGCAAAGATCTGGAGCTTGAGCCGGTTGTGCCCACGGTGGTCCATCGCTTCCGGGTCGCCGATCTGGCGCAGTTGGGATCGGACAAGATCGTCCTCGTGGACCCGGAGCGACAATCGAGGGAGGTCGCGGAGAACGACCCCGGGAAAACTATCGGCGAAGGCCGGTCGATTGAGGATGCTGTTCGCAACGGCTTTGCCCACGGTCTGGTTACCGTGAGCGAGATTCGGTTTGACAAACAGCATAAGCATGCCATCGTTTCATACAGTTTTTTTTGCGGCTCGCTGTGCGGCAACGGTGGAACCATAATTTTAGAGAAGGTGGACGGCGCATGGCAGCGCAAGAGCCAATGCTCCAACTGGATATCGTAGCGACCGCCTATGCCCGGCCATACCAGCAAGCTGGGCAAAGCAAACCCATCCCTCCTACTGGCTGGTTCTGACCATAAGCCGCAAACGGCTGGCGACGGGGTGGCCACCTTTAAGCGCAGGAACAAACTTCCATCCCGCAGATGCGTCCGCAAAGTAAGTGTTCAACTTTGCATCTGCCTGGGCTGACCAAACCTTTCCAGCCGAATCAATGACCAGACTGACTACGACCCCCTCTTTCAAAGCCGCTTCCAGATTTTCTGGCGGAGGAGGGATCATGAATAGAATCGGCATGGGCTTCGTGTCGGCTGCTGTGTCTGTGTGCGTGGCATTATTCGACTTGCCGAAAGAATATAGCTGGGACTGATGAAGAGCATCGATTGCTAGTTTTTGGTCATCCGTAGGACTATCAGGCGTCTCATTGAATATGGATTCATGTTTTTCCGTATAAGGATGAGATAATCCATTGGAAACGCCATCAACCTCACTGCGGATGCCATGCTCTCGAGCGTTCAGGATGGATGTACGAATCCTGTCGAAATCCGCTGAGGGCCACATATCGGCAAGTGCCTTCCATGCATCCTGTTCACGTCCGCTGTAAAGATAACTCCACACAACCTCAAGAAC
>Ga0187875_10002346_pt1 | contig 14046 bp, 16 predicted proteins | sample June2016WEW_17_1_2_FD_132978 | JGI IMG/M metagenome (GOLD analysis project Ga0187875, IMG submission 132978) | Peatland microbial communities from SPRUCE experiment site at the Marcell Experimental Forest, Minnesota, USA - June2016WEW_17_10 | ecosystem: Environmental > Terrestrial > Soil >... | reverse complement strand
GGGATGCGCTGGACCGAAGCTATGGCCGAGGCCATCGTGAAGCTCAGAGCCATTTATCTGAGCGGGGATCTCGACCAATACTGGGCCTTCCACGTTCAGCAAGAGCAGAATCGACTTTATTCGGCTGCCAAATGGAGCGTCGTCGGAAAGTAGTCACGCCCATTTCATTTCGGATGCGGGATTATATCAACGATATCAACGATGTAATAGATGTCACCCTGGATGAGGAAATAGAAGCGCCAATCTTTGTTGACGCGGGCCAAAGGTCCTGCCTTTCATCGTATTTCTTGGCGCGAAGGGACGGGTGTCCGAGATTCTGCTCCAGAAATCTCATCTGCCTGAAGGCCGCTTTCCGTACACCGGGAGGAAGGTTCTGCAGGCTCTTGCCGGCACGTTCGGAATAATCAACCTTCATTGAGAGCGTTTGGCTCTGGGCGCGGTTCCTACCTTTTTAAGCTGCGCTTTCATGTGGGCGATCATTTCATCGGCGTTGTCAAACGGCCCGAAAGTGCGCCCGGCCTTGACGTCGGCCAGGCCTTCCGCGAGTTGCGCGTCAATAATGCATATCTGCTCAAGTCCGAGACGATGAAGCAACGGCTGCTGGCTGCGAGACAACGCCGGGAGGGACTCTCGCTCGAGGCGGTGGTTGAGAAACTCATCGGCCTTCGAGGATCTCGCCTGGTGGGTCGAAAAGGACCGGGCGCAGGCGCTTCGAATCATGAGGCTGGTCCGTGAAATTCAGCGTGACCCGTTTTCCGGTCTCGGCAAGCCTGAGCCTTTGAAGCACGAATTGTCCGGTTGTTGGTCGAGACGCATTAATTAAGAACATCGGCTCGTCTATCAAGTACAGGAAGACAAGATCAGGATTCTCGCCTGCCGGTTCCACTACTGAACGGCGTGTTTCGCCCGTCATCCGGCTCGACTTCCGAGATGCGAATTTCTGGCCGCGTCGACTCAGTTCTACGAGAAGGGCGTTTATTCGGCCTTATGCCGAGTTCCGGATTATGCCGAGTAGTGCGTACAGTTGGCGCTGCCGGTCCTGGGGCAAGGTGAACCGCGTTTACAGCAACTCGGCATGATGGCCCGATGCTGGGGATATGGTCATTCCGGCCATTAACTAGCAGCCAGCGACGGCGGGGCTCATGAACCATAACCGTGACGGTAGCGTGCAAATCCTTGAGAAATATTGGTAGAAGCCGCTCGATCGGACTTGGCCTGTGCTTAGTTAAGAGGTCCTTTTGCTTTCAAAAGCGGGGACAAATCAATTGGCTTGCCCACTTCTCCGGGATGCTGCGTTAGCCCGTAATCGCCCCCAGCGTCGCAAAAAACTCCGGGAACGAAACCGACGCGGCTTCCGCGCCGTGGATTACCGATTCGCCATCCGCGCACAACGCCGCGACAGCGAATGCCATGGCGATGCGGTGATCGCCGAAGGAGTCCAGTTCGGCGGCATGGAAGCGCTGGCGGCCGGGGATGGCGAGGCCATCCGGCAATTCCTCCGCCTCCACTCCCATACGGCGCAGGTTTTCGGCGACCGTCGAGATGCGATCCGTTTCTTTGATACGCAATTCGGAGGCATCCCGGATGGTAAGACCCTCCTCGCTGGCCGCACCCAGGACGGCAAGCACTGGAATTTCGTCGATCAGCGCGGCGGTGGTTTCCTTTTCGATGGTTCCGCCGCGCACGCGCGAGCTCGACACCAGCAATTCGCCGGCTAATTCGCCGTTGCAGCTCTCGACCTCGGTGATGCGGATCGCCGCTCCCATGCCCACCAGAAAATCGAGCAACGTAGAGCGGGTGGGATTCAGGCCGACTCCACGGATGGCCAGCCGGGAGCCGGGTATCAGCAGCGCCGCCACGATAAAGAACGCCGCCGAGGAAAGGTCGGAGGGGACCACCAGGTCGCGTCCGGCAAGCGCGGGCCGCCCGGTGAGGGTGATGGTTTTGGCTGCAACGCGCAAGTCCGCGCCGAACTCCCGCAGGGCGATCTCGGTGTGATCGCGCGAGCGTACCGGTTCACGCACGATGGTCTCGCCTTCCGCGTATAGCCCGGCGAACAGCACGCAGGTTTTCACTTGGGCGCTGGGCACTGGAAGCGTGTAATCGATCGGCCGGAGGCGCGCGCCGCTGATCTCGAGCGGCGGAAAGCGGCCATCGCGGGCGGAGATGGATGCGCCCATCCGGGAGAGCGGCTCTATGATGCGGCCCATGGGCCGGCGCGAGAGGGATTCGTCTCCGCCGATGCGCGTGGGGAACGGCTGAGCCGCCAATATTCCGGATAGCATGCGGATGGTGGAACCGGAGTTGCCGGCGTCCAGATCCGCAGTGGGCGCGCTCAGTCCGTCGAGACCATGGCCATGGATCGCCACCTCGGTTCCGTTCTCTTCCACCGGCACGCCCAGCGCGCGCATGGCGTTAAGGGTGGAATGGCAATCCGCGCCGGTGGAGTAGTTGCCAATCCGGCTAGCGCCTTCCGCGATGGAGGCGATCATGGCATAGCGGTGGGAGATCGACTTGTCGCCGGGCAGGGTAATGGATCCGGACAGACACCGCGCCGGGGGGATTCTCTGAGGCATCGGGAACCCCCATTCTAGCGCTTGTGGGGCAGGCCCCCGGCCTGCGCGGGACTCTCAGTCCCGCTCTTATGCGCCCAAAGCCATCATTTGCGGGACCCTGGGTACAAACCGGTGCGCCCGAAAAGGCTGAAACCGGTACCCCACGCTGAAGATGGTTTCGATGTAGGTGCCGCTGTGCTCACCCAGTTTCTTGCGCAGCCGGCGGATGTGTACGTCCAGTGTCCGTGTGCGGATCTGGTTGCTGTAGCCCCACACCGAAAACAGCAGCGTTTCGCGGGTGACCACCTCGCCGGCGTTCTGAATCAGAAGGGCCAGCAGGTCATACTCCTTGCGGGTCAGCCCCAGCGGTTTGGTGTCCAGCAGTGCCGTCTTGTGCTCGAAATCCAAGTCCAGGTGCTGGTCATGGTAGCGTTGGTCGTGCGTCGGGGTGATGTGAAGCGGTCCCATCCAAAGTCTCCTTTTAAGCGTTTCGCCTATACTGATGCTACGGATGACAGGGGTCGGAGGAGGTTTGGGTCTTGTAAAAGTTTTGTAAAAGGTGTAAACAGGCGATTCCGGGATGTGCTTTGGCTGTCTTGCTACGGTTCGGCCGTTTCACGCCTGCGCTGGTATGGTATTTGACCACACGACCTAAACCTCTCACACGAAAAGCGGAAGCCGTCGCTGCAGGCAATATTCCATTCCACATATGGCCGTCACTGTCAAGAACAAGACTAAAACCCCTCTTGTGGTGCCGCCATCCGTCCGCCGGCCGGCTGGTCACAAGAACGGCCCAGGCCTGGAGTTCAGGGTGTCTGGCGGAGTAATCGCTATTCTTCCCAAGCCGCTGGCCGCGGACGACAAGTATACGTCGGAGCAAACCGAGGTAGGACAGGCCTCCGTGCCTGTCCATGCAGTTGAGCCGTTAGAGTCGAGCATCCCCCCGGTCTGCGCCACGGGCGTTGAAATAAAGTCGACACCAGACGGAGCGTCTACCTGACCGTGTGCATGCGTCCCAGAAAGCCGTTCCTGGGGATTTTGTGGAGAGCCTCGGCCATTTGTCAGGTTTGGCAACTACGCGCTCCATGTGGATTGGTTCCGGCAGCCGACAAACCGGTAACGGATCCCGCGCCGAATGCTCGACGTCCGGCCTAGTCCTGAGCCTGTGCACGGCCACCCGAAAGATCTCCCGGTCAGGGCGACCACACGCTTCGCGAAGTGAGTTAATTAACCTGACTGGGTGTATGGGGCTCCTACCTCTTGATCTTGTAATGAGGCGCGTCGAAACCAGCCGGTCTGAATCTCATGCCGCGCTGTTTCATGACCTTCTGCATTTCGCAGAGGCGTTGCTCAAGACCTATGTGGCGGCCATTGTCGCAGCCGTACCAGACGAGCCCGATAAGCACCGCTACCGCCTCTGTCACAAGCTAGTCCGGGCGGCGGGCATCGGCGAGTGGGACGACGTGTTGGCCGATGTTTCGACCGGCCCGGCATCGCAATACCTCATGCCCGGAGGCGAAGCTATCCAGCAGGAGCTTTCTGGAAGAACCGGTCGCGGCTCCTGGGCCTACGACGCCGCGGCGCTGCTTCATGGTTGCCTTAAGCAGGTGCTACCCTCGGCGGAACCGTTGCCGACCAAAGTAGAAGGCCGTCGCTGGTTCGACCTGCTCGTCCAATTTCGAAATAAGACTAAGGGGCATGGGGCAATCACGAATGACACCATCGGGAAGATCGTCGGTGATCTGGAGCGCTCGATCCGCCTTTACCTCGACAACTCTGTTGTCCCAAAGTTGCAGTGGGTTTTCGTCAAACGAAATCTATCCGGCAAATATCACGTCGTCGGGCTCGCCACGGGTTCGTCCGCGTTCGACAAGCTCAAAGGTGATAGAACCCTCAATCTGCCCGACGGCGTTTATATCGATCTTGGGGGGCACTGCCGCGTTGAGTTGATTGAAGCCACCGTCGACGTCGCGGAGTTTTACTACCCCAATGGACATTTTAGGGGACGCACTTGCGAATGGCTCTCGTATATTACGGGTACGCGAAAGGACATGGACGGCACCCCCTACCTCGCTCCCGCTACCGCACTCCCCGCGAGCGGAACTGAGGGCGCGCACTCTCTAGACCTGGTCGGAAGATGCTTTGCGAATCTGCCCCCGGCTCCCGCAGAATACGTGTCTCGCGAAGAGCTAGAGATCGAACTCGCCCGCGTCTTGGAAAACGACCGGCACCCGGTTGTCACGTTGGTCGGCCGCGGCGGGATTGGGAAGACATGCTTGGCCCTCACGGTCCTTCACCAGCTTGCCCATTCCACAATGGAGCGCTTCATAGGGATTGTCTGGCTGAGTGCGCGCGACATCGACCTGCTTCCTCAGGGTCCAAAGCTCGTGAAGCCCGCAGTTCTGACGATTAAGGACATCGCCCGCGAGGTCAGTGCCCTTTTTCAGCCGAAGGGCTGGGATCAGAAGGGCTTTGACGCCGAGAAGTACGTTTCGGAGTCGCTGGGGCGATCAGAGGAAGGCCCTTTGCTACTCGTCTTCGATAATTTTGAAACAGTCCAGCGGCCGATCGACGTTTTCAACTGGCTGGACGCCTACGTCCGACCGCCAAACAAAATTCTAATTACAACCCGGCACCGCGATTTCAGGGGAGACTATGCCGTGGAAGTCGGAGGGATGACCGAAGTCCAGTGCGACCAGCTCGTGCGCACGACTGCCATTTCTCTCGGTCTGCGTACACCAGTAACATCCGAATTCTGCAAAGACGTTTATCGGGAATCGGAGGGGCATCCCTATGTTGTGAAGGTGATGGTTGGAGAGGCGCTGGATTGGCAGCCGCCTACGAAAAATCGAGAGAATCGTCGCGGGGCGGGACGATCTCCTAGATGCGTTGTTCGAGCGCACTTATGCCAGGTTGTCTCCGGCCGCGAAACGGGTTTTTTTGACACTCTGCAACTGGCGCTCGCTTGTTGCTCAGCTAGCTCTCGATGCAGCCCTGCTCAGACCAACGCAGGCCGAGCGAATCGATACACCGGCCACCCTTGAGGAGTTACGGCGGGTTTCGTTCATAGATGAGCATGTTTCCCCGAAGGACGGCAGAGTGTTCGTGAGTGTTCCCCTGGTCGGGTCAGTGTTCGGAAAGCGCAAGCTGTCGGTGTCCCCGGATCGAATCCAGATTGAATCGGACACGCGGTTCCTCCAGCGGTTCGGCCCCATGCAGCCGTCAGACGTTCAGCGTGGTATTGAGCCACGAATTCACCGCCTTTTCGGATCGCTGTCGCACGAGCTCGACAAAGGGAAGCTGGACTTGGCCGCAGAAAGGCCTGTCTTGGAATTGATTGCGCGAAGCTACCCACCAGTGTGGTTGATGATCGCTGACTTATGGCGAGAATCCGGTCACGCGGATGCGCTCAGCGAAGTGAAATCGGGTTTGAGTCGCTACATTGAAACGGCTCCGCCAACTGATGAGCAGCGCGTTGCGTGGGAAAGGATCGCAGCGATTGAGAGGCAGCGGAACAACTGGTTCGAATTCGTAGATTGCCAAGTCCATATTGCCGAGCTGCCAGAGGCGAACATCGCGACAGTCAGCGCGGTGGTCAACACGTTCAACTCGGTCGAACGACATCTAGAGCCTGATGCCGAAGCGCGGTTGGCGATCGCCAAGCGACTTGCTGCCGTTATGGAACCGAAGATAGCGGCGGGCGATGCCACGGATTGTTCCAGACTCGCTTGGGTCCTAATCCACTCTGGGAGGACCGATCGCGCCCTCGAGATCATCGACTGTGGTCTTCGGCTGGACCCCACAAACGAATACTGCCGAAAACTAAAGGGGAAGGTCTGGGAGAGAATTGCTGAAAAGAAGAGGCTACAAGGCGATTTGTATGGATCCCTCGATGCCGCCGTTAACATGGTCGAGGTGCCCGGTACTGATATTGCCGCGATCAGCTCCGTTGCAAATAACTTTAACCAAGTCGTTCGCCAGCTTGATGCTGACCCTCAAGCTCAACGCGATCTTGCGCGGCGCCTGTCAGCTGTGATGCGACCCCACATTCCGGATGGCGATGCTATCGACTGCTCTCGTCTGGCTTGGATAATGATCCACGCAGGCAAAATGGAGGGCGTGCTTGATATAGTGGATCGCGGCCTCCGAATTGACCCACAAAACGAGTACTGCTTGAATCTCAAAGCAAAGTTCGGACAAACAGCCGACGTGCACTGAGCGGCTGGGGCTCCAGCCTTGTGTGATTGGTCAACCCTTATTCCATGTTCTGCAATCGCGCAACTAGAGATCACATCGCCCGGAAGCATTGAAGATGGACGGGAATCGCGCTACTCGTAGAACTGAGCCCAAGCGAGCCAGAGATCCGCTTCGAGCAACCCCTACCGAACAATCCAGCTTGGACCCGCTGGCTAAATCTGGGCAGAGGCTCCCTGCCTTAGGGCCAATGATTCGGTCTACGCGCGTCCCTGGACCGCCTGGCCGCCACGCGGTCACAAGCTGGGAATATAAACTGAGTCCCTGCATCCCAAAGCAGCCAAATCGCTTACTAATTCATCGCCCCGTAACCTCCGCCGTTTTCCACGCCCGCGCGTTCTATCATCGAATCGAAAGGTCGGTCTCAATGATAATCTCAGCGAAGCAACAAGAAGCTAACCAGCAGAATGCGCAGCAATCCACAGGACCAAGGACTCCAAACGGAAAGGCCGCCGTGCGCCTCAACGCTCTCACCTACGGCTTGCGTGCCCGTAGCCTCCTCATCACCGGCGAAAACCCCGAGGACTACAAGCAACTCTGGGCTGACCTCGAAGCTGAGTGGCAACCCCAAACCCGCACCGAGCGGATTCATCTGGAACAGATGGCCACCTCCCAATGGCTGCTCGCGCGAGTTGCCGAAGGTGAAGGCCGTATCTACGAAGCGGACCTGCCGGCCGAAAAACAGCTCGGCTTGCTCAATAGCGCCTCCACGCAGCGCGCGCGCCTGGAAAGCTCCTTCAGGCATGCCATGCATGACTTGCAGCAGTTACAAAAGGATCGGCGCGCGCAGCGCCAGCAGCCGCCCGTGCAGCCCAATCAAACCGTGCAGCCCGCGCAATCGCCGTTGCCTCCTCCCGGTTATCTGATGTCGCAAGGCACAGAAGACCATCCGGCCTTCCGTTCCCCCGCCACCCCCGATAGCCGTTAGCGATTCTGCCCCCCTGGTCTTTGACACCCTAACGTACGGCACTAGCTGATCCGCAATCGGTGTCCTTAAACTCACCCCATTCACGACGCCAAATCCCCAGCCCCGCGCGCAACGCGCGCCCCATAACCCACAACCTCCCTCAGATCCAACCACTTAGGCTTTGATCGTTCAGAACATAACCACCAGCCACCAGCCACCGCCCACCAGCCACGGCGCGCGAAGCGCGGCAGCCACGGCGCGCGAAGCGCGGCAGCCACGGCGCGCGAAGCGCGGCAGCCCCGGCGGGCGAAGCTCGCCCCTACCGCCCCACCTTCCCCTCCTGATAAACCGTCACCCCTCGCTTCACCGTCCGATTGACCAGGTTAACTCCAAAATAATACGGAATCTCCCGGTAATCCGATGCGTTCAACACGATCAGATCGGCGGGCTTGCCCACTTCGAGTGAGCCGGCCACCTTCTCGCATCCCATCGCGCAGGCCGCATTGAATGTCGCCGCGCAGATAGCTTCCGCCGGACTCATACCTAAGTGCGCGCACGCCAGCGCCACCACGACCGGCATACTGCAAGTCGAACTGGCGCCTGGATTGAAGTTAGTCCCCAGCGCCACTGCCGCGCCTCCGTCGATAAGTTGCCGCGCGGGTGCGCACCAACCGCCGCCATCGTAAAAGTAGCAGCCGGGCAACAATACGGCCAAGGTGTTCGAGAGCGCCAGTAAGTCCACCTCCGCCGTGTCCACTTTGCGTAGGTTGTCCACGCTGGCCGCTCCCACCTCCACTGCCAGGCGCACCGCATCGCTCGCCGCAGATTGTCCTGCGTGGACCTTAAGCAAAAATCCGAGGGCGCGCGCCGCCTCCAGGTAGCGGCGGCTCAGATCCATATTGAGAGATCCCTCGCCGCAGCGCAGGCCCGCAAAACGCGCGAACCCTCTACGGCGGATCGACGGCAGCAACACACTGCACATCCAGGAGATGTAGCCGGCCGGGTCGCCCGCATGCGTGGCGGGAAGGTTCCGCGGGGCGAGGAACGTGGACGCGATATCCAGCGGCGCGCGGTTCAGCATGGCCTGCACTCGCAGGATCTTCAACTCATCTCGCTCGTCGAGGCCGTAGCCCGACTTAGCCTCCACAGTCGTGGTCCCGTGCCGGATCATGGCGTTGACGAATTGGCGCGCACGCGATTCCAGGCGCTTCGCGGCAACATTTCGCAGCGCTTGAATGGTGGATCTGAGTTCCTCGGCAGGTTCCCCGCCGGCGCCTGCGATGCGCGTCTCATATTCGTCCAGTCCCGCCACGCCCCAGACAAGGTGCGCGTGGCAGTCCACAAAACCGGGCATTACGACATGCCCGGTGGCATCGATCTCCTGGCACCTGTGCGCCAACGCGAGGTTCTCGACACGCCTGCTGAGGCCCACTTCCACGATGCGCCCGTCTTCGATGACCAGCGCGCCATCGCGAATGATGCCGAGTTCCTTCAGAGCGGCGCCACGTCTGGGCTCCGCCGGGCCCCGCAACGTGATCAGTTGCCGGGCTCCCCGCACAAGAAGAGTTCCAGACAATCGGAGGACCTTGGTTTAATATAGCAAGATGCCCCCGCAGCGCCCGCTAAAAACGCTGGAAAGAGTGCTCTCGAAGGCCGGACTGGGTTCGCGCACCGAAGCGCGAAGCTGGATCGGCGCGGGCCGCGTGCGCATAAACGGCAAAGTCGTCCAGTCGCCCGATCATTGGGTGGATATGGAGCGCGATCGCGTCACGCTCGATGGACAGCCCGTCCGTGGCGCCAAGAAGGTCTACCTGCTGCTCTACAAGCCTAAGGGTTACCTCACCACTCATACCGACCCGCAAGGCCGGCCCACCGTCTACGACCTGGTACGGGACGCCGGCGCGTGGGTAGTCCCAGTCGGCCGCCTGGACCTGGATACCACCGGGCTGCTGATCATGACCAACGACACGGAGTTTGTCGAGCGCCTGACCAATCCCGATTACAAAGTTCCGAAGACCTACCAGGCGAAGTGCGCCGGCCGGCTGGCAGACGAGCAGATCGCGCGGTTGCGCGACGGTGTGGAACTGAGCGACGGTCCCACGCGGCCGGCGCTGGTAGAGCGCTTGCGCGATTCCGGCAAGTACACGCACATCGGGATCGCCATCGGCGAAGGCCGCAACCGGCAAGTGCGGCGCATGGTGGAAGCCGTCGGCAGCAAGGTCGCCAAGCTGACGCGCGTGGCCATTGGCCCGGTACGCATCGGCGATCTGCCGATCGGGAAATGGCGGCATCTCACCGAAGCCGAAGTCCGTGACCTGCGTGGCGCACGCACTCCTGCGTGCTGCGTCCCCACTCGTGGGGACGCAGGGCGTTGAAAGGACGCAGGGCGTTGAGAAGATTTTAAGATCCGATTACTATTTAATCGGTAGGACCTGATGAAATACTGGACCCCGTTTGTCCTGCTGATGCTTTCAGCCATAGCGCTCCGTGGCCAAATCGACCAACCGGCCGGCGTGCTTACGATCTACACCCGATTCGCTAGCCCTGCTTCCGCCCTTTCCATTGGGGAAATGAGGGCCGAACTCGATGCCATCATGCTTCCGTTCCATATGCGCTTCGATTGGCGCTCGTTGGATAATGCCAGCGGCCATGAAGTGGTAGCCGAAGTAGTGGTAGTCAGCTTCAAGGGCGCCTGCCGGGTGGATTCCGTGCCTCCCTGGGGTCCGCCGGCCGGCACGCTGGGTTGGACCCATATCGCAGACGGCGAGATACTGCCCTTCGCCGATGTGGATTGCGATAAGATTCGCGAACTCATAACTACGCCGTTAGCCGTCTCGCACCCCATGGAACGCGAAGGACTCCTCGGCCGCGCGATGGCCCGCGTGCTGGCTCATGAGCTGTATCATTTCCTGGCCCACACTACCAAGCACGCATCCACCGGTATTGCAAAAGCCTCCTACTCGGGGGCCGAACTGGCATCCAACAGTCTTCGTTTCGACCCTGCGCAACTGCACATGGTACTCGGTGGGACAGACCTCGCGCTGCAAACTGCCTGCGCGGGCCCTCGAGGATCCGCTGTGGCGCGCATTGCGTGCCGCGTCATCCGGTAATTATTGCGTGCCCCGCCGGCACTCGTGCAAGCTCCCGTGGGGCAGACCATCGTTTTTTGTGGTCTGTTTGGGAGGGCCTGCGGCCCGCGAAATTTCATGAAAAAGCGGCCCGCACTGGGAGTCCTCTTCGCCGAATGTTCGCTTTTCAGTGAGCCTTTGTGTTCTTCGATTTCGGCTGGTTTTTCGACACTGCCCGCCTGCGCACCAGGCGCTCGCAGTTCTCACCCGGAGGGTGTATCTGCGGAGCAGTTGGAAATCGCTGCGAACAAACGCCTATCGGGCGACTCGAAAGCCCCGAACTGCCGGATTTAGGTCTAAAGCGTCCCAGGGCACTATCACCATCAAAGCCGTAGATCCGCCCACCTATAATGCGACGAAAGCCGAGATCCCGCCATCCGCAAAGGCGAGACCCGGATTGCACGCGGTGAATACGTAACCTTGAACGATGTCCTCCATGGCATGGATCATCCTCGTCGCAAGAGCGGCACAAAAGTAGTCCGACAAGATTCCCCGCTAACGGCCGGAAGAACATTGCCGCCGCATTCCAGTCGCTGTCCGAAGATCCTTTCTCGGGCGACATCCTCAAGCTCAAAGGTGCGGGCAACCGCTGGCGTCGCCGCGTCGGCAGCTATCGCGGCTTTTTCACACTTGACACCGCCGCCAGAACGGTGGCCGTCACCGCCATTACCCGCCGCCCGAATGAGAGAGAATAATCATTCCTGGAGAGCGTGAACCCCGCGAACGGCCGCCTCTAGGTGCCCTACGCCCCCATCACCATCCCCCCAGGAGCTAGCTTCAAAAGATATGGTCGCCCTAAAGGGCAAACCCGACATCGGCGACCAGATCAACAAGAAAATCATCTCCCCCCTCGAAAAAGCCAACCGCCTCTCCGACATGCCCGACTTCAACGAGGACAACAAGCTCGGCAGCGGCAAGGAAAAGGTGGACCGCCTCACCAACCTGATCGCCATCTTCGAAAACGCCGTCGACTTCAGCAAGAATCGCGCCGACGGCGACGACATCCTGGGCGACGCCTACGAATACCTCTTGCGCCTCGGCAGCCGGTGCACCGCGATATCATCCGGCTGGTGAACCTTAACGGTGCCCACGACCAGGCCACCCGCCTTCCCGTTCTGAAACATTTCCGAGCGTTTCTGATCAATACCCATAAAGCAATCGCCCTGCCAAACCCTCGGGTTCAGTTCACCGAACGGTTTCATCACCTTGCGGCCCGAACTCAAGTCCTGCATCTCTCACACTTGTACGGCCGCAAGCCGGTGAAACCTAGATCAGTCACAAGTTTCAGACTTAAAGTTTTTCCCTCTATCTAACTACATACAGTCCACTTACTAAATCCATGCCCTTCAGACACGGCGTTTCCTCACAACCAGCGTTCTAAGATTAAGTCGAAAGGTAACGCAGCTCAATATGTTGATTTCCGACAAACAGCAACAAGCCAATCGGCAGAATGCCCAGCACTCCAGCGGCCCGAAAACTCCTGAAGGGAAGAAGGCTGTCCGCTTCAACGCCCTCACCTGGAGCCTGCGCGCCCGCAGCCTCATGCTGAGCACCGACTGCGGGGAAGACTATCAACAACTCTGGGACAGTTTGGAAGCCGAGTGGCAAACGCAAACTCCCAGCGAGCGGCATTATCTGGAACAGATGGCTGTCGCGCAGTGGTTGCTCACGCGCAATGCCGCGAGTGAGAGGCGCATCCACGAAGCCAACCTGCCTCTGGAAAAGGAGATCGCGCTGCTGGACCGCGTTTCCGTCCAACGCGTGCGTCTGGAGCGTTCCTTTACCTCCGGCATGCGGGAATTGAAGCAGTTGCAAAAGGACCGCCAGGCCCGGTCCCAGCAACAGCCCGCGCCAACCGTGCAGTCGCCGGCGCACCCACCAGCCCAGTCGCCTGTTCCGCGCCCCGACTATGTGATGTCGGAATCGGCCGAGGCCCACCCGGTCTTCTGCTCCCCAATCGCCCCCGATAGCCGCTAGCAATTCTGCCCCCCGATCTTTGACAATCGAAAGAACGGCCCCAACCGATCCGCAATCCGTGTCCCCAAAAACCTTCCCCAACCAGCCCCCAGCCCCCAGACCCTGGCCCCGCGAGCAAAGCGAGCCCCGCCACCCATCACCCATAACCCATCACCTTCTTTAGTTCCAAACACCTGGGCTTTGATCGTCCAAGTAGGACAGGCCTCCTGGCCTGTCCCGGCACGCACAGCGTGCCGCCCCCAAAAAACCTGCCTGCGCCCACTCCCGCCTTGTGCTATCCTATATTCCGTAACCAAAACGAGATAAAGAGAAGACAAGGAGCAACCACTCGAGCATGGCACTGGCGACTGACGTAAAGCGGCAGGTAATCGTTGGAAATCAGCGTGGAAAAGCTGATACGGGATCGCCTGAGGTGCAAATCGCCCTGTTGAGTGAGCGCATCACGCAGCTTACGGAACATTTTAAGACCCACCAGAAGGACCATGCATCGCGAAAGGGCCTTCTGACTATGGTCGCCAAGCGGCGCCGGATGCTCAGATATCTTCGAGACACCGATCCGGACCGCTACAAGTCGCTTCTGCTAAAGCTCGGCATTCGCCGCTAGCCTGGTTTCCCACTTTGGGGCCGCCTCGTCCTGTCAACTCCAGTCTCATTCGGCCGGTCATGCGACCGGTCAGATTTTGTCATTGGCCTCCCCGCGAACGGGGTGGCCGAGGCTTGGAGAATAGAAATGTCACATACAGTTGAAATCGATCTGGGAGGCCGCCAGATCACCCTCGAAACGGGCAGAATGGCCAAACAGGCGAACGGAGCCGTCGTCGTACGTTCCGGCGATTCCGTAGTGCTGGTCAGCGCCTGCATGTCCGAAGAGCCGAAGCCGAACGCCGGCTTCTTTCCTCTCACGGTAGATTATCGCGAGTATACTTACGCCGCCGGCAAGATTCCGGGCGGCTTTATCAAACGCGAGGGACGTCCCTCGGAAAAAGAAATCCTCACCAGCCGGTTGATCGACCGGCCCGTCCGTCCGTTGTTTCCCGAAGGTTTTTTGAATGAAACCCAAATCATCGCCATGGTGCTCTCCGCCGATCCGGAGCAGGACCCCAATTCGCTCGCGGTAGTCGGCGCGGGCGCCGCGCTGGCCATCTCCGATATCCCGTTCCACCATGTGCTAGGCGGAGTGCGCGTGGGCATGGTGAAGGGCGAATACATCGCCAACCCCACTTAT
>Ga0187875_10002345_pt1 | contig 14048 bp, 15 predicted proteins | sample June2016WEW_17_1_2_FD_132978 | JGI IMG/M metagenome (GOLD analysis project Ga0187875, IMG submission 132978) | Peatland microbial communities from SPRUCE experiment site at the Marcell Experimental Forest, Minnesota, USA - June2016WEW_17_10 | ecosystem: Environmental > Terrestrial > Soil >... | reverse complement strand
CCTGCTCGAGCAGGGGAGCTTGGATGTCGATGCCGGTGAGGCTGGCGCCGGTGGCGGCGAGCGCGGCGGTCCAACGCCCCAGGCCGCAGCCGGCGTCGAGCACGCGTTCGCCGGGAAGCGGCGCAAGCATATCGATAAGGATTTGTTCGGGAGCTTCCTGCACGGTGTTGCCCAGCTCGCGCCGGGTTACCAATGATACAGCATCACGTACACGACGACGCCCGTCAGGTTGACATACAGCCAGATGGGCAGCGTGATGCGGGCCAGCGCGCGATGTTTTAGAAAACGCCCTTTCAGCCCGCGCAGCAGCGTAACGACCGCCATGGGGGTGACGATGACGGCGAGGATGGTGTGCGAGATCAGAATCGTGAAGTAGACGCTGCGGATGGGGCCGGCGGGCTGGAAATGCACGGAGCCGACCTGGGCGTGATAGACCAGATAGCCGATCAAAAAGAGCGTCGAGGCGGAGAACGCGGCGATCATCGTTTTGCGATGGGCTTCGATGCGCCGGGCGCGGATCAGAAAATATCCGCACACGAGCAGGATGCCCGAAAGGGCGTTGAAGAAGGCATTGATGGTGGGCAGGTCATGCAGTCGGGGCATCGGCTCAAAATATCTCCTTACGCAATGGGCCGATGTCCTCGATGAGTTGATCGAGGGTCGAGGCGTCCAGGGACTCGTAGTAGCCGCGGATGCGGGCTTTGCGGTCGACGAGAACAAACTTGGTGGAATGCTCGATCAGGTTGGCGTTCGTATTGACGTGGAAGGTGTCGGCGCTGAGAGCTCCGATGGCGCCCTCGGGCCCGGTCAGGAATCGCCAAAGGCGCGCGTCGGCCTGGAAACGGCGGGCGTAGTCGGCCAGCACGGCGGGTGTGTCGTGCGCGGGATCGACGGTGATGCTCACCAGGCGCACATCATCGGGCGGTTGGCCGTTGACGAGGAGCCGCTGTTGCAGGCGGTGCATTTGCGCCGAGAGGCGCGGGCAGGGGCCCTGGCAGGTGGTGAAGATGAAGTCTACGACCCAGACTTTGCCCTTGAGGGAATCGCGCGTGACGGCGGTTCCATCCTGGGCGGTGAGGGTGAACGCGGGCACGTCGCCGAGTTCGGGCAGGCTCGAGCGCAGAGCGCAGCCTGCCGCGGCGAGGCAGATGGTCAACCATAAGCGCCGGTGCATGATGATCCTGCGCCTAGTTTAGAAGACTAGAAGATGCCGCGGCTATCGAGCACAAGCGCGATGTAGAGCAGGGGCAGGTACATGACCGAAGCCAGCAGCACGCGGCGGGCGTTGGGCAGAGTGCGATCCCGCGCCACGCGCACGGCGGCGCGCAGCATGAGCGCGCCCAGCACCAGCGCGGCGGCCAGATACCAGTTGCCGGCCATTTTCACAAAGCCCGGCAGCAGGCTGACGGGCACCAGCAGCAGAGCGAAGGCGAGGATGTGGCGCGAGGTGGAAATGCCGTCGGGCTCGACCACGGGCAGCATGCGGATGCCGGCGCGCGCGTAATCGTCCTTGTACATCCAGGCGATCGCATAGAAGTGCGGGAACTGCCACAGGAAGATAATGGCGAACAGAATCCAGGCCTCGAAAGTGAGCGTGCCGCGAACGGCGGCGAAGCCGATCAGCGGCGGCATGGCGCCGGGAAACGCGCCCACGGCGGTCGAGAGCCAGGTGCGCGGCTTGAGCGGAGTATAGAGCAGCAGGTAGGAGGCGACGGTGGCGAAGCCGAGCCAGGCCGAGAGGGCGTTAACGGCGGCGGCCAGTTCGAGTTCGCCGGCAACGAGCAGCGCCAGGCCGAACAGAAACGCGTGGCGCGCGCTGACGCGGCCGGCGGGGATAGGGCGCGATTCGGTGCGGCGCATGAGCGCGTCGGCATCGCGCTCGGACCACTGGTTCAAGGTAGCGGTGCCGGAGGCGAGCAGGGCCGTGCCCGCGAGGGTGTTCAACAGGAGCCACACATCGAAGGCGCCGTGGAGTCCGAAAAAACAGCCGATGGCGGTGCTCATCAGGATCAGCCAGGTGATCCGGGGCTTCGTCAGTGCGAGGTAGTCGTTCATCCGCCGTGCCCGTTTCCAGCCAACCGTGCAGCGCGCGCGGCCTTAGCCGGCGCGGCAGGCGCGGCGCACCGCAGAATCTCGGCCGAAAGTGCGACGGTGAAGCCGAGCACGAGTGCGCCCAGGCCCAGGTGGGTGGCGCGCAGGGCCGACAGCAGCTCTTCCGACGCCAGACCGCCGGCCAGATTCAGGCGCGCCAAAAATGCGCCCACTCCGAGAATCAATTGAACGAAAACCAGGATCATCAGAGCAATCGCTCCGCGCCGCAAGCCCTGGTGCTGGCGCGGCTCAGCGGCGTCCGCCGGGAGCGCGGAGATGGAAAACGTGGCCAGCATCAAAATCAGCAGAATCACCGCGAAGGCCCAGGCGATGTGCGGCATCGCGGAGAGCAAATTGTGACGGTAGGCGGCCCCGAGTGCGATCTGCAGCAGCACCGCTGGGGGCGTCACCCAGGCCAGCGAGCGCAGCGAGGGCCAGCCCCGGTCCTCGATCAGCGCGGCGTCGCGATACCAGGCCGGCGATGCGCCGAGCGCGAGCAGCGTGAGCAGCGCGAAGCACAGGTGAGACAGGATGGCGTGGGCCACGCCGACTTGCGGCGTGCGGGTCGTCACGACGCCCAGCCAGGCCTGCGCGCCGAACAGCAGCAGCGCCAACAGGCCGACCGTTTTCAACCACCTTTGAGAATCCGACAACAGCAGCCAGGCCACCGTGACCAGCGCCAGGCAGCCGACCGCTTCGCCCAGATGACGGTGCATGCGCAGCCACGAGACCCGCGCGGCGGAGGCCGCGCCGGCCCCGCCGGTCAGCGCGCCCACCAGCAGCAGGATCAGGGTGCAGACAGCCAGCGCGGCCGCGAGACGATACAAAATCGGACTTGCTTTCATGAAACGAGCGATGTCCTAAGCCTTTTGGATGCCCAGAGAACGGGAAAGTAGCGATTTCCTTGCAATTATTCTACCCCGGCAAGAATTCTCTACCGGACTTCAAGACCCTGGAGCGGGACCAATCCAGGGCAAAGCATAGGTGTCAGGCTGCTTCGGCGGGCTCCCACAGCGCGGCGCAGGCGCCGGCCGGGTCCTTGATGACCGCGAACCGGGAGCCGCTGGCCATGCGCACCGGCGTGAGGACTTCGCCGCCCATTTCACGGCAGCGCTGCAGGGCGGTATCGAGGTTCTCGACGACGATGTAGATCAGCCACATGGGCGGCAGATTGGCGTTGGAGCCGCGCTTGTGGCAGACGCCCGCGACGGCTTCGCCCGACTCCGCCAGCATGCTGTAGTCCTCGTATTTGCCCATCTTCACGGGCTGCACGGTCCAGCCCGTCACCTGGGCATAGAAATCCCTCACTTTCGGCGCATCGGGGATCGTCAGATCCACCCACGCGATTGAGCCGTTCACGGGTTGGGCCATCTTCGTCTCCTACAGGACCACTCCGCGATAGGATACCGCCGATGCGGGGCGGGCACGCAGCTTTTCTCTTTTTTGCATAAATGGCGACGGCTATGCGCCGGCCGGGCGCAGGCTCTCAAGCAGCGCGACGGCCGTGTTGGCGTGGATTTCGACCGTGTCCTCCAGGTAGCGGGCGTAGCCGCCGGCGAGAACCACGGCGATGGGAATCCCGCGGCGCGCGGCGGCGCTGAAAATGAGGCGATCGCGGGCCTGCAAGCCCTCCTTGGAGAGCGCCAGGCCGCCCAGTTGATCGTCGAAAAACGGATCGGCGCCGGCGACGTAGAGGATCAGATCGGGCTGGAACGCGGCGACGGATTCGGAGTAGGCGGGGCCGAGCCGGTCGAGGTAGTCGCGGTCGCCGATGCCGTCCTCCAGATCGACGTCCAGCGAGGACGGCGGCTTCACGTGGGGATAGTTGTCGTGCTGGTGAATCGAGAGCGTGAAGACTGCGGCGTCGTCGTGGAATATGGCCGCGGTGCCATTGCCCTGGTGCACGTCGCAATCGGCGACCAGTGCCCGGCCGATGCGGCCTTCCTGCTGCAGAACGCGGATTGCCACGGCGATATCGTTGACCGCGCAGAAGCCCTCGCCATGATCGGCGAAAGCGTGGTGGAAACCGCCGCCAATGTTGAACCCGGCCCCGTCGAGCAGCGCGGCGCGGGCGGCGGCGAGCGTTCCCCCAGCGGCCAGAAAGGCCGCTTGAACCATGGCCCGCGAGTACGGCACTTCGAGGCGCTGAATCTCGTGGTAGGTCAGCCGGCCGCTCTCCAGGCGGTCGATCCAGGCGGGGTCGTGCACCGTCAGCAGTTGCTCGCGCGTGGCCGGCTCGGGGGCGCGGAAATCTTCGGCCGAGGCCACGCCGCGGCGCAGCAGCAGATCGCGGATCAGACTGTACTTGGCGGCCTGGAAAACGTGGTCGCCGAAGTTCAAATCATAGGCCTCGGCGTAGATCAAGGTGAAAGGCAGCATGCGGTTCTGCCCGGCGCCTCAGCCGCACTGCAATGCAGTGACGATGGCGACGCGATAAACGTCCTCGGGCGAACAGCCGCGCGGCAGATCGTTAGCGGGCTTGGCCAGTCCCTGGAAAAACGGCCCGGTGTTGACCGCGCCGCCCAGCCGCTCCACGAGCTTGACGCCGATGTTGGCCGAGGCCACGTCGGGGAAGATGAGCGTGTTGGCGTGCCCCGCCACGGTCGAGCCCGGCGCCTTGCTGCGGCCCACGGCTTCCACCAGCGCCGCGTCGGCCTGCAATTCTCCGTCGATGTGCAACTGCGGCGCGCGCGCTTCGACCACGCGCCGCGCCTCGCGGACTTTTTCAACCCACGGATGTTCGGCGCTGCCCTTGGTGGAGAACGACAGCAGCGCCACCGCCGGCTCGGCGCCGATCACCGTGCGCGTCGTTTCCGCGGTGGCGATGGCGATCTCGGCCAGTTGAGTGGCCGAGGGATCGATGATCAACGCCGGATCGGCCATGGCGATCACGCCGCTCGCGCCGAAGACCTGGTCATACACGCAGACGATCATGACTCCGCTCACGGTGCGCGTGCCGGGCCGCGTGCCGATGGTCGTGATGGCAGCGCGGAACGTCTCGGCCGTGGTAGTGGCCGCGCCGCCCACGAAAGCGTCGGCGTCTCCGGCGGCGACCATCAGCCCGGCGAAGACCAGCGACGATTGCGCCGCCCGCTGCGCTTCGGTTTCGGTCATGCCGCGCGCGTGCCGCCGCTCGTAAAGAATGCGCGCATAGGCCTTGAGGCGCGGCGAGGTCGAAGGCTCGACGCACTCCATGCCGGACGGCGTGCCGGGACGGCAGATCAGGATCGGCTCGATCAGTCCGTCCTGGCGCAGCCGCGCCGCCGCCTCCAGAATGCGCGGGTCGTCGCCTTCGGGAAACACGATCCGCCGCCGTTTGGGCTGGGCGCGCAGCCGGGCCATCTGCCGCTCCAGGAAAAGCCGCGCTGACTCGGGTGGATTCATGAATCGACTATTCTAGCGCCGCCGGACTCCCGCGTCTCCGGGGTCGTGTCCTATTTTCGTGTTGGCCGGGGAGGGGGTGAAAAATGAGCACGCCCGATAGATTAAAATCCGGCGACGAATGCCACGTCACGGCGGCATCTAGCGTTAACGATCTGGATCTCGGTAAGCAAGACATGAAAAACAATTTGCTTATCGGTTACGCGTGTGGCACCCTTGGCGTTCGCGAGGATGATGACGTGGACGAAACGGCTAGAAAACTTCAACAGCGGCAGCAGGAAACGGATCGGCAGATCCACATGCTGCGCCAAGAGAGGGACGCAATCACCACTGCGTTAGCTATCGCCGGGATCAGGCCGACGAATTCGCCTTCCTTCACCTATTCGCACGAGGAGAACGTGTACTGGATGGAGCAACCGTTTTGCCGGATGACACTGGCGGATTCATGTCTACGGGCTCTCCAAGATCATGCCGCCTTGGGGAATGGAAGCCAGTGGCTCGACAAAAATCAGATTGAGTATCTGATCCGGCGCGGAGGATTCAATTTCAAGACAAGCGACTCTCTCAACTCGGTCAAGATAACACTCGGGAGACTCGCGGTAGGTGGGTCGGTTGAGAGATGCGGCGGTAAAGGTTCAAGATCGAGCCGGTATCGCTTCGTGAAGGAGAGGGAAGATGCTCTAGCGGATTCGCGGGCCACCAAAGGGTAGGCCCGAAAATGGAATCGGGCCAGCGTTTCTACTGGCCCGATTGCAGTCATGGGGGTGAGAAGGTCTGCCTGGGGTCCCTAAAACCACCTGGACGCGGGTCCGATTCCCGCCACCTCCACCAATAACTCGGCCCGCCAGCAGCGCTAACTGCGAACGGGCCTCAATCCTCACAGCCTAAGCTGATCGGACTCGCAACCCCATTATCGGCTGATTGGCTGTGAATCTCAAGAGGATTCACACATGGTTTGCCATAATTGCCGCATCAATTGCGGGCGGTATGGCCGGGATCGCCACGGCCATCAACGCTACCGCTGCCATCAATGCTCAAAGACGTTTCTTGAACCGCGTGAAAAGCCGTTAGAGGGCATGTACACGCCGCTCGATAAGGCCGAGATGATTCTCAAAATGCTTGTGGAGGGCATGAGCATCCGGTCTGTCGAACGCCTAACCGACACGCACCGCGACACGATTCTGCGGTTGCTGGTTCTTGCTGGCGAAAAATGCTCCGCGCTCATGGGGCGCTTGATCGTAAACGTCCCCGTCAAAGATGTGGAGTGCGATGAGATATGGGGCTTCGTTTACAAAAAGGAAGGCCACAAGTGGCCGCACGAAGCGCACGATGGGAGCGTCGGCGATAGTTATTGTTTCGTCGCTGTCGAAAGGCACACGAAGCTGGTTTTGAACTTCGCTCTCGGTCGCCGCAACCAAGCCACGACGGACGCTTTTGTCGAAGGCTTGCGCCTTGCGACCAGCAACGCCCCTTACCAAGTCACCACAGACGGCTTTGCGCCCTATCGCAGCGCCATCGACAACACGCTATGCGGGCGCGTGGACTTCGCACAACTCGTTAAAGTTTATCGCTCTGACCGCGAGGGCGAGGCCCGATACTCGCCACCAGAAGTGGTGGCTACAGAATCGTTCCCGATCACTGGCAACCCTGACCCGGCCCGCATCTGCACTTCGATTGTGGAGCGCCAGAACCTTACAATGCGAATGCAGATTCGCCGCTTGACGCGGCTGACAAATGCCTTTTCAAAGAAGTGGGAGAACCTGTGGGCCGCGATCTGCCTGCACTTCGCGTGGTACAACTTCTGCCGGATTCACCGCACCTTGCGGGTTACGCCCGCGATGGAAGCGGGGATCGCCGATCACGTTTGGGAAGTGAGAGAATTGCTGGCGTGATTGGACAAAGGAGATTCGCCATGCACAACAGATTCGCAATATGCACCGTCTTGACGCTTATGTTTTTTGGGTGGCTGGTGGTGAAAGGCCAGCAACCGGGGGCAGCGTCCACTCAATCTACGCATACTGGGAGATTCCAGTTGCTTTTCGTGCCACAAATAGACCTAAACTCCATCCTCGGCACTGCGCCAGATACAGCATTGTTCCGAATTGACACCGAAACTGGAGAAGTGGCGACCCTCGCTTGGGAAGCCCGTGCCTATCCAAAGGGATCAATGCGGGCTGGTCAAATGTTGAAAGGGTATTACTGGAGTCGGGATATTAACGAAACACAGCAAGAGGCCCACGCCAGGTTGGAAACCGCAGTCCAAGCGAACGCGAAGTGAGTCCAGTTCTGCGATCCGCATTGGAACCGTCTGGGAATCGATGGACTATGGGAGATTACTCAGCAATGGTTCCAGGAGAATTCTGGAAATCTCTGCTGGAACTCGGCACTCTTTGCCTTCAATACTGAAGAACTCTTGATCCGGTCGGGAACCAGCCATAATAAAAAGGGTCTTCTCTAAAATGGTTTCCAATTGCGCGGATGCGCTTTTCTTGGCTCTGTATCGGCAAGTCAACTCTGCTCTATCGAGGATTACTTCAAGTTCAAGAACTGGATAATTTGAATGCGTGACCGTGAATCTTTGTGAGGGAGTGAACCCATACTCAAGATTTGCTAGCGAGGACGCCTTCTTAAACTCAGCTACGTCTCTCTCAACCTGATCAGCCAGAGCCTTGAGCATCCTCCCCGCCGCCCTTTCGCTACGCCGTATTGCTTCGGCGTCTTGCAGTGACGCTGCTCTCTGCTCTTCTTTGTCCATTACTATCTTCTGAATCCAATCACTAGACATATTCCCTGTTCCTGCCTTGATGGTCCTAGGCTCCCAAGATAAATCGAACCGGAGTGAAATCTTACCGAGAAACATTATCGCATTGGAACCGTGTTCCTACGGTTAGTTTACACAGAAAGGTGGGAGATTACCACACCTTTCAATGTTGTGGCTGGGGCGTTGCGGGCTGTTCCCGCATCCGTTGTCCCTCTAAGGTGAGTCGCTTCTCCTTATCCCCATCCTTGAGAAAAACTCTCCCGTGTTCGCAGCGGAAATCAACTTGCTCCCCGATTGTGAATTTGTCCTTTCTGTGTCCAGAAACGTCGTATTCCATATCAGGCGTGCGAATCGTGTACACATCCCAGCCGTGCATAACCGTACCGCCTCCATGAGTCTTCCCGTAAGGGTCCGTGTAGACGGGCGTAGTGCCGGAATGGGTTTCCGTTCGCATCGCTATGACCGTGCCGTGTAGTGGGTACGTCTTAGGCTGTGTGTCGCTGGGTGCGGCGCTGAGGCAAAAGAGCGCCATCGAGAGAAAAACCACAAGACGGTGGGATCGTCTCATGTCGCAGATTCTAACACCACGGTTCAATCCCCGTTGTCAAGGGTCTTCTCTACGGGCCAACACGGATTTAGGACACGACCGTCTCCGGCGGCTGCGAAAGCTATAATTCGGATCAGGCCGCAGTAACTTGTCCGGAAGGGTTTCGCGAGGGCCGGCGGCCGTGGTTTGGACCAGGAAGGAATCTCATGCGCAAAAAAGTAACGGTAGTGGGCGCGGGCAACGTGGGTGCGAATTGCGCGCTGCGTCTGGCCGGCAAGGAATTGGCCGACGTGGTGCTCGTGGATGTCGTGGAAGGCATTCCGCAGGGCAAGGGCCTGGACATCGCCGAGTCGGGCCCGGTGGAGGGCTACGACGTGTCGGTGACCGGCGCGAACGATTACGCGCCGACCGACGGTTCCGATATTGTGATCATCACCGCCGGCTTCCCGCGCAAGCCCGGCATGAGCCGCGACGATCTGCTGCTGGCCAATTACGAGATTGTGAAAACCGCCACCGAGCAGGCGGTGAAACACTCGCCGGACGCGATTCTGATTCTGGTCACCAACCCGCTCGACGCGATGTGCTGGGTGGCCTACCAGGTGTCGAAGTTCGCCCGCAACCGCGTGGTCGGCATGGCCGGCGTTCTGGATTCGGCGCGCTACCGGACGTTCCTGGCGCTCGAGCTGGGCGTCTCGGTGGAGAACATCTCCGCGCTGGTGCTCGGCGGCCACGGCGATACGATGGTGCCGCTGCCGCGCCTGACCACGGTCGGCGGCATCCCGCTCACCGAACTGCTGCCGCAGGAACGTATCGACGCGATTGTCCAGCGCACCCGCGACGGCGGCGCCGAGATCGTGAAACATCTCAAGACCGGCAGCGCCTACTATGCCCCTTCAGCGGCGGCGGTCGAAATGGCTGAGTCGATTCTCAAGGACAAGAAGAAGGTCCTGCCGTGCGCGGCGTACCTGGATGGCGAGTACGGCCACAAGGGGATCTTTTCCGGCGTGCCGGTCAAGCTCGGCGCAACGGGCATCGAGAAGATTTACGAGCTGGCGCTCACCGATTCCGAGAAAGCGCAACTCGACAAGAGCGCGGCTTCGGTGCGCGAACTGATCGACATCCTGAAGCAGAAGGCCGGTCTCTGAGTTCGATTGCAGCGGGGGCGCCCGGTTCCATTCGCGCGTCCCCGCGGCGCGCGCCGGGCACCCCCGCTTCGTGATACTCTCTCTGCAAGCCCGGGCTGATTTCCTTGTAGAAACAGGCTTGGCGCGCCCCTGATCCCATGACCCCAGCCAAGCCACCGGCGCCGGCGCAAGCTCCGGCCCATACACCGCGCATCGATCCGCGCTACGCCTGTTTTCAGATCTCGGTGCGCCCTTCGGCGATCCACCGCTGGGGCGTCTATGCGGAGCAGTTCATTCCGCGCGGGCGCAAGATCATCGAGTACACCGGCGAGCGCTGCAGCCGCCGCGAGACGGCCCGGCGCGCCGAACGGCCGCTGAACTACATGTTCACCCTGAACAGCTACTGGGCCCTGGACGGCAGCGTCGGCGGCAGCGGAGCCGAGTACATCAACCATTGCTGCGATCCCAACACGCACGCCTGGATCTGCAAGGGTCATATCCTTTATATGGCCGCGCGCGACATTGAACCCGGCGAGGAATTGACGATCGATTACCACTTCGAGCCGGAAGTCGAAAAAGTGGTGTGCCGCTGCGGCGCCGCCCAGTGCCGCGGCACCATCAATCTCAAACGGGCGCCGAAATCGCGGCGGGAGCGGCCGGAAGCCGGCAGCCGGAATTCGCGCGCCGCGAAACGGGCCGGCGTGAAGAAGTTGCCGATTCCCACAGCTTGACGGTGAGAGAATTCCCCGGGCCTCGCCACTTCTAGTTCAGATTAGCCAAAACGGATGAATCGGGAGGGTCCACTCCAGAGTTCAATCCATTGAAGGCGAACTCCCGCGTTCGCTGCGCCGGTACCCCCGCGACCTCACCTGCGGGCTACTTCTTCTCCGACCGGCGCGGCGAAGCGGGTGGGGTCGGAACCTCCAAGTCCCGAGTGAAGACGATACCCGGATGCGTGGCGCGTGCACTTCGAAGACCCGCGAAGTCAACCTGTGTCCCGCCGCGCCGGAGGTGGAAAGGAACAGTGGATTGATGCTCACGGCAATGCACCGCGGCCAGCCGTGCCAGGTTGGGCTGTGCGACATGCAACCGGTCACGGCGGAGGGAGTGCGCGCCATCCTGCAAGGCGATCCGGCGCTGGAATGGCGCTGGAGCGCTTTCAGCCTCGACGAGATGCGAGAGGCGCAGGCGGCGGCTCCAGCCGATGTTGTGCTGGTCGACCGCTCGTTCGGTTCGCTGGCCGTCATGGAGTGGTTGAACGCGCTCAGCCGCGCGCCGGCGCGGCCCCAGGTGGCGGTCTGGAGCACGGTGATGAGCGTAGCCGAGGCGGAGCGGTTCATCTGCGCCGGCGGCGCGGGCGTACTGATGAGAACGGCGTTGCCGGCCGAGGTGCTGGAGTGCCTGCACCGGCTGGCGGCCGGCGGCATATGGGCGCACCCGTCCCTGTTCCCACGCGGCATCGCGCGGGCGCAGCGGCGTGAACCGGGGCTCACCGCGCGCGAGCAGGAGGTTTGCGAACTGGTCCGGCGCGGCTTCAGCAACCGCGAAGTGGCGGTCGATCTGGGCATCAGCCCGGGCACCGTCAAGATCCACCTCCAACACATCTTCGCCAAGGCCGGCGTGCGGGATCGCGCGGCGCTGGTAACGGCGTCGGCGGCGCTGCTTTCGGGTGGCCTGTGCGAGGCGGCCGCGGCCAGCGAGGCGCCGCGGGCCAACGGATCGTATGGCATCGCAAACTTCTCTCTGGCAAAGGCTTGAAGCCCTCACATGCTATCCTGTGAAGCGTGTTCCAGAGGGCTTTAAGGTTCGCTTTCGCGCTTTGTCCGCTGCTCTCCGTTGTGTCCGCTCAATCGCCCCCGGCGGCGCCGCCGCTGATCGGCATTCTGGACGCTGAACTGGCGCGTAATTTCGCGCTCCTGAGCAAGCAATCCGAGCCTCCGGTCTACTACATCGCATACAGCGTGACGGCCGAGGAATCGGGCACCATTGCGGCTTCTTTCGGCTCCATCGTGACCGATACCCGCTCGCGCCAGCGGATCGGCGAGTGCAGCCTGCGCGCCGGCACCCCCGAGTTCGACAACTTCCACGTCGTGGACGGCGACCGGCAGTCCTATACCAGCGCCACGTCGCTGCCCGAGGAGGACGATGCGGCGACGATTCGCGTGGACTTCTGGCGCCTGACCGATGCCTCGCAGCGCATCGCCGTCCAGCGCTTCCAGCAGGTTCAGTCGGCCGTGAAGAACAAGCAGGCGCCGGCGCGCGCGACTGCCGATTTCAGCGCCGAACCGCCGCGCACGGCCGTGTTGGCCGTTCCGGCCCTGAAGGTGAACGCCGAGGAGTGGAAAACCAGGCTGCGCCGGCTGTCCCTGTTGAGCCGCGACGCGCCCGCCGCGATCAACTCCTCGCTCACGCTCTCCTGGCGCCGCGAGGTCAAGACCCTGGTCAACTCCGAAGGAACGCGCCTGCAGCACGGCCGCACCTTCGCCATGCTCAGTATCGTCGCCCGCGGCAAGGCCGCCGATGGCGAAGACCTGGTCGCGCTGGAGAGCTTCGACGCCGAGGATCCTTCGCGCCTGCCCAAGGACGATGTGCTGCGCGCCGCCTTCCAGAAGGCCCTGGCCTCGCTCGAGAAACTGCGCAACGCCCCGCAGGCCGACCCGTTCGTCGGCCCGGCGATTCTCTCCGGCGGCGCCGCCGGCGTCTTCTTTCACGAGATCTTCGGCCACCGCATCGAAGGCCATCGCCAATCCGACCTGCAGGAAGGCCAGACGTTTTCCAACAGCGTCGGCAAGAGCGTTCTGCCGGATTTCCTCAGCGTCATCTTCGACCCGACGCTGCACAACACCGCCGGCGCGGATCTCAACGGCTGGTACAGCTTCGACGACGAAGGAGTTCCAGCGCGCCGCGTGACGGTCGTCGAGAACGGCATTCTCAAGACGTTTTTGCTCTCCCGGACCCCCGCGCCGGGCTTCGACAAGTCCAACGGCCACGGCCGCAAACAGCCCGGCCTGGAAGCGCTCTCGCGGCAATCCAACCTGCTCGTGATTCCCTCGAAGACGGTTAAGGAAGCCGAGCTGCGCCGGATGCTGATCGACGAAGTGAAGCGCCAGGGCAAGAGTTACGGCCTGTACTTCGATGTCGTCATCGGCGGCTATACCCAAACCCGCCGCGACAGCCTGCAATCGTTCACCGTGATTCCGCTGGTCGTGTATCGCGTCTATGCCGACGGCCGGCCGGACGAGCTGGTGCGCGGGGCCGATATCGTCGGCACGCCGCTGGCCAGCTTCGCGCGCATCATCGCCGTTTCCGATAAGCCCGCGGTCTTCAACGGATACTGCGGCGCGGAGTCCGGCCAAGTGCCGGTTTCGGCGGTCTCGCCGGCGCTGCTGGTCACGGAAATCGAGATCCAGCGCAAGCACAACACGGGAGACCGCCCGCCCCTGCTGCCCCGGCCGACGGAAGGGAATGTAATGCCATGAAAACCCTTCTGCTGGTGCCGCTGCTGCTGCTCCCGGCGCCTTGGCTTCGGGCCGCGGAGCCGAACGCCGCCCAGCCTGAGCGGCCGCCGGCGCGCGCCTCCGCCGATCCGTTCGAGCACGATCCTTTGCTGCGCGCCATGCAGGACGAAGTCCGCCGCGCGCGGCTGCTGGTGGGCTTCGGCGTCGCGCCGTTTTTCGTCGAACTCGGCGTGGATGACTCCGAGAGCGTGACGCTGGCCGCCTTCTTCGGAGCCTCGCTGGCGCCGCAGCATTCCCACTTCCGCGTCCAGCGGCCGGAGGCGCGCGTGGGCGCGCCAGCCTTCGACAACACCGGCTACCTCGGCTCGGACGCCTTCTCCGGCACGCGCTTCGACTCCGATTTCATCCCCCTGGATAACGATCTGCTGAGCCTGCGCTCCGCCTTCTGGTTGGGCATTGACCGGGCCTACAAGACCGCCGTGGAGGCGCTCGGCAAGAAACAGGCCGCCTTCAATTACTACGCCGCTCAGGACCGTCTGCCGGATTTCGAATCCGCGCCCAAGGTGAGCCTGGTGCGGGATCTGCGCGCGCTGCCCTTCGATGAGGTGTTGTGGACCCAGCGGGTGCGCGCTCTTTCGGCCGTGTTTCGGGAGCGCCCGGGAGTTCTCTCCGCCGATTCGGAAATG
>Ga0187875_10002344_pt1 | contig 14048 bp, 18 predicted proteins | sample June2016WEW_17_1_2_FD_132978 | JGI IMG/M metagenome (GOLD analysis project Ga0187875, IMG submission 132978) | Peatland microbial communities from SPRUCE experiment site at the Marcell Experimental Forest, Minnesota, USA - June2016WEW_17_10 | ecosystem: Environmental > Terrestrial > Soil >... | reverse complement strand
AACCTTGATACTCACGATGGCATTCCCAAAGGAAAAGAGGGCCGGCCAGCATGCTAACGGCCCCAGGAGCAAGGGGACCCCTGCTGCACGCTAGTCCCAATGAATACATCGTTCTGGGGATAACCGCCCGGGCAGCCGTGACAGCCGTGAGTTTGGTCCAGTCCCGCGGCGCCACCTCAAGCCACAGGTCCGGCAGCAGATCCTCTGGCGCCGCATTCCCCGCCGCGTCGCTCTCTCCATGGCCTTCGAAAGTGAGGCGTTGATCTGTCATGGCTGGAAACGTTGCACCGCCAAAGAGGCGAACCTGTTCCTCGGCGCAGTTCTTAATGAGACTTTGCGCTTTTCTTGCCTGCTCGTTTCGCCGGCATCTGTTCTGCCGGTTTCCGCTGTGTCGCACCCGGTCCGGGCCGCCGGTAGCCGTATAGCGCGGACGCAGGGTTTTTGATTTTGACCAGGGCGGGCAACTTCTCGATGTCCGTCAAATCCTGCTCGTAAAGCCATCCCAAAAAAGGCTCGAACAAAGGACAAACCCAGAGCGCATGCTTATCCAGATCCCCCTTTGCGTAGCCTTTGGGTTTGAAAACGGCGCCCTCACCGGTCTGAAGATCAAGGACCAGCAGGTTGTCCTTGGACCAACCTCTTTCCGCCAACATGATCTGCCAGATTACATGCACCACTAATTCTGATAGGAGGTTGCCAACAAGCTCCGCCCAACATAAAATCACAGTGGTTGTGGCGCACGAAATTACACACCAAGGTTTGTCTCCAAGTGGAAAGGCAAAGAAGAGCGCCGGCTTGCTTTTATTCAGGCGTAAAGGCTCCTCCGTGGAGGTGTTCCTGGCGCACATGGGCGGACCGTTTTGGGAGCACAAAGATGACGCCGCCTGGTCCATTCCCAAGGGGGAGTTTGAGGATGAGGCGCCGCTCGATGCCGCATTGCGCGAATTTCAAGAGGAGACTAGCCTGATCCCGAAGGGGGACTTTCTCGAACTCACTCCAGTGAAACAGCCAAGCGGAAAAACCGTGTTTGCTTGGGCCTTGGAATGGGATTGCGACGCGACCAAGGTGAAGAGCAACACATTCAGCATGGAATGGCCAAAGGGATCGGGTGTGATGAAAGATTTCCCAGAGATAGATCGAGCCTTTTGGTTTTCAATGGCTGAAGCACGTCGAAAAATCCTCAAAGGACAGATTCCATTGCTTGACCAATTGCAGTCGAAACTCAACCCAACATAAACAAATGGCTCGCAAAAGATTCCACGATGATTGCGCGTTCGTTTACCGAGGCGTGCGCGTTTACCATACCCTCCGAGACCTCGCCGCCGGCCGGCAGAACGCCACATGCAGCGAAAACTGGCTGACCTGGAAATTTAGCGACCGGGATTTGGACTCGCCAAACGGACACCAGTTTGACCTACGCGATCTTCCCAAAGCCCCCGGCAATTACAAGTCTGCAGCTACGCCTCGCTACGTATCCGCTCTGTTGACGGCCGATGAGGTGAAGAAACTGGTATTCTACATCGACAGCCATCCCGAGGTTCGGAAGTAGCCATGCGCCACGTCGAGAGCAACATCACATTTCGGCCTTTCAAGAGCGTGGAAGAGGCTGATGGAGTGGCTTCCCAAAATAAGAAATTCCGCGGCGAGCTGTGGGTACAACCAAAAGGGCCGGGGTTCATCCTGAGGAATGGGGCAGGGGAGGTGTTCGACTCCACTGGAATGGTCACTGGGGTTCAGGAGCGCCCAGGACTGATGATTATTGTGCATCCGGGATCGCTTTGCGGCTCGTATCATACAAGCTGGGACTTTTCTGCGAACCAGTTGGCATCTCTCCTGAATGAAATCCACGCTTGGCGGGGCCAATTCGCCGTATTTCACGGAGAGCTTAGCGACGAGATACCCCATTATGTTAACGTCAAAAAAACCATTGAGCATGCCTATGCATCCGGTGCCAAGGATTATAATGTTAGCAACGACGAGCGAGATCTCAACGCCGGCGCCAAAGAAGTATTCCAGGCATTTCAGCTCAAAGGAACCCCGACATTTGTTACCGGAACCTGGGCTGATGAGAAAGACGGATGCGTCACAACAGTGGCCAAGCAATTGCGTCAGCTGGGCGCCGACGTGAAAGTCTCGTTTTACAGCCCAAAAAGTGATTGAGCAGGGCAGTTTGAACGGTGTGAAACAAGTTTTTGCAATGAAAACCACATTCATCGTCGAACGATCCGGCCAGGAGGTGACGGTCGCTCTGCAATGGGAGATTAGGGGAACAGTCCAGGAGTGGAGCGAGCATCATCCTTACGGGATGGGCTTTGCCAGCGAGAGGATGTCCGATGCTTCTGTCGACGACGCTGAGATCACCCATGAAGAGTGGCCCGGGGGGTTCACAGATGGAGAACTCACCCCGGAGGAGTTCAAGGCGGCGCGCACTGAAGCCATGGAGAAGGCCGAAGAGGCTCCATACGACTGCATCCCTGAATAAGAAGATCGGTAACCTCTTGGTCACTCGGAAGGTTCGCCGTAATGAAAGCCGGTGGCGTCCTCGTAACCATACGGAGCCATCATGTTCCAACAGTTTATGACCCCCCGTTTAACCCATAGGATTAGGTTTTTCATGTAATAATTATGTGAGTTGGTGACGCCAGTATTGCTGATTTTAATTACTCCTCGACTGAATGCGCAGCCAAAGTCGTGCTGCTTCACCTGATACCGGCGGACGGCCTGTGAGATCGTTCCCGCAGGGGCATGGCCTCGTTCAATTCTGCGAATGGCGAAGCGTGGCGCTTTGCCCAAGTTGGTCTGTTTGGGATAGGTTCTCATTAATTTCAACCTGCACGGCCCTTTCGCCTAACCCCAGGGAATGGGCTTTTTACTGGTTGAGAGCAATTCTAACTGCACATGAGGAGGGCAGGGGGCATTCGCAGCACCCCTTGGCAAAATTGCACGCCGCAACTTTGCCGCCAGGTTGTTCGACTGGCGAAAGCCGGCTTGGAGAAGGCCGATGATCCTGCTTCCCGATGGGTGCCCCACTTTTTTATCCAGGGCTTCCTGTTCCAAGTGCCGGCGCAAGGTCGCGCACTGTTCCACCATCTTCTCCATCCGGTCGGTGAAGTGAAAGATAACCATGCTGATTTGGTTCAGAAGGCCGATTAGGATGTCCGCAAGATCGTCATCTCCCACAAACGCCTTGAGTTTGTTGGGAGCAGGAATCTGACCGGAGTACTCGCGGGCAACGGCAATCGACGCTCGCAGGAAGGATTCGCCGTCGGCCAGCATTGAAAGCCGCTTTTGCGTGTCCTTTTCGGTGATCAACCGGTCCCAAATTTGGCACGCCACGTCCACGTTCTTCAATCCTCGTCGGCAGTACTCGTTCAAGGAATGGATGTGCTCGTTGATCAACTGCATGCGAGTTTCGGTCGTATAGCTTCCACTGTCTTCGTAATACATGATGTCGTTGTTTATTAAGGCCTTTTGCGGCCTGTTTGTTTCCCAAATCAACCAAGTTTACTGTTTTCATTTTCAAGGAGCCCCATGGAGCCTGAAAAACCATGAGGAGACTGTGACAGAAACGGCAGAAAGAAAAATGAGAAAAAACCTTAGCCGGCTGTAAGGCAAATGAGATGCCCAATGGTGAGCTTTTTGCAAAAAAAGGGCAGCCGCTTTTAGGTGAGCAACACCAGGTTATGGCGTAGTGCGTAGCGGGTTAGATCCACGTCTGTATTCAGCTTCATCTTTTGCAGCAGACGCACATGATAAGTGCTGACAGTTTTTATGTTAAGACCCATATCCTCGGCTGCTTCTTTTTGTGATTTCCCGTGAGCAAGCAGCTTCAGCAATTCCAACTCCCGGCGCGAAAGGAGCTCATGTGGGAGTCCGTTTTTGCGGCAGACCTCTGCTGCCAAAGCCATTGCCAGGTTTTCGGTTATGTATTTTTTGCCGTCCAGCACCTGCTTGATCGCCAGAATGAGTTTTTCGGGAGGATCTGTTTTGCAAAAATACCCCCGCGCACCCAACTGCATCGCCCTGACCCCCAACTCTTGAGCAGGGAAGTGGCTCACAATCAAAAAACTTATGCTGCTGGTGAGGAAATCAAGCTCCTCCAGCAGATCCAGTCCGTTTTGCTTTTCAAGGCCGATATCCAGAAGCACCAAATCCCACCGCGTGTCCGCTTTCAAGACAGTGCGCGCCTCGTTTACATTTGAGGCTTCCCCAAAGTGCATATTGCCGAGGCGTTCTTCGATTTCGTTTTGTATGCCTCGGCGGACGATTGCGTGGTCATCTACGATCAGTATTCTCTTCATTTTTCTTAATCTGCATCGTTGACATTAGCAAAAATCGTACCAGTAACCCAGCGATACGCCAACAGACTATAAGTGTCAATCGGCGGCGGTGGAGGCGTTAACGGCGATTTTCAGCGTAAGGAATGGAAACGGTTACGTTTGTTCCGCGTTTATTACACCCGGCAATTGTCAATTGTCCGCCGAGGCTCCCAGCGCGCTCCTGCATTCCCAGAAGACCAAGTGATCCCACCAATTTCTCTTGAGGAACACCTTTTCCATTGTCCTCAATCTGGAGTACCAGGTTGCCCCTATCAACCTTCATTCTTACCAGCACTTGGGTCGCGTTAGCATGGCGAGCAATGTTGGTTATGGATTCCTGGAAAATGCGAAACAGCATGGTGGCGGCGTGATCCGACAATGGCATTTCATGCTCTGGCAGATCCAGCCGATAATCCCATCGGGATCCTTCTGCGAAAACTGCTATCTCCGTTTTAAGCGCCAGTAGCAGGCCGGCATTCAGCGCAGCCGGTCTAAGAGATGTCGCCATCTTGACCAGGGCAATGTGAACTTCATTCAAAAAATTCTTGGCGCTTGCAAGTTTCGCCATCACCACTTCTTTAGCTTTCGAATCAGGCAAAGAGCCGGCGTTATGGTTGGCAGATGAAATGTCAAACTTGAGTGCTGTGATCAGCTGTCCTGCATGATCGTGAATCTCCAGGGAGAATTGTTTGCGTTCATCCTCTCTGAGCGTGTTCAGCCTGGTATAAAGCTCTCTTAACTCTGCCCTGGATTGCTGCAACGAACGCTCTCCGCGCTTTCGCTCTGTGATATCTCGCACAATCGCCATTATTGCGGAGGTGTCTCCCAACGGAAAAGCATTCATTACTATGTCTGCGTCAAACTGGCTCCCATCAGGGCGTTGATGAACCCACTCAAAGTGTTGAGGCGTACCGGCCAGAGAAGCCTCCACATACTGCCGGCTTATTTCATCGGACAACCGGCCATTCGGCTGCTTTGAGGGAGAGAGATCAAGGGGCAAGTGCTCCAGAAATTGTTGCTTCGTGCATCCGTACAATGCAAGCGCATGCGGGTTAAAATCAATGACCTTGCCGCAAGAAATTATGAAGATTGCGTCCTGGGCGAGTTCAAACAATGTCCGGTAGCGCAACTTACTCAACCTCAGCTGTTCTCTGGCTTTCTGCCGCTCCACGACATTGGATAAAGCTTCCAGATCCTTTGTCATCGGCTGGCGTTCTGTAATGTCTTCGTAAGCGATCACTGCACGACGAGGGCCGGATCCCGGGAAAGGTGTAACTCTGCCATGAAAACACAGTTTTGCGCTAGCGCCGTGACAGGGATGCTCCATTTCATACATTGGCAACTCGCCGGACAGTACTTTTTGAATTCCATCAGCAAATTGACGGCCAAATTCAGCGCCGCCGCCTTGTGCAGCAGCACAAACTGCGAGGTGGTTTACCCCTTCATTAACGCGCTCAGGAGAGGGGCTGTTTTCAGATGCAAAAGCCTTCCATGCTCGATTTACGGCCAGAATCGTTCCAGTCTCGTCAACGACGGCGATGCGCGTAGAAAGGCTGTCGAGAATGGCTTGTTGAAAGCGCGCCGATTCCAAGAGCAGATTTGTCGTTCGGCGCTGCTCGGTAATATCGCGTACCGCAGCTACGCGAACCTGCTGCCCTCGATAATCAGCAATGCGCGCGTTGATCTCCACCAAAATCTTTGAGCCGTCCTTTCGAATGGCGTAACATTCATACGGATCGGTTCGCAACTCGCGTATGCCTCGAGCTGCAGCTGCTTTTGATTCAGGAGCTATGAAGTCCACTGCGGGGCAGCCGATAAGCTCGGAACCGTTCCGGCCCAGCATCTCCGCCAATTGATTGTTTGCTTCGATAATCACCCCGTCCAGCGTCAGGTTGATGCCCTCAAATGTGGCATTGTCGAGTGCATTCAATCGCTTCGCGCTTTCCAACAGTTCACGTTTCTGAGCACGCTCCCGCTCCAGGCTTTCACGAAAATGCTGGCCGAGCAGACCTATTACAACCGCCGTTGCAGCAAGATAAAAAAAGATGTCCCCCAGATCGGGAAGTGGAGTGTAAGGGCTGTGGGGGACGCCTCCCCAACCATTATTGCTTGCGATTATTGCGAGCATTATTGTTCCACCGAGCGCCATGGCTGTTGTAATAAATGTCCTCAGGTTCAGAAACAATCCGGCGATTGCCAATGCGCAGGGGTAAACCCACAAGGCCTGGTGCGCACCATCCCTGTGGTTCGTCAACACGACTGCCACAGTCAAAAATGCCAGCAATAGAGATACAATTGCGCCTTTAAGCCGGCCGTATCCATTTAGGCCAATGCCAAAAAGAAAAAGGATTTCCGCTCCGGCAAGGGCACCGGCCGAAATCCAAAGTTTATTCCAGATTGCAAAGGCCAGGGGGATCATCACTAGAAATCCAAATCCCACCAGCAGTTGTGAAACCACTCGATCGGTCCGAGCAATGTCTTCCTCAGAAGGCCCAAAAATTGAAAACCTCCGTAAAATCTGCCAAAGCATACCCGTCTTTCCGCCATTTTGCCTGAAAATTTGCCGCACAAAATCAATAAAAAAATCCATCCCTCTGTTTGGGCCGTTTGGGCCAGTATTCCTCAGCGGTTCGCAGACCGGCGTCCCGCTCGCTTTTCCGGCTGGCCGGCTACAGTTTGAATTTCGTCGAACTTGTGCAAAAGACGCTGAAGCACGTTCTTTGGGTCGGCGTCGCAGGCCTTGCAGATGGAATAAAACTCCACCACATCAAGCCGACGCTGCCCCATTTCCAAACGGCCGACCAGATTGCGTTCCCGTCCAAGCCGTTCGGCCAACTGGCGCTGGCTGAGCCCTGCCTTCTGGCGCATTTCCACTATGGTTTCTTTGAGACATTCAGCCTGGCGCGTATAAATGGTCTTTTTCATGCTGCCATTTTGCGGGCAGGATTAATTTGCACCCAAAATGCGAGCAAGTTCCGCAACACAGGTTTTCAATTACCCGGTGAGTGTTTTCCAGCCCGCATGCATTTGCGGACGTGCTGCTGCCCCCGTTGTTCCTGGGCCGTAACTGCGGCGCGGATTATCTCCGCCTCAGCGGCGATCCCGCTTCCGGACAGATGCGTCCCTCCGCCAGGACGCACCCGGCCAGGAATGGATGCTCTACGATGTCATCCGCCAAGAGGCGGACATTGTCCCCGAAGACGACAGCGGTGAGGCTGACGAGGCGGCGGGGTTCGCGTTGAGCGCGGGCGCGGCCAACCAGTCTATTCCGGCTCGTTTGACCCGCGCACCACCACGTTCAGCCAGACGGCCAGCGATTTCCCGTTTCAAGTGCGGATGGTTCAGGGCCGCCCGCGTTGCCTTTGCTGCGGCGGCACTGCCGGCGCGCGCAACGTAATCACGCCCGTCGCGCTCGGAACGTCCGCCGCCGTAAAGGTGCTGGGTGAAGGTTTGGTCGAGGCGCTGGCGGATGCCAACGCCGACCGCGAGGTCCACGATGGAAAGGAGCGCCTGCTCGTTTTCAGCGACAGGCGCCAGGACGCCGCCCACCAAGCCCGCTTCATCACCGGAGGCAGTCCAGCCGGGGTGAAGATCTTCACTTGCCGGCTTCCAGGAATCAGGCCAATAGTCCAAAACATTCACAGCGGGATCAACGCTTGAGACCGCCGATTTTTCAGGCCTGCTGTGTCGGATTTCATCTTGTCATTTATGCTCACTGAGTTTAAAAACAAGGCGTGGTTGGAACGGTAAAAAAAACGGCAAGGAATGGTCTCCGACTGGTGACCACGGCCACCTTGCGGGTTTGTTCACTTGGAGAATCTTCGCACAACCACGCCATGGTCGCACAGGCTCGATAAATTATGCTCGAAAACGCCCTCGAAAATTTTTTACAAACCTTGAAGCAGGAGAAGGGCAGGGCAGAGCGCACCCAGAGCACCTATTCAGCACAGATACTCCCCTTTATCAAATGGCTAAAGGAGCAGGCGGTGACAAACCCTGATAAAATAGAGCTGGCGCACGTTCACTCCTACCTGCTCAGCGAACAGACGCGAGACAAAACCAGCCCTGGAAGCAAACCAGGAGAAAAGAATAGCAGTGCCACGATGGCACTCAAGGTGGCGGCCATCCGCGGGTTTCTGAGCCATTGTAACGCCGAAGGTCACATGTCCAATGATTTTACGGATTTACTGACTGGTCCACGCCCGTGGAAGAGACAGCCTAAGGTGTTAAGCCGCGAGAAAGTCGATCAACTACTTCAACCAGATGCCAAAGAGACTCCCGACAGCCTGTGTGATCAGGCCGTGCTCGAACTGGCCTATGCCTCCGGCATGCGCTTTAGCGAGTTGAAAAACTTGCGACTCAACCATCTTTCGCTCGAGGCTGAGTTTATTACGGTCATTGGCAAGGGCAATAAGGAGCGACTCGTCGTCGTGGGTCAACACGCTGTGAAAGCTCTCCAACGATATTTGGAAGTGGCCAGGCCGGCGCTGGTTGGCCAAAAACCGAAACGACAGCGTGCGGATCGGGAACCAAGGAAGCGAAGAGAAACCAACCTTGTGTTTTTAAATCACTGGGGGAACCCGTTCGGCAACACTGCTTTCTGGAAGAGGATTAAGCAAAGAGCGAGCGCCCGTGATATTCCCAAGCTAACCCCGCACTGGCTGCGTCACAGCTTCGCAACTCACCTGCTTGATGGCGGCGCCGACCTCCGCGTCATCCAAGACCTTCTAGGCCATGCCCGAATCGGAACAACCGAGATTTACACCCATGTCAGCGACAGCAAAGCACGAAAAGATTACCGCAAGTATCATCCTCACGCTCGAACATGAATGGCAGTGGAAGAAACTATCGCCCGCAGCAAAGATGGTGTGCCGCGGGAAAAAGCTTCGCGCTGCCAGGAACGATCCAAAAAAATCATCATTCCAGGCCGAAAACCATCGAGATGCATCTTTTGTGAGTTCGCTGAAAAGGCGAGGCATGAAGGTCGAGAAACCCTTTTGCGCCAGATTATCCGCGAACGTGATTTTCCCGCTTCCGTGGACAAAGTGAAGATAATGAGCATTGTCCGCAACTCGATTGATCTGGCAAGTATAATTTCTGGTTTTGCGACTTTTCTGATAAATCCGGCAAAGTTTGCCTCCCGCCCTCCGGGCCCTTACTGGCGTCGACGTTTCCAACGCGAGCGGGTAAATTATCGGCTCATCCCTTCTGTTTGCTTCGACGACAGGACGCGAGGCTGGCGCCTTTTCGGAGTCGGCTTTTGCATTGCAAAAGGAGCGCACTGATCGTGTTTGATGACCGCGATCCTTGGCCTGCGCGCTCCGCCGCGAGTTTGTTTGCGCTCCGAGCAACGATCCGTTTCCAATCACCCACGGCAGCGTTCTTGAGAGGCTAGGCTGAGGAGAACGTCGGGTTTTCGAACACCACGTCCCAAGCTCCGGCAGAGCGCTTTTGAATGCGCGCATCATCTGGCTTTAAATATGACCGCTCCAGACTTGCGCAGGCTCTCCGAATTTTATCCAGCAGCCGATAATTCGGCACAGACCTGGACACGCCCAGATGCTCAAACGCCAATTCGTGAAGGTCGATCCGCAGTGGCGCAGCGCTGGTCCTGAACCTGGACACGAGAAAGCAATAGAGCTGCCGCGGCAACGGCGCCAGATCGAAGAGAATGCCGGCATCCAAATTACTCCATGCTCCATGCATCAGCGCAAACCATACGGGATCCGACCATTGGATGTGCCAGGCTTTATTGGGCAACTGAACGCACTTCTCCAAGACTCGGAAAGTCGCATGATAAGGCTTCCCCGCTCCAGCAGCGAGATCCTGAGAGTCAAAGGTGTAAACGACACGATTCCAAACTGGCAGCGACGCTTTAATCCGCTGGTACAGGCGGCCGGACTTCTTTTGCCGGAACGCCAGCGTCAGCTGGTAGAGAGGAAACTCCAGATCCCTCACCTCTATTGCCGACTGCCTGTACATGGTTATCAAAGCCAGCAGCAAGGTCATACTGCCGGAGGTGGGCAGATGCCCTGGTTCGGCCGCCGACGTCAAAGAAAGGCGCCGGCCACCCACAACCGCAGAATACGCTCGCTCCCGCAAAGCAGATGAGCACCGCTTTTCCAAGATGGCCAAAGGAAACTCCTCCAGCCGCAATCGAACCGGCGTTGTAAAGCCAGACCCAGTCATGGGCAGGTATATACAAGAAGCATACCCGAAAACACAACCTTAATTTTACAATATCCTCAAAAACACACCATATAATACCCCAAAACACCCCAGTTTCTCTGTGGTCATACCCGGAAACACACTTCCAGGACTCGCCTCTATGGATTTTTAAGTAAGGACTGTCGGAAAAGGTGGACAACCAAGGAAGATCAGGGAGAATCTGTGGACACCTAAGGAAGAATTGGTGAACACCGTGGATTTCCAAGTAAAACAGCCGTTGCCCTCCTTGTACGGAAGTCCCTTAAAATAAGGCACTTGTAGCGGGCAGAAGAGGAACACCAACCACCTGTTCATAAATGATCTTCTCCATTAAATGTTCCTCCTTAATCGATAAACCATTTTACAAAATGGTTTTGCAGGCAGAGCTGGACTGAGCAGCCAGTCTGACGGCTTCCATCAACCGGCCGCCTAACAGCGAATTCAAGTCCTTCCTGACATGAAATCCAGGTTCCTTGGCGCTGCCTTTCGTCTCCGCCAGACGACTCGTGAATTGGTCCGCTCCAACCAGAGCACGAACCTGCCTTAAAAACACCTGGTCCTTGGCCAGGTCTACCCCGATGTCTCTGAGGAGGTCCGCCTCGTGGCTGTCAATCGGCCGCTGTCGTTGCATGCGGCGCCGGTATTCGTCCGGAGTGCCCCCGTTCTGTATCCAGGTTTGGTAAATCTTGGAATTTGTGTTGACAGGCCATTCTGATTCCTTGGGCAGCTCCTGCCAGACTTGTAAAAAAGCGTCCCTTTCACGATCTTCGGGGATTCGCAAAGCCGCGCGCAAAATGCCTTTGGAAATCGGCAATCCGTTCAGCTGGGCCAGGACGGAGTTCTTGTTTTGCTGCAACAGCTGAATTCGCTTGGAGCGCGGCTCTGGCACGGGGTCGTAGCCTATCTGGCTCAACACGGTGGACAGGTTTACCTCCCACGGCTTCTGTTCGGGATGACCAATCGCCCGGGAAGGGATGAACATGTACAGGCTTTGCGCGATAGGGCTTCTGATCGACGTGAAAACGTCCAACCGCAGATAAAGAAGCTCAGCGATGCGCGCAAGCATTTCCAAAAACCAGTCCGAGAGCGTGGCCGCCTGGATCCTGAAATTCATTTGTCCGCTCACCGCCTCTGGAGCATCCCGCCGGCGGATGGGAGTCTGACACACATCCATTTTCTCCAGGAGACGCGCATGCAGCACCTTGCCAGTGGAGATTTCCTTGATTTCGATCCACGTATCGGCCAGATCGCCGAGGAGTTGCCGCAGGCGGCGATGATAAGCGCCCCCGTTCGAGGAGGCATAGCGCTGGGCAAAAGCATACATCGAGAAGGAGATTTCGCGCCCGGCGTTTCCCCCCTCGCCGCGAAAGCTCAGCAAGACAAATAAGGCGCGGCAGTGTCTGATGTCCAAAGCACACGGCAAAGGCACTCCCGGCCGCGGAAAAGGATGGATCCCGCCGATGCGGTAGCTGCGCCCCTCGTATTCCACTTTGTGTTGCAATTTGGCCGCCATCCCCGTGAAGAAAGGAGTGATAAAAAAGAGCTTTGGACCTGCCACCGTCCGATAAACGGTGTCAGCATCAAGGATCAAATCCATCTGTTCCGGATGCCAAATCCTGTTGTCTGCATTCATACGCTTTTATGGAGTCGTTTGTACTACCTGTTGTGGTTTACCAGTCGCAGGCCACAATGTCTAGGATTTTCTTCAACGCCGCGTTGAAAAAACGTTGGAAAGAATGCATACGTTACGCGGCGTAAATTTCACGTTGGAAATGACGGACTGACGTAATTTTGACGTTGGCGTAATTTTGGCGTTGAAACGTAGCATCGACGTTGGGTATGATCGGCACAACGATGAAAGCAAAAGATAAAGTGGACCGCTTGAGCCAGTTCCCCCGGCGCAGTTTGGAAGACTGCCTTCGGCTGGGCAAGCAGCTCCTGACGAAAATCGGCAGCAGCCAGGTGGAACCGCAGGTCGCAATCGGCGCCATCGGATACACCACGATGAACGGCGCGGCCATGTCAACGTTGGGAGCACTGAGGCAGTACGGACTGATTGACCGTCCGCGAGGCAAAGGCGTTAGCGCATCCGCCATCCTGGTGAAGGCGGCCCATTCCAACGACCATGCCTTGCTGGTCGAAGTGGCCTTTCGTCCGACTGTCTTCCGCCAGTTGAGGGAAGGAGGATATGAGACGTGCGCTGATGATGTTCTGATGAAGCAGCTGGAAGGACGTGGCCTGACATCGCGCGCGGCACGTGAGGCCGTAAATGTCTTTCGAGCCAACACAACGTTTCTTGGCGCTGCACCAAATTCGCCCGTCTTCAGTTCAACAGCCCCGCCTCCAGCAGAACCATCGAAGCCGGCACCTTCCCCAGCCAAGCAGCTCGCCGCTTACTCATTTCCTCTGGCCGGATGCGACGCCAGTCTGGTATTTTCCGGCACCCGCCTCGGGCCAGAGGACTTGGCAATTTTGCGGGAGCACTTGGACGTGATCAGTCGCACCTTGGCCAAACGCCAACCGTAACCGAGGCGCGCGACGGGTGCCTCCGGCCGAAGCAGCGGCGATTATTCGAATTCCGGGCACCCTGCGGTTGGAATCGCTACGCGCAGCAAGAAGCCTCCAAAATGCTCTATAATGGAGTTGCAGCAAAAGGTGCCGAACACATAAAAATCATATGAGACCCGCCCGGGAAATAGCCCCCGTTGACGCCATCATCATCGATTGCTTTTACGTGTCCTACAGGGGTTTCTGCGCAACCCGCGGCCCCAACGACACACAGATATTGCGGAGCTCGAACGGAACCCCGACCAATGCGATCCACGGACTGCTGGGCGCCGTGCGCAAAATGATTAAGGAATTGCAGCCCAAGTCCGTGATCGTCGCCACCGAAAGCAAGACCAACCTTCGCGATCAGATGCGCGAAGATTACAAGGCTGGCCGCGAACTTCCGGCGCTATTTTCCAAACAAATCCCGCTGATTTACAAGATGTGCAAGCTTTGTGGGTGGCACCTTTCCCTCGATATGATCAAGACGGCCACAAGCCTGGGCCACTCCCCTGCCCCACCAGCCCCGGACGCACAGCCAGCACTGGCTTTGTGAGGACCATTAAGGAATCCTGTTTGAACCGTATGGTGCTGATCGGGGAGTTCAGCCTCCACCGGGCGACCTCGCACTTCGTTTTCCATTATCACGGGGAGCGAAACCATCGGGGGCTGGGAAACAAGATCATCCGACCGGAATTTACGCCATTCCCAACCGAGGGTCCCATCAAATGCCGATAACGGCTGGGCGGACTGCCCCACTATTGTTACCGGCAAGCGGATCATTCTCGCCCACGAGCGTTGCCATCTTTTGCCTGACCGCGCTCATGGACGAGACATTGCAATGATCTCTGGGCCTTGGGCGCCGCGAGACCTTGAGAAGCGGGCCAATGCCTTTGACGCCGCGCTGCTTATGCCGCCGGAGTTGCTGAAGAAAGAATTGCACAGCGGTGACGATCTCGGTTATGCGGGTTTGTT
>Ga0187875_10002337_pt1 | contig 14078 bp, 16 predicted proteins | sample June2016WEW_17_1_2_FD_132978 | JGI IMG/M metagenome (GOLD analysis project Ga0187875, IMG submission 132978) | Peatland microbial communities from SPRUCE experiment site at the Marcell Experimental Forest, Minnesota, USA - June2016WEW_17_10 | ecosystem: Environmental > Terrestrial > Soil >... | reverse complement strand
GTTGTAGTTGTAGGTTGGATTTCGCACCACATCCGTGATCACCCAATTTCCGAACGGGAGCGGGTCGTGCTCGCTTCCGCTCGTCACCGGGGCGGAAAAGATGATCTGGCCTTCCCGGTCATAAACCATCAGGACCGATGCCTTCTTGGAGACAACGATCTTGATCGCCCCAGTCTGGGCCCGCGTCGCTTGTTCAGCGCCCAGCACGTTTGGGACACGGATGTTCTCTCCAGCGCTGAACCGGGCGCGGGGGTTCAAGCGCTTGAGCAGGGCTTGGGCTGAGTGGAATTTCGCGGCCAACGCTTCCAGCACGGATGTGTAGTAAAGGCCCGGTAGTTTCGATTGCTCCGTCGCGTCTTCTGGAATCGTTTTGTTGAACGGGCCGGCGGCGTCTTTCGCGGTGATCGTGTAGGACACGATCGGTTTAACCGTACCGGCGCCGAGCGCCTGGGGCAGCGCCTTGCGGCTCCGCGCACCTGGAGCAAGCCCGCGCGCGGTTTGAAACGCTGCTAGAGCCTCGCGGCTGTTCTTTCCACCCTTGCCGTCGATCTCACCCGACGAGAAGTTGGCCCGATCAAGAAGGATCTGCATATCGAGCTCTGCGAGCCCGACTGACCGAACTGCAGGAGCCGAGCGATTGGCAGCGATCGAGGTGGCCGTGCCAAGGAGAATCACCGCGCTCGCGACAAAATACGATAAGGTCTTGAATCTGAATATCATGGTGCCTCCTGAGCAAGAATGTGACTGCTTCTGGTCATAACGTTGAGAACCACGCCTCGCGAAGTTATCAGGTCGCGATCTAGCACGTCTGTTCAAGACCGCTCATGTTTACTGTTCGACTCGATTTGTCGTCCGAAGGAAGTAATCTGAGGACTGAATCGATCGGCTTCTCCAGACTGACAACGTCGCATTCGGGAATGGTGCCGTGCAACGCTGGGGAGAGGCGGCCTTCCGCCGGCTTCACACAGGTGGTAGACGTAATGAGCGAAGAGGATCACCAGCAGCAAACCTGCGATGCTACAAAACCCAGAAGAGAAAATGTTCGGTCAACTTTGGGGAGTTGATCTCTTTCTTATTCATGACTGAACCATACTCCATAACTTTTTTGGATCACAAAGGACAGCACATCACACCCACGGGCACGGCTTGAACTGAGGCCTCCGACTGGCGACCCACCAAGTCATCCGACGGTCGTGCGAAAGTGGATCTAGCTCGTAGAGTGGGCCGATCACTTTGCAGTCGGGCTCTGCGCTTTGACCGATTGCGGAGCCAGCTAGTCGTGCAAAACGACACTCAGCAGCGAGCTGTGGACCTGCAACCCGCCTTCGGCGCCGCCGGAGTAATCGACAAAACCGAGTTTCCGGAACCGGTTCATGAAGAAGCTGACCCGCGAACGCGTGGTCCCGACCATCTCGGCCAGACTCTCCTGGCTGATCTTGGGGACCACCGTTTCGGGCACACCTTCCTTGCCAAAATGAGCAAGCAGAAGAAGAACACGCGCGAGGCGCTTTTCACTAGAATTGAACAACTGGTCGACCAGATCCTCTTCGTAGCGGACGTTCCGCGCCAGCAAATAGGCCACGAACAGATCCGAAAACGCGTGTTCGCGGTGCAGCGCATCCATCATCGCTTTCTTATCGATGCGCAAAACTTCACAATCCGTCATGGCCGCAGCAGATCCCATGCGCAGGGTCTGGCCTGCCAGCGCGCCTTCGCCAAAGAAGTCTCCCTCCGCTAATATGCCGATGGTCGCTTCTTTGCCGACTTTAGAGACGACGGTGAGCCTCACTTTGCCTTTCTGAATATAGAAGACGGCATCTGCCGGGTCCCCCTGCGCGAAGATGCCTTGCTTCTTGGCGAAAGTCAGGTGCTTCCTGCCTTCGCCAATGGTCGCGAGGAATGTCGCGGGATTGAACCCGCGGCTTGGCTTATTCGCCAGTGCAAGGGCCCCCATGAGCGGAATTCTACTCCTAGAAGGCATTTCACCTCGATGAAATTGCTGGATTCTGGGGTGGTCGTGAGCGCAGCCAATGAGGCGCGTTGGTCAGAATTGGATAGTTCCATTCCGTATGTTTCGCCAGACTTCTGGCGAAAAAGGCCCATCGGTGGCGTCATCTATAGGTTGGGAAGCACTGGCCCGCACGTGGTTTGCTCCTGCCCTTGACCTGCCCGGACGCCGCAGCTGTGCTGGCGTTTGGGCTCTCAGCTGTGCTTCATGACGCTGGGCTGGCTTCACATTCATTACGAAGTGGACAGTGGCCAGCAGGAAATGGATCCCATCGGACTTGGCCACGAGCGCATCTACGGACTTCAAAGCACCGTCGGGCAGTTCCAGGTGATCGGCAAGCATGACAATGGGTACTTCGGGCCGGACTTGCTTGATCTCATCGGCGATGGCTGCACCGTCCAGGAGGCCGAGGTGGTATTCGAGGACGACGGCATCCACGGGACGCGACATGAAAAGCCGCAGGCCGTCGGAACCGTTGGTAGCGGTTGCCAGCTCGTATCCGTTTTCTTGCAACAAAATCAGTTGAGCTGGATCGTGGTGTATGCACAACAGGGTGTTGTTGGTACCGATGCGGGTATGTATATCAAGGAAGGTTCCTGTGGTTCTGATCAAAAGTGCTCACCTGTGAACCGGAAGGCTGAACCGCCGAATGCCCAGAGCGCGGTCCAACCCGTTAATCTGCAACCGCTCCTTAATGACTTGGTCAATTTTGACCAGCCCGCAAGTCGACTCTCGTTGAATACTGACATAGAGGCAAACTGTACCGGTCGAAAACAATTAGCCGGAACCGTGTGACTCGACCAGCATCACGGCTTCAAATCGACTCCGGGTGATCGTTCGGAGCCACCTGTAAGTGGCCTTTTCAGCATCTTTTTTCAACAAACGAGGGACGCCATGTCAGTGCCAAACGGACTGTTTCCCAACCGGGACTTTGGAAATCGTCTCCCCACGCGGGCTCTCTCTCACTTGGCCGGAGCTGAGCGGAAGTTGCGTGCGCCGGCAGCGAGCCAAGGATTTATGAAACCTCTGCTGTGGATTGTTCAGTTTGCTTTTGGATGCCATCATCACCAACGCAGTACTGTTTTCACGATCAAGAAACGCACGTACCAGGTCTGCCTGAAATGCGGACAAGAGTTCGAGTATTCGTGGGCGCTGATGCATTCTATCCGGCCGAGCGCTGCCGATCGTCCGCATGTTCCGCTGAGCGACATTCCCGCAACCGAAGTACGGTCGATTTGAGACCGGAAGGCGTCGCAATCCTGAATTTGCAGCAAGTGAGCTATCTTGCTCAGACGCGAGACCGCCCATCTGCGATTCTACATTCCTACTGAGTGTGCAGACTGATCCGCGACGCTGATTCGCAGTTCTCATTTCAGGTCGCTGCGCAAGCGGCCACATCCAGCCAATCGCCGTTCTTCATCCGCGTATACGCCACGACAGCTTGTGGCGATACACGATTCGATCCTGACAAGGCTTGAACATCGAAAGTTGGGCAACACCTCCAGGCGGATGAGAGGAGTTAGCCCGCGAAAGTAAGGAAGGAAGGTCAACAATCATGCCTCTAATTCAATTGCTGGAAGTTCTGATCGTGGTAGGTGTCCTCTTGTGGCTGGTGAATCGCTTCATTCCCATGCAGGGGACGATTAAGTCAATTTTGAACGGCGTCGTGGTCATCGCCGTGGTTCTGTGGCTGCTGAATGTGTTCGGACTTTTCAATTCGCTTTCCCGGATCCACATTGGCACCTAGGCGATGCGTTAAGGAAATCAGCCAGGAAGGCAGAACGCACGAACACAACATCGGTGGAACACAAGACGGCAGATTTCCGTCTTAAGGAGACACTTTGAAAACCAAGATTTTGCTAGCAGTAGGAATCACTGTCGGTATGAGTGCGTTTGCTCAAACCGACCGTCCAACAACTATCGTCGTTGAGCCCCCGAGTCCGGCATTTTCATTCCAGGTAAACGTGGTCAGCCGCAATGTGCAGGCGGTCACCTACCGGTACCGTAGCGGATCCAGCAAGTTGGATTTCGCGGGCACGGACCTAATGCTCTCAGCGAATGGCGAGGCGAAGGTAAACAGCAAAGCGGGTTCCGTTGAGATCGAAGCGGAATTTCGAGACCTGCAAGCGCCAACGACTTTCGGCAATGAGTATCTGACCTATGTCTTGTGGTCGATTTCACCGGAAGGCCGGGCGGTAAACCTCGGCGAAATCTTAGTAGGCGATAACCAGCGCAGCAAGCTCCACGTGACCACGGATCTCCAGACTTTCGCTTTGGTCGTTACGGCAGAACCTTATTATGCGGTGCGACAGCCGAGCAATGTGGTGGTGCTGGAAAATGTGGTTCGCGAGAACACCAAAGGAACTACCGAAGCGGTCAATGTTAAGTACGAACTGATGGCGCGGGATGGGTACATTCCCACCGGCTACAAGTTCGACCCGGTGGTTCTGAATGCGAGATTGCCGCTGGAATTCTTCGAGGCGCGCAATGCCCTGCGCATCGCTCAATCCGAGGGAGCCGAGCAGTACGCCAGCGACACCTACCAGCACGCGGTTCAGTTGATGAACAATGCCGATGAATATGCCACCAGAAAACACACGGAGACCAAGCCGCTGATCACGGTCTCTCGCGAAACGGTGCAAACTGCCGAAGACGCGCGCGCCATCGCAGTCAAGAAACTGGACGAGATACGCCTGGCTAACGAACGTCAGGCTTCGAGCGACGCCCAGGCGCAATCGCAGGCGCAAGCCGACAGTGCGACTCGGCAGAAAAATCAGGCTCAGTCCGATGCGGCAATCGCGCTAGCAGCCAAAACTCAGGCCGAATCGGATGCGGCGAAAGCCCGCGCCGACGCTGCCGCAGCACAAACTGCAACCGCGCAGGCTCAATCCGATATGGCGAACAGCGAGGCTGCTTCAGCCAGTGCCGTGTCCGATGCCCAGGCCGATGCAGCACAGTCTCGCTTGGCCGCACAGCTAGCGGAAACCGACAAAGCTGCCATGCGCACGCGATTGTCGGAGCAGTTGAATTCCATCCTTCAGACGCGCGACAGCGCTCGCGGGCTGATCGTCAGCATGTCCGATGTTTTGTTTGACACCGGCAAATACTCGTTGAAGTCGGGTGCACGAGAGAAGTTGGCGAAAGTCGCCGGCATTCTGCTCGCCTATCCCGGACTCGACATTGCAGTCGGCGGCTACACGGACAATGTGGGCGGCGATGAAATGAATCAGACTTTGTCTGAGAACCGCGCCGGATCCGTTCGGGATTACCTGGTGCAAGAAGGCGTTGCGACGAATTCGGTTTCAGCCAAAGGTTTCGGCAACACCTTGCCGGTGGCCTCAAACGACAACGCCTCCGGCCGGCAGCAGAATCGGAGAGTTGAACTTCTCGTGTCTGGCGATGCCATCGGCAGCCCGGCCAACGCAACCACAGGAAGCTTGCAGTAAGAGCTAGAAGCAAAGAATCCATCATGGAGGCAACACGTATGAAGCTAGTTGGAGTGGTCAGCACAGCAGTTCTGTCTTTAGTCCTCGGGGTCGCAGCTCCGGTGTTCGCACAGGAACAGCACGAGCAGGAGGAACAGAAAGGCAAACCTGCCGCGCAGGAAGAGAAAAAAGCGCAGCCAGAGAAGGCTACGAAGCAAGAGGAAAAACCCGCGGCGCGGCAGGAGAAGAACGCCAAGCCGGAAGAGAAGAACGCAAAGCAAGAGCAAAACAGCAAGCCGGCAGCGAAAAACGAGCAGCAGCAGCGTGCCGCCGGTAACCGTGGGGGCCAGATTCCCGCCGACAAATTCAAGGCCAATTTCGGACAGCAACACACGTTTCGCGTAAGCCAAGGCGACTACAATAATCACCGCTTCCAATACGGAGGCTATTCCTTCGGATTCGTCGACCCCTGGCCCAGCAACTGGCTCTACACGCAAAACGTCTATGTCATCGAGATAGACGGCGTGTATTACCTGTGCAACCCATCGTTCCCTGGTGTCAATCTGGTACTTAGCTTCTCGCTATAGACAACTCGTTGGGTGCCGCGAGAGAGCGCAACCAGATTAGGCTACTATCGGCGCGGGTCCATGTTCATGGGCTCGCGCCACTTTTTGCTGGCGGCAACAAGGCCAGCCCGCGAAATCGCATACCCGATGAAATGGGAACATCCAAAGGTGAGCAGTTGTGCACAGACTTGGCAGGGGCTCCATGGAATCCTTATCCTGACGCGCCGCCGTTCAATCCGCGCAGCCCGCAGCAGGCAAAGTACAACCGGGCAATCGAAGGATGATCTGGCAAGGTGGTTCAAAATGCGCAAAATCCGTTTGCTATTTCTAACTCTTCTGATACTGGCCACACCGGCCACGTTGTTCGCGCAGTTCGGCATTTCGATCACAATCGCCCCACCCGAACTGGTAGCGTACTCGCAACCGATTTGTCCGCAGGACGGTTATCTGTGGGCGCCCGGCTACTGGGCTTATGGCGAAGAAGGCTATTTTTGGGTCCCGGGCACATGGGCAGAGCCGCCCGCCATTGGCCTGCTATGGACTCCAGGGTACTGGGGTTGGGGCGGCAATGCATTCGCCTGGAATGAAGGGTACTGGGGTCCCACGATCGGTTTCTACGGCGGAGTTAACTATGGCTTCGGCTATGGCGGTGTCGGCTATGAGGGCGGCTATTGGAATAACGGAGCCTTCAGCTACAACCGCTCGGTCAATAACGTGGATGTCACCAATATTCACAACACCTATGAAAAAACCGTAATCAATGAAAGGGCGGGAAACACCGTTAGCTACAACGGCGGAACTGGTGGAACAACCGCTCGACCGACCGCGGCAGAAGAGACGGCTTCCCATGAGCGTCATACCCCGGCAACGGCCGCGCAAACGGGCCATCAACAGGCCGCCAGCAAGAACCATGAACTCTTGGCGTCCGTGAATCATGGCAAGCCGCCAATCGCTGCAACCTCTAAACCGGGAGAATTTACCGGCAAGGGTGCGGTAGCAGCCAAGGGAGCAGCGACCGAGAACAAGGCCACCGAGAACAAAGCGGCGGAGAACAAGGCAGCCGAAACTAAGGCCACCGAGAACAAAGCGGCGGAGAACAAGGCAGCCGAAACTAAGGCAAGCGAGAACAAAGCGGCGGAGAACAAGGCAGCAGCTACGCGCTCGAACGAGAACAAGGGGGCTGATTCTCCGCAGGCAGCCCGTCAACAGAGCGCACCTCAGACAGCGGCTCCCAAGGAGAGCGCTCCTCGTCCGGGAACCGCGGCTCGTGCGCAGCCTGCCCCTAAGGCTGCACCCCGCGCCGAACCCGCCCCCCCTCAGGAGAAAAAAGAACCTGGGGGTAAAGAAGAGCCTCGCCGTTAGAGGACCGATTGTAATCTAACTGTGCCGGACCGCTCGCGGCGCGAAAGTTGTCGTCGAAATGGCGCGGCCCATTCTCCTGGGCTCGCGCCACTTTTTTTGTGATCGTCGCAATCCCGCCGCCGCGCGAATTCAGCAGGTTCATCGTTTTTCTTCCCTTGAGCAGTTTTGACCAGTAAAGAATGGGCGGAACGCCTATAAACAAAGTGGTTCGTCCATCCATAACATCGCCTCAGTGCTGAGGAAAAGGAGTGAAATATGATTGGAACTGTATTGATCGTGATTTTGATCTTAGCTCTCTTGGGTGCGCTGCCGAGCTGGCCACATAGTCGAAGCTGGGGTTATTACCCGAGCGGAGGCCTGGGGCTCGCACTTTTCATCGTTGTCATTCTCCTGGTTCTCGGCCGGATTTGACCATGCGCCACCAGCCAATGTCGCCAGGCGCCATCCTCAAGGTTCGGCGCCTGTTTTTTGTTCGCGCATTGGCGCTCCTGCTCGTCGCGATAGCGTGCAGCGTCGGTTCGTCCGCGTACTCCGTACTTACGCATGAGGAAATCGTAGACTTGGTATGGACCGATGAGATCCGGCCCCTCCTGCTCCAGCGATATCCCGGACTTTCGGAGGACCAGATCAGGGAGGCACACGCCTACGCCTACGGAGGGGCGGTTATCCAGGACCTCGGTTACTACCCCTTCGGTAGCAAAGACTTCAGCAACCTGGTGCACTATGTCCGCAGTGGGGACTTTGTTCGCGAGTTGATCGTCGAAAGCCAGGATGTCAACGAGTACGCGTTCGCGCTGGGAGCGCTGTCACATTATGCGGCGGATAGCGCGGGCCACCCGGCGGTGAATCAATCCGTCGCGATCGAGTATCCCAAGCTGCGAGCGAAGTTTGGCAAGTCCGTTCGATATGCCCAGGACAAGACGGCGCATTTGAAGACGGAGTTTGGATTCGACACGCTGCAGGTCTCAAAGAATCGTTATGCTTCGCAGCAGTACCACGACTTCATCGGCTTTCAAGTATCCAAGCCCCTGCTGGAGCGGGTCTTCCCGGCCGTGTACGGAATGGAGTTGAAAGATGTGCTCACCCACGAGGACCTGGCGGTCGGCTCGTATCGGTTCGCCGTCAGCCGACTGATCCCGCAAATGACCCGAGTCGCGCTGCAAACTCACAAGAAGGATCCGATGCACGAGAGGCACGATTTCGCGAAACGGGAGTTCATGTACCGGCTTTCCCGTTCCGACTATGAAAAAGAGTGGGGCAAGGACTACGTGAAACCTGGTGTCGGTACCCGGATTATGTCAACCCTGTTGCGGTATATGCCGAAAATCGGTCCCTTCAAAGGGTTGGCGTTCAAGAATCCGACTCCACGAACAGAAGATCTATATATCAAGAGCATCGACACTACGGTCGATCGCTACCGCGCTTTCCTGGAAGAAGTGCGCACGGACAAACTCGTGCTGCTCAACTTCGACCTTGATAGTGGTGAGGTGACCAAGGCAGCGGAGTACTCGCTCGCGGACGACACCTACGCAAAGTTGCTGGCGCGGTTGGCCGATAGGAAGTTCGATCGGACATCGCCAGAGCTGCGCAATAACCTCCTCCAGTTTTATTCTGACCCTTCGGCGCCGGACGAGACGAAACAGGATTCGGTTCGCTGGCAACGCGTGCTGGCCGCGCTGGATCAATTGAAATCCGTTGTGCCATCGCTGGCGGCGACAATCGGTCCCGCACACTGAGTACGGACGCGCGGATATGCTTATGGGGTCCTGTGCACTGCCGACGATGCCCTCGTCCGACCCCAAGGTACAAACGCCAGGTCGTTACTACCGACATATACCGCCATTGCCGTGAGCATCAGAACGAGGCCGACCCAGAAACGCCAATCACGATGCGCGCGTCTCCAGTAAGGAGGAGTGTGGCCATGATGATGGCCTTCGCCCATGGGATGCAGGTGCTCGGTGTTGTTCAAGGTTCGTCTCCAGTAGAGGTGGAATCGCCGGCGTGGCGCCGACCAGGGCGTGGGGCCTGCGTCGTTCGGGATGCCCAGATTCCTTGGCTAAATCGATCAACTGCTCATGTGCCGTACGTCCATCAATGTATGCCATCCTTAGGGATAGAACTCGCGACAGTTGCCAAAGCCCCACTCTTGCACTCGGCACACTTCACGCGGGCTTGGGCGCAGGTTTCAGATAGTACCGGGCAGTCTCAAGGATTGTGATCGTTTGCCAGCTTCGCTTCCGCGGCGTCGGCTGCCGAAAGTTTCCGGGCCCGGTGGGGCTCGGTGCGCGGAGCCCCTGAATTCAGCTCACAAACTTCTCCGATGGTTGCGCCACAGGTGGTGCAAGGCACAGCCAATATTTGCTTTGCAGTGAGATCTTTGGCCTTCACAATCGCATCATGCAACGCAACACCTCTGGAAGATGCTCAATATTGCTCACTTTTCAATCCACCGGTGAAGCGAAAATCCGCCTCTTGTGGCCGCAAACCTTAGCTCTAGTGCGTTGTGTGATTTCGCAAATTGTGAGCAAAAGTGACCATTTTCCCGGTTCCAAGTGTGGCAAGCTAAATGGGAGTGTAGCTCCTCTCCGAGAGAGACCGTTGATGGCATCCCCAATCGCATTGGCTAAGAAAAGGCGCGAGCTCGACCCGGAGAGCTTCCTCGCCACGATCGGTGTGGGCAAGAAGGATGTGGCTTCCCCCAAGAAACAGGCGGTCTTTACGCAGGGGGAGGCGGCGGATTCTGTCTTCTACATCTACAAAGGTAAGGTCCGGCTCACGGTCGTATCCAAGAATGGCAAAGAAGCAACCTTGGGTATTTTAGGCGAGGGACAGTTCTTCGGAGAAGGCAGCCTGGCTGGGCAGCATTTGCGGATGGGGTCCGCAACCGCCATGACGGACTGCGAGCTTCTGCGTATCGACAAGAAGGCCATGATGGAGGCCTTGCATCGGAAACACGAATTTTCCGACATGTTCGTGGCTTATTTGCTGGCACGGAATATTCGATACGAGGAGGACCTAGTCGACCAGCTCTTCAACTCGAGCGAGAAAAGACTCGCTCGGATTCTGCTCTTGCTGGCGCATTTCGGCAAGGAAGGCGTGCCCGAAACGGTGATCCCCCAGATTAGTCAGGAAACGCTCGCCGATATGATCGGCACAACCCGATCGCGAGTCAGCTTCTTCATGAACCGGTTTAGAAAATTGGGCTTCGTCGACTATGGCGAAGATGGGCTGCAAGTCCACAGCTCGCTGCTGAATGTCGTTCTTCACGACTAGCTTCCTCCCGCCGGACTGAAGCACACCTCTGATTCGGAGCAAGGGCCCCCTATCGCGACAAAATAATCTTAAAAACTGTGCAGTGTAGACCAGTCGCGCCGCGGTTGGCGAAGCTACGATGTATCTATCGAGAAGATGAATGGCTGGATTGAAAGCCGATTACAGGCCTGTGCGAAGGATCAATCGAATATGTCGAATGCTGCCGATCGGCCGATACGGAAACTGCGTAACGCTGCCCAACCGCCTCTGTCACACCGCGGCGCGACTCCTGACTCGGACCGTGCCAGGAAGCCACCTCTTGCCGAGCCGATTGACTCCGGCCAGCAACTAAACCCGGGAGATCGAGTTGAGGGGCTGGGCGACTTCGGTACGCCTACCGGAGAATTCGGTACCGTCGAGCGGACAAACGAAGATGACGCGCTGGTCAAGTGGGACGATGACGGCTGCATCCGAATGCGCCAGCCGTCGCTCAAAAAAATATCGGATGCTCCGCCAACCAAACTGGAGTGAGCAATTTAGACCAGCTATTTTCGTGTGCTTTGAGCAATCATCGCGGTTGAGACAAGTGACTGTTTATAAATCTGACCGCAAACCGATAGATCGCAAAGGAAATGCCGGATACCGCGATACCAGCATGGCGCATGGGGCTGGCCAAATTTTGGGCGCCGGTTCCATGGATGCTCGAAGCCGCGATCATCCTCCAGACCGCGCTCCAAGAGTATGTCGAAGCTGCGGTCATCGCTGGGCTCCTGGTATTCAACGCTGCGCTCGGTTTCTTTCAGGAGGGGCATGCACAAGCCACTCTTGCCGCGCTGAAATCGCGGCTCGCGCTTACGGCTTCGGTGCTGCGCGACGGCGCTTGGAAGATATACCTGCTACTGAACTGGTGCCGGGCGACATGGCAAAGCTATCGCTCGGGGGCGTAGTTGCGGCTTGCATTCGCGGTGGACATTGTCAAAGTCCCCGTATTCAAGCGACTCGGGATCGCCTAAGAATTCCTAAGCGTGAGCATGTATTTCGTGTAACGTCAGGAAAGCCTTCAGCAGAACGCGCGGATCGTGATTCCCTTGGTATACGGCCGGCGGCATTCGATTCAGCCCCAGCAAGGAGTACACAGCCGTTGCCGCGGAACGGATTGAATATTCCACCGTGAATACTACGTCTTCCGGGAGTTCGCAGAATTGTCCGATAAAGGCGAGGTTCTTGGAACCCTCCGGTACGACCTGAGGACGATCGCCCTTGGCCCGACGCAGAAACTGGCTGGTGATGAAGGGCATCATGCACGGGATACAGGTGCTGGTTTCAAGTATCTTTCTAGAGTCGGTTTCGATCCGCAGGTGGCCCATGATCTCCGTCATAATCTCCCGCCCGTTACATGCCGACATCGGCTTCTTCACAAAGTCGCCCAATTTGTCGACGAAAAGACCATAGCCCCAGAAGACATTCACGTCCTCGGGCTGTCCGATGAAATGAGGCTGGTGAGGTAATACGATCGACGCTAACCAACTGGACTCTGGGAAGGTGATCAAACCGCCTTCTCCGGGGACATTGCCCGTGAGATCCCTGATCAGTCGAAAGAAGGCCGGGTCGTGGAGAGTCGTGGTGAACGACACCCACTTCGACTCCTCGATATGGTCGCTGAAATTCGCCGGCTGCCCGAACTGCGGATGGCCGGACGCAAGCTTCTCCCAAAGAGACCAAGAACCGCCGTCGGCCTTTCCCTTCAGAACTGGCGCGGAATCCATCGAGCCAAAGCTCGAAGCCTCGGTCATAGATCCAAGTGTGACGATTACTTTGTCTTTCTTGCCTAGCTTTATCTCATCGATACGGCCGTCATGATCACAAAGAATGCGCTCCACGGTGCAACCTTCAGAATCATGGCGGAGATCGAGATTGATGACGCGGGTATTGAGTTGAAACTTCACCCCACGCTCTTCCAGCCATTTCTGTAGAGGTTGCACCAGCGAGTCGTACTGGTTGTAGACGGTTCGCATGATGCCGGTGAGTGTGTTGAAACCAGAAACCATGTGAGTGAAGCGCACCAGATAGCGCTTGAACTCGACGGCGCTATGCCATGGTTGAAAGGCAAAGGTCGTACACCACATAAGCCAGAAGTCGGTTCCAAAGAACGACGGGTCGAACTGATCCGCAATGCTGCTGCGTCTAAGCAGCCCTTCTGGTTCAAGTTCCAGGCGCTCGATGGTGAGGATGTGCTTTTCGCTTAGCCCGAACTTGGGCGCGTCGACCCTGTGTCCATCCCGAAAGAGCCGGGATTTGGACGAGGTTTTCATCGTTTCATTCCAGTCGAAGATCTCTTGCGTAACCGTCCTGCTCCCATCCAGGCTGGGGATCGAGGAGAAAAGATCGAAGGTGCAGAGATACTTGCTCTCGATCATTCGACCGCCGCGCATGACATAGCCATCTTCAGGAGTTCCGGCCGCGTCAAGACTGCCACCGATTTTTGCTGATTCCTCAAGGATCGTGATGTTCTGGCCCGGGATATCTCCGTCTCGAATAAGGAAGGCTGCGGCGGCGAGCGAGGCGATGCCAGCTCCAACCAGGGTAATCGTCGCGTTATCGTTAGAAACTCTATCAGTCATGAGATCACACTGCTTTCTGTCTCACACAGGTTGGGTGGCTCCTCTGTTCCAATCTGGGCGAGGCTGCAGATAAACCGCTACGATTGTCGCGCGAGACTGACGCCGGTTACTGTATTAAATTGCACAGCTTGTCAGATTGCAGCGTGGAACAGTGAACCCTCCGATGCCGCCGAGTCCGACGAACATCAACCCGCCGAGTCCGATCGAAGTTGCCTCCTCGCAGGCCTCGTTACCCAATTCGAGCATGCGGCTGCTGCCGTGGCTGATCGCGGTGGCGTTCTTTATGGAGTCGCTGGACACCACCATCCTCAACACCGGCGTACCCACGATCGCGGCGGCACTTCACGTTGCCCCCCTTAGCATGAAGTCAGTGCTGGCAAGCTACACCTTGAGCCTTGCGGTTTTCATTCCGATCAGCGGTTGGATGGCGGACCGGTTCGGAACGCGCCGGGTGTTCGCATCCGCGATTGGCATCTTCACACTGGGCTCATTTCTCTGCGGCATATCGAGCAGCATCCATGTACTGGTCGCGTGTCGCATCCTGCAGGGCTGCGGCGGATCCATGATGGTGCCCGTCGGCCGGCTCACCCTGGTACGGACGTTCGCCAAGTCCGAACTGGTCCGCGCCATGAGCTTCGTTGCTATCCCCAGTTTGGTCGGGCCCATGCTCGGCCCGATCGCCGGCGGTCTGATCGTCGGATATCTTCACTGGCGGTTTATTTTTTTCGTGAATATTCCAATCGGACTCGCCGGTTTGTATATGGTCTACCGGCAACTGCCGGACTACCGCGAGCGCACCAACCCTTTGGATGTGGCAGGCTTGATTCTTTTCGGTTCCGGCGTC
>Ga0187875_10002336_pt1 | contig 14078 bp, 11 predicted proteins | sample June2016WEW_17_1_2_FD_132978 | JGI IMG/M metagenome (GOLD analysis project Ga0187875, IMG submission 132978) | Peatland microbial communities from SPRUCE experiment site at the Marcell Experimental Forest, Minnesota, USA - June2016WEW_17_10 | ecosystem: Environmental > Terrestrial > Soil >... | reverse complement strand
GCTTATATGGTCCCGTCCGGCGGATTCATAAATCCTGGGAGCGGGAGTTGAGATGGCAATTCCACGGGCTTGGAGGCCAGGATGCTAATGCGGCCGGGCTCCTGAATACCGAACAGTACGCCGCCGGTCTCCCGTCCACCACCTGGCAAATCGCGGCCCCTTTCGACTTCCAGGCGGATCTGGTCGAGCACCGCTGAGACGCACTCCATCGCGAAGGGACATTGCGGAATACGCCACGCCCTGCCGGTTGCGCCGGAACCAGTTCGCAACCCTTCTTCGCTAATCTCGTTGGGGGTAAACATCATTATTAGATCCTATTTTTAGATCACAATTTGAGCCTCTGGTTGGGGTGCGAGGTGCAGGAAGTCGCCGAGTTTCATCGTCTTCCGTAACTCAGCCAAGAGTTGGTGGACATTAACGACAAGATCTGCCAACTGCGACCGTTGGAGCAGCAACGAGGCGGATGGACAGACCACCAAAAAACGGCTGCTGCAATCCATCAGGAGATTGCGCGGGAAGTGAATCAATTCCTGCATCGCCTATTGCGCAGCGCCACAGAGGGGGCGCTACCGACTTGGAAGCCGTGGAGACGGCCTTGCGCACCGCCGTTCATCAGGCTGGAGCGGTTGCACTCAGCGACTTACTTCACTTCGCAGCGCCGGCTCCCGAGCAGCGTCAGTTGCCATGTCCCGGCGGCCACCTATGCACAGTACCAGGGTCTGCGCTCCAAACCCCTGCTGATCTTGGTTGGCCCGCGCAAGTTTCGCGGCCCTAATTACTGGTGTTCCCAATGTCATCAAGGGCAGTCCCGCCCGATGTGGAATTGCACATTACGGACACGGAAGTCTCACCCGGCGTACGCCGCATGTTGGCCGGTTTGGAGGTCACCACCAAAGCGGTCGAACGTAAGGCGCAGGCGATCGGTGGCGACATCGCGCAAGGGTGCAGCACAAGATTAGGCGGGCCATTTCGACCTGCCGGTGGTCATTGGGAAACCGGTGCAATATGGCATCTGGAATCATCACATCCTCTTGGATGCTATTGGCACCTTAACTGCGCCCAGATGTTCGAGCTCATTCAGGAGCGCTAGCCCCAATTCTTCCTGATTATCTTGCAAGAGAGCCGTCGGATCGACTGACACGCCCCGAAACTTCCCGGGATATGAGCACGCGTACTCGGCGGCGAGCATCGCGATGGCATCCTCCGGCGTGGCATCCGAACCGTGTCTGAGGCGATAGTCGATGCGCGCCGGGAGTTCATTTAGATCCTCAACCAGTTCAGCACCGCGGAACTCATTGAAACTGATCGGCCCGAATAATATCGCTGGCGTGCCATAGCAAATCGCCTCCATTGCCGCCGTGCCGACGATGCTGAATATTATCTTTGATTTTTGGATCAATACGTGGCTGTCTACGGTATCTGTTACAAGCCGCACGTTCGGTATAGTCAGCAGCTTGTCATAATACGATGCTGGGCGCACTCCGACCATAAAAGGTTGCTCCTTGACGACTAGCGGAACGTCTATGGGCAGGGCGGCAGCGATGTTTCGAACCAGTTCAGTCTGATCGAGGAACCGGAATCCCTGTGAATCCATGGTGTACTCGGGCTGAAAGTGCAGGAAGTAGGTTACGAAAGGCGTATCCGGAAGGTCCTTGGAGGCACGCCGGTCGAAAGCGGCCTTCCGAAGGACTCCCTTAACAAGGCGCGACAGCTTCTCGTGCGGAAAATATTGCTGGAACGGCACCGTACGTGGACTGCGATAACCATCGTGTAAGATCTCAAAACGCCAGTAGTCGAGGTTTGTTTGGGCGCGGGAAAGCTTGAGCTTCTTGGTTATTGGTTCCGGGCCGCGACGCCACCCCCCGGAGGCACGCGCGTAATACGGTTTCTCCGAGAGATGGACGATGCGTTCGTAAGCTGCAGCGGCTGGCTCGCGCAGGTGATCGGGAACACCATCGGCGATGAACGCTCGATACTTCTTGCGGCATTCCGGCCACAAGAAGTCCAGGTCGCGCTCGAAATAAACCCGATCGAAGTAGCGGAGCGCACTCGGGAACAAGTATGGGGTAGCCGGCATCGCCACACGATACGCGAGGCGGTAAAGCAAGGTGGTAGTCTCGCCAACGCACGCCATGGGCTGGAACTCGGAGTAGAGCGCACGTAATCGGCCAAGACAGTAAGAGACGTAGCCGACGATCCATTCGCGCGACAGGCGTCGCTGCCGCACCCAGCGGTCCATCATCGCATCGCAGATAATTCGACCGGGAGGATCGAATCGCGCCTCTAAGACAGCCAGCTCTCCAAGATGCTCCTTGTACTCTGCGGATGCGCGTCGCGGGTTAAAGTCCTGAAGTATGTCGATGACTTTGGTGTATACGCCGGTCTGTTCAGTCGTGCGGCGGTCCAGCTCACCCTGGACGATTGCAACCGCATCGATATCCTGCTTGCGAAGTCCGGCCGCAAACGGCATGTATTGGACACTCAGCTCACTATGTACAAAAAAAAGTACTGCTCTTCGCATCGTGGCTACTCTCCTGTCGTGTTCTGGCTTCCCGACCCTGCTTCCTCGGACGTAAGGAACCACAGTATGCGGGGAAAGACGGTTTGGTCCATGCGATCGCGGCTGGCCGCTTCGTAAGCTGCGACTTGATTGGTCCAATAGCTTCTTTTCAGCAGTTCGGGCGTTAGAATACCTTCCATGCGCTGCGGTTCGAATCGCGAAAGCAGATCATGAATGTACTCTTTCAGAGCGGCGTTTTGAACGAGGGACGAAAGGTACACCGTTCCCGAGCCGGCACCTGAGGGACGGTTAAATACAAAGGCCGGGAACTTTGCCAAGTGGCGGGCGGAATACACATTGGCATACTTGCCATGCCAACTGAATGGAAACGTGCCGCGCACCCGCGCTGTTTTCTTCAATATCTCGAGATCAAGAAAGGGCATCGACATGCGGGCGCCGCTGATGTCAGATCCATACATCGTCCCGCGGTTATCGGATCCTTGCATAAACGTATGTAAGTAGAGCCAGGTAAATACGCCATGCGGATTCTCAGCGAACGTTGCCGTATCGATCCTGCTCAAGTACTCAGAGCCGAACCACTCGCCAAGTCCCGTGGCGGCCGCGACTCGGCCACCAAGCGTGAGCCGCTCGGCGCAGAATGGCCACTTGTCGGCGTTCATAACGAACCCGAGCATAAATTCTCGCGGCGACGGAAAGCCGCGATGGCCGGTCTGTTTTCGCCAATGTGACCCGACAAGTGGTCGCAACAGTATGTTCTCAATTCGGCTCCGGCCGTCGTGGAAACCGCCATACATATAGTGGCGTTTAGACCAGGTACCGACACTGGACACGAAAGGTGGGCGCAGCATCAGAGAAGGGGCTGAGCCGCCGCCAAAACTGGGGATTGAGTCCGCGTTCTGTCCACAGTATGCCACGGCCCCGGACTGGACAGCGCTGTCGAACATCTTTAGGAACGCGAAACCCAGGCTGGCTTCGGAGCCAAGTGCGGTGGCGAAGCAACGCCAATGGTCTAACAATTTCGGTGAAAGCAGATCGTAGGTAATAACCTCGTGCCGCACGCCGTAGTGCCGGGCAACAGCGGCGGCGCAGTCCACGTCAACCTCGTTGTCCGGGAAGCGGTCTATCCCGCGATATGTCGCGGTGACCGCAGTACAAGCTTCCGGTGGGACGCCGGCAGCAAGCAGGTGCGCCAGCACGAGTGTGGAATCAACCCCCCCTGACAACGTAACGTGGAACGAGTTGGCGCCCTCAGCAGCCCGGCGGATCAGCGTTCCCAGACGGCTATGGAACCACTCCAGGTATTCGTCCGCTTCGACATTTGCCGGACCTATGAGCTCGAAGTATTCCTGCTGCTTTAGGCTGCCGTTCTCGAAGAACGCCACGGTACCTGGCGGGACTTTCGATATACCAGTGTAGAATGTGTGTCGCGAAGGCGTATATCCTGTATTCAGAAAGTACGCAAATGCGAAACGGTCAAGCGACGGTGGGGAATCCGCAACAACATCGGACAAGCGGGTACCCGCGATAAAGGTTTCGGCTGTACCGCGCATGTAGATTTTATACACTCCATACGGATCTGCGGCCAAAACGAGATCGCCAGTATCATGATTCAAGCTAATTGCTGCGCAGCCAGCATTCAGAGCTGGAACCAGCGCACGGAGAAGCATCTCCCGCCCTGAAATACATTCACTCGCGATCAGTGATGTCGCCAGTTGCGAGTTACCCATCAAACCGATCCGCCAAGCGCCACGTTGCACGACGCACACGCGCGGAGTACCCCCGACATGCCATTCCCAACGGCCATTCTTGCGCGCCACTCTCATCAGTTTTCCACTCGATTTCCGAGCTGCAGACCCGGAAGCGTACGGACGCACGTCCAGCTTACGAACACCATCACGGCGAGGTAAGCTGCGAAACCTGCCATAGTGATCCCGATCGATGTGCCGTGCCCTGCCGAAGCCCGCAGTTGCGCGAGGAACAGAGCCGCCACGCCAACGATTCCGACGAATGAGGGTACGTATTTCCGGAACTTCTGTGCTCCCGAATTCCTTCTATCGTGCAACCAGAAGATGATCGAGGTGCCGATTGCATGCGCCGCCACACTCCCGGCCGCCACCATCACTGGACTCGGAAAGAATTTAAGGATCGCGATGTTTGCAGCGATGATGACCGCAAGACTAGCAATCTGCGCGCGCACGAGTAACATTTCAGCGTTCATTGCAAAAAACATTGGCCGCAACAGGATGGCCGGACCGCGGACGATGCACATCGCCGCCATGAGAACGTAGATTGGCAGTCCAGGCCTATATTTTGGCAGATACCAAGTGACAAACAAGGTCATTACCGGAATGATAAGAGCAACCAGAACGCCAGCCAGACAGCTATAGATCAAGAGAACACTATCGACCACTTTGCGCACGTCCTCGCGCCGGTTTTGACCTTCCAGGGACATCAGCCGGGGCTGTAGACAGGTCAAAAAAGCACCGGACACGTAGAGCGAAGAGCTTGCCACAAACAACCCGAGGGAGTAATAACCGTAATAAGACCGGGAATAGTAATGAAGCAGGAAAAACTGGTCGACGGACAGCAGTACGGCATCCAGTATGTTGATGACGAGCAATTGCAGGCCCTCGCGAACCATGGGGATCATATCCCGTATGCGCGGAATGCTGAACGATGGCCGCCCGTACAGCACCGCACAACTCAATCCCACTATCTCCGAAAAGAGCAGCGCCCACACCATTCCAATAGGGCCCGCCCACGGCACAATGCAGATTGTGGCAACCAGTGAGGCAGCATCTACCGTGGCTGTAACGGTCGTGACTTTCCTGAACTGCTCGCGCGATACAAGCGTCGTCACCATGAATTCCCGGAATTTCCCGAGGACAATGAAGATGGCGAACAAGCGTAAAGCGGGACGATAGAAAAATGAGGCGGAACCGGTATAGAGAAACGAAAAGGCGAAAACGAGTGCGCCAACCAGCGAACTCATTCCGACCACCCAGGAGGCAGCCTTGCTCGCGGCTTCGCGAAATGCCGCCTCGCCGCCCTGCGCACGAATATACGGGAGGCGCTTGCCCATTCGATATGTTACGCCCAGATCGCAGTGCTGGCTGTAGAGTTGAATGACGTTCAAGCTGGCCGAGAGCGCTAATTGGTCGGGCGGGAGCAGTTTTGGCACGACTAATCCGCGCAGAAGCTTGCCGCTGAACAGGGACATGCCCTGCAACAGGCTCCACTTTATACCGCGGAGGAGCGCCAGCAACTCTCCCCTGTTGGCGGCCTCTGACTTACTTTTCTGAGCGGTCGGGTGCAATTCGACCAGTTGCAGATCTGGCGCCTCCGGAATTTCTGGTTGCAGTTCTGGGATCACTTTTACTCGCTATTAAAGGCAGGCTCTAGGATGTTTTCCGAATGCATGGCGTTGCTACCCGATTTTGTTCGACGTTCAAGATAGTCTTCGCGCAGAATTCCGTACTCGTATATGTCTCTATAGAATCCGTTCTTATAGATGGCGGACCGGCGTACACCCTCCTGCTGCATTCCCATATGTTTGGCCAGTTTTTGCATCGGCAGGTTGTCAGCGCTTGTACCACAGTACACACGAAAGAGATTAAGACGACAGAACGCATGTTCGAGGATCAAAGTCGATGCTTCCATGCCCAGCCCTTTACCCCAGTAGTCTTTTTCTCCAAGAACGATTGCGTACTCGGCGGAGCGGGATAGCCAGTTGATCTCCTGTAGGGCAATGTTACCCACGTGCACGTCAGTTGCCTTGTCGACAATAGCGAGTGCGAGCAGAGAGGCGTCTTGTTGCGTTCGAGCGAAGTACGACTGCATTCTGGCGAGACTATTGGGATAGGCCCCGTGTGAATTGTACCGGCATACCTCCTGGTCGTTGAACCATTGGAAGTAATTCCCCGTGAGATCGGCCTCCGTCAAGGCGCGCAGGTAAACCTTTTCTCCAACCAAAAACGGATGATTCAAGTGGTCAGAACTCCTTTATGCCGCTATGTGGCAGCCGGCAACGCTTTCCCGGTGGGGGAATTGCAGAAAACACGCGGCGGCCCGCAATCAAGCCCACCACCAGGGCCATGCTCTCGCAGCCTACGACCCAATGTGCCCATTGGCAATCCTGCGGCAGACTCGAGTGCTCACTGACTTCTACGTCATAGGAGGTAAAGTCTGCCAGAAGCGATGTGTACTTGCCTCGACTTTCCGCGGGATGCAACCTGATGCGTATCCGTGGGCGCTGCCCGGGCGGCAACCGTTGCGAGAGCCGACTAAAAAAGTATCGCATGGCGTCGAATTCCGTATAGCCCCGCGCGTCCTGGCGTCCGTGCGATTTGAGGGCGTGATCCGCAATGGGCTCACAAACGTACAGCAGCCTGAGCTCGTCGTTAGGCAGTTCCTCCTGTATGCCTGCCAGCTCCGCCCGGATTTCGCCCCAGTACTGATTAGGTTCGAGTCGCACTTCGGTTGCCGGGAAGGTCCTGTGCGCTAGATCCAACGCTGCTTCATCACCGGCCCAAATCTCGTCCGGCAGTTCAAGTACACCGTCGACCGTAAAGCGCTCGGCGTAGTTAACCCAGTGATCCAAATAAGCAGCCACACGGATGCGATGGGACCGTGCCATGCGGATGGCCTTGCGCTCAAGATTCGAGGCCCAACCGGTACCGGTAAGAACAAACTCAGCGGAAGCCATTTGGTGCACGAGCTCGGAGCCCATCTTCCTTGGGATCGCAGGCAGTTTCCTCGCAAAGATCCGCGCAGCCGGGCCTTCCACCACCGAGACGAAGGCGATCTCGGGATGTCGCGCAGCCCACGCCGAGACGACCTCCGCGCCACCCGCATCATGGGAAACCAGTAGCCACATTGGATCGAAGTTTCGGCTAGAGGGAAGCACGTCTGGGACGAGTACTGTCAAGCCCGGAGGGCATCGAGATTCCCCCAGACCTTCCAGAATGCTTCAGCAACCAAGTCCACCTCGGCGTCTGTGTATGTGCTTGAACACAGCCCTATGCCCAGATAGCGAGAACTGTGCAAGGCTTCGGCGGCGGGACAGATACCCCAGTCGTAGCTCACGTTCCCGCCATAGACGGACGAACTCCACGGGAACCCTTTGGATCCGAATGCAATTCTCTTCTGATACATTGGAAGCATGTAAAGCAACTGGTAACCCTGCATCAGGTTCGGAACCCCTTCCGCCGCAAGAGCGTCATAGATGCGCTGGCGGGGCATTCCGAGTTTGTCTGGATCCAGGATTAAAGAGTAAACGTAGTACACATGAGTGTTGCCTTCCGCTACGAACGGAGTTTGTAAGCCCTCAAGGCCGCGCAACCTCGCGGTCAATCTCTTGGCAGAAGCCGCTCTTTTCGCTGCCAGATATTCCAGTTTCTTGAGTTGCTCGATGCCAATCGCAGCTTCCACCTCATTCATTCGAAAATTGTATCCAACCATGTTCACGAGGTTAGGGGTACCTTTGCTACTAACAACGGCTTCCGCGTGATTACGAATCAGTTGCAGTCGGTCGGCGAGATCGGGATCGTTGCTTACACATACGCCGCCTTCACCGGTGTGAATATGCTTGTGGTAATTGAGGCTGTATACTCCAATATCCGCGATCGTACCGGCGTACCGGTCGCGATTGCGGGCGCCCGGAGCCTGCGCCGCATCCTCAATAACCTTGAGTTTGTGACGGCCAGCCAACTCCATGATCCGATCCAAATCCGCTGCCTGCCCGAATATATCCGTTACCACGATCGCCTTGGTCAGCGGCGTGATGCAGCGTTCCATGGTGCTTGAGTCGATGTTAAACGTCTTTGGATCAATGTCCGCGAATACGGGAACAGCTCCCCAGTGCAGGATCGCCGTCGCCGTGGCGCACATCGTCCACGGGCTCACGATGACCTCGTCACCCGGCTCGATTCCAAGAGCGCCGACGGCCGCAATTAAACCGGAAGTGCAGGAGTTCACAGAGATAGCGTGTTTAACCTGGAAGTAGGCAGCCCATTGTTTTTCGAATTCCCGTACCAGGTCGCCTCCGTAGAAATCCGGATCCCAGCAGCCCAGATAGCGCGAAAGAACGCCGGTCCGCATTACCCGCTGCACGGCCTCCTCTTCCTCACGTCCTATCGGGTTGTATCGTTGAAACGGTTCACGGATGAGCTTAGGTCCACCGAATAGCGCGAGTTCGTCTGTGGTGAGTGGTTTCATTGAAGTTGTGGTTGTGGTCACAAATCACCTACTAAAGTTGTTGTCGAATGCGGTCAATGATATCGAGAGTACGAAGGGCGGTCGCTCCTGTAGAAGGCAGACTTGGTGCGGCTCCATCCAGGTATTCCGCCAGGTGCTGCAGAACATGGAACTGGTAACGTTGCAAGTCATTCGGGATGGTGATCGGATTCTCATCCAGCGCCGTGTATCCGGAGTAAACCGGATCGCGGGCGGTTTTCCAGAGTCGAATACTGGCACCACCGCGTCGATACTGAAGCTTTCCGGCAGTCCCCACAAGTTCCACTTCGGATATCGAGAAGCACTCCTCACGCGCCGCCAGGAAGTACACGTTAACGCTTCCGAACGAGATCACAATGTCCGGCTCCGGGTCGTTAGCTCCCCACGTGCGCCCGCACGTGACGAGTCGCACATCCGTCGCATCTCCAAGCCAATACGAAAGCAGATCGATGAAATGAGAGCCATTGTTCAGGAGACCCTTGCTATACCAGACGGTCCCCTTGTACACCTGACCAAGTTCGCCCGAAGCGATGAGCGAGCGTACGCTGTTCGCGCCCGGCTCGAACCTTCGCATATAGTTGACCAAAATCGTCTGGCCGCGGCGGTCACAGGCCTCCACCATCTGTCGGGCATCGCTAACGTGCTCCGCGATCGGCTTCTCGCATACCAGCACCCTTGCGGAGCCGCGCTCGACTTGTCTGAATAGATCGAAATGATGTGTCGTCGGCACCGCCAGGGCCACTACGAACGGATTGAGCTCACCAAACAACTCGTCGACATTCGAGAACGACCGCGCACCGAATTTCTCCGAGAATGCGGCTCGTTTCACCGGATCCGTGTCCACACCGCCCACCAGTTGAAAGCGGGGATGAATATGGAACGCGCTTGCATGTGTAAGGACGCACGATGCACCCGAGGAGTCGAAATCGTAGCCCATTCCGATCCGTCCGAGGCCGATGACGGCGGCATCCCACACCGTCATGTCTTGCCTTTCCGGAGGACGCTCCGGTTGATCGTCAACCAATCCGGGTTCGCACGGAGTAATTGGATCACCTGCCGGCAGGAGAACAGCGGATTGGAATCTCCGAAGTGCTCGATGATAGTCTTTAACAACTTATAGTCTGCTTCCTCGTCGAGCGTGAGCCCCAGACCGGGCCAGTGCATGTCTGGTGGGGCCACAAGATGGACTTGGCGGAACAGTTCGGGGTGGTTTCGGATATACAGTGTCACATGCTCATGGTCCAGTGGATCGTTCGTCATGAGCGCCGACCGCTTCAGCGTATCGGTGCGGAACACCTGCGTATCCATTCCATCGGGGTAACTTCGGACTTCAACGTTTGAGGCGTACTCGCAATCGTTGGCCAGAAACATTCGGATTGTCTGCTCGATGATCATTGGATCGATGATCGGATTGTCGCCCGTGACCTCGACCAGCAGGTCCGCATTCGCCGACTCAGCCGCACCGATCACGCGCGTCATTACGTCTTCCTCACTACCTCGGTAGCAAGAAATCCCAACCCCCTGGGCGAACTCCACCAGAACATCGTCGGTTGCGTTGGTAGTCGTGGCCAGTACTATTTCGTCAATGGATGGTACTGCCCGCAAACGCGTCACAAGGTGTTGAAGCATTGGCTTTCCCAGAGCAGGAAGAAGAACCTTGCCCGGCAGTCGGGACGAAGTCATGCGAGCTTCAATAGTCGAGACAGTCTTCATGCGCCTTTCACGGTTTTGATACCTGAATCGGAGCGGGTAAGCAACGCTGACGCTAACTGCTAACTAAGGGGGTGATGCCTTTCGGATTGCATTTGCAACTCGACGTACCAGAGTAGTGCAATCTCAAACGGGTGTCAAGCAACAACCGAAAGCGCGCCTTACGAGTGTAAGCATCAAAAAGCACGCTGCCGCCTTTTTCGCCGTTTTGGGAAAACCCTAGAGCCGACGGTTTGCGAACAAGCAGACCGCCCAACCGCCGCGGCGATTGCCCGACGAAACTCGGGGGTATTGCCTATCACTCTCATCCGAGGTAAGCTGTACGCGGAATGCATATTTCGTTTCAAGCGCCACGTTCGGCGGCTTCATAAATTCCTGGGGGCGGCAGTTGAGATGGCGGTTATGGCTGGTGCGCCCCGGCTACCGCTAACCCACGAGACTGATACCACTCAACTGTCTTCCGCAGGCCGGCATCGAACGGTGTAGTCGCACGAAAGCCAAATTCCCGCTCGGCCCGGCTTACGTCCAGACAACGGCGCGGCTGCCCGTTGGGCTTGGTGGCATCCCAGATAATTCGTCCCGAGAAGCCGGTGATGCTACCAATTTTGGCAGCCAGGTCAGCGATAGAGATTTCCATGCCGCTCCCAAGATTCACCGGGTCGGGTTTGTCATAATGCTCGGCCGCCAGAATTATGCCTTCGGCGGCGTCCTCGACGTAGAGAAACTCGCGCGTCGGCGAACCATCGCCCCAGAGGACGATTTCGTCGCGGCCTTCCGCGACCGCCTCGACGCACTTGCGGATCAGCGCGGGTATGACGTGGGACGATTCCAGATCGAAGTTGTCGCCGGGTCCATAAAGGTTGACCGGCAGAAGGAAGATGGCGTGCATGCCGTACTGCTCGCGGTAGGACTGGCATTGCACGAGTAACGCCTTTTTGGCGATACCGTATGGCGCGTTGGTCTCCTCCGGATATCCGTTCCACAGGTCTTCCTCGCGAAACGGCACCGGAGTGAACTTCGGATACGCGCAAATCGTGCCCAGAACGACCGTCTTCTCTACTCCATGGCGTCGCGCCGCGTCGATGAGCTGAATGCCCATGACGGCGTTGTCGTAAAAGAAGCGGCCCGGGTTGGCGCGGTTAGCGCCGATTCCGCCCACGACGGCGGCCAGATGAATCAAGACCTCCGGCCGATGCTGCTCGAAGAGGCGTTCGATGGCATCGATTCGAGTGAGATCGTATTCGTTGCAGGTGGGAACAAAGATCTTGCGGCAGCCTATCCGCGAAAGCCGCTGGACGAGATGAGTTCCGAGGAACCCGGCCCCACCCGTTACCACGATCCGCTTGTCCGGGAGACGCATCACGAGTGCCTCCCCTCGGAGTTCACTGCAAACTGGAGTGCCTCCGCGCCACCTCTTAGCTGGGCTTCGACAGCCTTAATGTCGGCCTCGACCATGGTCTGAACCAGTTCGTGAAAAGTGACAGCCGGCTTCCAGCCGAGCACCCTCCCGGCTTTGGAGGCGTCCGCACAGAGGTAATCGACCTCCGCCGGCCGGAAGTAGCGTGGGTCAACTTCCACATGCTCTCTCCAATCCATCCCGGCGTGGGCGAAGGCGAGTTCGACGAATTCGCGGACCGTGTGTGCTTCTCCGGTACCGACGACAAAATCGTCCGCGGTTTCCTGCTGCAGCATCAGCCACATGGCCCGGACATAGTCTGGAGCGTAACCCCAGTCTCGGCGCGCATCGAGGTTGCCCAGGTATAGCTTGCGTTGAACACCATGCTTGATGTGGGCCACGGCGCGAGTAATCTTGCGGGTGACAAATGTCTCGCCGCGGCGTGGAGATTCATGATTGAACAGGATACCGCTGGAGGCATGGAGCCCGTAGCTCTCTCGATAGTTCACCGTGATGTTGTGTCCGAATAGCTTGGCACAAGCATAAGGACTACGCGGGTGAAAGGCGGTAACCTCGCTTTGGGGAGGCGGCGCGCTGCCGAACATCTCGCTCGACGAAGCTTGATAGAAGCGGCATTTCACTCCGGTGCGGCGCATGGCCTCAAGCAAGCGGAGAGTCCCGATGGCGACCACGTCGGCGGTAAACTCGGGAACCTCAAAGCTGACTTTAACGTGGCTCTGCGCACCGAGGTTATAGATCTCGTCGGGACGCACGTCGTAGAGTAGCGTGGCAAGCGAACTCCCATCGGTGAGATCGGCGTAGTGGAGAAGGAATTGAGTGCCGGCCTGGTGAAAGTCTTGATAGATATGATCTAGCCGATCGGTATTGAAGCTGGAGGCACGGCGCTTGAGGCCGTGGACCTGGTAGCCTTTGGCAAGGAGGAACTCGGTCAGGTAAGAGCCGTCCTGGCCGGTGCAACCGGTGATTAAAGCTCTGGGCATAGATAGTTATTCGGCAAAGCGCGCAGCCGCGCGCGAAGATGTCAACGCGCCGCGGCCGACACAACGCCCCGGCCTTGGCGAGTCTCTATGACGCGTTTCAGCAAATGGGCACTTGGGCTATAATCCGGCACGATCTCTTTCAGTGCTACGACCAGCCGGCCGAGATCGCGAGTCTCGCAAATTTCCCGAAGGTAATTGATCCAGGCCAGCATGTCACCCTCGGGCATGCCATTACCTACGAAAATGCGGATCTTCTCATGGGTGGTTGGCACTGTGTTCTCGGTCAGCGAGCTAAGCTCCTCGTACAGCTTTTCACCGGGCCGCGTGCCAGTGATTTCGATCTTAATATCTGTACCGGGTCTCAGCCCCGAGAGCAGAATCAGGTCTCTGGCCAGGTCGACTATCTTAACCGGCTCGCCCATGTCAAGGACGCAGATCTGACCTCCTTCTCCGATAGCGGAAGCTTGCAGCACGAGCTGGCACGCTTCGGGGATGGTCATAAAGAAGCGCCGCATATCGGGATGCGTAACCGTCACCGGGCCGCCAGCCGCGATCTGCTTTTTGAAGATGGGAATGACGCTGCCGTTCGAGCCCAGCACGTTACCGAAGCGCACGGCAACATACTTGGTGTGCCCGTTTTGCAGGGCCAGCAGCAGCAGTTCGGCGACGCGCTTCGTCGTACCCATGATGTTGGTCGGCCGGACAGCCTTATCGGAAGAGATCATGACGAAGTCTTCGACTCCGTGCTCCGCCGCCGCCACGGCCACGTTGTATGTTCCGAAGACGTTGTTCTCGATCGCCTCGAAGACGTGCGTCTCCATCATTGGGACATGTTTGTAGGCGGCCGCATGATAGACGACCGAGGGTGAATATTGGCGCAGGACCTCATCCAGTCGGGTACGATTCTGTACGCTCCCAACCTCCGGATAAAAGGGCGTTGAGGGGAAGGTCAGGCGCATTTCGCGATCGATTTCGAACAGGGGTGACTCAGCGATTTCAAATCCCACGATACCGGCAGGCTGGAAGCGCGCGATCTGGCGGCAGAGCTCGGAGCCGATGGAGCCGGCAGCACCGGTGACGAGGACAACTTTGCCTTCGATGGCGATGCGGATCTGGTTTTCTTTGAGGCGTACAGGGGTGCGGCCCAGCAGATCCTCAACCGCCACTTCGCGGATCTGTCCCGCCAACCCCTTCCCTTCGATGACCTCATCAAGCG
>Ga0187875_10002329_pt1 | contig 14090 bp, 7 predicted proteins | sample June2016WEW_17_1_2_FD_132978 | JGI IMG/M metagenome (GOLD analysis project Ga0187875, IMG submission 132978) | Peatland microbial communities from SPRUCE experiment site at the Marcell Experimental Forest, Minnesota, USA - June2016WEW_17_10 | ecosystem: Environmental > Terrestrial > Soil >... | reverse complement strand
CCTCCATCGTCCGATGCAATTGGCGCTCAACTGATCGCCTGGTCAGAATTGCACAAGCCCAAGCCGTTGTCCCAGGTCCCCGAGTCTGAAACAAGCAAACCCTCCGTGCCGCAAGAGCCGTCACCGGTCCGAGAAACTAAATCGCCAGGGCCACGGCAGCAGTCGACAGTACGCATCCCCGATGCGAACCCAAGCAAATCTCTCCCATCAACTGGAAGTTTGCCTTTAAACGAAAGAGGAGAGCGCTAACCTGGGCTCTCCTCTTTGTGCCTATGAAGGTAATCTACTAACGCAGTAAGGTTGATAACAACTTCAAAGCTTTCCTAGAGTCGGCCAGCCAGAAGCAGTACAAGTAAAACGACTACAACAAACCCGAGTCCGCCGCTGGGATAATAGCCCCACCCCCTGCTATAGGGCCAAGCGGGCAGTGCACCGATCAACAAGAGTACCAGCACGACAACAAGAATCGTTGACATTCACAACCTCCTATTTAAAGTTTTGACCAATCATTCCGTTTCACTCGCGCGAGCAGTAGCAGGCTGGCGCTGAGCCCATGATGTACTCGTCTGTTTCACACTATCCTCGTGCTAAGGATCCTCTTCACCCTCGAAGCGGGCACCTATGAAGTTTCTACCCGGATGAAACATACTCTGAGAGAAGCCCTGCTCCATCCGGGTCAAGCTGTACTCCAGCGTGAATGCAACACCTATAGTTGCCAGGCGCGCGATCGTAGCTGAAAGGGCGCTCTTGCTCTTAACGACTGGCGGACTCGTCATTCTTGGGCGTTGTTTTCAACTCACCGTGGTCCGCGGCTTGGCCGGCATATTTCCTTACCGCTGCCTCGAACGCCCCGCTCCCAGCTGGGGGCCGAACTTTACCCGTCAAAATAACTTCGGACGGTAGAAATTTTCCGTAAAGGAGCCGGGTTTCGTCTCTGTCCTCGGTGACGGCGGACCCGGATAGGTCAATGCCCGCGAAAACTCCCCGCGCTCGGGAGTAGGTCAGCATTTCTGCCTTCATTTTCCAGTCTGTATCGGCGCCAGCGTCGCGTCCAACCGGGCCAGCAGCTGCCGAGGCTTCACCACCGATCTTGAACTTGCTGGAGAGCAAATGTTCCATTCCCTGCTGATTCATCACCACCAATACCAAGTCGACGGCTTGACCGCCGAGCTGCAATCCCCAGCTTCCGCCGGTGATCGTGATTGGTGCGGGGGCGCTCCAGTGACCGTTTTCCAATCGACAGACGGCAACACCCTTGCCGTGGCTGCCTCCGAAGCCAACTGCAATTTTCACCATCGAAGGAACCACCGCAATGCACTTTGCATCCTTCATTACCTTGTCGGGAATCGCTTTATCCGGTGTTCCCATAATCTCGTCGAGAACATGGGCTGACGCATCGATTCGTCTTTGAATACTCGACTCGTCCGTTTCGTTGTCATCCTTTTGCGACCACCCCGTTCCGAGGAGAAGCAGAAAACTGGCACCGAGCGCCAGGGCGAATCTCGGCAAAGTAGATATTCTTTTCATAGGCAGCACCTCTTCCGTGCTCGAAGCGAGCAACTGTTTTGAATTTCGTACGACCTCAACCGTAGCTGTCGACCAAGGCTTCTTCTATCCGGTTAGCGCTGTAAAGTGAAGGCAGCGCTATACCGAGAGGGCGGCGGGATTGCCCGAAGGGATACAGTGGGATGACGTATTGAAAACGGCGACATCCAGGGATTACCGTATGACGATGCCAGCTGTTGGCTTTAAGAAAAGCGATGGACTCAAGCAGCTTCGCTTGCTGCCGCCGAAGTTTCGCGGGACGTCGCGACATCCTGAGCACCCGTGGTCTGCAGGACCTCCCGGGCGCAGTTGGCCTGCTCCGATGTTTCGCAATGAACCCCAACCAGGATTCCACCTTTCAGCATTTGTCCTTCATATTTCTTGGTTTGATACTCAGGAATTCCGAGGCCTACATGAGATCCACCGAAGCCGCCCAGGGCGCCACCGGTGCCGACTCCGGCCAGCAAGGGGAGAGCGGCAATCACCGGCCCTATTCCTGGTATGGCAAGGGCACCTACGCCCACCATCCAGCCTAACGCCCCTCCAACTGCAGCCCTGATCCAACACCCACCGCCGCGCCCTGTGGCGCCTTCGTAGAAGCGCTCGGTGACCAATTCGCCGGTGCGAACACTTCCCGGCAGTAACACAGAAATATTGGAGATCGTGAACCCAGCACCTTTCAAGGCGTTCCCTGCCGATTCCACTTTAGTCTCACTCAAGTAAATTCCGAATCCTGATCTATTATTGCCATCGCATCCCATCCCTCCCCACGATCGATCGATTACCGCCGGGCCGAGAATTTAGCCCAAGTCGTCATCGTAAAGAACTTGGGTTAGACCGGCCCACCTGAGGGACTCGAGCCATCCGGAAAAGTCCGCAGAGGACACGGAGCCAACGTGTAGTAGGAATTATGGAGAAACAAGGAGAGCGAATCGAATGTGGGCGGCCGGTCATTGTGAAGCGCATACATCCAGCACTGGAGGCGAGTCTCGCAGTCCAGACACGCAAGGAATTGTGATCTCAACCAGCGTTCCCGGCTGGGCGTCGATCAATCGCAATTCCCCACCGAGCTCTCTGGCGCGCTGCTTCATACCCCCGAGGCCAACGCCGATGCTTTCCGGTCGCAGTTCGGCAATCCTTTTGTCGACTCCTCTGCCATCATCTCTTACCGCGACCGATATCCTTCCGTTGTTGTGACTCAGATTGATCCACACCTTCTGTGCTTCGGAATGGCGGAAGACATTGGTTAGGGCTTCCTGAATGATCCGGAAGACAGCAGTCTCTAATTCCGTCGAGAGTCTTGGAAACTCGCGAGGCTGAACATCCAGAGAGGTTTCGAGGCCGCTGCGTTTGGCGAGCCCGTCCACATACCAGGACAAAGCTGAGAGCAGGCCGACCTCGTCCAGTAATGGTGGATGCAGAAGGTGAGACATAGTGCGGACTTGCTGAATCGCGCGATCGATAATGCTGCTCGCCTGCGTCCACGATTCGTCGTTGGGCTTCTCCGTTTTCTGCAGAAGTATTTTGTCCAACACCATCTTCGCGACGGCTAATTCCTGCCCCAAGCCATCGTGCAGGTCGCGCGCAATCCGCCTCCGCTCCTGGTCCTGCAGAGTCATGAGGCGGACGGAAAGGCGCTGCAGTTCATTCGTCCTGCGGTCCACCATCTTTTCCAGTTCAGTGGCGCTGTCACGAATCGATTGCTCCAGCAACTTACTATCGTGGATGTCGGAACAGGTCCCATACCATTTAACAATGCCTCCCTTCGCATCTCGAATGGGAACTGCCCGGGCGCGGAACCAGCGGTAAACACCGTCTTTTGAGCGCAACCGGTACTCTGATTCAAAACTGCTGCCGGACTCGATGGACTCCGCCCAGTCAGCCTTGATCCGAGAAACGTCGTCGGTATGAACATGGTCGATCCAGTTGATACTTTGTCCGAGTCCTGCAGGGGTACCGGTGTAATCGTGGAAGCGCTCGCTCACGTACTCGTAACGCCCATCCTGTTGGCTGCTGAAAATAACATCCGGAGCCGTACTCACAATTGCATCCAGCTCTTGATTCTTGCCGACCAACTCGCTGTTTAGATGCAGCAACAATTCAGCTTTCCGGGCCAATTCCTCCGTGCGTTCCAGCACGCGTTGCTCGAGCTCTCGATTCAGCGTTTCGAGCTGCCGTGTCTTGCGGTGCAGGTCGGCAAATACTCTGACTTTGGCACGAAGGAGTTCTGGAACCACAGGAACCGAAATGTAATCTACCGCGCCATGTTCGTATCCCTTCAGCTGATCCAGATCCGTGAGATGCACCGCCGAGACAAAGATGATCGCGGTCCTCTGAAAGCGCGGGTGCTGGCGAATCATGGCAGCCAGTTGGAAACCATCGAGCTCTGGCATGCTCACGTCCATTAGCACAACGGCCACTTCGGTCTTGAGCAGCAGCTCAAGCGCCTCCTTCGCCGAGTTGGCCTTAATCAAGTTTTCCCCGAGACCGTCGAGCATGACCTCATAGCTGAGCAGCTTGCCTGGCTGGTCATCCACCATGAGGATATTGACTCTTTCGTCTTTGCTCATTCGATCTCCGCCTTAAATCAGGACCCCATCATGTTACAAGATTGCGGTTACCGGTGAAGCCACATTCGCAGCGATGAAAGCAGTTGTTCGGTATTGACGGGCTTGGCCAGATACTCCGAAGCTCCTGCCTCAAGACACTTCTCGCGGTCCCCTTTCATGGCTTTCGCGGTAAGAGCAATGATGGGCAAGCGCCGGAACGAAGCGTTTTGCCGGATCACCTGCATCGTCTCGTAACCATCCATCTCGGGCATCATGATATCCATAAGCACGATCGCGATGTCCGCAGTCGATTCGAGCTTGGCAATCGCTTCCCTGCCCGTCCCCGCCGTGATCACGGTCATGCCCCGACGCTCGATGACGCTGCTGAGCGCGAAGATGTTGCGCACGTCATCGTCGACAACCAGTACTTTCTTCCCGACCAAGGCATCATCGGAATGATGAAGGCGGTCGAGCAGTCTCTGTTTCTCGATTGGCAAATCGGACACCACGCGATGCAGGAACAATGCAGTTTCGTCGAGCAGCCGCTCCGGCGATTCCACTCCTTTTACGACGACGCTGCGCGCCAGGGAATGCAAGCGAGCGTCCTCTTCCGGAGATAGTTCCTTGCCGGTGAAAACCACAACCGGAAGATCGGCCAGAGCGGGAGTGTCGGCGAAAACCTCCAGCACTTCGAATCCCGAGATATCGGGCAGACGAAGATCGAGAACCACGCAATCGAAAGTTACCTGGTTCACGGCTCGAATTGCATCGGCACCCGTGGAAACAACGGAGACATCAATGTCGTCATAATCGAGAAGCGCTTTGATGCTGAGTTGTTCGCCTGGATTATCCTCCACCACCAGCAATCGCTTGCGGCGCGGCATCGCATATTCTTTCATACGAGACAACGCCGTTTCCAGACCTTCCGGGGTGGTTGGTTTGGTTACAAATGCAAACGCGCCTCGCGCCAAACCGTGATGCCGATCCTCGTCCAACGTCAGCATCTGCACGGGAATATGCCGTGTGGCTGGATCCTGCTTCAAATGATTCAGGACCGTCCAGCCCAGCATGTCGGGTAGAAAAACATCTAACGACACCGCTGTCGGATGATATTCCTGAGCCAGGGCGAGGGCCTCGGCACCACGCGTAGCCACCAGTACTTTGAAACCTTTATCGCGAGAGAGATCGCACAAAACTCGCGCGTAGTGCGTGTCATCCTCGATAATCAGCAAGACCGCATCATCGGGTTGGAGATTGTCCCGATCATCCTCGATCTTCTCAACCACGTGCTCGGCGATTGCGGCCACGGCCATTTGCACCGGCGAGATTGCGGATGAGACCCGCGCTTCCACCGTAGCAGCGTTCGACGTCGATGGTCCCACGTAAGTTTGCGGCAGGTAGAGCGTGAAGGTGCTTCCACGGCCGGGAGCGCTACGCAATTGAATTTCTCCACCCAGCAGACTGGCGAGTTCGCGGCTGATCGCCAGACCGAGACCGGTTCCGCCGTATTTGCGGCTGGTGCCGGCGTCCGCCTGCTGGAACGCCTCAAAGATGATGCGCTGTTTCTCGAACGGAATGCCGATTCCAGTATCTGCCACTTCGAAAGCCACGACCGATGCGGCTTTCCCGAGAATCGGATGATCTTCGCTCCACCCGCTCCTGGCCGAGGACACCGTGAGGCGCACCCCTCCGACTTCGGTAAACTTAAAGGCATTCGACAACAAATTCTTCAACACCTGCTGCAGACGCTTGGAGTCGGTGACCACACTTCGCGTGAGATGCGGATCGGTTTGGACCTCGAAGCTGAGACGCCGGTTTTCCGCTTCGTGACGGAACGGGCGTCCCACTGCGTCCAGCATGCTGGCGAAGAACACCTCTTCCGCCTCCACCGAAACCGTTCCAGATTCGATCTTGGACAAATCGAGGATGTCGGTGATCAGGTTCAGCAAGTCGGTGCCTGCGCCGTGGATTGTGCGGGCAAACTCCACTTGTTTCGGAGTGAGATTCGCGTCGGGATTGTCGCTGAGCTGCTGACCCAGAACCAGAATGCTGTTGAGGGGGGTGCGCAACTCGTGGGACATGTTGGCCAAGAATTCTGACTTGTATTTCGAAGTCAGCGCCAATTCTTTTGCTTTGTCTTCGAGCGCGCGGCGAGCTTGCTCGATTTCCTGATTCTTGCGTTCGACTTCAACATTCTGCTCGGCGAGTTGCTGCGCTTTTTGCGCGAGCTGCTCGTTGGTCTGCTGCAGCTCTTTTTGCTGCATCTGGAGTTCGGTGGCCAACTGTTGCGACTGTTTGAGCAGGCCTTCGGTCTGCATCGTGGCTTCAATGCTGTTCAGCACGATGCCGATGCTGGCCGTCAATTGCTCAAGAAATGCAAGATGAGAGGTGGTGAAGTTGCTCAGTGAGGCGAGCTCGATCACTGCCTTTACGCGGTCTTCGAACAGGACAGGAAGCACGATAACGTTTCGCGGGACCGCCTCGAACAAGCCGGAGCGGATAGAAATGGTATGGGGGGGAAGTTCAGCGATGAGCATTCGGCGTTTTTCCGCGGCGCACTGCCCTACCAATCCTTCGCCGATCTTGAGCCGCCGCAGATGTCCGTCCTCGCCGTCCCCGGCGAAGGCCGAGAGCAGCACCATCTCCGCCGACTCCTCTCCTCCCATCTGGTAGATCACACCCTGTTGGGCGCTGACCAGAGGCGCGAGTTCGGAGAGCAGCATGCGTCCTACGGTCGCCAGATCGCGTTGCCCCTGCAACATTCCCGTAAAGCGGGCCAGATTCGTCTTGAGCCAGTCCTGTTCCGTGTTGCGATCGGTGGTGAGTCGGAGGTTGTCAATCATGGTATTGATGTTGTCTTTCAACTCCGCCACTTCACCGCTGGCCTCCACTTGAATGGAACGAGTGAGATCGCCTTTAGTTACGGCCGTTGCAACCTCTGCGATCGCTCGCACCTGGTTGGTTAGATTGTCAGCAAGCAAGTTCACGTTACCGGTGAGATCTTTCCACGTACCGGCCGCGCCAGGCACATTCGCCTGGCCGCCAAGACGGCCTTCGACACCGACTTCGCGGGCCACGGTCGTGACCTGGTCGGCAAACGTGGCCAGCGTATCGGTCATGTTATTGATGGTTTCCGCCAGCGCCGCGACTTCACCTTTCGCATTGACTGTCAGCTTTTGGGTGAGTTCGCCATTGGCTACGGCGGTGACCACTTTGACGATGCCGCGAACTTGTTCCGTAAGGTTGGCGGCCATCACGTTCACGTTGTCCGTAAGATCCTTCCAGGTTCCGGCGACACCCGGCACTTGCGCCTGGCCGCCCAGCTTGCCTTCCGTACCCACTTCGCGGGCTACGCGTGTTACTTCGGCGGCGAAAGCGTTGAGTTGATCCACCATCGTGTTGATCGTGTTCTTGAGCTCGAGAATTTCGCCTTTCACGTCGACCGTGATTTTGCGCGACAGGTCGCCGCGAGCCACGGCGGTGGTCACCTCGGCGATGTTACGCACCTGACCGGTAAGATTGCCGGCCATTGCGTTCACGGAATCGGTGAGATCTTTCCAAGTGCCGGCCACGCCAGATACGTTCGCCTGTCCTCCCAGACGGCCTTCGCTGCCGACTTCGCGCGCCACGCGCGTCACTTCAGCAGCGAACGAACGCAACTGCTCGACCATCGTGTTCAGCGTCTCTTTCAGCTGCAAGATTTCGCCGCGCACATCTACGGTAATTTTCTTGGAAAGATCGCCATTCGCAATCGCGGTCGCAACTTCCGCGATGTTACGCACCTGGCCAGTAAGGTTGCTGGCCATGAAGTTCACATTGTCGGTGAGATCTTTCCAGGTGCCGGCGACACCAGGCACCTGGGCCTGTCCACCCAGTTTTCCGTCAGTGCCGACTTCTCGCGCCACGCGCGTCACTTCGCCAGCGAACGCGTTGAGTTGATCCACCATTGTGTTGATGGTGTTCTTGAGTTCGAGAATTTCGCCCTTCACGTCGACCGTGATCTTTCGCGACAGGTCGCCGCGGGCTACTGCGGTAGTAACTTCGGCGATGTTGCGCACCTGGCCGGTAAGATTACCGGCCATTGAGTTGACCGAGTCCGTAAGGTCCTTCCAGGTACCGGCGACGCCTGGAACGTTCGCTTGTCCGCCAAGTCGGCCTTCGGTGCCTACTTCGCGCGCCACACGCGTTACTTCACCAGCGAAGGCGTTGAGCTGATCTACCGTTGTGTTGATCGTCTCTTTCAGCAGAAGAATCTCGCCGCTCACGTTCACCGTGATTTTCTTCGAGAGGTCGCCGCTGGCGATCGCCGTGGACACCTCGGCGATGTTACGAACCTGGCCCGTCAAATTGCTCGCCATCGAGTTGACGGAGTCGGTAAGGTCCTTCCAGGTGCCACCCACTCCGGGCACCTGCGCCTGTCCGCCGAGTTTTCCGTCGGTGCCAACCTCACGGGCTACGCGGGTCACTTCCGACGCAAACGAGCGTAGCTGATCGACCATCGTATTCAGCGTGTCTTTGAGCTCAAGAATTTCGCCTTTCACGTCGACCGTTATCTTGCGAGACAAATCACCACGGGCCACGGCGGTTGCCACCTCCGCAATATTTCGTACTTGGCCGGTGAGGTTACTGGCCATGAAGTTGACGTTATCCGTGAGATCTTTCCACGTGCCTGCGACGCCCGGTACCTGGGCCTGTCCGCCGAGCTTGCCCTCGGTACCCACTTCCCGGGCCACGCGCGTCACTTCTCCGGCGAATGCGTTGAGCTGGTCGACCATCGTGTTGATGGTGTTCTTGAGTTCGAGAATTTCACCCTTCACGTCAACCGTAATTTTGCGCGACAAATCACCGCGGGCCACTGCCGTTGTGACTTCGGCGATGTTGCGCACCTGACCGGTCAAGTTTCCGCCCATCGAATTCACAGAGTCGGTAAGATCTTTCCAGGTGCCGGCGACACCGGGCACGTTGGCTTGCCCTCCGAGTCGCCCTTCGGTGCCGACTTCGCGCGCCACGCGCGTCACTTCGCCGGCGAAGCGATTGAGCTGATCGACCATGGTGTTCAGCGTTTCTTTGAGCTGCAGGATTTCGCCGCGGACATCCACCGTAATTTTGCGGGATAGATCGCCGTTGGCAATGGCCGTCGCCACCTCGGCAATGTTTCGCACCTGGCCGGTGAGGTTGCTGGCCATGAAGTTGACGTTGTCGGTGAGATCTTTCCAGGTGCCGCCGACACCCGGCACCTGCGCCTGTCCGCCAAGCTTGCCCTCGGTACCTACTTCGCGGGCCACGCGTGTCACTTCACCGGCGAAGGCATTCAGCTGATCGACCATGGTGTTGATGGTGTCTTTGAGCTCGAGAATTTCCCCCTTCACGTCGACGGTAATTTTGCGGGACAAATCGCCACGGGCGACGGCTGTGGTCACCTCGGCGATGTTTCGAACCTGCGCTGTTAAGTTGCCGGCCATGGCGTTGACGGAATCCGTAAGATCTTTCCACGTGCCGGCGACGCCCACCACTACGGCCTGCCCGCCCAGCTTTCCATCGGTGCCTACTTCGCGCGCAACGCGCGTAACCTCGGATGCGAATGACCGGAGCTGATCCACCATGGTGTTGATGGCTTCTTTAAGCTGGAGAATCTCGCCGCGAACATCCACCGTAATTTTGCGGGACAGATCTCCGCTGGCTACCGCCGTGGCGACTTCGGCGATGTTTCGAACCTGACCCGTAAGATTGCTGGCCATCGAGTTGACTGAGTCGGTGAGATCCTTCCACGTGCCGGCCACCCCGGGAACCTGCGCCTGTCCGCCGAGCTTGCCGTCTGTACCCACTTCGCGGGCCACGCGCGTCACTTCTGCAGTGAATACGCCGAGTTGTTGAATCATCGTGTTGACAATGCTGGCGGACCGCAGGAACTCGCCTTCCAGCGGACGGCCATCCACGTCCAGCCTTACGGTTTGTGTCAGATTTCCCTGGGCCACAGCGGCAATCGCGCGGGTCACTTCTGCGGTGGGTCGCAGGAGATCCTCGACCAAGGTGTTGACCGATACTTCCATATCGCCCCATGCTCCACGGGACTCATGGAAGCGAGTGCGCTCGCGAGTTCTCCCCTCTTTACCGACAACCTGTCCTACGCGTTTCAATTCATGCGCCATTTGTTGATTCGCGGCAACAATGGAGTTGAAGGTGTCCGCAATCTTCCCCGGCAGGCCGGTCCACGAGCCTGGCAGACGGACGGAGAAATCGCCGTCCCGCATAGTTTGCAGGCCGGCCAAAAGGACGCTTAGATCTCCAGATGCTGGCTGGGGGAGGGTGGCGGTATTCCCGTTGTGCTTGCTGTTCACCCCATCTTCGAGGGCGCTACTGGCAACGGCCGTGGCTGCGTCGCGGGTGTTTCTTTTCATACAATGTGCACTCCAGAAGTTTTATCGATGTTGCTGCCGGCAAGATTGCCCGCCAAATGAGGGCGACGTAAGACATGGTTTCGTTGGCAAGGCTGGGGGAAGTACCTTCCAGCATTGATTCCTATCACGGCAAACTGTAATGTGACTCTAGGGTTTTTCCTGTAGGTTCTTAGGGCGGGCCGCAGAGAGGGGTTGTTCAAGTTGCACAGGATTCTGACTCGACAGGATTTGCCAATCAATTCCACTCCGCTTTTCTGTCCTAAGCTACAGGGATTTCTGTATGTCAGATAGACCTTCCGATGATTACGATTGGTGGCGAATGGGAGAACATACTCTCGAGGGGACGCAACCGGAAATAGACCGGGGATTTACCGGTTTTTTTCGATCGCTTCGAAGTGATCGGGGGACTATCTTTCTTGCGCGGTACTGCAGCAGGGCCCTTTCAGATTCCAGGCAGGAGGGTCGAACATGCGGCTCTTGAGTGTGCGTCTCATTCTTTCTCTTATTATCGGTATCACTCTGGTATCTCTGGCTTTTTCCTACTATGAGGTGTTACGAGAGAAACGCGTGCTTCGGAGTCAATTGGAACGGAGCTCGGAAGAACTAGGCGAGAGCTTTGCCCTCAATGTAGAGAAATCCTGGGATTCCGCACGAACCTTACAGCGAACCGTGCAGCGATTCGGAAACCGCGAACACCTGCTTGGGGTTGCGGTCTACGATTTGCACGGCAAGTTGGTTGCGATCACCCCCGAACTGCAGCCGATACTGGGAGCAGTTCCCGGTGACATGACTCGCGCTATCAAGGAGAATCGCTCGCAGAGCTCTTTTGGTCGTCTCGACAAATACCGTGTCCATATTTTTGCGTTGCCCCTCCACAGGGACGACGAGGTGACAGGCGGCCTGGCCGTGGTGCACGATGTGGATTACATCCATGCGCAAAACCTGCGCACCTGGCGCGAGGCGTTCTTCAGGATGCTCGTCCAGGTATTTCTCATCGTGTTCATCACCGTGCTCATCGTGCGCTGGAGCATCGCCGGACCGATCGCGCGGGCTGCGCAATGGATGCGGGCTCTTCGCATGGGCAGAATCTCATCACGACAGCAAATGCCGGACCTGGATCTGTTCAAACCTCTGGCGTGGGAAGTGGTCACCCTTGCGGAAAGCCTCACTCAGGCCCGGAGCGCGGCGGAGAACGAAGCGCGATTGCGCGAGTCCGGAGAATCGATGTGGACGGCGGACCGGTTGGCGATTCAGATTCAGACACGCCTTGACGGGGGGAAATTAATCGTCGTGTCCAACCGCGAGCCCTACATTCACCGGCGGGATGGAAAGTCGCTGGAGGTGATGGTTCCGGCCAGCGGCTTGGTCACTGCTCTGGAACCGGTGCTTTATGCTTGCGACGGCACATGGATCGCGCACGGCAGCGGAGACGCCGACTCCGAAGTGGTGGACGCGCACGACCGGCTGCGGGTTCCGCCCGACGATCCGCGCTACACGCTTCGGCGAATGTGGCTGAGCAAGGAAGAGGAGGAGGGATATTACTACGGCTTCGCCAATGAGGGTTTGTGGCCGCTCTGCCACATCGCTCACACTCGGCCAATCTTTCGCGCACTCGACTGGCAGTTCTATCAGGAAGTAAACCGCAAGTTTGCGGCGGCGGTGATCGAGGAAATCGCGGACACGCATAAGCCTGTGATATTGGTGCAGGATTATCATTTTGCATTGCTGCCGCGATTGATCAAAGAAAAGCGCCCGGACGCGCGCGTGGCTATTTTCTGGCACATTCCGTGGCCCAACACTGAGGCTTTCGGCATCTGCCCATGGCAGCGGCAGCTCGTGGATGGACTACTGGGAGCAGATCTAATCGGATTTCACATTCAATCGCACTGCAATAATTTCTTGCAGACGGTGGATCGCGTGGTTGAATCGAGGGTCGACTGGGAACACTTTGCGGTTTTACGTCAGAACCACAGAACGATTGTGCGGCCGTTCCCCATCAGCGTCGACTTGACAGAGGATGAATCGCTCGAGACCGATCAGTATGGAATCAACTATCTCGAGCGTTCGGCTTTGATGCACAGCCTGGGTGTGGAAGCGGCGTTCGTGGGCATCGGTGTGGACCGTGTGGATTACACGAAGGGAATCCACGAGCGCTTTCGAGCGATCGAAAGATTCCTGGAGAAGTACCCTAAATACCATGGCCAATTTACTTTCATACAGATTGGCGCGCCCAGTCGCACTCACATCAAGCGTTACCACGATTTGCTGGCGGAATTAGAGGCCGAGGCGGAAAGAATTAACTGGCGGTTCCAGTCCGGCAAGTGGAAGCCTATCTTGTTTCTCAAGCGCCAACACAACCACAAGGAAATCGCAAGCTACTATCGCGCCGCCGATCTCTGCCTGGTGACATCCTTGCATGACGGCATGAACCTTGTCGCCAAGGAATTCCTCGCCGCGCGCCGCGACGAACGCGGCGTCCTCATCCTCAGCCAATTTACGGGTGCGGCTCGCGAGTTAAGGGATGCTTTGCTGGTCAATCCTTATGACATCGATCAGACTGCGGAAGCCATCCGGGCTGCGTTGGAGATGGAGCCGGAAGAGAGACAAATGCGAGTGCATCGCATGCGCAAGATCATTCGAGAGCACAACATCTATCGCTGGGCCGGGAACCTGGTGACGGAGCTATGTGAGCTCAGACTCGACGGCAGCGATCGAACTCAGGGAAAATCTCGCGGGGGTGTGACGGCAGCGTGACCTGCTCGATTAACAAATGGAGCGCGGCGGCGGATGCGAAGGCCAATCCTCAACTGGAATCTTTTCTAACGTTGGTTGAGCAGGCACCGCGATCGCTGCTCATGCTCGATTTCGACGGAACCCTCGCCCCTTTTCGGAAGGACCGCAAGCATGCTGTTCCTTATCCCGGGGTCGTCTCAACCTTGCAGAACATCCTGGGTACCGGAAAAACGCGAGTCGTCATCATTTCAGGCAGGGACGTATCGGAAACAGTTCCACTTCTGTCGATCAAGCCTCATCCCGAAGTTTGGGGCTTGCATGGATTGCAGCGTCTCAAAGCCGACGGTACCGTTGAACTTTGCGAATTGAACGACTCCACGGTAGAAGCCTTGGCCAGGGCAGAGGATTGGGTGCGCTCCCAGAACCTGCTGTACGCGGTTGAATTCAAGTCAGGAAGTCTTGCGGTGCACTGGCGCGGACTGCATGAGACTGAAGCTCAGGCAGTGCGTGAGCGGGTGATGGAGGGATGGACAGGGATCGCGCAACGATTCGGCCTGGACCTTATGAATTTCGACGGCGGCATCGAGATTCGCAGTCCGAAGGCCAACAAAGGAACCGCCGTGCACACCGTTCTGAGCGAGATGAATCCGGATGCGCCCGCTGCCTATTTGGGGGACGACGCGACCGACGAGGATGCATTCCGGGCGATCAATCATCGCGGGCTAAGCGTACTGGTGCGGCCGGAGTGGCGGCAGACCGCTGCACAGCTTTGGCTTAGACCGCCGGATGAACTGCTCGATCTGTTCGCCGGGTGGCTGGGTGCCTGTCAGCGAACACAATGACGATCGTGGCGCGTGATTCACTG
>Ga0187875_10002326_pt1 | contig 14104 bp, 12 predicted proteins | sample June2016WEW_17_1_2_FD_132978 | JGI IMG/M metagenome (GOLD analysis project Ga0187875, IMG submission 132978) | Peatland microbial communities from SPRUCE experiment site at the Marcell Experimental Forest, Minnesota, USA - June2016WEW_17_10 | ecosystem: Environmental > Terrestrial > Soil >... | reverse complement strand
GCGAACGCCTCGGCTGAGGGCTGGAAGTTCGGGACGGGCCGCCAGAACATCAGCTGTGCTATCGCACGGTGGGCCAGCAGCCAGCGCCCGCTGGCTTCGAGGCCAGCGGTCAGTGCGGTCAGCCCGGGCACAGCGGCGGACATGGCGTCTCTCATGATGGCAAGGTGCTCGGCCTGGCCCCTGCGGAAGAGCTCGTCGTAGACCGCCATCAGCGAGGGGAAGTACTTGTACAGGGACGGTGGCTGGACCCCGAGGCGGCGGGCGATCTCGGCCAGGCTGAGGCTGTTGACTCCCTCCTCGGTCATGATCTCGGAGGCGATGTCGAGGATCTCCGCGATGGTTTCCTGGCGGCGACGGGCCCGCCGGTCTGGTCGCTGGCCAGCGTTCCCTGCAGCTCCGCGCGGCTGGGCGGCTACCCCTTCGACTGCCATGTGGTTATCATAGCAGTTTCATGGATTGACAGCTATAGCTAATAGCAATAGCCTGTGTTAAGAACCACGACGAGGGGGAAAGCGATGCTCGCCAGCAACGGACGGTGGTGGCTTACCCAGGACAGCCGCCAGGCCGTCATCAGCGCCAGTCCTGACCGCATCTACCAACTGGTCTCCGACCTGCCCCGGATGGGGCAGTGGAGCCCGGAGTGCGAGCGAGTCGAGTGGCTCGCCGGCACGACCGTCGCCGCCGAGGGCGACAGGTTCGTCGGCCACAACAGGGGCGGCCCGTTCGGCATGATGCGCTGGTCACGGCGTGGCCGCGTCCTGGCCGCAGATCCCGGCCGGGAGTTTGCCTTCGTCACCGAAGAGGGCGGCCGCGAGTCCACTGTGTGGCGGTACCGCTTCGAGGCCGCCGAGGAAGGCACCCGCGTCACTGAGTCATACGAGGTCCGGTGGATCCCGGCCTGGGCCCGGTTGCTCGACATTCCGACCAACCGGCACCGCGAGTTGCACGAGGCCATGGGCCACACGCTCGGGCGGCTCAAGACCGCCGCCGAAGCACCGGCCGGCTCGCCGGCCCAGCGATGACGATGCCCCGCCAGCCTGCGTTCCGCCCGGCACATGAGCCGGTCTCGCGGTACGCGCCTGGAACAACCCCTGGAAGGAGTTCTTCCTGTGAGTACCAGTCACGTGGCCAGCAATCACGGCCCCGCACCCAGCCCGATCGCGTTGCAGCCTGGCGAAGGCGAGGCGCTGTGGTTCATGGACTTCCTGGCCACCATCAAGGCCTCCGCCGAGGAAACCGGCGGCCGCGTCGCGGTCATCCACCACTCCGGCCCGAAGGACTCAGGCTCACCGTTGCATGTGCATCACCGCGAGAGCGAATGGTTCTATGTCCTCGACGGCGAGCTGACCGTCTGGGTCGGCGGCCAGGTGGTCCGGGCACCAGCCGGATCGTTCGTGTTCGGCCCGCAGGGCACGCCGCACACCTTCACCGTCAGTTCACCAGGCGGTGCCCGGTTCCTGCTGGTGACCGAGCCGGCCGGCTTTGAGGGCTTCATGCGCTCCTGCGCCGAGCCAGCCCAATCCCTCACGCTGCCGCCGCGACCGAGTGTCCCACCCGACCCAGGCCGAATGACCGCCATCGCTGCCGAGTACGGCCTCGACATCCTGGGGCCGCCCGGCATCCCCTCGTGAGCCATGACACCGCGCCCAGGACTCCGATGCCGCGGCCTGACCAGGATTCGCGGCCCCCTGGCCGAAAGGCTCGGGGCACCTCAATGACAGAGCGTGACATGCCGCGGTCTAGCTGGGCTGGTCGATGGCGGAGGCGGATCGGGCCCGATCACGCAGGACCTGTTTCTGGATCTTGCCGGTGGAGGTCTTGGGCAGTTCTGCGAATACCACGGTTCGGGGGGCTTTGAAGTGGGGCAGGCGCGCCCGGCAGTACTGAATAAGCTCCGCCTCGGTGGCTTGCGCGCCCGGTTTGAGTTCCACGTAGGCCAGCGGGGTCTCACCCCACTGGAGGTCGGGCTGGGCGACCACACCGGCCATGGCGACGGCGGGGTGGCGGCAGAGAACGTCCTCGATCTCGATCGAGGAGATGTTCTCTCCGCCGGAGATGATCACGTCCTTGGCGCGGTCTTTGATCTTCACATAGCCGTCCGGTTCGAGCACCGCCAGGTCCCCGGAGTGGAACCAGCCGCCGGCGAAGGCCTGCTGGGTGGCGCCGGGGTCTTTCAGGTATCCCTTCATGGTGATGTTGCCGCGGAATACGATCTCGCCGGTGGTCTGGCCGTCGGGGGGCACGCGGGTGCCGTCGTTTTGGTCGATGACCGTCATCGCGTCCTGGAGCTGGTACCGCACACCCTGCCGGCCGTTCCGCTGCGCCCGCCCTGTAATATCCAGGCTGTCCCAGTCCGCGTGCTTGGCGCACACCGCGGCGGGCCCGTAGGTTTCGGTCAGCCCGTAGACGTGGGTCACGTCGAACCCCAGCCGCTCCATGCCCTCGATCATGGCGGCCGGCGGCGCGGCGGCGGCCACCATGGCAGACACCCGGCCGATGCCCTCGCGCAACTCCCCGGGGGCGTTGATAAGCAGGTTGTGCACGACTGGGGCCCCGCAATAATGCGTGACCCCTTCGGCCCGCATCAGCCGGAAGATCTCCGCCGCGTCCACCTTGCGCAGGCACACGTTCGTGCCCGAGTTCGCCGCGATCGTCCACGGGAAGCACCACCCGTTGCAGTGGAACATCGGCAGTGTCCACAGATAGACGCTGTGCCGGGGCATGCCCCAGGTCAGGATGTTCCCCACCGCGTTCAGGTGCGCGCCCCGGTGGTGGTAGACGACGCCTTTGGGCCGGCCCGTCGTCCCCGAGGTGTAGTTCAGCGAGATCGCCTGCCACTCATCCGCCGGCTCGGCCCGCTCATACCGCGGCGCCGCACCAGAAAGCAGCGCCTCGTAGTCCTCTTCCCCCAGCCGGTCCCCCGGCCCGTCGTACTCGGGATCGTCGATGTCGATCACCAGCGGGCTCGCCTCGCACAGCCGCAATGCCCCGGCTACCACGGGGGAGAATTCCCGGTCGGTGATCAGTACCCGGGCCTGGGCGTGATCGAGGATGTAGGCGATCGTCGCGGCGTCCAGCCGGGTGTTGATCGTGTTCAGCACCGCGCCGGTCATCGGGACCCCGAAGTGCGCCTCCACCATCTCCGGGGTATTCGCCGCGACCACCGACACCGTATCCCCACGGCCCACGCCCCGCGCCGACAACGCCGAGGCAAGCCGCTGGCACCGCTCCCGCGTCTGCGCCCAGGTGAACCGCCGCCTGCCGTGCACGACGGCCAGCCGGTCGGGATAGACGTCCGCGCTCCAGTCCAGGAACACCAGCGGCGTCAGCGGCGCGTAGTTCGCCGCATTCGCCTCCAGCCCCGTCAGATAGATGTCACCCACAGCCCCTCCGCTATCTGAACCCGGTCGGCATTCCCGGCACAGTTCCTGCCTGTGCCCACCCGCCGGAACCCGCAGCACAAGGATGCGCCTAACCAACCCGGCCGCGACAGAGGCACCGGTCCCGCGTCAGCCGCCACCCTGACCTGAGACTGCTACCCAGCAGTGTTGAAGGACGCATTGCGGGCACGCCGGCGCGGCGATAGGCAATCGTTGGTGGCGTGGCAGCCCGCTCGAACCTGAGATCGCGCTCCGGCTAGGGCCCGGACGCGTGTTTAGGCTGTGGCCCCGGCCAAAGTACAGAACCACTGTTCTGCGAGACCTTCGCGATCATGCTGAACGTCAGCCAGGCCGAGCCGAACGGCGGCTCGCGCGCAGCTTCCGACGTCCGCGATCAGTGTTTCGGTGACGGTCCGCCTGGCCGGAGTAGGCCAGGCGGACCGTGCCCAGCCCGCCGGTGACCTACCGGGCGGCCCCCGGCAACATAGGCGGCGACGATGTACGTGGCGTGGCGATCCAGCGACGTGCGGGCTCGGTCATAGCGCATGGTGGTGCGCGGGTCAGCGTGTGAGGCGGCTTCCGGCACATCCCGCAGCGGGACGCCGGCATCCGGCGCGGCGGTGATGAACGCATGCCGCAGCGTGTGCGGCCCGACGGGCTTGCTGATCCCGGCCCTGCGGGCGATGCGGCGGACCATCCGCCCGGCACCATGCCGGTTCAGCCGGCGGCCATCCGCGGTCAGCAAGATGGGTCCTTCGGTGCGCTCGCCGATGGCCAGGTCGATCGCCCGGGCAGTTCGCGGCGCGAGTGGGATGGTGACCACTTTGCCGCGCTTGCGGGTGATCACCAGCGTCTGGTGGCCGCGCTCGATGCCGAGCGCTTCGATGTGGGCACCGGTGGCTTCGGACACCCCGCAGGCCGTTGAGGGCGAGCAGGGAGATGAGTGCATGTTCCGCCGGTGGGCGCCTCGGTGGCGCGCAGCGGGCTAGCTCAGCGCGGCTGGCATGGTTTGTAACTTCGGGCATGACCGATCGTGCAGGAACCACATCACAACCGACTCTGCTATCTATGGGCGAGTGCGCGGCCGCCAGATCGGGCTGACAGGCCTTCTAGACTGGGCGGCCATGAGCAAGCTGGCGGAGAAGCGTGCGCTGGTCACCGGCGGCACCACCGGCCTGGGCCTGGCTATCGCCGAGCGTTTCCTGGCTGAGGGCGCACAGGTGGTGATCACCGGCCGCGATCGCGAACTGGGCGGGCGTGCCGAGCAGGCGCTGGGACCGGGCGCCTGGTTCATCGCCGCGGACGCTGCTGATCCGGATGCGGTCGCCTCGTCGGTACGCGCCGCCGCAGACCACTTGGGCGGCCTGGACGTGCTGGTCAACAACGCGGGTGTGGGGGTGACCGCGCGGCTGATCGAGACGCCGCTGGCCGACTATGACCGGGTCATGAGCGTCAACGTCCGCGGCTGCCTGCTGTATGCGCAGCACGCCTACCCGCACCTGGCCCGCCGCCGTGGATGCATGATCCACGTCGCCTCTGATGCTGGAATCTGGGGCGAGCAGGCGATCGGGCTGTATTCGGTGACCAAGGCTGCCGTCGTCATGCTGGGAAAGATGCTCGCGCTGGACGGAGGCCCGGACGGGGTGCGGTCGAACGTGCTGTGCCCCGGCGATATCTGGCCGGGCATGCGGCATATGGGGCCGCCGGGTGACCCGGACCATGGCGAGCAGAGTGGCGGCTGGCTGCTGCCGCCGATCGGCCGGGTCGGCCGGGCCCGCGACGTCGCGGCCGCGGCGGTGTTTTATGCCAGTGAGGATGCCGAGTTCATCACCGGGACCACACTGCTGGTAGACGGCGGGATGACCGCCGGCTACCTGCAGCGCGAACACAGCCCACAGGCCGGCAACTAAGGCAGAGAACCAGCGCGAGGCAGCAACTACTCAGCACAAGCAGCCACTCTCGTCGCGACAGAAGAATGCGCGGTCGGGGGAGAACGTCTTCTTATTTAGACGAAACATCACAAATTAGACAGGTTTCTACTCCTCCCGGCACCCATCGCTATTGCCTGCAATGATGACGTACTGCCAACCGGCCGGGCTAGGTGCGCGTCCTTATGACATGACTTCTTTCGTGGGGGGAGCCCGCAGATGAGTTCAGGTCCCAGCGATCAATGGCCGGCCATCGATCCGCTGTCGCAGCAGCCATACCAGCAGGGCCAAGCACACGAGCAGGCCCGGCCCTTCCCCGGTCCGTCTCCGCAGGCCGGGACCGCCGGGCATGAGCAGGGTGACTGGCACGCCACCCCGAATCCCGGGCCTCAGCCATACGGGCAGCCCTACCAGTATGGGCAACCGCAACCGTACGCTCAGGTCCAGCCTTACGGGCAGCCGCAGGCCGGGTCTCCGGTGCAGCAGGTCGTCGCGGCTAAGAACCCGGCGATCGGCGTCGTCCTGTCCTTCTTCATCCCGGGGCTGGGCACGATGGTCAACGGAAGCGCCGGCCGCGGGGTGCTGATCCTGGCCCTCTATGCAGTCGGCTGGCTACTATCCTTCTTCCTGATCGGCATCCCCATCCTGATTGGCGCGTGGATCTGGGGCCTCGTCGACGGCTACACCTCAGCGCAGCGCTGGAACCGTAAACACGGCATCGTCAGCTAATAGCCGCCGAGCACGGGCAACAGCCGATCCACCCTGCCGCCTGCACAGTGAGGTTTTCTCAGCAAGGTCGATCCGGTCATCCAGGACGTGACAGGGACGGCCAGGCAGACACGCAGACATAACGCCAGTTCCCCGGGCAGACGCGGAGCCCTCGGTAGAAGAGGTCTCGCTGAAGATCCACTACTTACCGGGGAGGGCTCCGCGTGCTGTCCTATCGTGTCATGCTCGACGTTCCCGTTCAGCTGGCCCTGTTCGTCGCCAGGCTGCTGGCCGCGCACCGCCGCGAGATCGGCACCCGCCGCGACACCCGCGCGCTGAGTACCTGGCGGCAGGCGGTCTTCGCCCTGGCCTGGTTCCGGGACCGGCCCGACGTGGCCCGGCTCGGCAAAGGGTTCGGGATCTCCCAGGCCACCGCCTACCGCTACCTGGACGAGGCCATCACGGTGCTGGCGGCCCGCGCGCCCGCCCTGCGCGAAACCCTGGAGCGGGCCAGGGAGGAAGGGCTGCCCTACCTGATCCTGGACGGCAAGGTCGTCGCCGCCGACCGGCTGAAGGAAAAGACCATCAGCCGCAAAGGCAAGGAGATCGACCGGTGGTATTCCGGCAAGGCGCACGGCTTCGGCGGGAACATCCAGGCCCTGTTCACCGCCGGCGGCATCCCGCTGTGGGTCTCCCCGGTCCTGCCCGGCGGCGTTCATGACCTCACTGCCGCCCGTGAGCACGCCCTCGCCATCTTGCGGCCCTTCCTGAAGGACCTGCCGGTACTGGCCGACTCCGGGTACGAAGGCGCAGGCTGCGGCGTCCATGTCCCGGCAAAGAGGCCAGCAGGCGGCAGCGAGCTTGATCTGAATACCCGGACCCGCAACGCACTGCTGTGCTCGCTGCGCTGCCTGGGCGAGCGGGGCTTCGCCCTGATGTCCCAGCGCTGGTGCACTGTCCAGCGCGTCATGCTCAGCCCTGGAAAAATCGGCGACATCGCCCAGGCCGCCCTCGTCCTCGTCCAATTCGAGCACAAGATGATCACGTGAAAGTCGCTGAAAAAACCTCAAAGCCCGGGACAAACCACGAGCCGATCGCGGCGCGTTGGTGCTGGTGTGCGCCTACATGGAGGCCGCAGGTCACTCGGTCCGCAGGACCAGCGCTGTCGGCGTGCGCGCTGCCTCGTGGCCGGGGAGCGCCGCGACGAGGTTGGCGAAAACGAGCGCGCCCACGGCGACGAGGAGCACCCACAGGACCGGCACGGTGGGGTCGGGTACGGCGTTGATGTTGCGGGCGAACAGTGTCCAGAACTGGCGTCCGATGGCGATGCCTAGCGGTATCCCGACGACGATGCCGACGGCTGCGGCGACCGTCGCCTGCCAGGCAACCGCTGCTGCCAGCTGCCGCCGGGTGAAGCCGAGAGCTTTCAGCAGGGCCAGGTCCCGCCTGCGCTGGCGGACGGACGCGGCGAGGGTGAGGGCAAGAGCGATGATCGCCCCCGCGGCGAGCCCGGCAGCGAGGAGGATCGGGGTCGAGCCGATGCTGCGGTAGTTCACGATCTGCGCGGGACGCTGGACGCCGAGGACGACGACGTAGTTGCCGGCCGCGTGGGGGTCGGAGGCGAACTCTTTGTTCGCTGCGTTGGCGATCCGCTGCATATCGGCTCGGCCGGCCGCTGCGCCGACCCCGGCTCGAAGCCGGACGAAGACCAGGTCCGGGCCGTTGAGGTTCGGGTCGGGGCTGTGTACGGCTCGCAGGTACGCGGCCGGATAGATGCCAGTGGACACCAGCGCGCCGGTCCCCATCGAGGTGTGGTCGGCGAGAAAACCGGCGTAACCCACCGCCGGGAAGGTGGCGGTCCCCACGATCTTCAGGCGAGTCGGCGGGATGTAGTCGGGGGCGTCTTTACGGGTCCCGAGGCTGGCGGAGACGGTGTCGCCGATGTGCTTATGCAGCACGGCGAGGGTGGCCGCGCCCAGCACGATCTCGTCGTTGGCGCCCAGGCCGTGTCCGGAAAGGACCGGTGGCGAGACCCTGGCACCGGGGCTTGCCAGCAGAATGGGGACCGTCTGATTGTCGATCTCGGCGTTGGTGTAATCGACGCCGGCCCATGCGGCGACGTCGGGGTCATGATCGAGCATCGACAGGGCCTTCGGTGGGACATCGTTGTTCGGGTTGAGCGCGAAGCTCCAGTTCCAGCCATAGAGCGGGGGCCGCGACACCAGGGTGCCCAGGCTGCTGGCGAACGTAAGGGCGGCGGCCACCATGACGACGGCGAGCGCGGTGCCTACCAACACGGAGCGCACCGGCACCGTGGTGCGGCCCCGTCCCGGTTCGAAAGCGAAACGCACACCGACCACGCACGCCACCGGCATGCCCGCCATTTCGGCACCGCGGGTGATGGTCGAGCGGCGAGTCACTACCTGCCGGGTGCGGTCCACCCGATGAGGCGCCCCCCGATAGGCGAGCGCGACCGCGGCGGCGCCGAGTCCGCCGAGCAGCACCGCCAGGCCCGCGCCGAGCACCGTCCGGTCAAAGGCGAATCCGGTGTGGGAGTAGACCGCGCGCACCGGGCCCAGCACGGTGAACGGCGAGAGCCCCATGGCCACGGCAACGGCAAGCAGCGAGCCGAGGACCACAGCGGCCAGGACGCCGATCAGCCCCTCACCAGCGGTGGCGGCCGGACCGGCTCCGAGGGCCCGCATCACCCGGCGGTCCTCGTGCTCCGAGCGCAGCTGGCGGGAAACGGCCTGCACCCCGACAACCAGGCAGACCAAGGCAGCGATCGCCCCGAACGCTCCAAGCGCGACCGACTCTGGCTTGACGGCGAGCTCTACCTCCGCCACGACCCGCGAGGTCACGTGGAACTCATAGTAGAAGCCCGGCGGGATGATCCCGATGATTTCCTGCTCCACCCTGGGAACATCCCGGCCGCCATGATCGAGTTGCAGCCCATAGAGCACCGGCGTGGTCGAGGCCGGCGACACCGCGATTGCCTTCCGGATGAACGCCGGGGTCAGCATGACAATGCCGTAGGTCCGGTCGACGTCGTCCTGGACCACCTGCGTGTTGGACACGACGATCCCCACCAGCCTGGCACGAACCAGCAGGCGCGGCGCCACGCGAGGAGTCCCGAAGCCTGGCTGGCTCATCTGCGCGCCGGTGTAGAGACCTAGCGGCACGACCTGGCCGACGTGCACCCTCAACACCTGGGCCGCGGTGGCGGTCATCACGACTTCGCCGACCCGGTCCGGATCCGCCATCCGGCCCTGAACGACGGTGACCCGGTCCTGGTCGAGGAACATGCCGTCCAGGCTGCCGCCCATCGCCACCTGAACCGCCTCGTCCGTATGGGGGGCGCCATTCGCGCCAAGCGGCAGCACGTCGGGCCCATAAATACTCACGACCCGCTTCACGCCGGCCAGCCGGGCGATCTTGGCTGTCAACGAGGGCCCCGCGGCGCCAGTGGCGGTGCTGAACACCGACACGGACATGTCCGACGGATTGGTACTCGCCAGGAATGACGGATACGACGACTGAGTACGACGCCCCGCCGCAATCGACGCCATGGCAATCCCGCCGATCAACCCGACCAGCAAAACCACGCTCAGATAGCCGCCCCAGCGACGGCCGAACGTGGTCCGGAATCTGTACCAGCCGACGCGGAGAACCTGCCTCACGTCACCACGAACCCCCCAGGACGCCCGGACCGGCATGCGCTCCTTGAAGTCTGGTTCTCCTCGAGCGAATCGTCGAGGTGGGTGACCGCACCCCCTCGCCTCGTGCTACTACCCCTTCATCCTCCTCCAGCCCCTGCCTGCTTCCCGGCAGGAAGGTGCTGGTGAGAGCCGCCCCGGTATACGCTGCCGGGTCGGCGGTTCGGACGGGTGGAGCCGCGGCGGCGGGTGTGAAAGTCGCTGAGAAAACCTCATTGGGTGAGACGCTCACGCAAGCAGACCCACCGATGGCGTACCCCAGGCCGAGTGCGCTCCGGCGGCGGCATGAGCGAGTGTTCTCGGACAGGATGGCCTGCATAGCTATGCAGGCCACGCTCACTATCGTGCCGTGGACGCCGATGATGGCAGGAACGCTGACGACGTGATAAGCGCGCGAATACCCGTTCGGCGCAGTCCCTGTTCACCGGGTGACCGTGGCCGCGGCGCTGAACTGGCATTTCTGCTCCCGCCGGCCGCGATAACGGGATCGCGCATCGGCATCGGCATCGGCATCGGCATCGGGCGGATGTACTCCCAGCCGCGGCTGGCCGGCTTGATCGTCCCGCGGACTCGCCTTTTGACTGTCAAGTCAATTGACTGTCAAGGTCGGGCGAAACTGTCCTTGCCGAGCACCCGCAGTGCCTGCTTCATGGCGTCGTAGTGCCCGGCTCGCCGGCGTGGCAGAGGTCGACTGGGCGCTCGGGCACGCCACAGTCAGCGCCCGCTTCGGGGAGGGTGACCTGGCCTCGATCCTCGATCACCACGCCCGCACCCGGACCGGCCCGGACCGCCGGGCCGGTGAGGACCACTCGCTGGCCCAGGGCACCGCGAGCTGGGCACCGCTCGGCACCGCGGAGGGCGAGGTGACGGCGTGACTACCGCGACCCGGGCCGCCGCGCCGGCGACCGTCCCTCCCGCGGCAGGTGTCCCGGCACCCCCACCACTGCCTGATGACCTCGAGATGCTGCTGCGGCGGCTGCGGCTGCCCCACATCCGGCGGCACGCACCGCAGGTGATCGCCACCGCCAGGGCGCAGCGCTGGGAACCTGCCGAGGTTCTCCGGGCCCTGCTCGGCGAGGAAGCCGCCGGCCGGGAACGCTCCGCCCTGGCGACCCGGCGCGCTGCCGCCTCGTTCCCGACCGGGAAGACGTTCGGGTCCTGGAGCGCGGAGGCCAGCTCCATCCCGGCCCCGACCCAGCAGGCGCTGCGCACCCTGGAATGGGTGCACCGGCGGGAGAACCTCGTGGTCTGCGGGCCGTCGGGGACCGGGAAGACGTTCCTGCTCGAGGCCCTCGGCCAGCAAGCCGTCGAGGCCGGGCTGAAAGTCGCCTGGTTCACCCTGGAGGACCTTGGCGTGCTGCTCCGCCGCCACCGCGCCGATGACACCGTCAGCAAGGCCATCGCCCGCGTGCTGCGAGCCGACCTCGCCGTGGTGGACGACATCGGCCTGCTGCCCGTTGCCCAGGACGCCGCCGAGGGCCTCTACCGCCTGGTCGACGCCGCCTACGAGAAACGCTCCGTCGCGGTCAGCTCAAATCTGCATCCGGCTGCCTTCGACGAGCTCATGCCCAAGACCCTCGCCACCGCGACCGTCGACCGGCTCCTGCACCACGCCCACGTCTGCCAGACCGCCGGCGACTCCGTCCGCCTGTCCCAGGCACTCGCCGGCCAGGGGGTGACGCCACTGACCTGACCACCAGGCCGGCGGTGGCCACCACCGGGCAGATCCCATGGCCACCACCGGGCAGGACCCGTGACCGTCACCGGGCAGGTTTCACGACTGCCCCAGGGCAGATCTCAATGGCCCTTGACAGGATGGATGGAGTTCTCGAATCCTGAGCCCCTTGTGTCTACCCTGGCACCCGCGACGAGTCGATGAAGGGCATTGAGCCGTTCTGACGGCTCGTCCGAACCCCCGGCACGCCGTCTCAAGGCATCGGCCCGCAGCCGCCATGCCCAAGTCATCCGATTCTGCATGATATGCGGGTGATCTTCATGAGGATCTTGGCAGGCTGACAGGCCTGTCCTTATGGAGATGGGGGGACCTGCATGCCTGTGACTGCTGTGCGCCTGACCCGGTCGCGGAACGCGGACGGTGAGGTCGTGGCGCGGCTGGGTGTCCGGCTGCTGGATGAGTACCTGGAGTTCCTGGCGGGGCGGTGCCGGCCGAACACGGTGCTGGCCGTGGCTTATGACCTGAAGGTTTTCTTCACCGTGGTGCGCAAGCCGCCGCGGCAGGTCCGGCCGGTTGACGTGCTGGCTTTCATGACCGCGCAGCGCACCGGCGGGGACGGCCGGCTGCAGGTCGCGGAACCAGGTGCCGGCGGGGTGTCGGCGCGGACGCTGCGGCGGCGGCTGTCGAGCGTGTCCGGCCTTTACGGGTTCCTGCTGGCCCGCGGGGACGTGAGCGTGAACCCGGTGCCGCGGGGCCTGCCGACCCGCCGCGAGCGGCAGCGGCCGGGCCAGGGTGTCCCGCTGGTGCGGGTGCCCCGGACGCTGCCGCAGATTCTCGGCCCTGCCGAGGTAGACGCCCTGACCGCTGCCCTGCGCACGCACCGGGACCGGGCCATGGTCGCGGCGATGGTGCTGGGCGGGCTGCGCCGCTGCGAGGTCCTCGGGCTGCGGCTAGGTGACCTGCGGTTCGGGGAGCGGCGGGTGTTCATCGCCGAGGGCAAAGGCGGCCACCAGCGGCTGATCCCGGTCTCGGCCCGGTTCTTCACCGAGGTCAGCGTCTACCTCGAGGCCGAGCGCCCCGCCAGGGCAGCCACGGATCTGGTGTTCACCGTGCTGAAGGGCCCGCGCCGCGGCCTTCCGCTGACCGCGGCCGGGCTCGATGAGATCCTCGACGGCGCCCGGAGCCGGGCCGGGCTGGCTCACGCCACTTGCCATCAGCTGCGGCACACCTGCCTGACCCAGCTGCGCAAAGCCGGGATGACGCTGGAAGCGGTGCAGGCCCAGGCCGGCCATGCCTCGATCGAGTCGACCCGCATCTACCTGCACCTGGGCGATGACTGGCTGGCCTCCCAGTACCGGCGGGCCGCCGAGGCCATCGACGCTCAGGCCTTCGCCGCTTCCGCCATGCGAAGTGCCCGGTGACCGGCCCCGCTCTGCTGCCTGACTGGGCGCAGCTCGAGCAGGTGATCCCTCAGATCACCGCCCCGATGCGCCGTTACCTGGAGCAGGTCGCCTGCGTGCTGCGGCCGGGCAGCGTCAGCGGCGCGGACCTGGCGCTGCGTTCCTTCGCCGCGTTCCTGGCTGAGGCCCCGTCACCGGCTATCTCGCTGGCCCAGGTCACCCGCCGCCACGTCGAGGACTTCAAGCCCTGGCTGGCCGCCCGCCCCGGGCAGAACAAGCCCCGGCTGACCACGGCCACGATCGCGCACCGGCTCGGCACCCTGCGGATGTTCTTCGTCCGCATTGAGGAATGGGGCTGGGACGAAGCGCCACCGCGGGTGCCGATGTTCCCCGGTGATCTGCCCCGCCAGGACCACCCCCTGCCCAAGGCCCTCGACGACGCCACCGCCGCCAGGCTGCTCCGCGCCGCCCAGGCCGACCGCCGGATGCTGGTCCGGGTCACCGTCGAGATGCTGCTGCGCACCGGGCTGCGGGTCAGCGAGTTCACCGGCCTCCAGGCTGATGCTGTCGTGCTCATCGGCGCCGGACCCTGGCTGCACGTCCCGGTCGGCAAGCTCCACGAGGACCGCTACCTGCCGCTGCACCCGCAGCTGGTCACCCTCATCGACGCCTACCGCGCTGCCCATGTCCCGGACGGGCACGCGCTGCTCCTGCCACGGGAGAACGGCCGGGCGCTGGACCGCCATACCGTCACCCGGTTCATCAACAAGGCCGGCGCCGTCGCCGGGCTGCCGCATATCCACCCCCACCAGCTGCGGCACACCCTCGCCACCCAGGCCATCAACCGCGGGATGAGCCTGGAAGCGATCGCCGCCCTGCTCGGCCACCGCAGCCTGGACATGACCTTGCGCTATGCGAAAATCGCCAGCCGCACCGTCGCTGATGAGTACTTCGCCGTCAGCGAGAAAGTCGAGGCCCTCTACGGCCAGCCCGCCCAGCTTCCCGCCGACGCGGCCGGCCCGAAGATGAACAGGCTGCGCCGCGAGCACCACCGCCTGCTGGGCAACGGCTGGTGCACCCGCCCCCCGCAGCTGGACTGCGCGTTTGAGTCCATCTGCGAAACCTGCAGCTACTTCCAGACCAGCATCGAGTTCCGCCCAACCCTGCAAGCCCAGCACGACCACGCCGCCGCACACGCCCAGAGCGGACGCCAGGAACTCTTCGCCCAGCTCATCCACAAGATCGACGACAACCAAGCATCATGATCCGCTTGACAGCGATCACCCGCATAATGCCG
>Ga0187875_10002325_pt1 | contig 14112 bp, 12 predicted proteins | sample June2016WEW_17_1_2_FD_132978 | JGI IMG/M metagenome (GOLD analysis project Ga0187875, IMG submission 132978) | Peatland microbial communities from SPRUCE experiment site at the Marcell Experimental Forest, Minnesota, USA - June2016WEW_17_10 | ecosystem: Environmental > Terrestrial > Soil >... | reverse complement strand
GTGCCGTGTCCACGGCCGTTTGCGTGGAATACGATAATAGAACCGGGCCTCGCGGTTCGGAGCACGGTCTGTGCTATAGCCGTTGCTGAGCGGCCCTTTGCGGGGTCGCCGGAAACAATGTTCCATTGAATGGCGGGCAGTCCCAAATCCTGAAGGATTTTCAGAGTATCACGGTTGCAGGCGCCGAAAGGAAAGCGGAACAGCCGGGGAACCTCCGGAATCTTCGTCTCATGTTCGCCAGTCTCAGAAAAACACGGCCTCGTCTGCAGTTGCTCCCGGAGCAGCTCATATTGACCCTGAGTCCAGAGCACCTGGTCCCGAGCTTCTCTTTTCTCCAGCTTGCGAAAGTTCTTATGGTTCCAGCTATGATTCCCGATTTCGAAAAGAGGCTCAGCCATGAGTTGCATGGTCTTTTCCGGGTGTGAGCGCATCCACTTGCCGCCGGCAAAAAAGGTGGCTTTGATCCTGTTGGCCCTCAAATAGTTCACTATGCCAGGATCATAACCGCTGATCTCTTTTGCCCCTTCACAAAGATCGAATGTCAGCGCGATAAGTTTGACGTTTTCAGGCAGTTTAACGGAGCGTATCGAATTCGCCATCTCAGACGAGAGCCCCGGGAGGGTTTCGCCGGGCCGAGTCCTTGCCGGAGGAATATTTCTCAAACCGGCAGGAGCAGGAGCCGTACTTTTGTCAGCAGCGCTTCCCTCGAGTTCGGCCTGCGACCAGCAAAGCCGGGAATCGGCCCCCGGCCGGCTTACGGTTGCCGATTGCTCCGCCCCGGCGGGAGGATCATTGGGCAAATCGGCCACCAGCCACGTAAAGACAGCCTGAAGAAAAAAGAAAACCGTCATAAAGTGTTTGAAAGAATTCACCCTGACCCATCCGGCCCCTTGCTCTTCGATCCACAGTGCAATTATTGGTCTGCAATCGCCCATTGCACCCTGACGAAGGTCCCGCCGCCCTCAGCGGACCCACTCTCAAATGAGCCCCCTGAGAGTTCCGCCCTCCTTTTCATGCTTATCAGCCCCAGCGCGCAATCCGGGCACGTGTAAGACATGGCGTGAGATACGTCCAACCCGGCCCCATTGTCCCCGATTTCGAGCTTGACGTATCCGTTTTCTTCGACCAGCGAAACTTCGGTGCGACCATCTTTGCTGTGGGCCGCCACACTGTCGAAAGCGTTCTGAACGATTCGAAAAATCACCAGCCTCAAATCCGCAGATATCTCTTCTTCTCTGACCTTGAATTCCGATTCCACCCAGATATTGGGGTGGTCTTTTTGAAATTCTCTGCAAAACCAGCTCAGTGTCGCCAGAATGCCCAGGTCGTCCAGAACTGTGGGCATCAGTTGCGTGTACATGTTGCGGACTTGCTCAACAGTGAGCTGAATATTAGGTATAATAGCGTTGAGGTCCCGGGTGCAGCTTTCGTCGGGGTCCATTCGCACCAGAACGCTTTCGATCTTAAACTTGATGGCCGTCAGGAGCTGGCCAAGGTTATCATGCAACTCGGCAGCCACCATTCTTCGCTCATTTTCCTGCACTCTGAGCAACGCGGATGAGAGGTACTTAAGCTGTCTTTCCGACTCCAGCAGGGCGTCTTTGGACTTCTTTCGATCCATCGAGTAACGGATCGCTCTTTCGAGCAGGAGTCCACTCATCTGGTCCTTGACCAGATAATCTGCCGCGCCGTATTTCATCGCTTTGACATCAACGAGGTAATCTCCATGGCCTGTCAGGATGATTATCGGCGGCGTCGCCGGGGATTCCTCCACCTTGCTGAGAATCTCCAGCCCACTCTTTGATCCCAGGTGGTAATCGAGAAGGCATACGTCGTATGTTCCCTTCTCGAGTTCCTTCAGGCCTTCCTCACAGGTCTGGATCCAGGTAAGCTTATATCGCGCTGAAGATATTTCGGCCAGCAGACGGGCAACCAGGAAGTAGTCGTCCTCATCGTCTTCGATTAGAAGCACTCCAATAGACCGATGGGAACAAATCAATTCCGCCAAGACGTGCCCGCCTTCCGTTTGCGGCCTATTCAGGCCACAAAAAAATTTCAGTCTTTATAGCACATTCAGGAACATTCCACCTAATGTTTCCCACCCCAAAAAACGTAAAGGCGAATGGCTGAAGCATGACAGCAGAAGCCGGCGCTATCGGTGGATCGGCTGATCGACCCGGCAGCTAAAGGGGCTTGATGACACAAAAGGCTTATGCGGGTTGGGCGGAGTAGTTTGAACGAATGCGCCGGCTGCTGCCGGCACAAGGGCGGGATCACTCTTCGCCAATCCTTTTCAGGTACATACGTATGGATTCAAACGAACCTTCCGGGGCTGCTATAACGTGCTCCTCTATGCGCTGTCCGCCCAGATAGTCGCTCAGGTGAAACTCCCGGCCATCCATGCGGTGTATCTTGCCCCCGGCAGTCATCAGGATAATTTGGGCCGCCGCCAGATCGCGATACGATACATTTGCCAGAAGCGCCCCTTCGGCTCGCCCCCTGGCCACGTAAATTATGTGCGCGGAGGTCGAGCCCAGGTTCCGGATCTTGCCCGGAAAAGTGGACTGGTATTGATTATGGAACCGGGAGTAGGTCAGCAACACGCTTTCGTTGCTGATCTCGCCCGAGTCAGGAATTCTTATTTCCCGTTCGCCCCAGTAAGCTTTCTGCCCGACGACGGCGTAGAAGAGGTCACCGGTTACGGGCATGAAGGTAACCCCGAAGACCGGCCAGAAATTTTCGAGAAGCGCAAGCGATATGCCCCATATTGGAATTCCCGCCTGAAAGTTGGCCACTCCGTCAAGCGGATCGTATATCCAGAGATACCTTTTTTCCCCGTGAACGTAGTCTTCAGCAGGAAGCGGGTCCCCGAAGACCCCGTGTCCGGGGAAGATTGAATTGAGACGATCCCTGAAGAAGTTCACCAGCGCAACCTCGGCTGAGGTTACAAGCTCTTCATCGAACTTGACCTCTGGATTGCCCTTCCCGTATAGCTCCAGCGCTTTATCGCCCGCGATCGAAACCGCATCTTTGGCAAAACTGAGCAACTCTTCGATCCCGGGATTTTCTTCCCGAAACGCCATTTGCGCCTCCTTGTCACAATATAGGTATGGGTATCAGCAGTGCACGAGCAAACAAGTGTGACTTCTCCGACTATTCTCCTTGATGTCAGCGAGTTAGTCAGGCGATCGAGGGCCATTCACAGACCGTTCAAACTGGGAAAATAACACAAATATGGGAGAGGAGCTATGCTCATGTGCGGAAAGTGTCTTAAAGGACCGTTTCATAATGTGACAGGAGCGCCAGGCGACGCGATGCCGCTCATCGGTGCGTTATTCCTCAAGCAGTTGCATGATCGGAGGGAGCGAATGGGATTGTTTTACATCCGGTTCATGGCCGGCATTCTCGTATGATAGACATATACAGCACCCTGCCGAAAAAAAATAACCACTGTGCGTCATGCGAGCGCGTAGCGGGCAGGCCTACCGCCGCCATTCTCGACGCTCTCCCTGACCTGTCCATGACCAGAGACGGGGCGTTCGCGGGAGGCCTGGTGCTCAGCCCCACCCGCGGGCGGTTGAGAAAAGCAGTGAAGGCCGTCAATCAGGCGCCAGGGCCCCTGAGGCTTGAGAAACAGCGGGAGAAGGCCTTCATCCGCAGGATAGAAAAGGGATTTGATTTTCTCGGATATCACTTAAGCCTCGAAGGGCCTGACTGCGGCCGGGGAGACCCTGAAGCGGTTCGTTTCACGTGCAACCCGGCCTTATGGGCAAGAGCCGGGAGAGCCTTTCGACTCCTCCCGGCCTGGGTTGTACGTTAAACGTTGGCTTCGGCGGCTATGGGCGGATCTAAGAGATCTAAAGACCTTCTCAAGCAGCCGACTGGTACATTGTCAACCAGGTTGTAAAGAGTACAGACGCACAAACCGTCATTCCGGCACAGGTCCATGGCCGTCAACTCAAGAGTTGGCAGGCAGAACATTCGTCTGACGCACCCTTTCTTCGTGTCCTTCACCCCTTTTCTGATAACGATGGCATCAGTCAATCACGAAGAACACAAAGGAGGAACGTCTGTTTATGAGGTGTCACCCGATGAAAAGATTCCTGTTCCCTGGTTTTCTCTTCTTTACGCTGCTCATGGTCGCCACTTCGGGGTTGAGCGCTTCGGTCCAAGATAGACTTGTTGTGCTTCCTGTTCTTTTCATTCCTGAAACATTGGACCAAGGGCTTGCAGCCCAGCCTGACTCTGAAAAGCTCTTCAGGATCTGTCGGTAGTAAAGCTTATGCCTTGTTCCGGCTAGAAAGGAGAGAATTGCAATGGTCAGATTTCAAAAGTTCGGACGAGCGAAAAGTCGAGATTATGCCCTTTTGGGGGTTTTAAGTTTTATAATTTATACGTGAGGTGTTAGGGTATATGGTGAAGTTATTGGCATTTAGGGGAAAGGTTTTTGGACAGCCCCGCATCAAATGTTTCATCAGCAAAAAAGGGAAGAGAGGCACTATGAGTTGGAAAAGTATTTTACAGTTTAAATGTGTAGGCGTGGTTCCGGCTCTGGTGCTGATGCTGGCGATACCGATGGGTTACGTCGCCGATGGAGAAATGGATTCCCTTTCCGATCAGGTCGTCGTTTCCACCAACAAAGGCCCTGTCGTGGGTCTGCGGACTGAGACGATGAACAAGTTCCTCGGAATCCCGTACGCGGCCCCGCCCGTCGGTGCGCTGCGTTGGAAGCCGCCGCAACCTAGGGCGGCCTGGCATGGGCAGCTCGATGCGACGCAATTCGCCAACCACTGTCCGCAGTTAGCCAGCTTTTTCGGTTTGGCGACCACTACGGAAGATTGCCTGTACCTGAATGTGTATACTCCATCAAACCCGCCAAACTATGCAAAGGAGGACCTCCCGGTAATGGTGTGGATCCATGGCGGCGGGCTCGTGGAGGGAGAGAGCGACGATTACGATCCGACCATGCTGGTCGCTGAAGATGTCGTTGTCGTCACCTTAAACTATCGCCTGGGCGTTTTGGGATACCTGGCGCATCCGGCGTTGAGCAACGGAGGTCCGCACGGCGCATCAGGCAATTATGGGTTCATGGACCAGCAGGCTGCGATCGCTTGGGTGCGCAGCAACATCAGGAATTTCGGCGGAAATCCGAATAACGTGACAATCTTCGGTGAATCCGCGGGCGGCCTAAGCGTGCATGTGCAATTGGCCTCGCCGCGCGCCAATGGGCTGTTCCAGCGCGCCATTATCGAGAGCGGTGCGTATCTGTTGTTAAGCATCAACCTCGCAGCGGATACCGCCACGCTCGCAACGGCCGAAACATGGGGCACCGCGCTCGCCTCAAGCGTCGGCTGCGCCGATCAGACGGCCGCTGAGACGGCCGCGTGCCTGCGTGACGTTTCGGTCGCCACGCTCCTCGCCTATCCCGGCGCCGGCCAGATCGCTGCGCCGAACGTTGACGGCTATGTCCTGACTCAAACAATCGGAGAGGCGCTTGAGAGCGGGAAGTTCAACCATGTGCCGGTGATGGAAGGCTCGAATCATGACGAGTGGCGCCTCTTCGTCGCGGCTGACTACGATCTTGCCGGTTTTCCGGTCACCAACTCGAGCTATGAGACTTGCACCGCGGATTCGTTCGAACTGCCGGTGTCGGACCCGCTGGCAGGGCTTATTGTCCACAAGTATCCGCTGACCAATTATTCAACCCCAAGCATCGCACTGGGTGCGTCCGGCACCGACGGAATCTTCGCGTGCAACTCGCGCACGTCGATCCGCCTCATCGCGAAGCACGTGCCAACCTACGCATACGAGTTCAACGATCCGAACGCGCCGGAGCTGTTCCTGCCGGCAGACAGCTCCTTCCCGGATGGGTATGGCGCGGCCCATGCGTCTGAACTCCAGTACATTTTTAACCTCCCAACCGCTCCAGAGAAGATCCCGCTCACCACGGCCCAGGAAGGGCTGTCACACAACATGGTCACCTATTGGACCCAGTTCGCCCGCAACGGCAATCCTAACTCGTCCCGAGTGCCGTTGTGGCCTAAATACGTTCATACGGCTGATCAGTTCCAGCTACTCAGTCCTCCGACGCCAACGACCGAATCGGGATTTGCCGCCGGTCACAATTGCTCGTTCTGGGCTCCCGGCAGTTGAGCGTTTCGCTGAAAAATAAAATCTACAGGTTTTTAAGTAATTCATTGCCCTGCTCCGGCAGGGCGACGTTGTTTTTAACTCGCTGCCACTCGTCCCTGCCTGGCTCCTCCGAAACAGGATTTGGAGAACGAAGATTTTCGGTGCTGCCATTGTGCAGTTCACTCGCGGCAAACATGATGAACTGCTCGCGCGCCTGGTTCCGATGACAGATCGAATGCCGCTGGCAACCGTCTGTGTTCCCCGCACCGAGGCTTCCTGGGCTTCCGAAGCATGGATGAAGCTTACAACAAAACTCCGCGAGCATTGTGGTCCGGTGGTTTTACGAATATCGTTCTAAAACCTATCTGGGAGCCTGGCAGCCTCGAGATGACGGCGCGCCTGTTATCGCTCGAAGGCCTCCCGCTTGCCCTTAGAGAACTGATTACGGGCAAGGCGGAAGACGGACCGGATCAGGGGTGAAAGCTGGGCGCGTCAGTTATAGGTAAGATCGCTTGTCGCGATGAGCCCGCCTAGGTGGGACAAAGCTGAAGCACAAATGGCTGAGGGCCTTCGTCTTTTTGAACTGGGTGAAGCCCGCCTTTTTGCTGCCCGCCTACGGATGTACTGGGGACCATCTGTTGCGATCGAGGCAATACGGATGCCCGTGAGCATTTTTAAAAAGCCGCTGCCCAGTGGGCAGCCAGCAATATTCCGTGGGAACTGGAGAGGGGGAACAAACTCATTGCGGAGTTACCGACATAGGCAGGATAGAGCGGTGCTTCGACTTCCCCGGCCGTCACGGCAGCTCGAAAGGCATGACTGCGGCCAAGTAGACCCTGAAGCGGTTCGTTTCACGTGCGGCCCGGCTTTCCGAGCAAAAGCCGGGGGAGCCTCACGACTCCTCCCGGCTTGGGTTGTACGTCAAGGGCGCCTTGACCGGCCCTTAACCCATACTGACGGTCACGCGCCAGGCAAGCAGCAGCGTATACCCGGATCGCGCGGGGACACTGGCCGTACATCCAACAACTATTTTGGACATTTTATAACTTTAAGAGTGCCTGCCTGAAACGACGGCCCCCACCCGCTCATCGGCGCTGAGCTGGAGGTAGACCCAAACAAAAGAGCCCACCACGTGCCGGTTGACCAGTGCGGTGTCGGGGTGTAATTGAAAGTGATCTGGACCTGGTTGATCAACCAACCAGACTCGCCAAACACGGTCCCTGTACCGTTGAACACCCACACGGCGCCGTTCAGTTGCCCGGCCCCCGTTGCGTAGAAAGGCGCACCGCCGAAGCCCGGGATGTCGGTACTAACTCCAATGAGAGGAAAAGCCTGGATTCCGGCTTCCGCCGGAATGACGAAATCATGTACCCGTTCCCCGCAGAGGCGGGGCATAGTCCGGTCATGGAGAGAATGAGGTGAGAACCAAAATTAAGCAAGATCAGCAGGATTCTCAGGACTTGGACATAACCATTTCTGTTAATAAGGTTAATTTCACTTGCGTTCCCTGCAGAGCCTGTCTCAGAAAGCTTTCCTCCGCGTCCTGTCCTTGACCGGACTATGCCCCATAATCCGGTCGATCCGCCTACCGGCTTTAGCCGGAAGCTCTGCGGTGAACGCTTACGTGATGTGGTTGTGCATGGGAATGATTTTAATGCGCAAGAATTCATTTCACACGACCATGAAACTGTCAAGAGCTAAAGTGGGTGATATTGAGTACAATATATACAATATTCCAGTTATCATTTTAATTTTGATTACATATGAATTATTAGGCTCTCATTCCCATTTTATCGCTTATTCAAACTACAAAATCGATCCTTTGGGGACCCATGCCTACACAGTTGCCGGTCGGCATTCGACCAGCCCAGGATGCACAACAACCCACGATCTCCGCGCAACCCATGTAAACCTTGTCATTTGTGCCTTGCACCTTGATTCACAATACAAAAATATTCTTGCTAAACCGGAATGTGACTGTAATATGATTGCATGGCCAAGGTCACCTGCTTTGCCCCCTCCCATTGATGCACGATTCCTTGGGTTCATCAATAGTTGGGAACTGGAACGGGTGAACAAACTCATTGCGGAGCTGCCGAAGGCCGGAGTTAAACTGATTTGAGCTCACAGATAATCACCCTGCTGACCGATTTTGGGCTCCAGGACGGATATGTCGCCGGCATGAAAGGGGTCATCCTCCAGATCTGTCCTGATGCGAAGCTGGTGGACATATCTCATCTCATCGCCCCTCAAAGTGTTCGCTCCGGGGCCTTTGTCCTGTGCTCCTGTTATGAGTATTTCCCGCATGGGACCATTCATCTGGCAGTTGTGGACCCCGGGGTGGGGACCGAGCGCGGCGCCGTAGCCATTCGGACCGGGTCATGTTTTTTTGTGGGGCCCGATAACGGCCTTTTCTCGCTTATACTGAGAAAAGAGACCGGTTGGGAGGCAAGAAGGCTGGAGAACCGGCAATTTCGGCGAAGCCCGCTCAGCAGCACTTTTCATGGCCGCGACCTTTTCGCGCCCGCCGCAGCTCATATAGCTTGCGGTGTCCAATTCGACACTCTCGGGCCTGCCTGCGATCCGGTCTCCCCACACTGGGACGAACCGATCATCGGCAGAGGCGAAGTTAAGGGCGAGGTGATCCATATCGACCGCTTCGGAAACGCGATTACCAATGTGCTGAGTGAGACATTGGAAAAACAGGGACCGATGGGAAAATGGATGATCACAGCCGGGAAATCGGTAATCAATTCAATCGAGCAGACCTATGGCCGGGTCAGAACGGGGGAACAGCTCGCTTTGACCGGAAGCACGGGTTTTATTGAAATAGCCGTTAACCAGGGCAATGCGGCATCCGAACTTGAGCTGGGTGTGGGAGCCAGAGTCACCTTCCGGCTCTCGAATGCCCTAAACTCATTCTATTGATGAATTCTTTGATAGAGAAAGCATTTACTTAAAATAATTCAATTTTGCCGGATCAGGCCCCATTTTTCGACCGAAGTTCGGGTTTATTTCTTCCGGAATGCTGTTAACTTATTGGGAACTATAAGTCTATCATACGAGGAGAAACTAAATGGCTACTCGCATCGCGCTAAATGGTTTCGGACGCATCGGGCGCACGATTTTCAAAGTCATAAAGGAACGAAAACTGCCACTGGAAATTGTCGTATTGAACGACCTGGCAGCGCCCTCGGAACTGGCCTACCTTCTGAAATACGACTCTATTCATGGCGTCTGGCCTCACGAGGTCCAGGGGTCTGAAGATGAATTAATTGTAGACGGCAGGCCGGTTAAATGCCTCAAGATAACGGACCCCGCCCAGATGCCCTGGCGCGAGCTCAAAATTGAGGTGGTTCTGGAAGGCACAGGCCGTTTCACCAGCCGCGAGGGAGCCGAGAAGCACCTCAACGCCGGCGCGCGAAAAGTGATCATAACAGCCCCCGGCAAGGGTATGGACGCAACCTTCGTAATCGGGGTCAACGATGGGACTTATGACCCGCGCACCCACAATATCATCTCAAACGCCTCATGCACTACAAACTGCCTGGCCCCGATCGCCGCATTGCTCCACGACAGGTTCATAATAGAGCACGGGCTTATGACCACCATTCACGCCTACACAATGGACCAGCGCCTGCTCGATGCGACGCACAGCGACCGCCGAAGGTCCAGGGCGGCCGCGCTCTCGATGGTTCCGACCACGACCGGCGCCGCTCGAGCCGTAGCCGAGGTAATTCCGGACCTCAAGGGAAAGCTGGACGGCTTGTCCATTCGGGTCCCCACTCCGAACGTTTCGCTCGTTGACCTGGTGTGCAGGGTTGGCAGGGATGTAACGAAAGAGGAAGTGAACAATGTTCTGGAGGAGGCCGCAAACGGACCGCTCAAAGGGGTCCTCCGGTATGTGACCGAGGAACTGGTATCGGTTGATTTCAATCACACCAATTACTCATCAAATGTGGATTCGAGGCTGACTAATGTCATAGCCGGCCGCATGGTTAAAGTATTCAGTTGGTACGACAATGAGTATGGCTATTCGAGCAGGGTGGCCGAGTTAGCCGTTATGGTAGGCGAGGCGCTGGATTAGCGCCCTTTCCACCATGCGCTGTCTCCAGAGTTCACAGGGTACCAGTATACGAGGAGCATCTCGATCGTGAAGACCCTTGACGATCTCGATCTTAAAGGAAAGCGCGTCTTCATGCGAGTCGATTTCAACGTGCCCCTGGATAAGGAGAGGCACGTAAGAGACGATCTTCGCATCCGCGCTGTTCTACCGAGCCTGCACAAGGTGCTCGATTCGGGGGGCAGGCTTATTCTGGCTTCACATCTCGGAAGACCGAAAGGCAAAGCGGCCTCTGAGTTTTCACTAAGACCGGTAGCGGAGCACCTCTCAGAACTGCTGGCAAAATCCGTGCCCCTTGTCTCGGATTGCGTTGGTCCCGAGGTGGAGAAACAAGTTTCGCTCCTCAATGACGGTGAAGCGCTCCTTTTGGAAAACCTGCGCTTTCATCCGGAGGAGGAAAAAAACGACCCGGGGTTTTCCAGGCGTTTGGCCGAACTGGCTGATATTTACGTAAACGAGGCTTTTGCCGCTTCTCATCGCGCTCACGCCTCCGTTGAAGGTATAACCCGCTTCGTGCCCGTGTGCGCCGCCGGATATCAGCTCCAAAAGGAGATTCAGTATTTCAAAAAGGTCATGGACAACCCTCAACGGCCGCTGGCAATTATTGTCGGAGGCGCGAAAGTATCGACCAAGCTGGGGCTGCTCGAAAATCTCATCTCGAAAATCGATTGCCTGATTATCGGCGGCGCAATGGCCAATACGTTTGTCAAGGCACAGGGGAAGGAAGTCGGCAAATCGCTGGTTGAAGATGATTATATCGAAACGGCCGCAAGGCTGCTCGAGTCGGCAGGCAAAGGAGGAGTCAAGGTGTTCCTGCCGGTTGATGCGGTTGTTTCCTCTGACGCGGAGGGCCGGGGAGACGTACGGCAGGTCTCAATTGACGAGGTCCCCAAAGATAGCATGATTCTGGACATTGGCGCACAGTCTGTTCAGGTCTTTGAGTCGGTCCTTCAAAGCTGCAAGACAATCATCTGGAATGGCCCGATGGGTGTTTTCGAGACGCCCCCGTTTAACAAAGGCACTTTCGCTCTAGCCCAATTCATGGGGTCGCTCGGCGCGCTAACAGTTATTGGCGGCGGTGATTCGGCCGCCGCGATCAGGCAGGCCAACGCTGAAGACAAGGTAAGTTATGTCTCGACAGGGGGCGGCGCTTTTCTGGAGCTGCTGGAGGGGAAAGACCTGCCTGGGGTCTCGGCCCTGGAGAGATGCTGAACTAAAGACGGAGAGCACCGCCAAAGGGGCACGGAACATGAGGGAAAAATACGGTATCAAAACGGAGATCAAACTTTGCCTCACACGGGGAGCCACCAAATGAACCCGAACAGAAAACCTCTCGTCGCCGCCAACTGGAAAATGTACAAGACCGTGGCCGAAGCCATCTCTTTCGTTAGATCGGTCCAGGAGGAAACCGGCCCCTGTGCCGACTGCGAAGTAGTAATCGCGCCTGCTTTCACCGCGCTGAAAGAAGTCCGGGGCATCCTGAAACAACAGGGCTACAGCCTGGCGGCGCAGAATTGCCACTGGGAGGAAAAGGGCGCCTTCACCGGCGAAATCTCACCGATTATGCTAAAAGACCTTGGATGCGAATACGTGATTGTCGGCCACTCGGAGCGGCGTCAGCTATTCGGCGAAACCGACGAAACGGTGCGCCTGAAAGTGGGGGCCGTCTTCAAGGCCGGGATGGCGCCTGTTATCTGTGTCGGAGAAGTCCTCGACGAGCGCGAGCAGGGAAAGACATTCGAAGTCATTACCAGGCAGATCGAAGGGGCGCTCAACGGCTTGATCCCGGCGCAGGCGGAGCGGCTGGTTATCGCATATGAACCGGTTTGGGCGATCGGGACCGGCAGGACCGCCACACCAGGGCAGGCGCAGGAGGTTCACGCTTTAATTCGCGAGAGAATCGCATCGATTTTCAACAAAGGGGTTGAAAAAAAGACCAGGATACTATATGGTGGATCGGTTAAACCGTCTAACATAGATGAGCTTATGGCCGAGCCGGACATAGACGGAGCGCTGGTTGGAGGGGCAAGTCTCGAAGTCGGCTCGTTCAAACGCCTCGTTCAGTTCAAATCTTGAGAGAAAAGTTTTAAACTAATGGGTATCCTGATTATCCTTTTTCACTTGATGGCCTGTATCGCGCTGATTGCGATAGTTCTGCTCCAAACCGGCAAGGGCGCTGAAATGGGAGCGGCATTTGGCGGCGCATCGCAAACCCTTTTCGGCGGATCAGGCGGCAGCTCTTTCATGAGCAAGCTGACAACGGGCGCTGCTGTCGTATTCATGATAACATGCCTGCTCCTGTCTTTTATGTACAGGCCGGGGGTCCACGGGGGCCGGTCGGTAATGACCGATATGCCCGTGGAACAGCCCCAGGCGCCGCCGCCTGTGCAGCCGCAGCCGGTAATTCCTGAAGCCCGCCCTGTACAGCCCGAGTCCCCCGGCCCCGCATCGCAGGCCCCCGAGGCTGCGCAAAAAGCCGCTGAAACGCCTCAGGCTGAGACCAAAGCCAAACCTCCCGCTAAAGAACAGCCTCAGCAGGGACAAAAAAAGCAGGAGAAGGCCCCTGCCAAAAAACAGTAAGGTCCCCGATCGGCATTCGCTGTAGCCGGATAGCGGCGCGACCGTTTTCCGGCTTTTTCTATTGAAGAAGATCTTGCCCCCTGTATTTAACGCCGTCTTAACAGCTATCCCATCCATTTTTCTGCAGCCAGTTTCTGCTGGATGTTGAGTTCAGGTTGAACGGGCAGCACACACGATTCGCCTTCAATCGCGATAATGACCTTATCGCCCCAAATGTCCTGCACACGCTCCTTGATCTGGAGGAGTTCAATCCACCGCCTGAAGGTACCGACGATGACGATCACCATCATGACCATAACAGCGGTGGCTAGTATGGCCAGGACATAGAGCTTTTGCGGCATATAGACAGCCGTGATGTTTAAATAACCGGCATACATCGTTACGAATCCCAGGAAGAGGCCCGGAACCGCCGTTACCCACATATACCTGGCCTTCCCCATACGAATCAACATTGCCGTTACAATTATCAGGGCGCTTGAGGCGAGAAGCTGGTTACTCATGCCGAACAGGGGCCACAGCGTCGAGATATTTCCAGTATACACAAGATATCCCCATAGGAAACTGAAGATGCCGCCGGTTATGACTATTCCAGGTATCCACTGCGTTTCGTTGAATTTTGGGATAATTTTGCCGAACATTTCCTGCAGGAGGAATCTGCCGACCCTGGTGCCTGCGTCAACGGCGGTGAGAATAAAGACCGCTTCAAACATGATCGCAAAGTGATACCAGTACTTCATCAAGTTCTTCATATGGGGAATCGAATCGAAGATAAAGGCCATGCCGACGGCGAGAGATACGGCGCCACCCGGCCTGCCCTGGATTTGTTCCTGAACCTCCGTAGCGAGCCTGCCGAGGTCTACGGTAGCCATACCAAGTTTGGCAAACTCCGCAGGCGCAGAGTTGATGGCAAAATAGTCCGCCGGAATAAGGACGCAGGCTGCGATTAGGGCCATAATGGCTACAAAACCCTCCACGAGCATGGCGCCGTAGCCGACAAATGGGATATCCTTTTCATCACCGAGCATTTTGGGCGTTGTGCCAGTTGCAATGATGGCGTGAAAACCGGATATGGCGCCGCATGCGATGGTGATAAAGACGAAGGGGAAGACATTGCCGGGGATGACGGGGCCGCCGCCGCCCGTAAACTGCGTGAGCGCCGGCATTCTTAGTTCGGGATGGACGAAAAGAATTCCAACCGCCAGCGTAGTGATGGTGGCTATCTTCAGATATGTTGACAGATAGTCTCGCGGCGCCAGAAGAAACCATACAGGCAGTAC
>Ga0187875_10002324_pt1 | contig 14113 bp, 14 predicted proteins | sample June2016WEW_17_1_2_FD_132978 | JGI IMG/M metagenome (GOLD analysis project Ga0187875, IMG submission 132978) | Peatland microbial communities from SPRUCE experiment site at the Marcell Experimental Forest, Minnesota, USA - June2016WEW_17_10 | ecosystem: Environmental > Terrestrial > Soil >... | reverse complement strand
GCGAAGCGCTGACGATCGCGCTGGATCTGGCAGGGTTTCAGGTTTCCACGGGGGCCGCGTGTTCCTCCGGCGCGGTGGAGCCGTCGCACGTGCTGACGGCGATGGGACTCGATGGGGCCGAGGCCAGGTCCAGCATCCGCTTCTCCCTTGGCCGGACCAACGACGAGGCGCAGGTCGATGCGCTAATCGAAGCCGTGCGCAGCGCGGTGGAGCGGCTGCGAAGAGTGGCGCCGGTGCACGAGCATGCGTGAATTGAAGAGCGACGCGCTGATTGCCGTGGCCATGTCGGGGGGCGTGGATTCGTCGACCGCCGCCGCGCTATTGCAGCGCGAAGGACACAGACTGGCCGGCATGACGATGCAGTTGTGGAACCAGCGGCGGCTGCCGGAACTGCTGCCCGAATCGCCGACCGGCCGCTGCTGCTCGCTGGATGATGTCCACGACGCGCGCGCGGTGGCGCACGTGCTGGGTATCCCCTATTACGTCGTGAACTTCGAGGAGAGTTTTGAGCGGACGGTCGTGCAGCCGTTCATCGAAGAGTACCTGGCGGGGCGCACGCCGATCCCGTGCACGTTGTGCAACAACTACGTGAAATTCGACCGGTTCCTGGAGATGGCCGAGGGCGTCGGAGCCAGCTACATCGCGACCGGGCATTATGCGCGTCTCGACTTCAACGACTCGACGGGACGGTGGGAGATGCGCACAGGGGTGGATGGCGCTAAGGATCAGACGTATTTTCTGTGGGGCCTGCTGCAGGAACAATTGGCGCGCACTCTGTTTCCGTTGGGTGGGATGAGAAAACCGGAGGTCCGAGAGTTGGCGGAGCGGCTGGGCGTGCCCACCGCGCGCAAAAACGACAGCCAGGAGATTTGTTTTGTGCCGAACGGCGACTATGCGACGTTCATCGAGGCCTGGTTTCGCGAGCAGGGCAGGGCATTTGAAGTGCCGCGAGGCGAGATCATGGACAGCTCCGGGCGGCGGCTCGGCGAGCACGCGGGCGTGCACAATTTCACCGTGGGACAGCGCAAAGGCCTGGGGATCGCCACCGGCGAACCGCTGTATGTGATCGCCACAGACGCGGCGACGCAGCAAGTGGTGGTCGGCCGAGAGCCGGAGCTGCAGCGATCTTCATTGCGCGCAAGACAGGTGAACTGGTTATCCATAGAGTCCATCCGGGAGCCGCGGGCGGCGCAGGTGAAAATCCGCAACAAGCACGCGGCCGCCGATGCGACGTTGGCGCCGACGGCGGAGCCGGCGGTTGTAGAAGTGCGATTCGAAAAGCCACAAAGGGCGATCACTCCGGGCCAGGCGGCCGTCTTCTACGACGGCGACGTCGTGCTGGGCGGGGGCTGGATCGAATAGTCTTCAAGGTATGGCCCGCTCAGCAGTGCGGAACCGCGTGGAGTGGGCCGCGGTGTGTCTCATCCTGGGCTTCTTTCGCGTGTTGCCCAGGCGTCTGGCCGACGCGGCGGCGCTGGCAGTGGTGAGTCTGCTTCAGCTGAGCGTGCGACGATACACGCGGGTGGCGCGTCGCAATCTGGCGATCGCATTTCCTGACCTGAGCGAGGCGCAGAAGCGAGAGTATCTCGACGGTTGCTTCCGCAACATTGCGCGCGTTGTCGTCGCAGTGGCGAAGTTTCCGGTGATTAAGAAAAAGAACGTGCGGGAATGGATCCGCTATGAGGGTTTCGAACATTTTGAAGAGGCGATGCGTCTGGGGCGCGGCGTGGTCTTCGCCACCGGCCATCTGGGCAACTGGGAGCTGAGCGCGTTCGCCCATGCGCTCATGGCGGGGCCGATGGGCATAGTGGTCCGGCCGCTCGATAACCCGTTGCTGGATCGACTGGCCATGAGATACCGGACCATGTCCGGCAACAGCGTCATCTCCCGTCGCGAGTCCGCCCGCCCGATCATGCAGATGCTGCGGGCCAATGAAGCCGTGGGCATTCTGGCCGATCAGAACACAACCGAGGATCGCGGCATTTTCGTTGAGTTCTTCGGAATCCCGGCGTGTGTCGATGCCGGATTAGCGAAGCTCGCCGCGCACACGGGAGCAGCGATCATTCCCGGGTTTGCGGTGTGGTCCGAGGCTGAACGCCGCTATATTCTGCGCTTCTACCCGGCGATTCAACCGAGCGGCGACCAGCTTCGAGACACGCAGGCCGTACAGGCCGCGCTCGAAAGGGCGATCCGCGATTACCCGGATCAGTGGCTGTGGATTCACCGCCGTTGGAAGACGCGGCCGGCCGGCGCTGCACCGATCTACGAGTGATTATGGAGACGTTGCCGCTATTCGACGATCCTGAGCCGCGGTCGCGCTCGGCGCTGGCCGCGCGCCTGCACGGCCTGGCGCGCGAGGGGGTGTACTTCGGCACGAGTTCCTGGAAATATCCGGGCTGGCTCGGGTCGATTTACACGCCGGAACGGTACTTCACCCGCGGACGCTTCTCGCAGAAGAAGTTCGAGTCGGAATGCCTCGGTGAGTACGCCGAAACATTTCCGGCCGTCTGCGGAGATTTTTCGTTTTACCAATTTCCGTCAGAGAGCTACTGGTCGCGGCTGTTCGCCGGCACGCCGGCGAGCTTGCGGTTTGCCTTTAAGGTGCCGGAGGAGATCACCGTGAAAGCGTGGCCGACACACGCCAGGTATGGGGCTCGAGGCGGCGGGGATAATGAGTCGTTCCTCAACGCAGGGCTATTTGAGCGAGTGTTTCTGCGGACGCTCCAACCGTATTCCGAACGCGTGTGTGCGCTGATCTTCGAATTTGGCACGTTTTCCAAGCGACACTATGCGGACGTCCGGCCATTTGTCGAAGACCTGTCGCGGTTTCTCGATGCCCTGCCGCGGGGCTGGCGTTATGGGGTGGAGGTGCGCAACAAGGAGTTTCTCGACGCGCCGTATTTCGACTGCCTGCGATCGCGCCACGCCGCACACGTGTTCAATGCCTGGACGCTGATGCCGGATCTGGCGGAGCAAACTGCGAGGGAGGAGGCGTTTACGGCGGACTTTCTCATCGCCCGGGCGTTGCTGCGGCACGGGCGCAGGTACGCGCAGGCGGTCGAGAAGTTTCAGCCATACGAGCGTGTTCAGGAGCCGAATCCGGGCGCGCGCGCCGCTCTACGGGAACTGATGGAGCGGGCGCACCGCAAGAAACAACTGGCGTTTCTGTTTGTGAACAACCGGTTGGAAGGCAACGCGCCAGGGACGATAGAAGCCGTAACAGAGTGAAGCGATTTTTGAGCGGGACGATGCCGACCGGCGCGTACGGCGCTGGCAGCGATGATTCAATCGACAACATTGAACACTGGCATCTGCGGCCAGAGCTCTGTATCCGCAAGAGCGCTAAACGGACGCTCGGGCAGACTCAGCGGAAGGCCGGCCAGTATCGCGTTCGGTAGCGATGAAGGCGACGCCGATGGCCGCGACCACGGCGCCCGAGGCGATGTAGCTCCAAGGCAGGTAGACCTCCGTCCCGCGCAGGCCGATGATGGCCTGGAATAACTTGATCTTCGCCATCGCGACGACCAATGCGTTATTCAACAGGTGGACGATCATGCCGGCGAAGATGGAGCGGGTCTTCCAGACGGTGTAACCCAGGAAGACGCCGAGCACCATGACCGGCAGCAATCGGTAGATGGAGGCGTGCGCAATGCCGAAGAGAAAAGCAGTGACGAGGATGGCGGGCCACATGCCGAGGCGGCGGAATCCGCTCAGAATCAGACCGCGGAAGAGCGTTTCCTCACAGAGGGCGGGCGAGAACGAGATCAGCAGGAACAGCAGCCCTAGCGGCACAGGCTGGTCCTCCATCAGCACGACCTTCTGAAGAGCGCGAGTGAACGACTCCGGCGGCGGGAACAAGCGGACGCACAGACCGGCGGCGATAGTCCACGCCGACAGGCCAATCAAGATGGAGCCCGCCAACCCATTCCAGCTGGGCATGCGCAGAGAGAAAGTCTCTTTCAAGTTGTAGCCCTTGAGCTGCGCGAACAGGAGCGCGGGCAGAAGGAAAAACCCGTATTCAACGACGGCGATCATTGTGGCGATGCCCTGTTTCTGGAGCGCAAGGGTGCCATAGAACGTGACCACCAGCACGATCGCGAATACGAACAGGGAGACACCGGCGGAGGGTTTCTCGCCGGGCTTGCGAGTGAACTCGAGCAGGCTGGCGACCGAATCCTTGCCGCCGAGCAGCAGGGTGTTGCGCTCGTAGACGCGGGCCGCGAAGACGAGCGTCAGCATGGCATAGCAGAGCGAGCTGATCACGGTCAGGAACAACATGTCGGCGTGCCAGTCGCCGAGGAAAACGTTGCGCACCAGCAGGGCGCTATTCATGATGGGAACGAACGAAAGGAAGGCGTTCAGTTCGGTGCCGGGCAACATGGTCGCCACGAGCGGGAAAATCAGAAGCATCAGAATCGGCGTAAGGTAAGCCTGGCCTTCCTTGAAATCCTTAGCGAATGCACCGACGGCGACGAACAAGGCGCTGACCATCATGGAGACCGGCATCAAGAGGACAAAGGCGAGCAGTGCGGAGACGGGATTCACCGTCATGGTGACGCCGGGAATCATCTTGATGCTGGAAAAGGTCAGGGCCAGGCTGGCGAGGTTGATCAGGGTGGCCATGGTCGAAATGCCCCACACAGCGAGGAATTTGCCGGCGATGATCTCTAGCGAATCGATGGGCGCGCAGAGCAGGGTCTGCATGGTGCCGCGCTCTTTTTCTCCGGCGGTCATGTCGATGGCGGCGTAGAGGCCGCCGCTGGCGCTCATCAAAATCAGAATGTACGGCAGCATCATGCCCAACATGAGACCGGCGCGCCGGCTATCGCCCGCGACGTTGCGGGGCACGATCTCCAGCGCGTCGGTGAACCCGGTCTTCAGCCCCATCGTCCGCTCGCGGCGTTCCAGCACGTCGCGGCGGTATATGCGCAAGGCGTCGGTGAGTCTTTCGCGGGCCTTCATCGAGTCCGGCCGAACCGCGTCATAAAGAACGGATACCGTGGCGGCGGCGCCGTTATCCAACTCCTCGGAAAAACCATTCCAGGGAATCAGAACGGCGTCGACCGTGCGGCCGAGGAGCACAGTCTGCGCATCGTGAGTCCATTCGGCATCGAGTTCCTTGGGCTTGTGGGCCTGCGAGTCATCCGCTTCTAAGTCGATCGCCGGCTTGGGAGGAGGCGTGATCGCGCCGGTGAGCAGACGCTGCTTCAGGGCCGCCGGCGCTCCGGTCCACTCACTCAAGACGAGCTTGCCATCCTTTTCGAGACGTTGCCTCATATCAGCAGGCAGTTCGCCCCAGAGCGCCACTCTCGAAGCCTTGGCCTTCTGTTCAGCCTCCTGCGATTCCTGCAGACGCGATATCAGCGTCACCAGCATCGGGTAAAGCAGGATCGGCAGCACGATCAGAATGAATAAGGTGCGCCGGTCGCGCAACGCTTCCAGAAACTCTTTGCGGACGATGATCCAAACATAGTGCAATCTGATCACAGCGCCTCCCGGTCGGCCTGAATGCCAGCGTTCTTCAGGAATGCGTCGGTGAGATTGGCGCACTTGGATCTGTCGAGCAATTCGGCCAGAGTGCCCTGGTCCACGAGCCGCCCTTCGTGCAACAGCAGTATGCGGTCGCAGAGGTACTCGGCCTCGCTCATGACGTGGGTCGAGAGGAGCACGGCGCGGCCGGCCTGCTTCTCGGCCCGAATGGACTGGACGATGAAATGGCCGCTGACGACGTCGAGCGCGGTAGTCGGTTCGTCGAGGATCAGCAGATCGGGTTCATGCAGGAATGCGCGGGCGATGTTGGCGCGCTGTTTCTGCCCCGAAGAGAGCGTGCCGCAGGTCTGCCCGGCGAAGCCGCTCATCTCCAGACGCGCGATCATTTCGTCAATCCGCCGGCGGAGCCGCGCCTCGTCCATGCCGTAAAGGCGTCCAAAATACTGAAGCGATTCGCGCGGGGTCAGACGCTGGTACATCTGCGTATCACCGGAAAGGAAGCCGATCCTGCGCTTGGCTGCGATGGGGTCTGCCAAGACGTCGTTCCCGTTGAGCAGAACCTGCCCGACGTCGGGCGTCAGGACGCCGGCGAGCATGCGCAAGATCGTCGTCTTGCCCGCGCCATTGGGGCCTAGCAAGCCCACGATCTCGCCTGCCCGGACTTCAAATGTGATGTCCTGCGCGGCGCACACCGGGCCGAAGTTCCGGCAGAGCCCGCGCGCTTCCACAATCGGCTTGGTCATTGGTCTCCTCGGTTGATGTGGGCAACTGGATCAGAATGAATGCGTGGCGGAGCCTGGTCCGGTCCCTGATTCCGAGTTGACTCCGCTCGTGTGCCAAACTAGATAGTTGCCCTCATGCGAGTCACGCCACCGGCCGGAGTGAAAATCCAGCTTGACACGGAACGAAAGATCCGTACCCGGAATAAGCTATATTATCGCTTCAACCACTGGCCTATCTGGGTCTTTGTCTTTTTCCTGATCCCCGGACCGATGACGTTCGACCTGTTCGCCCACGGTTTTCACAGCGGTATGGCTCTGTGGCTCGTGGCTGTGATGATCGGCACGGGCATCGCAGGCTTGAGGGGTAATCTGCCAGGTTGCGAACCGGCGCCGTACATCATTCGCTTCACAGAGGACAAGCCGAACTTATTGTACCGACGTGTGTGCTATACGTTTGCCTGGAGCGCGGCGATCACGTACGGCGTGTTGAACCTGGCAGGGCTAGTGGTAGCGATCACGACCGGCAAATGGATGCTCAAGCAGATCTATGAGTACGCCTACTTCCCTATCGCCGTGCCGATCTGGGTTCTCGGGGCCCTGGGCCGACTGCCGCGCGTGAAGCCGTCAACGCAAGGCGAAGGTGTCGAGCGACGCTACTTCTACGGATCGGTTTGGGCGATGTGCATCGCGCAGCCGGTATTGTGGATTCTCTATCTGCTGCTGCCGCGTAATCGCACGACTGACATTGTGGAGCTCATCGTCTATGTCGGGTTGCTATCGCTAGTCGGATACCTGAGCTACAAGGGGCACCTGCCGCGCACGCGCAAAATCGTTCCGGGTGAGATTGCGGCATTGGACTGAGGGCGAGACGCTGACCCCAACGCGTCGCAGCGCGGATGGCCGATAGGTCCGGCGGATTTCAAATAGGGATTACAGCGATCGCCGCACAATTTCCTGGGCCTCGGAGACGAGCAGGTTCAGGTGCTCGGGGCTGACGAAGCTTTCCGCGTAGAGTTTGTAGATGTCCTCTGTGCCGGAGGGGCGCGCGGCAAACCAGCCGTTCTTCGTAGTGACCTTCAGGCCGCCGATCGAGGCGCCGTTGCCGGGCGCTCGGGTAAGTTTCGCGACGATCGGTTCGCCGGCCATCTCGGAGGCGCTGACATCCTGCGCCGAGAGTCTCTTCAGTTTTTCCTTCTGGTCCGGCGTCGCCGCGGCGTCAATGCGCGTATAGTACGACTGGCCGAACTCCGCCGTGATTGCGCGGTAATGTTCGCCCGGGTCCTGGCCCGTGACGGCGGTGATTTCAGCAGCCAAAAGGCCCATGATGAGCCCGTCCTTATCAGTCGTCCAGACAGTCCCGTCTTGCCGCAGGAAACTCGCGCCGGCACTCTCCTCACCGCCGAAGCAGACGGTACCGTCGAAGAGTCCCGGCGCGAACCACTTGAAGCCGACAGGGACCTCGTAGACTGCTCGTTGGAGCGACGCGCCGACACGATCAATCAGCGCGCTGGAAACCAGCGTCTTGCCGATCTTGACCGCATCTTTCCAGTGCTTGCGATGCGTCACCAGATAGCGGATGGCAACGCACAGGTAATGGTTCGGGTTCATTAATCCCGCACTGCGCGTCACTATGCCATGACGGTCGGCGTCGGGGTCGTTGCCGAAAGCGATGTCAAAATCGTCCTTCAGCCGCACGAGACTGGCCATGGCGTAAGGACTCGAGCAATCCATCCGGATCTGGCCATCGTGATCCAGCGTCATGAAGGCGAAGCGCGGGTCGACGACGGGGTTGACGACGCGCAGGTCGAGGCCGTAGATCTCCGCTATCGGCGCCCAGTAGTGCACCGCGGCGCCGCCGAGCGGATCGACCCCGATCTTCAAGCCGGCCGCCCGGATTGCCGCGAGGTCGACGACGTTGGCAAGATCCCGAACGTAATCAATGGCGAAGTCCTGCACATGGGTCGTCGGGGCGCCGATGGCGCGCTCGTAAGTGACGCGCCTCACCTGACGGTTGGCCGTGCGCAAGAGTTCATTGGCCCGGTCCTGCACCCAGTCCGTGATGTCGGTGTCGGCCGGGCCGCCGTTGGGCGGGTTGTATTTGAAGCCGCCATCGGCCGGCGGATTATGCGAAGGCGTAATCACGACGCCATCCGCCAAACCGGTGCTGCGGCCGCGGTTGTGCACCAGGATCGCGCGGGAGATTGCCGGTGTCGGCGTGTAACCGTTGTTCGATTGGATGACCGTCTCCACGCCATTGGCGGCGAACACTTCGAGCGCTGTCCGCTGGGCGGGGGCGGAGAGCGCATGCGTGTCCTGGCCCATATAGAGCGGACCGTCGATTCGGTTTGAGGCTCGATACTCGCAGATGGCCTGCGTGATGGCCAGGATGTGCGCTTCGGTGAAGCTCGCATCCAGCGATGTGCCGCGATGACCGCTGGTGCCGAAGCTGACGCGCTGGCTCGCGTCTTCCATGTCAGGCGTCTTTTCGTAGAAGGCGCGCACGAGCGCCGCGACGTCGATGAGGGATTTTGCGGGAGCCGGTTTCCCGGCCAGCGGACTGAGTGCCATGGCGGTTGGAGGGGGTCAGATCATCTCATGCAGCAGTTCGGGGCGAGGATTCGGGATAAGGACCTTGTTCACTAGCAGGCCCTTGCGGCCGACCGCCTGCGCCCCGGCCTCGAGCGCGCTGCGCACTGCCGATACGCTACCGGTGATGGTCGCGAAAGCCTTGCCCCCGAGAGCCATCGCGAGCCGGACCTCGACCAGATGCACGTTGGCTGCTTTGGCCATGGCGTCCGCGCCTTCGATGAGACTCGCGACCGAGAATGCCTCGAGAATACCCAGCGATTCGAGGGCTTCCGCGTGCGAGATGCCGGCCAGGGCGGGGAACAGACTCTCGTGCACATTGGGAATGATGAAGGTGTCCACCAGCGAAAAATCGCCCGTCGATTGTCCGGCGCGCACGGCCGCTTCCACATCACCCACGTTGCCGCGCACGAGCACCATGTACTTGCCACTGCAAATGGTCCGCGCGAGGACGAGTTCCACGTCCGCGGCCTTGAGCATGGCATCCGTCACGGCAAAACCCGCCGCAATACTCGATAATTCGATCAATCCCAGTGAGTTATTCGCCAAAAAGCGCTCCTAATTCCGCCTCAATTACCACAAAATTATGCCTCGATTTCCACGAAATCCGCGGTCACTGTTATCACCCGTCCGCCGATGCTCGCGTGGATATCGGCTCCCAGCGCGCCGGCGTCTATTTTCGCCACCGTCGCGCCGGCTTGCACGCGTTCGCCTTCGGAAACGACAGGCTTCGCGGCGACGCCCGCGTGCTGTTTGGTCAGAAGTCTCACGCGAGCCGGCTCTGGTCCGTGCGCCTTGAACGGAGTGCGCGCGTCATAAGGCTCCACGGCCAGACGCTGCCGCAGCATGGCCTGCGGCACCCGCCGGTATTCCTTCATCGGATGGACCCGCACCGGCTTGTCCTGCTGGAAACGAATGCCTGCGGATCGCAAGTCGTCTTTCGCGGCGTCGCACGCCTCTTTCGGATAAAGGTCTTCCGGACAGGCGTACAGCGTGCACAACCCGCAGGCGCAGCACAGCGCGGCGGATTGATTCCAGTTGTCCTTGCCCGCGAGGGAAAATCCGAGGCTGCGCATCACGCGGTGCGGTTGCACGTCGTAACCCAGCAGATAACGCGGGCAGAATTCGGTGCAATAGCTGCACTGGTCGCAGGCCGAGCGCCCGATCCGTTCCATCTGCTCCAGAGGCCGACTCTTGCGCTGCACCAGCGGATGATCTTTCGGCAAAATAATCAGCCCACAGGTCGTCTTGGTGACAACACCCGAGAGATCGAAGGTCAGCGTGCCCATCATCAGGCCGCTGACAAAAATGCCGTATTCTTCCGACGTCGCGCCGCCGGCCGCTGCGAGCAAATCGGCGAAACTCGCACCGACCGGGACCCAGAAACTGCACGGCTTCTTGACGGCGCCGTTGATGGAAACGAACTTGTGCGTGACCGGCCTGCCTTGCGCCGCGCGCTCCACGTTAACCAGCGTTTCGACGTTGTTCACGACGCAGCCGACCTGCAGAGGGATGCCGCCGGCCGGAATCAGCCGCCCGGTCGCCGCGTAGACCAGTTCGTATTCATCGCCCGAGGGATAGAAGTCGCCCAGCAGGCAGAAACCGAAGCCGGCCTTCTCCGCGTGCGGCCGCAGCGCTTCGATCGCTTCGCTGTTCTTCTCTTTGACGCCAAGAATCGACTTCTGCGCGCCCGTCGAATCGGCCATGCGCCTGAGCCCGGCTATAACTTCGGCCGGGTGTTGCCGCATCAGCTCGAAATCCTTATGCAGCAGTGGCTCGCACTCCGCGCCGTTCGCAAGCACGAATTCGGCGCGCGCCGCGGCCTTGACAGACGCGGGGAAACCGGCGCCGCCGGCGCCCACAACGCCCATCGCGCGCAGGGTATCGACCAGGTTTGCGATAGCAGGCATCCCCTCAGGCCAGCTTAGCGCAGCCTTCGGCTTCGCAGGCGGGAGATGCGATCGAGTAATGGGGGGCGAACTCAGCGGCGTGCAGATCGGGGCGTTCTCGGGGCGCTCTTCCTGCCGTGGCCGAACATCGGCGCGGAGCCGCGTCTTAGCTGCGCGATGGTATTCTGAGGTCATCGCATTCCTCAGTTTCCCAATGAGTTCCGCCTCAGAAACTCTGCCCCGAGTAAGGCCCGTTCGGACCGTGGTCCGCGACGGCGCGGTGGCTCTGACGCTGTTCTCAATCGGGCATTTTCTGGTCGACATCTACAGCGGTTCGATGGGCATTTTCCAGCCGCTGCTATTGAACCGGCTTGGGATATCGCTCACCCAGGCGGGCCTGCTGGGCGGACTACTGGCGTTTTCCGCTTCCATCACACAGCCGCTTTACGGTTACCTCTCCGACCGTTACCAGTCCCGCCTGTTTTCCGCCCTTGCTCCGGCGGTGGCTGGAGTTTTCATCGCCTTACTGGGCGCGTCACCGAGCTACCGTTCGGCTTTGCTTTTCGCGGCTCTAGGCGGTGTGGGCGTCGCTAGTTTCCACCCGCAAGCCTCCGCCTGGGCAGCCGTCGGAATGAAGAGGAATCGTGCGCGCTGGATGTCCGTCTTCATCACCTCCGGTACGCTCGGCATCGCGCTTTCCCCGGCCTTCTATTCGACCTTTGTCGGCATGTTCGGCTTTCAGAGAATCCTCTGGACGGCGTTGCCGGGCGTTCTGATTTCGATCGCCCTGCTGGCCTGGGTTCGCCCGCCGGAGGACGTGCACCGTCGCAGCCGCAGCTTCGATTGGGCGCCATTCCGCGCGGTCTGGCGGCCCATGACAATCCTCTATTGCGGCGTTTTCTTCCGCTCCGCCGTGCAAGTCACTTACGCGCAATTCCTGGCACTGTATCTGTACCGCGAACGCGGCTACCCGCTCGCCGCGGCGGCGTGGGCGTTGACGCTCTACCTGACGGCCGGCGCCATTGGCGGTTTCGCCGGAGGCTATATTGCGGACCGCTTCGGGGCGCGGCGGGTGATCCTTTTGTCCTTCGCGCTGTCGGTGCCGTTCATGGTGGTGTTCTTTGTGACCAACGGGTGGTGGTCCGTTCCGTCGCTCGCTCTGGGCGGATTGATTCTGCTTTTCACCATCCCCGTAAACGTCGTGGTCGCGCAAGACCTGGCGCCCACTCAGGCGGGGACCGTGTCGGCGTTTCTGATGGGCTTTGCGTGGGGCGCCGCCGGGTTGATTTTCATCCCGCTGACGGGCTGGGTCGCGCAGCGCACGTCCCTGCACACGGCTCTTTTCGCGCTGCTTGTATTTCCGCTCCTCGGCTGGTGGCTGGCCCACTATTTGCCGCATGAGCTGGGCCGGCGGAAGGAAGGCGCGCGGGTATGAAGCCTGCCGTCTGCCTGCTGTCAGGAGGGCTTGACTCGGCCACCGCGCTGGCTTTCGCCCGCCGCGACGGCTTCGCCTGCTATGCGCTGAGCTTCGATTACGGCCAGCGCCATCGCATCGAATTGGAAGCCGCGGCGCGCGTCGCCAACTCGCTCGGTGCAGTGCAACATAAGACCGTCGTGATCGACCTGCGCCTGTTCGGAGGCTCGGCACTGACAGCCGACATCGACGTGCCCAAGGACCGGCCGGCGTTCGCGATGACGCACGGCATCCCCATCACATACGTCCCCGCGCGCAACACGATCTTCCTGTCCTTCGCGCTGGCCTGGGCCGAGGTCCTGGCTTGTTCGGATATCTTTATCGGCGTCAACGCCGTCGATTACTCGGGTTATCCGGATTGCCGTCCGGACTACATCCTGGCCTTCGAACGCATGGCGAATCTCGCCACCAGAGCCGGCGTCGAGGGCGCGCAGAAGCTGACCATTCATACGCCGCTGATCGCCTTTTCCAAGGCGGAGATCATTCGCGCCGGGCTCGCGCTGGGCGTCGATTACTCGCTGACGCACAGTTGCTACGACCCCGCCGCGGACGGCCGCGCGTGCGGTCATTGTGACTCCTGTCTGCTCCGGGTGGCCGGGTTTGCGGCCGCCGGAGCCGTCGATCCGTTGCCTTATCGACAATGAAAATCGCCGAACTCTTCGCGTCGATTCAAGGCGAGGGGCGGCTGGCCGGCGTGCCGTCGCTGTTCATTCGCGCTTCGGGGTGCAATCTGCGCTGCGCCTGGTGCGACACGCCGTACACGTCCTGGCGGAGCGAAGGCGAGGAGCGGACACTCGACGGCATCATGGAATGGGTCCGCGGCTTTCCGCGGTTCCGCCACGTGGTCCTGACCGGCGGCGAGCCGATGATCTTTCCAGAGATCGTGTCCCTTTCTAAGGAGTTGAAGCAGGTCGGTCTACACGTCACAATCGAAACGGCGGCCACGGTATTCCAGCCGGTCGCATGCGACCTGATGAGCCTTTCGCCGAAGCTGGCCAACTCGACGCCCGACGACCCTGTGTGGGGGCCGCGCCACGAACAGCGGCGCCTGCAGCCGGAGGTCCTGCGCAGGCTCACGTCGGAGTACGATTATCAGTTGAAATTTGTCGTGCAGTCACCCGGCGATCTGGCCGAAATTCAAGCCATTCAGGCTCTTTGCGGCGCATCGGACGAGAAGATTCTGCTGATGCCGGAAGGGATCGACGGGCCCACGCTCGAGCAGCGATCGGCGTGGCTCGTCGAGCTGTGCAAACAGCACGGCTACCGTTTTGCGCCGCGTCTGCATATCCTGCTATATGGTCAGCGCCGCGGCGTGTGATCGCGCACGCGGCTTGGGCAACGGGGGAATCCACATGTCTTCAGCACCGCACGGCAAGGAACTCGAGCGGATCGGCGTTGCCATCGACGCCGGGCTTCTGACTAAGTTCGACGAGCTGATTGCGCGCCGCGGCTATACCAACCGCTCGGAAGCATTTCGCGACCTGATCCGGGCGGAATTGGTGAAAGCGGCGGCCGACCAGCCTTCGGGTCAAGTCACCGGAACCATCACGCTGCTCTATGACCACCACGTCCGCCTGCTCAACGAGAAACTGACAGGCCTGCAACACGACTTCCACCACCACATTCTCTCCACGTTGCACGTCCACCTCGACCACGACAATTGCCTGGAAGTCATCGTGGTCAAGGGCGAGGCCGGGGATGTGCGGAAACTGGCCGACCGCCTGATCGCCACGCGCGGCGTGAAGCATGGGCGGCTGGTCCTATCGGGGATCGGGCCGGAGCTTTGATCGCCGACGATTGAATTGCTGCGCTGTTCCCGCATTGAAAGTCCGGTGGTGATGCCCACGCGCAACGCGCGTGGCTGTGCACCCGCGCTGACTGGGCCGTCGATTCCCCCGGCAAAGTGGGTTAGCGGTGTAGCTTCCCGCCGGGCCACGCTGTACAATCACCCT
>Ga0187875_10002321_pt1 | contig 14129 bp, 7 predicted proteins | sample June2016WEW_17_1_2_FD_132978 | JGI IMG/M metagenome (GOLD analysis project Ga0187875, IMG submission 132978) | Peatland microbial communities from SPRUCE experiment site at the Marcell Experimental Forest, Minnesota, USA - June2016WEW_17_10 | ecosystem: Environmental > Terrestrial > Soil >... | reverse complement strand
TCGGCTTGGATCAACACGACTCAAACCAGCAACGGTTACGGCAGTGGCATCGTCAATAAATATGTGTCCGATTCGGGTGATGGCTATCAACTATTCCTTTATTTTGGGCACATTCATGCCTGGTATTTTAATGGGGGATCCCCGTCCGGTTACATCTATGAGGGAAGCGAGCAAGGGATGGATGGGGGGTTTGTTGCCGATGGCCGATGGCACCAGGTGGCGTTCGTGGTGGATGCCAACGGCGGCCGGATTTTCGTGGATGGCGCCCTGACAGCCTCCATGGCTTGGACGGGCACTCCAGGGCCAACGACCACTTTGCAACCTCTCACCCTGGGATGCTACTCGGGAGGCTTTTATAGCGGACTCATGAATGAAGCCCGTATTTGGAATGTGGCCCGCAGTCAGGCGGAGATACAGGCCGACATGATGCACAGGCTGAAAGGCACGGAGCCTGGACTGATTGCGTATTGGAAGCTCGACGAGGGCACCGGCACCACGGCCACAAATAGCGCGGTCACGACTGGCAGCGCCTGCAACGGCGCCATCGCCGGCCCGGCATGGGTGCCCGGCTGGGGCGAATTCGGCCAGGCTACCATTCCCCCCTCCGCAACCAGCGTAACTGCGATTGCGGCGGGATGGTTTCACAGTCTGGCGGTCAATTCGGCCCTCACACCGATCGCTTGGGGAGACAACTCCTACGGCCAGGCCAATAGTTTCCCCGTTGCGTTGTCGGGACACACTGTGGCCGTTGCGGCAGGCGGTCGCCACAGTTTGGCGCTCGAAACCAGCGGCACGGTCGTCGCCTGGGGAGACAACACATACGGCCAGACCAATGTGCCCGGCGGCTTGAACCACGTGGTGGCCATTGCGGCAGGCGCTTACCACAGTTTGGCGCTCAAGAGCGACGGCACCATCGTGGCTTGGGGACGAATGAACGAGCTCCAGTGCCTGGAGCCACCCGCGGTTACATGGCACGGGGCGCTTGCCGCAGGCATTAGCCACACTGTGGCGCTCAACGCCGATGGCAGGGTCGTCGGCTGGGGAGGCTGGGATGCAACTGGCGATACCATCATCCCGGCCAGTTGGACCAACGCCGTGGCCATTGCGGCGGGCGATACGTATAGTCTGGCGCTCCAGGCCAACGGCACGGTCGCCGGCTGGGGAAACGTTTACGGCCAGGCCGTCGTCCCTGCCGGCTTGAGCAACGTGGTGGCCATTGCGGCGGGGGATCTTTTCGGTCTGGCCCTCAAGGCCGACGGCAGGGTCGTCAGTTGGGGAGACAACGGCTACGGCGAGACCAACGTTCCTGCCAGCGCGACCAACGTGGTGGCCATTTCGGCGAGTGATTCCGGCGGCGTTAATGTTCAATTTGCCATGGCGCTCAAGGCCGACGGAACGGTCGTCGCTTGGGGAGACGACGCCTATGGCCAGACCGACGTCCCCACCGGCTTGAGCAATGTGGTGGCCATTGCCGCGGGCGGTTACCACTGTATGGCGCTCAAGGCCGACGGAACGGTCGTCGCCTGGGGCGACAACCTTTTTATGGAGACTGACGTCCCCACCGGATTGAGCGGCGTGGTGGCCATTGCGGCGGGCTATGGCTTTAGTCTGGCTCTCAAGGCCAACGGTACGGTCGTAAACTGGGGATACCCCTACTACGACCAGACCGTCCCCACCGGCTTGAACAACGTGGTGGCCATAGCGGCGAACAATTCGTATAGTCTGGCGCTTCAGGCCAACGGCACGATCGTCGGCTGGGGAGCCGAAGACGACGGGACAATAACCAAGCCCATGGCCTGGAAGAACGTCGTGGCAATTGCACAGGGCGTGAGCGACAATCACGGTCTGGGTCTCACCGCCAACGGCGCGATGATCGGCTGGGGAGACGACTTGTATGGGCAGAGCCAGAACGCCGACAGCTTGACCAGCGTGGCGGCCCTTGCGGTGGGCTGGCAGCACAGTCTGGCCCTCCTAAGCAACGGCACACTCGTCGCCTGGGGCGCCGCGGGCAATACGCCACCCGCTGGCTTGAACAATGTGGCCGCCATTGCCGCGGGGGCTGACTACAACCTTGGGATTTATCCGGTGTATCCGACCAACTGCTTTAATTTGGCGCTTCTGAGCAACGGCACGGTCGTCGGCTGGGGAGACAACAGCTACGGCGAAACCAACATTCCCGGCGGATTGAAGAACGTGGTGGCGATCGCGGCGGGCGCTTTCCACGGCTTGGCCCTCACGGCCGGCGGTACGGTCGTTGGCTGGGGAGACAACCACTACGGCCAGACCAACACTCCCAGCGGATTGAATAACGTGGTGGCGATCGCGGCGGGCGATTTTCACAGCCTGGCGCTCAAAACCAACGGCACAGTCGTCGGCTGGGGCTTGAACAGTAGCGGGCAGACCAACATTCCGCCCGGCTTGAGCAACGTCGTGGCCATTGCGGCGGGCGAGTACCATAATGTGGCGCTCAAGGCCGACGGCACAGTCGCCGCCTGGGGAAACAACGTCTGCGGCCAGACCAACATCCCCCCCGGCTTGAGCAACGTCGTGGCCATTGCGGCCAACGGTTTCGTGAACGTTTTCCTGACCGCCACCAATGCCAGCGGGTTCCTCGAGGGCGGGAATATGTCGTTTGTTGACGCGGCGATTCCCGAGCGGGTGGCGGCTTTGTTCTATGATTGCAACACCAACACGCTTTATCAAATGAGCCTGGCCGGTCCTATGAACACCAGCGCCCTGGCACTCAACGGCGCCAAGACGCTGATGACGTCGGTGCTGCAACTGGGAATGCCCTACACCCTGGCGCGCGACGGTATCCTGCATGGTTTCCTCTACGGCAGCGGATCGTTAATCGACAGCGCTGGTGTCACCAACTATTTCCAGAGCCAGGATGCGGAACTGCAAGCCGCACCCAACGCGCCGCCCCAGGATTTCGGGGACGTAGCCGCGTTGCGCTACCAGGGCTTTGTGAACCGGCTCAATCAGTGCTTGAGCAACCTGCAAGCGACCGGCCAGCCGGAAATCCCGCGCGTGGTGGGCCACACCTTGCGCCTGTTCGATCTGCTCTATGACTCCTGGTCGTGGCCGACGAATTCGGCGCCCCCGGCGCTGGAGCTGTCCAGCGCCAGCAACGGGCCGAGCCTGCTGCTCTACGGCGAACCTTACATGTATTATACGCTGCAATATTCCGACACTCTGAATGCACCTGGCTGGACCACCACGACGATCACGAACTTGCAGGACGAGCAAACCATCACGCCGCCGTTGTCCGGCAGCCCGCACCGGTTTTACCGCGTCGCGCTGCCCGTGCCGTAACCACGGGCGAAGTTGCGAGCTAAGGGCCGATGACCAGGGCGGGGTTCCAGCCCAGGTGCCAGTAGAAAGTCCAGAGTTGGGGGAGTTTGACCAGTTGGGCGTGGCCATCGGCGAAACTCATGTTGATCGCGCCCGGCAAGGGCTGGCCGCCGGTGTAGGGATCGGAGCTGCTGGCCGTCGGCCCGCCGTGGCGCACAATCGTGCAACAGCCCATTCCATCGCGGGTCGCCGTAATGAGGGGAGGTTGGCCGTAGTAGAGATCATTGGCGACGGTGTCGGTTTCCCATGGCACGGCGGATTCATAGTTTTGATCAAAAAAGAGCGGGGTTTGCGACGGCTTGGGCACGGATGAAAGTTTCGGATACCGGAACGGTGGACTCATGTTGCCGCCGATATTGTCCGGCCCCTGGGTGATGAAATCAGTGAACCAGCCGTTCTGCCCGTAACTGCCAAATATCGCGCCAACGTAAGGTGAAGCATCTATGCTGCCAACAACCCAGGCCAGGTCGGCGGCACCGGCGGCCTGGACTTTGGCCGGTTGGGGCACGCGAGTTGAGGGGCAAACCCTCACCCCATCCGTTGCCCCGTAATTGGTGAGGGCATAAGCCCACGAGATGGCGACCTGGGGGTTGTAGTCGGGCGCAGTCGGCTGATTGAATGGGAAACCGTGTTGAGTGTCAATCAAATACATCAATCCGGCGGCGCTGATCTGTTTGACGTTGTTCAAGCAACTGGTCTGGTGTCCCTGCAATCTTGCGCGGGCCAGGGCGGGCAAAAGCATCGCGGCGAGAATGGCAATGATTGTAATGACGACCAACAGCTCAACGAGCGTGAATGCGCCCCAGCCCGTCTCTCTTGCCGCTTTCGTTCCCGAAGATGTTGCTCCGTCGCTCATCAGCCAGTACAACGCCACCATCGCTCCCCAGCCCTGCTTTGGCAAGGCGGGAGCGTCCACGGACACGCGCCGGATTCTAAAGCTGATCCGTGAATGCTTTGATGACGGAGTCGAACCAACTGAGGGACTCCACAGTTTTGACCTCGCGGGAACGCTGAAAGTCGCGCTCGAAGAGTTCTGTCTTCAACCGCTCAACGGTGGCTGGATCGGAGAAGGCGACGTCGAGTTCCTGGCCGATGCGCAGGCTCATTTTGTCGAAGTTGGCCGAGCCGACACAGGCCCAGCCGTCGTAAATGGCCGCTTTGACATGCGTCATACCGGGGTAGGAATAGACCCGGACGCCGCTGCGGACCAGATCATTGGCCATGACCAGATTGTTGACTTGCATGGCGCCGCTGTCGTTCTTGGAGGGAAAGATGACGCGGACATCGACACCGCGCTGGCGCGCCCGGATCAGGGCGCGGAGAATGGTATCGTCGCCAAAATAGGCGTTTTCAATATAGACGTAGCGGCGGGCGCGCTCAATGGCCTGGAGTTGGGCGAGGTAGATTTCCATTTTGCCGGTCGAGGTGCGAAGAGGGCGGATGTCAATGGGATGGGTGATCTGATGCTTGCGCGGGGCGACCCTTCCGAAGACCCATTCCCAGGCGTAGGCGAAGTCGCCCAGCGGCCCCGCATGGGCCCAGGCCTCGCGGTAATCCTTTTCCAGGCGGCCCACGATCGGGCCGGTCAGGCCGATCATCATGTCATGCCACTCGTAACGGTACTGGCGGCCAATGTTCATGCCCCCGATGTAGGCCTGGCGTCCGTCAATAATAATACATTTCCGGTGGTCCACCGTCAGCCACGGATTGGCCGAGGCCCGCACCCTCACGCGCGAGCCCGCCCGCAGATAGGACCGGATGTCGGCCGGCCGCTCGAAGCCCGCCGGCAAGGGCGATGGCGGCGGGGCCTGGGCCGCGAAGAGCGAACCCATGTCGTCCATCAGCACTTTCACCTTGACGGCGACGGAGCGGCGCTTGAGCAGGTCGGCGATTTCCACCGCGTAGTCATCGGTGTCAAATATATACACCTGCACGTCCACGCTGCGCGTCGCCTCCTGAACCGATTGGATGAAGGCGGGAAAGAAACTCTCGCCGTCGATGAACAAATCGACCCGTCCCTGGTGACGCCGGGCGGGGACAACGCGGTCCAGTTCGTTTTCCCAGTCCGCCAGGTCCATGGGCGCGCCGGTGGCCAGCGGCGGCGGGGGGGTGTCGGGAATCCCCGATCCGAAGGAAATGGCGGCGGCGCCGGAATTTCCAAGGTGCCAAAAGCCGCGCGATACAAGGGTAACGGGGTTCTTGATTGCGCTAACTGCCAGGCTGCGAATGACAAGCGAATTCAAGGCGCGGACGGCGAAGCGAATCGGGACTTCCTCCGTTTCCGGGTCGGCGGGCGAGTTGAGGAAGACGACCAGGCGTTGGAGCGGATCGACCAGGACAAACGCCGGGTCTTCGCCAGTGACAAACAGGCAGGAAGGCGGCGCGGCGGCCCCGGCTTCCGCCGACAACAGGGCGATGGTTTCCCGCGCGAAATCGTCGTCGTTGTAGCTGCGATCCACGGTGACCTCCGGCGGCTTGAGTTCCAATTTGACCGTGCCCAGGCGCCCGGCCTTGTCGCGGAAGACGACGATTTCCTGGTTTTGGGCCAGCAGCAGGACGCCGTGACCGGGTTGGGCGGGCATCAAACCGGCGAAGAGTTGTTGGAGCAATTGGCGCCATTGCCGGGGGTCGCGGACGGCCAGGCGATTGGTCTTGGTGGCGACCGATTTGCGGGCGGTCCATTTCTCTTTGTCGAAGGTCAATTCGGCGAACCGGTGCTGGTAATTGGTCGCGCCGCCATCGGGGACGGCCCAACTGGCGTGGGCAAAGGCGTCTTTGCCGCGCAAGGGAATGCGAATCTCCACGTTCCCGCCGAAGCGGTAGGCGATGAGATTGGTCACCGTCTCCGGCTCGATTTGCTGCAGGTAGCGGCTGCGCGGTCCGGGAATGACACAGCCGCCCAGAAGGAGGATGAGCCAAAGCCCGGCCAGGCATTTGGAGAAGGTTCGGTGCTTTCTCATGGACTCGCGCGCTCAGCAAGTTTGTCCGGCCCGCGCGCCCTCAAAGTATGCCACCGGCCGGCAGGCGGCAAGAGGCGGAAAAAGATGGCGCAATGGCGGTGGAAGTGTGCAAACATTCCCGCATGTTGAAACGCACAATTCTGGTGGTGGACGACGAGCCGGATTTGCTGGAGTTGCTGGAAGTTAATTTGAAAGCCGCAGGTTACGCCGTGCTGACGGCGGGCGACGGCGCCGAGGCGTTGCGCAAGGCGCGCGACCGCCTGCCGGACCTCATCGTGCTGGACCTGATGCTGCCCGAGATCGACGGGGTGGAAGTTTGCAAGAGCCTGCGGCGGAACGCGGCGACGAGCGCCATACCCATCCTCATGCTCACGGCGCGCGCGGCGGAAATCGACCGCGTGCTGGGCCTGGAATTGGGGGCCAATGATTACGTGACCAAGCCGTTCAGCACGCGCGAGCTGGTCTTGCGCGTGCGCAACCTGCTCCAGGGCAAACCCGCCGCCGCGCCGGGCGGCGACCAGATTCAAGTCGGCGAGCTGCTCATCGACCGGCCCTGCCATCGCGTGACCTTCATGGGACGGCCGCTGGAGTTGACGCTGACGGAATTCAAGCTGGTGGCCCTTTTGGCCGAGCGCCGGGGGAGGGTGCAGTCGCGCGACCAGTTGTTGAAGGACGTGTGGGGGTACAATAGTTTGATTGACACGCGGACGGTGGACACGCACATGAGGCGGCTGCGGGGCAAACTGGGCCAGGCGGCGAAGTACCTCGACACGGTGCGCGGAGTGGGCTACCGGCTCCTGGAAGGCTGACGGCCAACGGGGCGGCGGCCCGGAACCGGCCCTCAAAAAAGCGATGTGGTGGTATGTTGTTTTGATCACGTTCGCGGCCCTGGCGGCCGCGCTATTCCGGTGGCAGGCCTGGCGGCACCGCCGGGAGCTGGCGCGGGCGCGGCGGGAGGACCGCCACGCGCTGGAACAGCGCGTGGAGGAGATGCAAAGCCAGTACCAGGCGCGCCAGCAGGCGCTGTTCAACAGCATGATGGAGGGCATTTTGTTGCTTGACAGCAACGGGCGCGTGCGGATGATCAACCAATCCCTGCGCAAATTCTTTGACGTGGCGACGGACATCCGCGGGCAAACAATCATGGAGGCCTTTCGATGGCATGAGCTGGCCGATCTGGCCGCCCGCCTGCAAAAGGAAAAGAACATCTCCGACGCCGAGCTGGAAATCCGCCGCGCCCGCCGCCGCTTCTGGCAGGTCAACGCCGCCATCGTCACCGACCACACCGGCGCCGCCCAGGGCCAACTGTTCGTCTTCCACGAAATCACGCGCCTCAAGGAACTGGAAAGCATCCAGGCGGAATTTGTGGCCAACGTCAGCCATGAATTGCGCACGCCCCTTTCCCTGATCAAGGGCTTCGCCGAAACCCTGCTGGACGGGGCCTTGGGCGACCCGCAGCAAGCGGCCCGGTTCCTGCAGAAGATCGACAAACATTCCGACCGGCTCCTGTTCCTCATCGAGGATTTGCTGGTCATCTCGCGCTTGGAATCCGGCCAGGTGTCCTTGAACGTGCAGCCGGTGGATTTGCGCGATTTGGCCCAGCGTGTCCTCGACGACCTGGGCGCCCGCGCCGCCGCCCGCAAAACGTCGCTCGAGAACAAAATCCCCTCCCAAACCATCGTGTGGGCCGACGGCAACCGTCTGCAGCAGGTCTTGTTCAACCTGGCCGACAACGCCATCAAATACGGCAAAACCGAGGGCTGCGTGACCGTCGGCGCGCGCGACACCGGGGACACCATGGAGGTCTTTGTGGCCGATGACGGCCCGGGAATTCCCGCCGACGCCATCGGCCGGGTGTTCGAGCGGTTTTACCGCGTGGACAGGGCGCGGTCGCGGGAAAGCGGCGGCACGGGCCTGGGACTCTCGATAGTCAAACATATCGTTCAGGCGCACGGCGGCGAGGCCTGGGTCCGGAGCGAACTGCACAAGGGGGCCGCCTTCTATTTCACGCTGCCCAAAAAGGCCGCCCCGCCCGTGCCCTCCATGTCCTGACAGGCGCGCGGCGGACCGCTCATTTTTTGGGACGGAAACCCGGCGGCAGATTGGACTTGGGCGGCTCGGGCGCCGGTGGTTCCGGTTCCAGCGGCGCGGGCGCGGTGTCGATCGACGGCAAAGCGTCTTCTTCGGGCTTCTCCGGAGCTTCCTTCTCTTCTGCCACTACCGGTTCGGGCAAGCCCAGGTGGGCGCGGGCTTTTTTGGCCGCGCCGGTTTTGGGATATTCCTCGGCGACGCGCCGGAGCAGGACGAGGGTTTTTTGTTGCTGGCCCAGTCTGGAATAAAGATTGCACAGGTGGATCGCCGCCCAGGCCCATCGCTCGTCCGGGAGCTTGTGGCGCAACACCTCCTCGTACTCCAGCGCGGCCGCGAGGGAATTGTGCAGGTCTTTCTCGTAAATTTCGGCAATCCGCAGCGCGGCGTGCATTTCCCGCGGATTCTTCTTCAAGTAGTCGCGCAGCAATTGGACCGCCTCAATATACTTGCCGTTGGTCCATTCCGCCTCCGCCCGCTCATACAGCGGGTCCCGCATGGCTTCCCCAGCGTCAATAAACAAATACTCCATCGCGCGGCTTCCCACAAAGTGCGTCACGTCAAGGGTGATGAGCAGCCCCAATCCGATCAGCGACCCGATCAGCGCCACCAGGTAGCCCATCATCTCCCCGCGGACCGCTCTCATGTCCGGCGGCGGCGCGGTTTTTTTCGCGATGGTTTTGGCCGGGGCGTTGGTGGGCGCCGCCGGCGGGTTGGTGGTTTGGGCCACGACATTGGTCAGCACATTGGTCGATGGCGCGTTGGAGGCTTCCAGGTTGGCCGCCGCGGGAGTCTCACTCGGGGCGGCGGACTCCGTGTCGGCCGCGCCCGCCCTGGCGGCGGCCGCGGTCACGGCGGAATACTTGATATAGAAACAGGCGCCGAACCACGCTGCCAGCAGGATCAGCACGGCGTAAGCCGCCAGTTTGACTTTTGGACTCATGTGCCAGCCATTGACGCCCCCCAATGTGGCCGATAGCCCGGAGTTTTTCAATCCGCTTGCGAGAATGCCATCCTGCGCGATACTGAACGGATGCATGGACTGCGCCTGTCGAGTTCCGATGACGATCCCACGCTGCGCGCCCGCAAGCGCTCGACATGGGAGGTCATCCGGCGCGTCGCGCCCTATTTGAAGCCCTACCGCGGCATGGCGGCGGCCAATATCGGCTGCGCCTTGCTGTCGCTGGGCTTTTCCTTTGCCTTTCCGCAGTTGGCCCAGGCGATCATCGACGACGTCGTGCATGGCAAGGGTTCCAGTTATTTCGCGCCCGCCGCCGCTCTGGTGGCGGCTTTTTTCCTGCGGGACCTGTTCAACAGCCTCCGCATTTTAGTCAATAATATCTTTGAGCAAAACGTCATCTATGACATCCGCCGCGACGTCTTTGCCCGCCTCCAGCGCCTGCCCCCCGGCTACTTTGACCAGCGCGCCTCCGGCGACCTCATGACCCGCGTCATCGACGACGTCAACGCCGTCGAACGGGTGCTTATTGACGGCACCGACCAGGGCACGGTGGCGTCGTTGAGCGTAATCGGAGTGGTCGTGATCTTGTTTTGCAAAAACCCGATGCTCGCCGCCATCGCCCTGACGCCCCTGCCCCTGCTGACGGCGGGAACGCTCTGGTACACGCTGACGGCCCATCGCCGCTACCGCGCGCAACGGCGGGCGGCCGGCGCGATGAGCGCCTACTTGATGGACAGCTTGCAGGGCATCCGCCAAATCAAGGCCTTTGGCCGCGAACCCCACGAGGACGGGCGCTTTGCGGCGCGCGCGGATGACTTGCGCCGAAGCACGCTGGGCGTCATGAGGGTCTGGGCGATGTACTCCCCCGCCATGACTTTCTCCGCCTCGCTGGGCACCGCCCTGGTCCTGTGGATGGGCGGTTCTCTCGTGGCTTCGGGCAAATTGACCGTGGGCGAACTGGTCGGCTTCATTCTTTACCTCGCCTTTTTCTACGAACCGCTGGGGCGCCTGCACGGCTTGAACCAGATGCTGCAATCGGCGCGCGCCGCGGGCGAGAGGGTCTTCGATGTCATGGACGCCACCGAGGAGCGTTCCGCCCCAGCCGGCCTGCCCCAGCGCGCCCTCCCGGAGCCGGTCCGCGGGGAAGTCCGCTATGAGAACGTCAGTTTCCGCTACGCCGCCGGCCGGACCGCCCTCAAAAACATCAGCCTGGAGGCGCGGGCCGGCCAGATGATCGCCCTGGTCGGGCCGACCGGCGCCGGCAAATCCACTCTGGTCAATCTCCTCCCCGCCTTTTACGAAGCATCCTCGGGCCGGATCACCATCGACGGCTGCGACATCGCCGGCGTGGCGCTCGCCTCCCTGCGCGCGCGCGTCAGCGTCGTCAGCCAGGAGGCCTTTCTGTTCAACGGGACGGTTCGGGAAAATATACTTTACGGGAAACTTGACGCCACCGAGGAACAGCTCCTGGCCGCCTCCCGCGCCGCCAATTGCCATGACTTCATCAGCCGCCTGCCCGAGGGCTACGACTCCCGCGTAGGGGAACGCGGGGTCAAGCTCAGCGTGGGGGAAAAACAGCGCGTGAGCATCGCCCGCGCCCTGTTGAAAAACGCGCCGATCCTGATCCTGGACGAAGCCACCGCCAGCATCGATACGGCGACGGAGAAACTGATTCAGCAAGCCCTGGAGCGCCTGATGGCCAACCGCACCAGCTTCGTCATCGCCCATCGCTTGAGCACCATTCGCGGCGCTGATCAAATCCTGGTTCTGCTCCACGGCGAGATTGTCGAACGCGGCACGCACGCCGAATTGCTCGAACAGAACGGCCTCTATGCGCGGCTGGCGCGCATACAGAACACCACCTTCATCGAGGAGAGCTTCGAGAAAATCACCGCCGCGTGAGGGTTTCCCGCGTCGCGGCCAGCGGGAAATGTCCGGAAATCCGCGGTCCTGCAGGCCCGCTTCTCCATCGGCGTTTACCAAACAACAAAGTCATTTTTCTGCCTCCATTTTTCTGCCCTCTTCCTTTTTCTGTCGTTTGGTCAGTGTGACGAATTCCACCCGATGCCGGTCCAGGTTGACCCAGTGGATTGCCCTCAGCGGACTCAGACAAAGCAGCGCCAAAAGACTTTGCTCATAATCAATCCGCTGTTCCGGCATCGCCGTCAACCGAAACGCGGTTTCGCGCGTTAACAAATGCAGGCGTTGACTCCCTAAATCCATCCCGTCGCGTGCCAGCTTGACCGGTTGTGCCAGACGCTCCTCGCCACCCAGGAAATAACAAATCGCCTCCACATAGAGCGCCAACTCCAGACATGTCCCCCAGTCCTCTAACAATCCAACCAGTGTCCTGAAGAATAAATGGTCGGACTCCTCCCCCTCCAGCCACCGCTCACGGTCGATTTGAAATCGCCGCCGTTCTTCCAACGTTAGGGTCGCATTGACAAACCTCGATTTGACCTTCGGCGGGCGAAGATTAACGAGCTTGCCGTGATGGGAGCCGCACAGAAACAGATAGTGGAGCAGTTGAGCATCGTGTTCACTTGTCAAAGCACTCGTCGTCTTTAGTTCATAGATCGCCGCGTTGGCCACTACCATGTCCAGCCGGAACTGCTTTGCAAAATCTCGATGCGACACCGTGACGGGCACCTCTTTCTCAACGGGAAAGCCCTCCGCACCAAGGCGCGCAACCAGGTCGTTTTGATAAATGGCCTCATCGCAAAGCCGGCCCAATCGGTTGTGAGATTTGAAAACGTTTTGCATGACAGTGAAGTCAAGATCGCTAAACGCTTGCTGCTCAATGCAACGCAATGGGATTGGAACTCTTACAGGCATGATTTTTAGGCAGAAACATGGAGGCAGAAATATAAAAAAGAAAGAACTCTCTTCGCCGGCCGCAAGCAGCTTCTCGCGCCCATGTTGATGCTTATGGCCCGGTCCCCAGACCGGGTGCTTTCCAATACACGCTCTGACTCCGCGTCGCGGCCCCTGGCGTTAGGCGGGGTTTTTGACCAGGGGATGAATGACGCCTCGCAGAAAGCCGGCCAGGTCCAGCATGTCGGAGGGCTTTAAGATGTAGTCGTTGGCTCCAAGTTGGCGGGCCTTCTGCTGGTCGGACTCCAGCGCTGAGGCGCTGAATATCACCACGGGCAACGATTCAAACTGCGGCTGCTCTCGAATCCATTGCAGCACTTCCAGACCCGACACCAGCGGCAGATTCAAGTCCAGCAGCACCAGGCTCGGAAGAGGAAAACTGTCGCGATCGGTGAAGGGGGGGTTGCCGGCCAGGTAATCCACTGCTTCCTGGCCGTTGACGACCACCTGCAAGGGAACGCTCAGGCCCGCCTCCGCCATGCCCAGGCGCACGAAAAGCACGTCGTGCGGATCATCTTCAACATATAGAATCGGTTTGGTGATCACGCAGCCTGCCTCTTCTTCCGCGCCGGCCGGCGGCAAATCCAGCCAGAATCGGCTTCCCTTGCCCGCCTCGGACTCCACTCCCACGCTGCCGCCCATGCGCTCAACGACTTTCCGCACCAGCGCCAAGCCGATGCCGTTGCCTTCGTAGTCCGCGCTCACCCGCTGGAATATCTCAAAGATCCGGTCGTGCAGTTCGGGCAGGATGCCGATTCCGTTGTCTTCAAACCACAGGCGCACAAGCTGGCCGCGCGCCTGGCTGTACACCCGCACCTGCGGCATGCAGCCCGGCGGGACAAATTTCACCGCGTTGCTCAGCAGGTTGGAGAAACACTGCGTCAGGCCCGCCTGGTTGGCGCGCACCAGGCCCAGCCGCCCTTCGATTTGGATATTGGCAAGCGAGGGGTGAAAATTTGGATACGATTCGAGCATCCCACGCAACAGCGCGTCCGCGTCCACCGTCGAGAGCGGCAGCGTCTCGCGCATCGCCTTGCTGTAATCCAGGGCGTCAACAATGAGCTGGTCCATCCGCTGCGCCGCCGTGACGATGAGTTGCAGGGTGCTGCGGTCGCTCTCCTCCAGGCGCCCCTTGCTCTGCTTGAGCAGCAGGCCCGAAAAGCTGCGCATGGCGCGCAAGGGCGCCCGCATGTCGTGGACCAGGGCGTGGGAAAAGTGTTCCAGATCGTCGATGTTCTTTCGCAACGCAACGGTGCGTTCCGCCACCCGCCGCTCCAACTGGGCATTGACGCGGGCCAATGCCTCCCGCGCTTCGCGGGCCTCCTCTTCTGCGCGCTGCCGGGCGCTGATGTCATTTTTGACCGCCACGAAATTGACAATTTGGCCCCCTCCATCGCGGACCGGCGCAATGGTCATCTCCTCGGCATAGAGTTGGCCATCCTTGCGTTTGTTGATCAGTTGGCCATGCCAGACCTGGCCGGCAACGATGGTCTCCCAGAGTTTGGCATAAAACTCGGACGGCATCCCCCCCGATTTCAGTATCCGGGGGGTTTTGCCCAGCGCCTCGCTGGCGCTGTAGCCGGTCAAGTGGGTGAAGGCCTGGTTGACCCACTGGATGGTGCCCTCGCGGTCGGTTATGATAATCGCATCGGCGGCCGACTCCATCGCCGCGGACTGCAAGCGCAGTTGTTGCTCGGTGTGCCTGCGCTCGGTGATGTCCTCGAACATGGCCGTGAAATGCTCAGGTTCCGGGCTATAGACGAAAATCGAGAACCACTTTCCCAGCGGCTTGAACTCGATTTCAGTCCGGGCCGGCTGGCCGGTCAGCGCCACCTGGCCGTATATTTCGAACAACTCGGGATACAATTCCCGAAATTGCGGATCAAGTTCGC